>Ga0194137_10001344_pt1 | contig 15012 bp, 19 predicted proteins | sample TARM_MetaG_T3_14_FD_134025 | JGI IMG/M metagenome (GOLD analysis project Ga0194137, IMG submission 134025) | Freshwater microbial communities from Pennsylvania, USA, analyzing microbe dynamics in response to fracking - TARM_MetaG_T3_14 (version 2) | ecosystem: Environmental > Aquatic >... | reverse complement strand
TGCCATAGGGGCCGTGGAGTATACGCCGCCGCGAGCGCTCAGCAGAGCGACTTTTTTGCCGGTTGCGAGGCCTACAGGACCTTCTGTAGGCCTCGCAACCGGCAAAAAAGTCGCTCTGCTGAGCGCTCGCGGCGGCGTATACTCCACGGCCCCTATGGCAGACTTCGAATCGGCTCTCCGTCCTCTCAAAGGCGCATTCGGCCTGTTCGGCGTACAAGCCCAGGAAATCGTCATCGAAGGCCACAACCAATTCCGTGACCGCGCTGCCGACATCGTCAGCGAAGGTCTGGATAAAGTCAAAGCCGAAGCCGCTGCTTTCTAAGAGCTCTTCATGACAAAAGCCCCTTTCCGGATAGCCGGGAAGGGGCTTTACGTTTGTTCAATCCTGTTGGCCAAAGCTCGACTATCGAGCCAACAGGAGAGGGAATGCCCTGCTCCGCTTGCTTGGTCTTTCCTGTCCATGCGAGATTGTCTCCTTGCCTGTATCATTGAATTTAACGGCCATAATGGACATGTAAATGGGTTCATGCATAAAAAGCGTCCGTCATTTATAAAAAATGGACGGCTTGGTGCGCGAGTTGTTCATTTCCTTGTTCCCGCTGCCCGTCCTGTCTTCCCGGTCAGACAGGGATGAATGCTGGCGGAACAGAAGCGTCGTGCTCAGAACAAAGCTTCTCATCTTATGAATGTAGGAAAAAGCTTCCGATGAGGAAGCTGAATGTCTGAGCAGTATTTGATGACAGAGAGTAATAACCGAGGATAGCGGCACAAGCCATCCCGGTTGAACGCTGCTTATCCGCTTGGATGTCTCTGGACCCGCGCACAAGGAAGCATAGCGGAATCGAATGCTGTCATAGCTTTCCAGCAGATCCCATGCTGTGCTTAAAAGCTGCGTCAACAAGACGTTCGGGCACAGTTCTTTATGATTATTTTCGACCGTATAGATTTTATTTGATTTTAAGTGCTTATTCAACAGGTTCAGGAATTCCGTGATGGCTTGGTGAAAGATATCCATGGACTCCAAAAGAATGGCGTCAATTTCGCCGCTTTTGAAGGAGAAGGTATCCGAAATCATGGTTAGACGATCCCATACGAGCCTTTGCGACATTTTTCCGTATGTCAGCGTCTTCGCCATCGATTTCAGCGTCATTAGATCATCCTGATCCATCGTTTTGCTGGATGCTCGAATTCGAAACAACACCAGCTTGGACAACGACAGTTCTTCCCTGGCTATCCAGGTGACTATGGCAGACCATTCCGAACTTGTGGATGAATGAAGAGTCATACACCTACCTCACCTTACTCTTCGTGAATCTCGTCGTGATACTCGTCCTGATATTCGTCTTGGAACGAGGATTTCTCGAGCTTGATCACATCCTCCAGCTTGAACTGCAGGAGCATCTGGTTTTTGATAATGATGCGCATCATGCGCTCCACGCTTTCATTGACTTCCATCAAATCCTTCGAGCTGCTCTCTTCCGCATGAATGACCTTTTGCAGTTTTTCACCTTCGGCGTTGATGATGTTGGACAAGCCCATCTCTTCCAATGCGATCGAAGACAAAAGAAGATTCAGTACATCATGTCGCTTGAGCTGAATATCAGGCCTGATATTCGGGACATTGGGCATGCTCATGAGGATCACTCCTATTTGGGCTAGTATCCATCCGCTTGTCATCGCACAACGAGACTTTAAATCGATCGCTTATCTCTTGCAGCTGCGTCCTTAAATCGAAATGAGCGCGGATGGTTTCTCTGCTCATCTTGATTCCCATTTGAAAGATGACTTCCGCCGCTGATTGCCGATCTGCAGCTGCATTCATGTAAACAAGCTCATCCAGCAGCCTTCCTATTTCCGGCTGAACAAGAAGCGTCAGCTGAGCAGAATGCTGTTCAACGTTTTCAGGCGGGGAAACAGCCGGTTCCTGGAGTGGATTTCGTTTAGACATCTTCAAAGAGGAGGAAGGCTTGAAAGTGCTTATTTGGCTCTGGATCTCCCGACCCTCCGCTTCAACCGCTTTGAGCAAATTCGGCATTAAAGAACCGTGGAATTTTGCCCTTAAGCGCTTCGCGTTGGCAAGAACCTGTTTTTGATCCATCGACAACGCCATCACTTCTTCCTGAATTGATCTCTATAGAAGATATGCCAAGCTATGCCATTACATACAACTCTTTTTTATCGACATAAAGGGACAAACAAGAGCTTGCAACAACCCCGCTTACACCTCCTATCAGTTGCACATCCCAAGATACGAGTAAGGTTTGGACTTTATTCCAACTTTGCAAACCCGTGTTTCTCTCCAGCCGATGGCAAGAAAAAGCTGTCGAATAACAAAATCGAACGTACAAAGCCTTGCGTCTGCAAGCGGATTGGCCGCTTGTCGGACTTGGCGCATGAAGGATGACCCTCATTCCTTGCCCGCCGGCAGAATCCTCGTTCAGCCATGAATTCAGAAGAAGATGGATTTGAGAGAAGCAGCTGCGAGGATGATTGCTCTCCAGGCCGCTCACTCATTTTTTAATATCTCTCTTAAACAATGAACAATCTCGTTCCGCTCTAGGTTCTGGACTTCGCCGATTCGAGCCGCCAGCGCGGGAGCCATCCACTCATCGACAGCCTTCCATCCCATGCCGGACAACAGCATGTATTCTTTCCTATACTCATCATGAAACAGCTTCCGCAGCACTCTTTCCAGCAGCCAGTCCGGAGTATCTCGCGGGACGGCATGCGAACGCAGCATCATGGAGGTTCTGGCGACATCCGCCGCTTCATTCCCCACCATTGCATTTATCCAATCAATAACAACCGGCCCATTCGGAGAAAGAATAATGTTGCCAGGATGAAAATCGTAATGGCATAATTTCTTGCCCTCGGGCAGGCTTTTCACCTTTGAGAGCACGGCTTCTTTTTCCGCTTCATTCAGAACCGCTGCCGTTTGAATTTGATGAGACAGCTCCCTTTTAAGGCTGGGGTCAAATGGAACCTCGGCTTGGTGAATGTCGAACTGAAGCTGCGCCATCATTCTGGCATAGTGGACAACGCTTGATTCCGTCCTCTCAATCCGACTCAGCATCGTAGGACCGTCTATCCGTTCATAAATCAGACAGGTCTTGCCTTCAATCTCGACTAATCCACCGAAAGCCGGCGTTTTCAGACCTAGGGATTGAACGGCTTCCGCATTCCGCGCTTCTTTTTTAGCCTCATGCTCGGAATGCTCGCGTTGATGAAGGATTTTGACGACTTCCGTGCGCCCCCAGCGATAAACATCGGCCGTGTTTCCTCTTCCAAGCAGCTCTCCGATTTTCATCTCTATATTCCTCCTTTCAATAAGCAGCTGTTAATCGTCCTTGTATCGAATCGATGCTCTTCTGCCGAACGGAGAAGATTTTGTTTTGATTGCTCAAGATTCCGTTTTGTCGGCTTCTGTTTAAGACGAAACGGGGTCGAATTGCGTGCCAGCCTCTCCTCCAGATCGGCTTCGAGCTCCACAAAGTAAACCTCCGCACCCTTCGACTCGAAAATCCCGCAGATTTCGTTCACGAACTTCCAATCCTCCTGCAGATCGAACCCCCACACATACGTGAAAATGAGCCCATACTGATCGCTGCCGGAGAACGATTCAAAGATTTCGCGCCGTAGTAAATCTGAAATCCTCCAGGTTTCGAAACCGAAACCGAAGAAAGGATGCAGAATCTCGATGGACATATGATTGTGAAACAGCTTCAATTCGGTTATCTTCGCCAGCTCATGCCCGATGGTCATTTTCCCGACGGCCTGCGGGCCGAATATGAGAATGAACTTCATGATGTTTCCTCCCTCTCAGGATTTGTTGTACAGGATACGGATTCCTCTATATCGATCTTTTCTTTTCAAAGCATCGCTCGCATCGCCGGTTACGGCAACGGAACTGTGGCCTGTCCATTCCGCTTGGAACGCTTTCGTTGAAATAAACACATTCCCCGAACGATTTGATTCTAATCCTTGCTTAAGGATCGACAGCTGATAGCTGTAACCCGTTGTCGCTCCGCAATCCCGTTGGAATACGACCAGCTCCAAGCTGCCATTCGGCTGGAAAGCTCGATGGACGATTTCATTCGAGCACATACCGGACATCAGACTTCCCCCTAGATAGTAAAGCCAGTAAACGGCAATGCCAACTAGGACTGCGAAACGAAAGAAACCGATCCCTGCAGCTCGCTTGATGGTTCGTCTTCGTTGAAGCCGGACTTCCTGATCGGAAGGCCAATCGGAAAGGTTCATCCGTGATTTCCTATCCAAGCTTTTCACTTTCCTTCCCGATCACATCTCTGGCTCGCGGACTAGGCAGTCGCGTCTCCGGCTGGCAGGCTGAGAAGATCCATTTCGGCTGTCGCTCCTATCGAGCGGATGGACCGATCCCTCCTCTTCGTTTCCATCCCAACTATACCATTCCCGTAAAATAACGGTAATGACTTCATAAGGCTTCTTCTCCACATCTCTCCATTTTTCTGCCCTTTTGCATGGATTCCGGGACTTTGCATGCATGTCCATATTCCCTTTCCTTACGTTCGCAAGACGACCGATTTTCCTATTGACAGCGATGCCAAACATTTCTTATGATGACTGGGCCAACCTTAATTTGAGGGCTATGCTTTTTAAACCAGATGGTTTAAGACAACCCCGGTTACTCCGTCAGCGGAGAAAACCGGGGTTTATTTCTGTCGAGAGGAGGCTTCCGTTCCGAAATCGCAAAGGCACTTAAAACCGTATGTGTAAGCGCTTCATATCACTCGCTTGAAAGGCGGTTATTTTGATGAACCTGACGTTGAAACGAATTCTTGCCGGAGCGGCCATTGCCACGATGCTTGCCGGAGCCCAGCTCACTCCTGCGGCGCCGATGGGCCTCGCTTCCGCCGCTCCGGACACCGCGGTCGGCAACAAGCAGAATTACAGCACGGACGTCATCTACCAGCTCTTCACCGACCGATTCTCCGACGGCAATCCCGCCAACAATCCGACGGGAGCGGCCTTCAGCTCCGGCTGCACCAACAAGCGCGTTTATTGCGGAGGGGACTGGCAAGGCATCGTCAACAAAATCAACGACAACTACTTTACCGGCATGGGCGTTACGGCGCTCTGGATTTCCCAGCCTGTAGAGAACATCTACTCCGTCATCAACTATTCCGGCGTGACCAATACGGCCTATCACGGCTACTGGGCCCGCGACTTCAAGAAAACGAATCCTGCCTTCGGCAGCTTCACGGACTTCCAGAACCTGATCAATGCGGCTCATGCGAAAGGCATCAAAGTCATCATCGACTTCGCGCCGAACCACACCTCTCCAGCCATGGAGACGGATACTTCCTTTGCCGAGAACGGCAAGCTCTACAACAACGGCACGCTGCTCGGCGGATATACCAATGATACGAACGGCCTCTTCCACCATAACGGCGGCTCGGACTTCTCCACGCTCGAGAACGGCATCTACAAAAATCTCTACGACCTGGCGGATCTCGAGCAGAACAACAGCACGATCGATACCTATTTCAAAGACGCGATCAAAGTCTGGCTCGATCTCGGCATCGACGGCATCCGCGTCGACGCGGCCAAGCATATGTCCATGGGCTGGCAAAAGAACTGGGTCGCCTCCATCTACGGCTACAAGCCGGTCTTCGTCTTCGGAGAATGGTTCATGGGATCTGCGGCCGCAGAGGCGGACAACACCAAGTTCGCCAACGAATCCGGAATGAGCCTGCTCGACTTCCGCTTCAACCAAGAAGTCCGCAGCGTCTTCCGCGACGGCACGGACACGATGTACGGCCTGGACGCCATGGTCGCAGCGACAGGCTCCGACTATGCGCAAGTATCCGATCAGGTTACGTTCATCGACAACCATGACATGGAACGCTTCAAAACCGGTTCCTTGAGCAACCGCCGTCTCGAGCAGGCGCTTGCGTTCACGCTGACCTCGCGCGGCGTCCCGGCGATCTACTACGGCACCGAGCAATACATGACTGGCGGCACGGATCCCGACAACCGCGCGATGATGCCGTCGTTCTCCACGACGACGACCGCTTACAAGGTCAGCGGCCTGCTGGGACCTCTGCGCAAATCCAATCCGGCCATCGCCTACGGCACGACCCAGCAGCGCTGGATCAACAACGACGTCTATATCTATGAGCGCAAATTCGGCAACAATGTCGCGGTCGTAGCCGTCAACCGCAACCTGTCCACGGCTGCATCCATCAGCGGCTTGGTCACCTCCCTCCCGGCGGGAACCTACAATGACGTTCTCGGCGGACTGCTTGGAGGCAACAGCATTACGGCGGCATCCGGCGGAGCTGTCGGCACGTTCACCCTGGCTGCAGGCGGCACGGCCGTATGGCAATACACGGCTGCGGCGACAGCTCCGGTCGTCGGCCATGCAGGTCCGGTCATGGGCAAGCCCGGCAACACGGTCACGATCGACGGCCGCGGCTTCGGCTCCTCCAAGGGCACCGTATACTTCGGCAGCACAGCCGTAACAGGCACGGGCATCGTCTCCTGGGAAGATACCCAGATCAAGGTCACGGTTCCTTCCGTCGCCGCCGGCAGCTACGGCATCAAGATCCGCACCTCCGGCGCGGTCGACAGCAATGTGTACAACGGCTTCAACATTCTGACCGGCAACCAGGTTTCGGTGCGCTTCGTGGTTCAGAATGCAACGACGGCCCTGGGCGAGAACGTCTATCTCTCCGGCGGCGTATCCGAGCTCGGCAACTGGGCTCCAGCTGCCGCCATCGGACCTATCTTCAACAAGATCCTGTACGCTTACCCGACTTGGTATTACGATGTCAGCGTGCCGGCAGGCACCGCTCTCCAGTTCAAGTTCTTCAAGAAGAACGGAACGGCGGTCACTTGGGAAGGCGGCTCCAATCATACCTTCACGACTCCCGCTACCGGGACGGCGACGGTTGTTGTGAACTGGCAGTAACTTTTCGGAAGACGAAAAAACCCGAAGGCCGGCCCCCCTGGGTCCGTGCTTCGGGTCTTTCTTTTTTTTCTAGAGCTTGACGAACTGTCCGGTTCTCTGGGATTCAAAGGCTGCCAGAATGACCTGCAGCGACTTCAAGCCCTCTTCCCCCGAAATGGCCGGAGGCGTATTCGTCGCGATGGAGTCCACGAAGGCATCGATGACTCCGCTCGGCACTTGCTTCTCGTTCGTCGCCATGGCGCCGACTTTGTACGTTTCCACCAAGCCGTCGACAGGCTCGACGATGACCTCGTCGCCGTCCACCGTGCCGATCTTCATGACGCCTCGCTCGCACCACAGCACCGTGCTGTTGTCCCCGCCCTTGTACTGCGTCCAGCTGGCGACCAGCGTTCCGATCGCTCCGCCCTTCATGCGCAGAAGGCAGGCGGCGTTGTCGTCCACATCCGTGCCTTCCTTGTCCAAGGTACCGATAAAGCCGGCGACCTCCGCTACCTCGTCGTTCAGCAAATACCGGATGAAATCGGATTTATGCACGCCGAGATCGCCCATGGCGCCCATGATGGCTTCGTCCTTGCGGAAGAACCAGCTCTCCGCGCCGTCCACGCTCCAAGCTTCCGGCCCGGGATGGCCGAAGGAGGTACGGAAGGTGAGCACCTTGCCGAGCTCTCCGGAATCCAGAATCTCCTTGGCTTTCACATGCGGAGGCATGAGGCGCTGATTATGTCCGACCATCAGGAAAACGCCGTTATTCCGGGCGGCCTCGATCATCCGCTCCCCTTCTTCCAGCGTCGTAGCCATCGGCTTCTCGACCAGAACATGCTTGCCTGCGTTGGCTGCTGCAATCGCCATGGAGGCATGGAGATGATTGGGCGTGCAAATGCTCACCGCGTCAACATCCGCTTGGGCGAGCAGCTCCTCAAAGGAAGCAAAGGCTTGGCCGCCATAAGTCTCGGCCATACTCTCGGCCCTCTCCAGAATAGGGTCAGCAAAGGCGACCAGCTCTACGTTCCCGTTATCGGCGTACTCCGGAATATGTCTGCGCTGGGCGATGGCGCCGCAACCGATGACAGCGACTTTGATTTTGCTCATAGCTTCTCTTCCTCCTTAATTAAACGTTCAAATAGTGGCTTTTCAGCCATTCGTAGCTGTTCGAGATGCTTTCCAGCGGCGGATTCTGGCAGCCGTCCTGCTCCACGATCAGCCACTGCACGCCCGCTTCCGCTGCAGCCTCGATGACGGCAGGCAGATCGACGGTGCCTTGTCCCAGCTCCAGCGTTTTCATCTGACCCTGCTCATCCGCGCTGAAATCCTTCAAATGCAGCAGCGGCAGGCGGCCGGCGTAGTTGCCGATGTACTCAACGGGATTCCGGCCTGCGAATTGAACCCAGCATACGTCCATCTCGACCTGAACCGCTTCCGGCGTCGTCTCCTTGAACATGGCGTCAAAAGCATTGTCGCCGCCGACTTGGCCATGGAACTCGAAATCATGGTTGTGGTAGCCGAAAATCAATCCCTGCTTGCCGGCTTCAAGGCCGAATTGCTGCAGCTCGGCGAAAAGCCGGCTCCATTCCTCGCCGCTTTGGGGACGGTCCTCCGGCATCAGATAAGGGCAAATCATGTATTTGGCGCCGATCGCCTTCAAATAATCGATTTCTTTTTGCAGATCCTCGCGCAGAGCTTGCAGGGATACGTGGCTGCTGAAGCCCTGCAGGCCCAGCTCGTCAAGCAGCGCTTTCATTTTATCGGCGCTCAAATCGCCGTAACCGGCGAACTCGACGCCTTTGTAGCCAAGCTCCGCGACTTTGCGAAGCGTGCCCTCAAAATCTCTGGCGGTTTCATCCCGCAGCGTGAACAATTGAAGTCCGATGTTAAGTTTTTCCATATGGGCAAGCTCCTTTGCAGACATGTTTTATTCTCTGGTTTCATTCTAGGGGATTACAGCCTAAAATGAACATATACAATATCGTTAGAACATGAACGATTTGCTCGGAATTCCAAGGGGAGGGTTTCTTTTTGGACACATCTTTGCTTATCTGCGACTATTCCAATCATTATAAACCCTTTACTCAGGACTTGAAGAGCGGACTGCAGCATTACCTATTCCGCCTTCAGACCGAAGGCTCCTGCCGGGTGTTCACCGGCGGCCAAGAGTATATCCTGAACGGAGGCGACCTGCTGCTGCTCCGGCCCGGCGACGATTACCATCTCGTCGTGGAGGAGCCTTTAAGAAAGGGACGCTTGTCCAGCGCAGATTATTACTTGTTTTGCCAAGGCTCCTGGATTGATCTCTGGTGGGATCGCAAGGTCCGCCCGACGGTCAGCCGGGTCGGATCCGACGACAATCTGATCGGCTTGTGGCGCAGCCTTATGCTGGAGAAGCGCCGGGGCTCAATGGAAGGAAATGACGAGCTGAAGGATGTTCTTCTGCGCAGCCTCTGCCTGTCTATCGATCGGGCCATCGCCGAGAATGTCCAGACGGACCGCAAGGGCATGGCGACACTGAAAATCAAGAGATTCATCGAAGAGCATGCCATGGCCACCTTCAAGCTTGAGGAAGCCGCCGCTTACGGAGGCCTCAGCTTGTCGCGGGCCGTCCGGCTGTTCAAAGAGCATTACGGCAAGACCATGATCCAATACGCGATTGAAATCCGCCTCAATGCCGCAGTGGAGCAGATCAAGTACGGCGAGCTTAAACTGGAGCAGATCGCCGAGGCTTGCGGCTTCGCCAGCTACTCTTATTTTCACCGGGTGTTCCGCGCCCGCTTCGGCATCTCGCCCTACCTCTATCGCTCCCGACAGTCGCTGGCCGGATTGAAGCTCGAACGGGACTAACATGCCTTTTTATTGCTTTTCAGACCGCTTCATTTCTTTTGGGGTCTCTTCATTTGTTTTTTTCAGCATCCTTTTTTTCACATCGTAGATCGCGATACCAAATCTCATATAAACAGTCGTGTTTCTTATTCCCTCTGTCCTGTCTGCCAGCCAGTCGATAATTTCATCGCCAAACAACGTCAGCACTCCTTTCAAAATTCAAAAGTGTCTTAACATGCTAAAACCAACCGAACCAGAGCATATTATTCTGCTTTCCGTATAACCCCCTCATAATATAAGGAGTTTTAAGGGTCGGATTTACAACCGCTGACCTAAAAAAGTATGGTACAGACGCTGTGATCAAATAAAGAAGGCTGCCGAGATTCCCCGGCAGCCTCAGCCGGATAAGCTCCGGCATGGTGTCCTTCTTTTTTCTTTTTAGGCTATGTTAAATCCTGATATCGATTTTCAACTAAAGAAAACCGCCCTACGTGGGGGGCGGTTCATTGAGCTAACGTTTCCCGTTAGTTGAAAAACGAATGACTGCTCTCACTGCTAAATAGAGAACTGCAACTGCAACAAAACGCTTGTCTTTTTTGGAATTCGAGATAGGCAAAGCCTCTGCCTATACCCTAGGTATTCACAGGGCCAAGAAAAAGCAGAAGGATGAGCCTGACGCAGTTCGAGAGTACGTTGAGTCGTATAAACACTTGCGCGAACACGGCAATGCATTTTTCATTGTGCTCTTTGAGCTTATTTCGGATTGATTCTTTTCTAGGCCAAACCATTGTGGATGATACTGTCTCTGTCCGTTTGGGTCATGCTTGCTGCGTCCGTTTGGTGGATTGGAACATATCTCGAATCAAAATTGGAACATCATGTAGAAGGCCTTTAAAAACAGCCGCGGATATTACACTGCGGCTGTTTCATGACGTCCGAACACCGTCCGGATCTGGTAAGTGCCGGTAATTGAACTATCGTGTTCCGTTAGGTCCATTGTCAATTCCATAAAAAACTATAACTGAACGAATTTTCAAGAATACGGGATCCTCTAACTGCCGCTACAGCCGGAGAATCCCTATTAAAGTAATCTGCCCTTAAGGCCACTGGGTCAACCGCACAACTAAACTGGAACGTAGGTCAACCTGATTACATTCTCGCCAATTCGATCGCTTGCCACGAGGCGCAGAGGCGGCCGCGGACCGGCGAAGAACGGTTTGCCGTGACCCAGCACGACTGGATGGAGATAGAGTCGATACTCATCAACGAGACCGAGCTCCGTTAGACTGTGGGCCAACTCCGGCCCGGCAACTTCTATTACCCCTTCATGCTGGGCCTTCAGCCCACGTATGGCCGCTGCGAGGTCGCCCTCGATCAGAGAAGCGTTCGGACCGACGGATTTTAACGTCCTCGACACCACCCACTTCGGTTTGCTTTGCCATGCCGCTGCGAATTCCCGTTCCGGTGCACCCCATTCGCTTCCGTCCCAAACCCGCATGTTCTCGTACATGCGGCGCCCGTACAGGATGCCCGACAGGCTGCGCACATCGTCGATGAAATGACGGAATAGTTCGGGGCCGGTCTGAAATTCCGGGTGGTCGTGGTCGACAAATCCGTCCAGAGACTGGTTCAATGCGTAAACGATCTTTGCCATGCGACTGACTCTCCTCCCTTGTTTTCTCGCACATTCATCATCAAGATTACATGTTCCAGATTCAACCTCCTTTATGTCAACACTTTATCATACAACAGCATACCCTGTTTCTCTTGGATTGCTAATGTGCATAGACCTGGCCTGACCGTAAACAAAGTTAATTTTACGAAAGATGGTAAGTTTAACTATACTGCCCGTTCACTCAATGAACAAACACAATAATGACGTATAACAGAGCCTCTCTTTTTAGGCTATGTTGAATCTCAATGTTGATTATCAGCCAAAAAATAAACGCCCGTAAAGGGCGGTTTAATAATGTTATCGTGCTTCGTTAGGCGGATGACGCAAGAAAGAATTACTCCATATGTTTAAAATTTTTATCACTCTTACCTTCCATAGGAGCAACGCCATTTTGTGTTATTTCTTTGTTTTCTGATTTATAGTTATATTTATAACCATAAATTACGTTCGGCTCATCGTTAAAAACTACATTAATGGCGTAGGGACCTCCGGACTTGCCTTCTCCTGATTTATTATATTTAACTTCAATATTAAACTCATTTTCTTTATAGCCTTTTGAAACAAGATGAGCGACCACTTTCTGTTTAACCGATTGTTCAGATCTGGTGGTCCAGAATAACTGCATTCATAATAAAAAACCGTATCAACAATGAAGGCTAACATAGCTTCTTTTTAAAGAATGAAGAAGATCAAAGCTTCTCCGAGCATCAGAACGAAAAGGGAAACCAAATATTCTTTGAACGGCTTTCGATACTTCCAGTCGATAAAGGTCTGAAAGCCCTGGCCGCAGAAAAGAATCGCCATCCAGAGCCACTTTTTGCTGATGGCCTGATCTTGTAAAAGCAGCAGAAAGACAAAGGCGAATGCCAGCAGCACGAGAATCGTTTTTCCCCAAGCATCCGCTCTTCTGCCTGATCTCGACAACTCTTCTTTCGGAAGTCGAAAGAGAATCGTCCTGAGAAACCAATGCGTCAACGAAAGCGCTAGAACAATAAGTATAATTGGCTGCAATCCTAAGCCTCCTGTCCAGACCGAGCTTCAAGCTGCGACTATCCCCTATCCCCTGGGCATGTCTTTATCGACGTGGTATCTGAGGCCGGTTTATTCCCTTAGATTGTGTTTCTTTTCGTATTCCCTATTTCTCTCCGCGAGCGCTTTTTTATATGTTGCCGCTGCATGTGGGAAATAAAGTTCAATCAACAAAATAAGGCTGCCCCCAATCATCAACAGGATGGAAAAAAGGTTTGCCGCATATCCTCCCGTTTCTCTCAACGCTGTTCCATATTTCCCCGGTGGTGTCGACCATCCCGTAATGTGGGGAAGATACATTGCCGCCGCAAGATGTACCCCTAAATAAAGCAGAACTCCGCTTAACAGAAAAAATCCGCCTGCAACAATCCTTTTCACTCCTTCCACAACCTTTCCAATTAGAATCCCGGCAGGCACAATCGACCGCAGGTGAATGAAGCCAAACCTCATTCGAACCTAAGACCTGAATTTGAGTCGGCCGGATCCTGTTTGCTTACTCCGCTGCTCTCTCGGTCCAAGATGCCCGTACATAACCTATTTTCATGCCCAAGCGCTCCATATTTTTATGGCTTTGGGATTGAAATGAGCACTGGCTGATGACTAGCTTGCAATCGTTCTTCACGGCTTCTTCTACCCGTCTCCTCAATAAACACTGATGCAAGCCCCGATTTCGGTACTGGGGCAACGTAGCTGCGAAGGTCAAGGATGCCTTTTTATCCTTGCTGTACATCACACCGGCCGCTGCCGGAACTTCATCCAGGCACGCGATAAAAAATTTCCATCCCGGTCGGTGATACAAAACCTTATTATTCTCCAACACATAGGGGATGCCCTCATCGGATAACCCTGTTCCTCGGCAATGAATCGCTGCATACAGCTCCAACTGATCTTCTCTGCATTCTAACAAGGTGATGCCATTGGAATATTCATCCGCATAGATTTGGGGTTCACTAACCATTGAAGTGTGAAAGCCGGATTGATAGAAGCCCCGATCAGATAATCGTCGAAGGAAGCTCTGATCCACCAACGAAGGAATCACTTCAAATCGAGGTGTTCGAGCCCTTGCTTTGCCCAAGTCATGGTCTTGCTGTAAGAACAGACTGCATTCCCGAATCGCTGAATCTCGATTCCTTCCGGATTTCCGGGTCGAGCCTGAATGGCTGACATCCGATCCGTCATGTAATCAATCTCGGCATTTTCAATGTCCTTGATCTGTTCTATGGATGGCAAACTGAAAGACATAAGTCACCTCGGTATCAACTTTCTCTACTACCCTCTTCAAGTATTCCGGCCCGTTTCCGTTTCTTTCTCAACAATCGGATTTGCCCTCTATGATTGAGCTCATCTTCAAAAACATGAAACCAGTGAAAGTAATGGTTCGACGGCTTATGATTTAAAGGCTTTTCTATATCCAGCCAGCTATCCTCCCGCCCTCGAAAACACTCCAAGGTTTTGGAACGTTCTACGGTCAGCAGATCTAAATAATAGGCCAGGTCCTTTCCTTTAACATGCTCTCTTCCCAGCTCGCCGAGCTTTATACCTGGATCCCAGAATTGCTTCTCTTCCAGATTGAGATCCCTATCTTCAAAGGTCCATGTTCGGTAAAAATATTCAATGGAGGCGATATGAAACAATAACGCCCCGATTGAATTGCTGTCGTCATCGTCGAGATGATCTAGTTGAAGGGTCGATAAATCCTTGACGCTTTCATACGTCGTATATCGAGCGTAGTTCATCATGGAAATGAGTCTGCCGATTTGAGGCGAATAGCCTTCTATTTCCGAAATTAGATAAGAGTCCACGACGTTAACCCTTCCTTCTAGGATCTTGCATTTAAATGTTCGGTGGAAGCAAAGCCTTCTATTTTCCCAGTGACCTCTTTCATAGATGCGCTTTGTTATGGAGCATTCCGAGACGTTCGATTCCTGCACAAATCCCCCCTATTATACAATAAAAGGAAGTAGATGCCTTATCTATACAGAATATTTATCCGTATGCTATTCAAGACGTCACGATTCCACAACTAATGGGAGGATATTTATGGCGCTGTTAGGAGACCTATTTGGAAATTCCTCTGCGGTTTCGGTGCAGGAGCTTCAAAATCAGTACGGATCTTATTTAATGCCTCAAGAAAAAATACAAATGGGTTTTAAGCTGGTCCGTGATATCCTTCTTTTTTACCGATCCCATTCATTTCAATGAGCCAGTTAAAGTCAGTCTTTTGCTAGGCGAAATTTCATTGGAGTTCCTCTAGATTGTAGATCTTCTCCCTTTTATCTCAGGCACTTCTATGTATTCGGATACCTCCGAAATTCCTCTGTTGCGGAACATGGCAATTGCGCTTTCGGCAATTCACGATAAAGCCGCTGAATCTTGGTTGATGAACTGGCCTACCCATAGAGGAAGTTTTGTATGTCGAGGGTACAATGCTTGATTTGAGGGCATTTCGAGAGCATATTCCGATCCATGATCGGCACTTGGAATCCGCTTACAGTCCTATTAAAAATGATTTCGGGTATACTATTCGTACAATGCATGTTGTGCG
>Ga0194137_10001343_pt1 | contig 15020 bp, 15 predicted proteins | sample TARM_MetaG_T3_14_FD_134025 | JGI IMG/M metagenome (GOLD analysis project Ga0194137, IMG submission 134025) | Freshwater microbial communities from Pennsylvania, USA, analyzing microbe dynamics in response to fracking - TARM_MetaG_T3_14 (version 2) | ecosystem: Environmental > Aquatic >... | reverse complement strand
GCCTTCAACAGCGGCGACGTCGCTTCGGTGCCGACCGGCAACTGGATCAGCGCTTCCATCAAGTCGCAAGGAGATCAATCCGGCAAATGGGCGGTCGTGCCGATTCCAAGACTGTCCGGCCAATCGGGCGCCGTCAATGCATCGAACCTCGGAGGCAGCTCGTGGTATGTCCTCAACGTGCCCGGCAAAGAGGCGGCTGCCGACTTCATGGCCAAAACGTTCGGCTCCAGCACGGAGCTGTACCAGAAGCTGATCACCGACATCGGCGCCATCGGAACCTATGCGCCTGCCGCCTCCGGAGAAGCTTATTCCCAAGCCGATCCCTTCTATAACAATCAGACCGTCATCGCCGATTTCGCCAACTGGACCAATCAGATCCCGCGCGTCAACTATGGCGCCAGCACATATGCGATCGAAGATATCCTGATTGTGGAAATGCAGAACTTCTTGAGCGGGAAATCGATTGACGCTGTTCTGAAGGACGCTCAGCAGCAAGCGGAAGCGCAAACCCAATAGTCTTTCCGAAATCTTGGGCGTCCGAAGGCAGGCGGTGTGGATACACCCGGCCGGCTTCCGGACGCTCTACCCTTATTTTGGCGTCCTCAAAAGAAAGGAGCTGCTCCCGCATGAATGCGAGAACCGGAGCGAGATTGCAGCGGAAATCCCAAGCCATCGGCTGGATATTTGTTTCGGTTGCGGTGCTGCTGATCTGCGCCTTCTATTTCTATCCCATGATTCAAGCGTTCCTCTTGTCTTTGAAATCGGGCAAAGGCACGAACCTGCACGCTGCCGGCTTGGCGAACTACAGGCGCTTGTTCGGAGACACGACCTTTCTGGCGGCCGTGAAGAACACATTCACTTACCTCATCATCCAGGTTCCGATCATGATTGTGCTTGCTTTGTTCATTTCCGTGCTGCTCAACGACAGCGGGCTCAAGTTCAGAGGTTTTTTCCGCACGGCGATCTTCCTGCCCTGCGTCACTTCCCTGGTCGCTTATTCCGTCATCTTCAAATACCTGTTCGGCCAAGACGGGCTGGTCAACACGGCGCTGATCCAGCTCCATCTCGTCTCCCAGCCGATCGGGTGGCTGACGGACCCATTCTGGGCCAAAGCGACGATCATCATCGCCATTACTTGGCGATGGACCGGGTACAACATGATTTTCTACCTCTCCGCGCTGCAAAACGTGGACAGCTCGATCTATGAAGCGGCCCGCATCGACGGAGCAGGTCCGGTCCGCCAGTTCTTCGGCATCACCGTGCCGCTGCTGAAGCCGATCATCCTGTTCACTTCGATCACCTCCACGATCGGGACGCTTCAGCTCTTCGACGAGGTCATGAATATTACCAAGGGCGGTCCGGGCAACGCGACCACGACCATTTCCCAGTACATCTACAACCTGTCCTTCAAATACACGCCGGACTTCGGCTACGCGGCAACGGTGTCTTATTCGGTCGTAGCTCTGATTGTCCTTTTCTCCATCATCCAGTTCAAAGCGGCAGGTGATCGAAATGGTTAAACCGAGAAGGGCTTTCACGTATGCTTTCCTCATCGCGGCCACCGTCGTCTCTGTATTCCCGTTCTTGTGGATGATCGTCAGCGCAACGAATAAATCCGTCGACGTGACGCAAGGGAGGCTGCTGCCAGGCAGCCATCTCATCGCGAACATGCGGAATCTGTTCGATCAATACGATGTCGTGACCGCGCTCGCCAACTCCGCCAAAGTGTCGCTGACGACCACTTTCCTGGCGCTGGTCATCGGCTCTCTTGCCGGATACGGGTTCGAGGTCTACCGCAGCAGAGCGAAGGATATCGTCTTCAATATTTTGCTGCTGTCCATGATGATTCCTTTTGCCGCGCTGATGGTGCCGCTGTACCGGATGTTCGCCGCCGTTTCCCGTACCGTTCCCTTCATCGGTGTCAATACCGCCGCCGCTGTCGTGCTGCCGACGATGACGACCGCTTTCCTGATCTTCTTTTTCCGCCAGAGCACAAAGATGTTCCCGCGCGATCTGCTGGAAGCGGGGAGGATCGACGGAGTGAACGAGCTGGGGCTGTTCTTCCGCATCTTCGTCCCGACGATGAGAACCACCTACGCCGCCGCGGCGATCATCACGTTCATGTCCAGCTGGAACAACTATCTCTGGCCGCTTATCGTGCTTCAATCCGAAGATACGCGGACCATTCCTCTGCTCATCTCCAATCTCGGCTCGGGTTATACTCCGGATTACGGAGTCATCATGACGGCCATCGTCATCGGCACCTTGCCGACCGCGCTCGTCTTCTTCCTGATGCAGAAGCATTTCGTGGCGGGCATGACGGGTTCTGTCAAATAACCGGAATCAGGCGGAAACAGAAGAACATGCAATCCCTCCGTCGTTTCCGCCAGCCATCCATCATTATTGGCGGATGGGGGAAAGAGACCGCAAGAAAGGGAACTTGGTTCCCCTTCTCGCGGTCTTTTCCCTATGTCCGCTTGCGAGACCGGTATTGGCCGGCTGCAGCCAACCGGGAAAGAAAAGCTCCGGGAACGAAGGCATTCGAAGGGATAGGGACAGATCGTCCCTTGACGGGAGATGCTTGTGACGCTATGATGAGTTGAACAGTAAATTAGTAATTTAGTAAATTAGTAAATAATTATTTCGATCCCATCTCTCTTTTGGAGGATATCAAATGAAAATTCCAACTACGCTCAAGCATAAACCGGTCCTAACGGTCGAGAATTACGCCGACGTCGATGGACGCCAGGCCGGCCATTCCGATGCGAAAGGCCTGTCGCTCGGCCTCGCCCAATGGAATGATCGCGGAAAGGTGGACATTTCGGCCAAAGTATGGCGCTACACGGGAGAGAAATGGTCCAGGCAATCGGAAGAGCTCCCTCTGCACCGAGTGCTGGATCTGGCGATTCTCGTTGCGAGCGGCATGGCTCACTTCCGCGATGCCTACCAGCATCCCAAGCTGTACGATCCGGCAAACCCTGTGATCGACCGGATCGGCCTCCAGGGAGACGCCATGACGGTAGCCGTATGTACGGATAATGACAAGCTCGACGAGGATATCAAGCTGTTCAGCCAGGCGCTGAGCGATGATGGAGAGCTGATCGGAGAGCGGCTGCGCACGCTTTCGCGCATTCTGGCGGAAATGGGCTATTGATCGGAATCTGAAAAGGGAGGGATAGGAATGGCGCTGGACAAGCAAAGCAAAAAGGAGCTCGCCTCCTCCTACAAGCAATCGTTCCGCCCGATGGGTGTGTATCAGATCCGGAACAAGGAGAACGGGAAAGTGCTTGTATGCGGCAGCATGGATCTGCCCGGAGCGAAGAACCGGCTGGATTTTTTCAAGAGCACGGGGATGAACACGCTGCATGAATTGAAGAGCGATTGGAAGGCTTACGGAGCGGAGAGCTTTGTCTTCGAGGAGCTGGACCAGATCAAGCCGAGAGAAGAGTACGCCGGAGATCCCGAGGAGCTGAAAGGCTATCAGGCCGAAGTGGATGCGCTTCTGGAGCTGCGGATCGAAAAGCTGCAGCCTTACGGCGACAAAGGATACAATAAGCCGAAGCGGTAAGGTATTCCTCCTAGTGCTGGAGAACGGAAGGCAAAAAGCTCCCGAAAGCCGCTGAATCAGCGTCTCCGGGAGCTTTTTTGCGCATGCTCGCGACAGCCGGCCTTTAAGGCGCGGATGGCTGAAGCGGATTCGCCAGCACCGCCCGGTTCTTCTCCGGCCTGCCCCATCCTCAGCCAGGTCGGCCTATCGAAGCCATGTCCGGGCGACACGAATATCAGTGTGTTCTTCTTCTGGTGAACAACCAGCCGCCGGCGACGAAAACGAAGTAAAGCACCAGATTAAATCCGACGCCCTCGAGCAGGGAGCGGTTGAAAAGCAAGGCTTCAAAAAAAGAAACCACATGAGCGCGCAGCTCAGGAATCGCCGTTCCGGTCGGGATCGCCACAATGAACAGCGCCCACAGCAGCCAGCCGGCAAAATGGCGGAAGCCGGAGACCAGCATGCTCAGCAGCGCCATCGACATCAAATAAAAAACAGTCTGGTAGAGAAAAGAACCCGCCACGCCAAACTCGTTCCAATGAAACGCTTCAACAAGATCAACGGTGTTTTTGTGGAACACATTCGCCTCCAGCATAGGCCATAAACAATTGAATAAAGCGAGGGCCGCTGCCCACACGGCATAAACGAATTGAAGCCCCCAGAAGTATTGTTTTCGGCTTGCGCCTATATGTACGATGCGACTGTAATAGCCAAGAGGAAGTACGATGGCGAAAAGGAGCAAAATAAGCAGCAGCAGGTTGCCGTCCGAGAGTACGGAGTTTTGGCTGCTGTCTGAAAAGAGACCGACCATGTATTCCGCCAGCCTGCCAAGGAGGATGAAAACAACGACCATCCAGATGCATATCCTCGCTTGCAAATAAGTCGCCTTTAGATGAACAGCCAAGGAACCCAATTCAGCGACCTCCTTCGATCAAGTACGAGAAAAACTTTTGAAGCGTCAATTGTTCCAGGGCAATGTCTAGTTGACGCGCCTGCAGCCTGTCCCCATCATCCAGCTTTTCGAAAATGGCGGCCAGCTTCCCGTGGCCGTAGGATTCGGTATGCAATACCCGCTTCCCTTCCGTAAACGCAGCCACGGCATCCGAATGGCCTCGAATCAAATAAGCTGCCATGCTTATCTGATTCATCTCTTCATGAAGCAGGAGAGAGCCCTCGTCCAGGATGTAAACTCGCTCTGCGATCGGAGCGATTTCGTCCAACAAATGCGTAGAAATCAAAATCGTACGGGGATGATTGGCGTAATCCTCGAGCAGCTCCTTGTAAAACCTTTCGCGCATCAGCACATCAAGTCCAAGCACCGGTTCGTCGAATAGGGTCAACGCCGATCGGCTGGACAGACCGATGATGTTTCCTACGAGCGATTCCGCGCCTCTGGACAGCTGCTTGATTTTTTTGTCGGGATCGAGCCGAAACGTCTGAAGCAGCTTATGAGCGAACGCCCAGTCCCAATGAGGATGAAAAGTTGCAGCAAACTGCAAAATCTCCATCAATCGAGCTCCTCCAAACAGCTTGCTATTCTCCCGCACATAACAGCAATCCTCCGGAATCGCTCCTTTGCCCAGCTTTTTTCCTCTTGCCTCAATGGTGCCATCGGTAGCGAACAGTCCGCCTGCTATGAGGTTGAGCAAGGTCGTTTTGCCAGCGCCGTTTCGTCCGAGCAGACCGTAAATAACGTTTTCCTCCAGCTGTAGATCCAGATCCCGCAAGGCGTAGGTTCGGCCATATGTTTTGGTTAATTTCTCGCAGCTCAGCACGATGCTCACAATGATTTCATTCCTTCCTCAGCTGTTTGATCATCTCGATGATATCCTCGGTTGCCAGCTCGAGCTTGTCGGCTTCAGAGATGAGATTGGACAGCAGCTCCTTGTAGAAACGATTTCTTCGCTGCTTCTGAATCTTCAGCTTGGCATCAGAGGAGACATACATGCCAAGCCCTCTTTTTTTATACAAAATACCTTCATTCACGAGCAGGCCGATCCCCTTCACAACGGTCGCCGGATTGATTTGGAACAGCTGGGAAAACTGAGCAACGGAAAGAATCTGCTCGTCCTCCCGGTAAGTTCCGTTGAGAATATCGTCCTCGATGATATCCGCGACTTGTTGGAAAATGGGCTGCTTTTCGTCGAAAGTGACGTTCATTGCTTCACCACTCAGCATCGTAGTTTGTTGCATATCTAGCAGGAAACCATAACGTAGATGCGAAAATTTGTCAATATCCCATCGTCCTGCAGGGAGCAGGGCGATTTTTTTACATGAGGTCCAGTTATTGACAATGGATAGCGTTCGAATTATAGTGTGCTACATGAGTAACATACTAACACACTTGAGCCCATATTTGCCAATGGGAGCGCACCAAAAAGCAGGACAAATCGATTACGGGGAGATAGAAACGGTGAAAACATTAATCGAATTTGAAAACGTAACGAAAGAATACAAAATAGGCGAAGTGCCGATCAAGGCGCTGAACGGCGTCGACTTTTCCATCAACGAGGGCGAATTCGTCGTTGTTCTGGGTGCAAGCGGCGCCGGCAAAAGCACGATTCTGAATATACTTGGCGGTATGGATACGGCTACCTCGGGCAAGGTGACTGTCGGCAGCAAGGATATTACTGGCTTCAATGAGAAGGAGCTTACGGGATATCGCGCCGAAAAGGTAGGGTTTGTCTTTCAATTCTATAACTTGATCCCCAATCTGAATGCTGTGGAAAACGTTGAATTCGCCGCGGAAGTATGTAAAAACCATCTGGACGCCAACGAGATCTTAACGAAAGTGGGGTTGAAGAACCGGATGAAAAACTTCCCGTCCCAGCTCTCCGGAGGAGAACAGCAGCGAGTGGCCATTGCGCGCGCCGTTGCCAAGAACCCTTTGCTGTTGCTCTGCGATGAGCCCACTGGCGCGTTGGATTATGTGACCGGCAAGTCCGTTTTGAAGCTTCTTCAGGATTTGAACACGGAAACGAAAAAATGTATTGTGCTGGTCACGCACAACTCCGCGATTGCGCCGATGGCGGATAAAGTCATTACGGTAAAAAGCGGAAAAATCGAAAGCGTAACGGTCAACGAGCACAAGCAAAGCATTGAAGGGATTGAGTGGTAATGAACTTATTCAAAAAATTATTAAGGGATATCAAGCAATCGATCGGCCAATTTCTTGCCTTTGTGCTGGTTATTGCCATAGGCGCTTTTTTCTACACGGGGCTGGTTGCGCTAAGCGATCATCTCAGCGCTTATACGAAGGAATACTTCCATGCGCATAATCTAAGCGACTTGAACGTTTACTACGACCACATTTCCAAGCAGGACATGTCGGAGCTGGGTGAAATCGAAGGGGTAAAAAAGGTCGAAGGACGCTACAGCTTCGATGCGGCGCAAACTTTTGGCACTACGAAAGCGACCTTGAAAATCCATTCGATTCCGGCCAGCAACAGCATAAATACGCCTACGATGATCGAAGGCAGCATTCCGTCCAGCAAGAATCAGATCCTGCTTGATTCCCATTATGCCAGGGAACATCAATTCAGAGTCGGGGATCAACTACAGGTAAGCGTCGATGACGAGGAAATGGCATTCACCATCAGCGGCCTGGGCGAAAATGTGGAATATGCCAAAAAAAACGAAACCCAGGACCATAAAACGGCCGGATTCGCCTATGTGGCCGAAGCTGGAGTTCCCCGAATCGCCGGAAGCCTTTACTATAATGAAGTTTTGATCGATGCGGAAGAAGGGTACGGCATCGACCGGTTGGGCCAAAACGTTGAAGCTCATTCCCAAAAGCTTTCTTATGTAAGCCAAATAAGCAAAGAACGGACATTCAATTATTCGCAGGTCCAACAAACCGTCCACAACAACAAATTGATGAGCAAGGTCATTCCCCTGGTTTTCTTTATCATCGAAGCCATCATCCTCTTCCTCGCGATGTCCCGAATCATTGATTCGCAAAGGAACCAAGTAGGCATTATGAAGGCGTTGGGAGTGAAGAACAGCAGCATCATGCTTCATTACATGGGGTTCCCGGTGCTCGTCGGCATCATAGGCTCCATTCTCGGCTGCGCCGCTGCGGCGATCCTATTCATTCCCATGATCGAGGCGTCGAACGCCAGATCCTACTCGCTGCCGAGCATTGAGTTCTCCCTATCCTCCTTCTCGGTCATTCTTCCTATCCTTTTCTCGAGCGCATTCGGCATGCTGGCTTGTTACTTGAGCGGCATAGGCATTCTGCGGGAACACGCAGCGCAGGCGATGAGGCCTAAACCGCCGAAGAAGATGAAGAAGCTGCTCATTGAACGGCTTCCGGGAATCTGGAGACGCATTTCGTACAGCAACAAGCTCATTTTGAGAAACATCTTTCTCCATAAGCAGAAGGCGATTGCGAGCTCTGCCGGCGTTGTGGTGAGCACGGTGTTGTTGATCACTGCTTTCGGGACTCAAACGTCTTTGCAAAGGGTGGCGGACCAGATCGAAGAGGTGAATGCCTATGATCTGAAGGTCGAATACAAGAGGGGAGCAGAGTTAAAGAAGGCGGAGCTGCCGACCGGAATTGAAAGCAGCTATGATCTGTCCGCCTTTCCCGTGAAATTCGTTAAAGGCGATGATCATGAGAACGCCACGTTGACCGTTACGGAGAAGGACAACGCTCTTATTCAATTTTACGACGAGAACGACCGTCCGATGAGGCTTGTGGACAGCGGCGTGCTCGTACCCAAATCGTATGCGGATCACTATAAGGTCGCGATAGGGGATACGATCCGGATTCAATTCACCGATCCGTCGCTTGCGAATAAAACGGTCGATATGAAGGTTGCGCAAATATCCAATCAGTATTCGAATCCGTCGTTCTTCTGCTCGATAGCGTATCTCAAGAGCTTTGGCATCGACTACAACCCAACCTCCATGCTGGTCAAAGCCGGCAGCGCCGCAGATTTGGCTGGCGTCCGGCAGTTCTTCGAACAAGACCGTCAGGTCGATACAATCGCGGACAAGGATGATTTGAAGGAATCGGCACAATTTATTCTGAAGCAAAACAGCTTTATTTTCATCCTGTTTATCATCAGCGCCGTCATTCTTTCGTTTGGCGCCATCTACACGATATCCTCCATCAACATTTACGAACGGAATCGCGAGCTGGCTACTCTGAAGGTATTGGGTTATCAAAAGAGGAATATAAACCGGCTTATCTTCTCCGAGAACATGATACTCACCACCTTTGCGGTCATGATAGCGCTGCCGATCAGCGGCTACATGTATTCCATCATCATAGAGGCGCTGTCGAGCACCCATCAGCAAATCCCGGACCAACTCAATCGGGTTGTCATGCTGGTATCCGCCTTCCTCGCCTTCTTGCTCACTACTCTCTCCAGCTTGCTGCTTCGGAGAAAGGTAGCCCGAATCAATATGATCGAATCGTTGAAAAGCATCGAATAAATCATGGAAAAAGCTCCCGAGAGCCGCTGGATCAGCGTCTCCGGGAGCTTTTTTGCGCATGCTCGCGACTGCCGGCCTTTAAGGCGCGGATGGCTGAAGCGCCTTCTCCAGCTTCGCCAGCACCGCCCGGTTCTCCTCCGGCCGCCCGATCGTAATCCTCAGCCAGGTCGGCATATCGAAGTCGCGTCCGGGCCGTACGAGAATGCCCTCCTGCAGCAGCCATTCAAATACCGGACCGCTGTCGCGGCCGAGATCGACCATGACGAAGTTCGTTTCGCTTGGCAGGTAAGAGAGCCCGAGAAGCTGGAAAGTCTCGTAATAACGCTGTTTTTCGATGCGGTTGTTGTCCAGCACCGACTGCAGGAAGGCTTCGTCCTCCAGACTCGCCGCTGCCCCGGCTTCAGCCAGGATGCCCAGATTGGGAGGAAGCCTCAGCCGGTTCAGCGCCGCCGCCGTATCTGCCGCAGCTATCGCATAGCCGATGCGCAGGCCGGCAAGTCCGTAGGCTTTGGAGAATGTCCGGAGAACGGCCGCGTTCGGGCAGCTCTCGACAAGGGCTGCGGTATCCGGAAAATCCTCCTGCTCCGCGAATTCCCGATAGGCTTCGTCCAGCACGACGAACACATGGGGAGGAACCCGGTCGAGGAAGAGCCGGAGCTCCGAATCGGTGAAGTAAGAGCCGGTAGGATTGTTGGGATTGCACAGCCAGACGAGGCCGGTGGTCGGGGAAATCCTTCGTGCGATTTCATCGAGATCAACGGCATGATTCCGCAGCGGCACCGTGACGGGAATGCCTCCGGCTGCCAATGTCGCGACCCGGTACCAGCCGAAGGAAGGAGAGGGCAGGAGGGCTTCTTCGCCAGGAGCAAGGAACGTATAGGCGGCGAGAGACAACAGCTCGAAGGAGCCGTTTCCGAATACGAGCTGGCCTGGATCCACCCGCAGCTTGGCGGCCAGCTTGCTTCTCAGGCTGGAGGCCTGGCTGTCCGGATACAGGTAAAGTCGCGAAACGGCAGCCTGTATGGCTGCGGCAGCAAGCGGGGAGAAGCCGAGCGTATTCTCGTTGGCTGCGAGCCGAACATCGGGAAGCCTTCCTTGTCCATTGGCTTCGGAAGCCGGCTTCGCCGGCAGAAAGGCCGGAATGCCTTGCAATTGTTTTCTCAAAGGGTAAGCGCACATCTCGAATGGACCTCCTCGTCGCGGGCTTCTCGAACCGGCGAAGGTGGATTTTAATAAATTGACAGCGGGCCGGCAGCGGACGAAGCCGGCCGGGTGTCCCACACCGTGGAAGGAGCCTCCCTCCGGAGAATGGGGGCTACTTCGGCGGCAAACCATTGCAGCTGCTCGCGCTGCTCGCTCACCGACAAGCCGTCGACGCTGAGGCCGAGCACCTGATTGCCGAAGGCTTTTTGATAGGTGAGGATTTTCTCGATGACGCTGTCCGGGCTTCCGACCAGAATCGGGCCATTCCGGATGTTGTCTTCGAGGCCGGTGAAGGGAGACTGGTTGTGCTTGGCGGAATCGGTCCCGCTGAACAGCTCGTAATAAGGCTTGTAGCGCCGGATGGCTTCTTCCTGCGTGGCGGCGAGATAGAGGCTGCCCGCCCCGGCGCCGACGACAGCCTTCTCCGGGGGATGGCCGTAATGCGCGAGGCGCTCCCGGTAGTGGTCGATGAGATCCTTGTACTTCTGCAGATGATGAAAGGAGTTCGACGAAAAGATCGGCTCGCCGGCCTGGGCGGCCAGCTCCGTGGACAGCGGGCTCGAGGCGCTCCCGTGCCAGATCGGAATCGTGCCGCCGAAAGGCCGGGGCTGTGTCGTCACTCCGTCCAGCGGCGGACGATACTTGCCCGTCCAGACGACATCCTCCTCGCTCCAAAGCCTCTTCAGCAGCGCGTAGCGCTCCGCGAGCGACTCCCACTGTTCCTCCGGCGGAACGCCGAAGAGCGGGTAATGGCGGGGATCATTGCCCTTGCCGATGATCAGCTCCAGCCTGCCGCCGCTGAGCTGGTCGACACTGTGGCGTAATCCTCGGCGACGCGGACGGGATCCAGCACGCTGAGCACGGATACGGTCGTCAGCAGCCGGATGATGCGGGTGCGGCCAGCGATAGCTGCGAGCAGCACGGCCGGAGAAGAGCTGAGAAACGGGGCGCCATGCCTTTCCCCGACCCCGTAAGCCTCGAAGCCGAGCGTCTCGGCAAGCTCGGCCTGGCGGATGATTTGATCGAATTTCTGCTTGGGCGTGAGCTGCTCCCCGGTAATTGCGTGGGGCAGATTCATGACCAGGCTGAACCATGCGAATTTCATGCGGCATCTCCTCGTTTAACCGGCCTGGTTGACCTTGACATCCTTCTGGAAGGCAATCACTTCGTCCCATTCTCCATGGAAGCGGGGAATGCGGTAATAACCCGAGCGTTCATAGAGGGCGACCGCTTCAGGCTGCAGCGGGCCGGTCTGCAGCCTGATGCTGCGGTAGCCGAATTCGGCTGCGAGCCTCTCCAGCTCATCCATGATGGCGAGCGCCACCCCTTGGCGGCGGTATACGGGGCGGGTGTAGACCCGCTTGACCTCGACCGCATGCTCGTCGATCGGCCGCAGCGCTCCGCATCCGGCGGGGATGCCGCCGATGCGGGCGACGACAAGCGCCGCCCTCGGGTGGTCGAGATCGGCGGGCGTGAAGCCTGCCGATCCGTCCTCGACTTGATATAGGGCGGCGAGCTCGGCGCTCAGCTCCGAGATGAGCTGTTCCGCATCGGGGGAGCAGATGCTTTCCGGAGCTGCTGTCAATGTTGACATTATTGATTCCTGCCTTTCGAGGGTATGAATGATGATGATCTCAGATGGAATAGCTGAGCTTGCGCTGCGCGGCAGGGGGAAGCGGCTCCTCCTTGCGGCCAAGCACCTTGTTCAAGATCAGATTTTCGTAGTAGGCGAACCCGCTGTCCCTTTCCCGGGGCCGTGCGAGCTCGATGGAAATATCCAGAGCGATCCGGCCTTCCTCGATCAGCAGCACCCGGTCGGCGAGTGCGACAGCCTCGCTGACGTCATGCGTGACGAGAATCGTCGTGAAGCCCGATTCGGCCCACAGCGACTCGATCAGGCTCTGCATCTCGATCCGGGTCAGCGCGTCGAGCGCGCCGAGCGGCTCGTCGAGCAGCAGCAGCCGCGGGCGGCTGGCCAGTGCGCGGGCCAGAGCGACCCGCTGCCTCTGGCCGCCGGAGAGGACGGAGGGCCAATCGTTCTCGCGGGAAGCGAGGCCGACTTGGCGAAGGGCGTCCGCGGCCGTATCCCGGTCCGTGCCGGCCGCGAGCCTGACGTTGTCGAGCACGGACTTCCAGGGGAGCAGCCTTGCTTCCTGGAACAGGACGCGGGTATATTCCGGCGTGCCGGAGGCGGGCGCCTCCTCCCAGGCGATCTCTCCCTGCGAAGGCTGCTGAAGCCCCGCGACAAGCCGGAGCAGCGTGCTCTTGCCGCAGCCGCTCCTTCCGACGACCGCTACGAACTCGCCGGATCTCACCGACAGGTTCAGCTCCGACAGGACCGGCCTTCCGTCGAACGACATTCCGAGCCGGCGGAGCTCGAAGCCGATTCCTTTCTTTTCTGCATGGGCCAATCCGGCCGCCTCCTTAACGGGGAACATAGGTCGGGTTCCACTTCAGGAACCGCTTTTCAAGCCGCTTGGCGAGGCTGTCGGACAGCTTGCCGAGCAGGGCGTAAATGACGATGCTGAGCACAATGACGTCAAGCTGGAAAAATTCCCTGGCGTTCATGGCCATGTATCCGATGCCGGCATCCGCAGCGACCGTCTCCGCAACGATGAGGACGAGCCAGGTGATGCCCAGGGCGTATCTCACGCCGACGAGAATGGAGGGCAGCGCGCCCGGCAAGACGATGTGGGCGTACAAGGAGCGCCTGCTCATTCGGTAGACTTTGCCCATCTCGATCAGCCCGGGATCGACCGAGCGGATGCCGTGGAACGTATTGAGATAGACCGGGAAAAAGACGCCGAGCGATACGAGCGCAAGCTTGATCTCCTCGCCGATGCCGAACCAGATGATGAACAAGGGGAGGAGGGCGAACAGCGGGATGTTGCGGATCATCTGGATCGAGGAGTCCGTCGCCTTCTCCGCGGTCTTGGACAATCCGTTCATCAGTCCGAGGGCGAAGCCGATTCCGCCGCCGATGAGGAAGCCGAGCATGGCCCGCATCGCGCTGATGCCGAGATTGTGCAGAAGCACGCCGCTGCGGATCGTATCCGCCAGCGTTTCCGCCACGCGCAGAGGCTGAGGGAGGGTGCGCTCCGCAATCCAGCCCGCTGACGTGGACACCTGCCAGAGGGCAAGGATGAGGACGGGAAGCGTCCAGGGAAGGATGACGTCGCGCCGGCGCGGGGAGGCGGTACGGTTCATGGCTGCCAGGGCTCCTTTACTTGATTTCCGATGCGAACGCATCGCTGAAGAACGAGCTCACATCCACGTTGGCTTTCAAAAGGCCGACAGTCTGCAGCGCATCCGCCACATCCTGATTGGACGCGATCGCTTCCGGCGTGACCGGAAGCACTTTGGACGGACGCTGGGCCTCTCCTTCCTCCAGCGTCTTCAGCGCCGTCTCCGGATCCTGATGGGTGGCGGCGGCCGTAATTTCCGCCCATTTCTCCTTGTTCTGGCGCGTCCATTCCTGATAGCGGTTCAAGCGGTTCAAAAAGTCGGCGATCGCGGCATGCTTGCCCGGATCCGCGATCGCGGCCGGAGTCGCTTCGATCGGGAAATTGCCGGAGAGGATATCCTTCGCGCTGGCGAGAGTCGAAGCTCCGTTCTCATGAGCCGTAATGATGGAGTTCCCGTAGCTTGCCAGCGCGTCGACTTTGCCGCTGAGCAGGGCGCTGAGCCCGTCGGCGGTGGACAGCTCCACCGGCTGGATGTCGCTCCACGACAATCCGGCTTCCTGGAGAATCTTCAGCAGGAAATAATGAGCCGTCGTCGCTTTGACGAACGCGACTTTCTTTCCTTTGAGATCGGCCGGCTGCTTGAGCGGGGAGCCTTTGGGGACGACGACCTCCTGGTTCAGCGTATTGGAATTGCTGAGGGCGATGATCCTGAAGTTGCCGCCCCCGGCTGATTGGGAAGCGAAGATCGGCGGGATCTCGCTCGTCTGGGCGACATCGAGATGATCGGCCGCGATCGCTTCCAGCTGCAGGTTGCCTCCCTGGAACACGCTGAACTCGAGCTTGTACGGAGTGTCGTCGACACCTGCCGCCTTGAAGCCCTGCTCCAGGCTTGCCCAGCCCGTCTGTCCCACCCGCAGGGTGACCTTGCCCAGATCGGCCTGCGAGCCGGTTGAAGAAAGAGCGGCCGTTCCTGGAGAGGAGGTATTGCCGGCGGCAGCCGAGGAGCCGGAATTGCTGCCCGAACAGCCTGCCAAGGCTGCCGAGAGCAGGAGAATAGGGAGAAGCTTGATGGTGAGGTTGGACCGGTTGGCCATAAGGATTTCAATCCGCCTTTCGCGAAGAAGGAATGGGTGCCGCGCCGGTTACGAGCCGGTCATGAGATTGGCTGCGGCCGTTCTGCCGATGGCGTCCGCTCCGGCTATCGCCTGGGCGATACGGGCGGGCGAGGCGTCGAAAGCGAGCGCTGCCTTGGCTTCTTCCGGCAGCTGGATGCCGGAGGCGATGTCTTGATGCGCCTTGAGCCGGGAAGGCTTGAAGCCGAGATCCTCCAGCGTGACGGGAAGCCCGATCCGGCGGAACAGCGCGGCAAGCGACACCGCTTCGTCGGCTTTGCCCTCGAGAACGAGCTGCGACAGCAGGCCGAAGCCGACCTTTTCTCCATGCAGCGTGCCTTGCGTCTCGGGAAACCATGTCAGCCGGTCATGAATGGCATGCGCGATAGCCGCCCTGCGCCGGCCGCTGTGGATGCTTCCTGCCAGTCCCGCCAGCACGATGACGGCATCTATCGTTTGGCTGAAGGCTTCGTCGACCGGAGGAGACAGGACATCGGCTGCTTCATATACCTGAGCCGAGTGGGAGGTCAG
>Ga0194137_10001342_pt1 | contig 15044 bp, 15 predicted proteins | sample TARM_MetaG_T3_14_FD_134025 | JGI IMG/M metagenome (GOLD analysis project Ga0194137, IMG submission 134025) | Freshwater microbial communities from Pennsylvania, USA, analyzing microbe dynamics in response to fracking - TARM_MetaG_T3_14 (version 2) | ecosystem: Environmental > Aquatic >... | reverse complement strand
CCGGCTCCGGCTCGGCCTGGAGCTTTTACCGCGACAATATCGAAGAGGAATTCCAGGGCGAGCCGGAGCCGGAGAACCTGCGCCAGACTTCGGTGCCCACGCCGGAATAATCGATGGCGCTGCCGTCCTCGAATTCGACCCGCAGAACGCGTTCGCGCGGATCGTAGCCGATGGCCCGCAGCTTTCCGGCATTGATCTTCTTCATTTCCATCATGGTCTCCTTCAGGTTTTCCGCGGCCCCTTGCGATGCGGCTTGGCCTTCGATTTCTCCCTGGGTTTGGCCGTGTCCGCAGCGGCAAATTCTCGCGGCGGCTGCGGCGCTGCCGTACTGATGCGAAGCGGCTGGCCTGCCACCGATGTCTTCTTCAGCAGCGAGAAGACCTCTTTCGGCATGCCCTTGGGCAGCTCCACCATGCTGTGGTCGTCGTAGATGTCGATGCGTCCGATCAGCTTGGGGTCGAGGTCTGCTTCATTGGCAATCGCGCCCACGATATTGGCCGGCCGCACGCCGTGCACATGGCCGACCTCGATGCGGTAGGTCTGCGTGCCCGATTCGGCGCCGCGTGCCGGCTTTTCCTTGCGCGGCGCCGCAGGGCGTTCCTTCGCTCCATGCGATGCCGGCGTGCTTGCGGGCAGGGTATTGCCGGCGCCGCCCTCGTCGCGGCTGATGCGCAGCTGCTGTCCCGCCACCCAGACCGTCTGCAGATGGCGCAGGAGATCATCCGGCATGTCGGCCGGCAAGTCCAGCGTGCTGTGGTCGTCGTAGATCTCGATGCGGCCGATATGCCGCGCTTCCAGCCCGGCCTCGTTGGCGATGGCGCCGACGATGTTGCCCGGCTTGACGCCGTGGACATAGCCGACTTCGATGCGGTAGCTTTGCATGCCGGCTTCCGGGGCGCGCTGGACCCGCTCCTTCCTCGGCGGCTGCGGCCTGTCTGCGTGGCCCCCGAAGTCTCCGAAGTCCTGCCTGTCCCGGCGTTCGCTCTTGCCGGCGCGCTCCCTGCGGCCGGCATCGGAGCCGCCGTCGTCAAGACGCGGGCGTTCGCCTTCCGTCTCGCGGCTGTTCTTTTGCAGCAGAAACGGCATGTCGCCCCGTGCTATCTTCGCCAGGGCGGCCGCGATCTCGATCGCGGGCACGTTCCGTTCGCGCTCATATTCCTCGATCAGCGACTGGAAGACTTCCAGCCCGCCTGCGGCCAGCGCCTCGTCGATCTGGTCCTTGAAGCGGGCGATGCGCACGTTGTTGACATCCTGGATGCTGGGCAGCTTCAGCGGCGACACCGGCTGGCGCGTGGCCCGCTCGATGGCCTTGAGCAGGTTTCTTTCGCGCGGCGTGATGAACAGGATGGCTTCGCCGCTGCGTCCCGCCCGCCCGGTGCGGCCGATGCGGTGGGTATAGCTTTCCGGATCGTAGGGCACGTCGTAATTGACGACATGGCTGATGCGCTCCACATCCAGGCCGCGCGCGGCGACATCAGTCGCCACCAGGATGTCGATGTGGCCGTCTTTGAGCATCTGTATGGTGCGCTCGCGCTGCTGCTGCGCCATGTCGCCGTTGATGGCGGCAGCCGAGAAACCGCGTGCCTGCAGCTTTCCTGCCAGTTCTTCCGTGCCCAGCTTGGTGCGGGCGAAGATGATCATGCCGTCGAAGGGCTCGGCTTCCAGGATGCGGGTGAGGGCGTCCAGCTTGTGCATGCCGCTGACCAGCCAGTAATGCTGGCGGATATTTTCGGCGGTGCCGGTTTTCGCGGCGATGGTCACTTCTGCGGGATTGCGCAGGTAGGTCTGCGCGATCCGGCGGACCGCGCTCGGCATGGTGGCCGAGAACAGGGCGGTCTGGCGCGACTCCGGCGTCTGCTGCAGGATATGCTCCACGTCGTCGATGAAGCCCATGCGCAGCATCTCGTCCGCCTCGTCCAGCACGAGGGTCTTGATGCGGGAAAGATCGAGCGAACCTTTTTCCAGATGATCGATCACCCGCCCCGGTGTGCCGACCACCACATGCACGCCGCGCCGCAGCGCGGAAAGCTGCGGCCCGTAGCTCTGGCCGCCGTAGACGGGCAGCACATGGAAACCGGGAATGTGCGTGGCATAGCGCTGGAATGCCTCGGCGACCTGGATTGCCAGTTCCCGCGTCGGCGCCAGCACCAGCGCCTGCAATGCGGTCTGGCGGGTATCGATGCCGTCGAGAATGGGCAGCGCGAATGCGGCGGTCTTGCCGGTGCCGGTCTGCGCCTGCCCGAGCACGTCGCGCCCCTCGAGCAGCACCGGAATCGTGGCGGCCTGGATGGGAGAGGGCTGCTCATAGCCGAGTTCGGCCAGCACCCGGAGCAGGGCATCGTTCAGGTCCAGGCTGGCAAAGGTGGAAAGTTGGTTCTGCGACATGATATTTCTAAGTATGAGGTTGAGCAGGCAGAGCGGCAGGACGTGCCGCAAGTGCCGGGAAATGCGCCGGCGATCAGGATTGGACCGCAAAACCGGTGACGACTGCAGAAAGAATCCGACATGAAAGCGCGCGGTTGGCTACACTCTACCCTTGTTTTGACATTTGGCATGCCGGGCACGCTTTGACTACCTTTTCTTCCCTGGGACTGATCGCCCCGCTCCTGCAGGCGCTCGACTATACAGCACCGACGCCCGTGCAGGCGCAGGCCATTCCCGCCATCCTTGCCGGCCGCGACCTGATGGCCGCCGCCCATACCGGCACCGGCAAGACGGCCGGCTTCGCGCTGCCGCTGCTGCAGCGCCTGGCCACCGAAGGCGCACGTCCGGCCAGCAACGCGGTGCGTTCGGTGGTGCTGGTGCCGACGCGGGAGCTGGCCGAGCAGGTGCACAAGAGCTTTGCCGCCTACGGCCGGAATCTGCCGCTGCGCACCCTGGCCGCCTATGGCGGCGTCAGCATCAATCCGCAGATGATGGCGCTGCGCAAGGGACTCGACATCCTGGTGGCCACCCCGGGCAGGCTGCTCGATCTGCATCAGAAAAACGCGGTGAAATTCGCCCAGCTGCAGACGCTGGTGCTGGACGAGGCCGACCGCATGCTCGATCTCGGCTTTTCGCGCGAACTCAATGCCCTGCTGGCGCTGATGCCGGCGCGCCGCCAGACCCTGCTGTTCTCGGCGACATTCTCGGACGCAATACGCACGCTTGCTGCGTCGATGCTGGCCGATCCGCTGTCCATCGACACCGGGCCCCGGAACACGACGGCGGCCGGCATTCACCAGTGGATGATCCCGGTCGACAAGAAGCGCAAGCTGGAGCTGTTCCTGCATCTGCGCAACAAGCATGGATGGCGGCAGGTGCTGGTCTTCGTCAAGACGCGCAACGGCGCCGACGATCTGGTCAGGGCGCTGCTTGCGCAGGGCTGCAGTGCCGACGCCATCCACGGCGACAAGCCGCAGCCTGCGCGCCTGCGCGCCTTCGAACGCTTCAAGGCGGGCGACGTGCAGATCCTGGTGGCGACCGATGTCGCCGCGCGCGGCCTGGATATCCTCGAACTTCCGCTGGTGGTCAATTTCGACCTGCCGATCGTCGCCGAGGATTATGTCCACCGCACCGGGCGCACCGGACGCGCGGGTGCGTCCGGCGAGGCCATCTCCCTGGTCTGCGCGGATGAAGTGCAGCAACTGTCGGCAATCGAAGCCCTGGTCGGTACAACGCTCAAGAGGGTGGAGGAACCCGGTTTCGAGCCGGACCATCGCGTGCCGATGACTGACGGGCACGGGCACATCGTCAAGAAGCCCAAGAAACCGAAGAAGTCCAAGGCGGCGGCCGCGGTCAAGGCGGGGTAATGCGAAGAGCGCCCAGGAACGGGGGAAGTTCATCGATGAAGGCTGCCGAATTTCCTCCGGCGTGTCCGACATGAGCCGCTACGTGCCGGACATTCCCCTGGGCGAGGTTGAATTCACCGCCGTCCGCGCCCAGGGCGCAGGCGGCCAGAACGTCAACAAGGTATCGAGCGCCGTCCACCTGCGCTTTGATATCCGCGCCTCGTCGCTGCCCGAGCATCTCAAGGAACGCCTGCTGCGCCTGAACGACCAGCGCATCACCAGGGACGGCGTCATCGTCATCAAGGCCCAGACCCACCGCAGCCAGGAAAAGAACAGGGAAGAGGCCATGCAGCGCCTGCTGGAGATGGTGGCAAGCATCGCCGTCGTGCCGGCAGTGCGGCGGCCGACGAAGCCGACACGCGGTTCGCAGCAAAGGCGTCTGGAAGGAAAGGCCGTGCGCGGGCGGGTGAAGGCGATGCGGGGAAAGGTGATGGATTATTGATCCGGCCCAACCTATTTTCGGGCCGGATCTATAGAAAGGCGGATGGCTCGAGAGAATTTCTTTTGCATGCGCTCTAGCGATCACGACGCCGATTCAGCTGTCATCCTTCGCCGCGAGACCCACTTCATAAACATCCGCAGTCAGGGCCAGCATCAACGGCACCATGCCTGCCGGCCATGGTAAGGCGCGACGAGAGCTTGACCATCCGCCGCGATACCCAGCCTCTCATTGAACGGCCATATGGCGCTGCTTCCGGCGGCTCGGAAATCATGCTCAATGGCCTCATGAGCAAATCGCTCGGTCCGACAAATGCTGCGGACTCGGGCCGGATTCACCTCAACATCGCTCTACATCACACTCTTTGGTTTGATATCGGGAGAGGATGACGGAAAATTCGCGGCGTCGAATGCCAACATGAAGTCGCCAAGTATTGGTATGGCCGCTTTTAAAAAGAACGGGGTGCGGCAGTCGTTACGTTCGTCAGCTTCTTAAGCTTTCAAGTTAATACTGCCTCTTTGCTTGAACTCAAATTGGTCTATGCGGAACTGTTCATGGCGTAAAACCGATTTCCGCAGTGCAGGCAAGCAGGGTTTTCCACTTTACTCCCCCTGGCGGTTGCCCTTGCGATAATCCGTAGGACTGCTGCCGGTCCAATGCTTGAATGCGCGGCAAAAGCCGGTGGCGTCGGAGAAGCCGAGATCGAACGCCAGCGCGGCTACGCCCGTGTTTGAATTCGCCAGCCGATGGACTGCGATGTCCCGCCGCAGTCCGTCTTTCACCAACTGGAAATGCGTTCCTTCCTCGGCGAATCTGCGGTTGAGCGTGCGTACGGAGACATGCAAGGCCTCTGCAAGATCCTGTATCGTTACCGGCCGCGCAATATTCTGCTCAAGATATTCGCGCGTTTTTGCGATCAGCGAACCGCTATGAGCTGCGCTGAATGTCCAGTCTTCCGGCGCACGTTTCAGGAACGCCCATAGCTCATGTTTCTCGCGCTTGAACCGCTCCGCACAATCCTCGTACAGGAAATAAATACCGGTCGTGCCCGCATCGAAGCGCACCTCGCCCGGGTACAGGAATGCATAGTCCTCCACATGCCTGGGCCTGGCGAAATTGAACTCGATGCGGTGCAGGCTGATCTCCCTGCCGAGCAGCCAGGATGCGATGCCGTGAATGAGCTTCATCATCAGTTCATGTCCGAGCGGCGTAACCTGCGTGCCGGGCATTCTTTCCACCAGGGCCAATCGCACCAGGTTGTTCTTCGTTGAAATTTGCAGCCGGTAGTCATCCAGCAGCAGATTCCAGAAGCGGACGAAACGATTCAGCGCGACCAGCACGGTTGGCGCGTCGAGCAGGCTGAGCATGAGGTACTTCAACGTGCCGCCCCGTATGGGCCTCGACCACAGTCCCAGCATCTCGTCATCGAGCGCCGCCGCGACCGTCCTGTAGAGCGCGACGTATTGCTGGCGCGTCAGCCGTGCATCCGGCTGAACGAAAAGAGACTGAGGGATGGCCGCGCTTGCGAGCGCCTGCGATACAGCGCCGTCTCCGTGACGGGTTCGAATGAAGTGCAGCATCCCGTGCAGGAAGTGAGCGGAGACAGTGAGTGAGCTTTGCCAGGGCAGATTCATGGTGCTTTAATTATGGCGCGTTTTGCATATCAATTGGCGCGATGTGTCAATTATTGCCCATCCTTCTCCCTATACTGACGTGCAATTCCACGGTACCTGGAGCTTAGGACGGCAGCCGTATGGCGTATTTTGTCAAACGTCGGCTGCATATTCGCATGAATCAAGTAAGGGAGCAGAGTTTGAATACGAAACGCATCGTCGTGACCGGCATGGGTATGGTGTCGCCTTTGGGATGTGGCGTCGAGACCGTATGGCGGCATCTTCTCGATGGTCGTTCGGGCTTGGCCGGTTTGCCCGAAGAGGTGACGGAAGGAATTGCGGCAAAGGTCGGCGGCGTCGTGCCGGCGGTGACGCCGGGCCGTCCCTGGGGATTCGACGCTGCTCTCGCGGCGGAATCCAAGGACCAGAAGAAGATGGACCGGTTCAGCCTGCTTGCATTGGCCGCGGCGCAGGAAGCCTTGAAGCAGGCGCGCTGGCAGCCCGACACGGAAAGCGCCCGCCAAAGAACGGCAACCATCGTGGCGTCCGGCATCGGCGGATTCGGCGCCATTGCGGAAGCCGTCAGGATCACGGATCAGCGCGGGCCGAAGCGGCTTTCGCCTTTCACCGTTCCGAGTTTTCTGGCCAACATGGCAGCCGGGCAGATTTCCATACGCCACGGCTTTCGCGGCCCCCTTGGCGCGCCTGTCACCGCATGCGCTGCGAGTGCGCAGGCCATCGGCGATGCCGCGCGCCTGATTCGTGCCGGTGAAGCCGACATTGCCGTGTGCGGCGGCGCCGAGGCCTGCATCGACCGTGTCAGCCTGGGCGCATTCGCCGCCGCAAGAACGATGTCCACGAGCTTCAATGACCGCCCCGCAGAGGCCTCCCGGCCGTTCGATATCGATCGTGACGGCTTTGTCATGGGCGAAGGAGCGGGCATACTGGTCATCGAAGAACTGGAGCATGCATTGCGCCGCGGCGCCGTTCCGATTGCGGAACTGCTCGGTTATGGCACGAGCGCCGATGCCTATCACATGACGTCTCCGCCCGGAGACGGCGACGGCGGACGGCGCGCCATGGAACTGGCGATCCGGCAGGCGAACCTCGCACCCGAGCAGATCGGGCATTTGAATGCGCATGCAACGTCTACCCCGGTCGGCGACATCAGCGAGCTGGCCGCCATCAAGAACCTGTTCGGAACAGGACGAGGCCCCGCCATATCGGCGACCAAGTCCTCGACAGGGCATTTGCTGGGCGCGGCCGGCGGCGTGGAAGCGATATTCACCGTGCTTGCGCTGCGCGACCAGACCGCGCCGCCCACGCTGAATCTGGCTCATCCCGATCCGGCGGCCGAGGGCCTGGATATCGTCGGCGGTTCGGCTCGCAGGATATCGACGGACCATGCCATGACCAACGGCTTCGGATTCGGCGGCGTCAATGCCAGCCTGGTATTCGGCCGGATGTGATCCTGTCGGGGAGGAAGCCCTTACTTCGGCCGGGCCATGGCCAGGTCGGCGCTGCGCATTGTTGCATTGCCTGAACTTTCCCTTGCCGATTCCTCTCTACACCCAAGCATTAATTCCCTTTACCGCGTCTTCCGCGTACGAGCCGTCCGGGCGTGTGGAAGCATGCATGTTTCGAGGAAATGCCATGAACAAGAATGTTGCCTCAAGGCTCGTGCGTGCGGCATGCACGCTGGCCTTTGCCTGCGTCGCCAGCGCTGCTGTACACGCTGCCGACCTGCTCGACACTGTCAAGTCGCGCGGCACCTTGCGCGTCGGCGCCGAAAGCACCTATCCGCCGTTCAATTTCAAGGAACAGAAGACCGGCGAGCAGAGTGGCTTCGATGCCGACGTGGCGCGGCTGATCGCCGCCAAGCTCGGCGTCAAGGCCGAATTCGTCAACAGCGAATGGAGCGGCATTCTCGCCGGGCTCGCCTCGGGCAAGTACGATGTCATCGTCAACCAGGTCGGCATCACGGATGAACGCAGGAAGGCCTTCGACTTTTCCGAGCCCTATACCATTTCCAGTCCGCAGCTCATCCTCAAGCGCGACGACAAGCGCGACTTCAAGAATCTGCAGGACCTGAAGGGCAAGCGGCTCGGCGTCGGCCAGGGATCGAACTACGAAAAGATGGCCAAGGACGTCTCCGGAGTCGAGGTGAAGAGCTATCCGGGCGCGCCCGAATACCTGCAGGATCTCGCCGCTGGCCGCGTCGATGCCGCGCTCAACGACAGCCTGATGGTGTCTTATTTGCTGAAGACGTCCAACCTGCCGCTGAAGGCCGGCGCGCCGCTCGGCAAGGTCGAGCAGATGGGCATCCCGATCCGCAAGGACAATCCGCAGTTCAAGGCGGCGATCGACAAGGCGATCGCCGACGCCAAGGCCGACGGCAGCCTGAAGCAGATCTCGATGAAATGGTTTGGCGTCGACGTCAGCAAACCGCCGGCTGAACGCAAATGATGAGGCTGGAGCATGCCCGCGCAGCCGCGCCGTCCATATGGGGCCGGGGCCTGGATTCCGCGTTGACACGCCGCAGCCGCAAGCATGGATTTGCTTGAGCTTCTGCGTCTTGCCGCGCCGGTCATGATGACCGGCCTGGGCTATACGCTGATGTTTGCCTTCGCCTCGATGGCCGGCGGACTCGTGCTCGGTTTTCCGCTTGCCGTCATCCGCATCACGAACTGGACCTTGCTTCGCTGGCTCGCGGCCGCCTATGTCAGCATGATGCGCGGCACGCCGTTGCTGGTGCAGGTATTCGTCATTTACTACGGGCTGCCAAGCATCGGCATCGAGTTTTCGCCGACCACGGCCGGCATCCTCGCACTCAGCCTGAACGCCGGCGCCTATCTTTCGGAAAGCATACGCGGCGCCATCATGGCCGTCAGCCGCGGCCAATGGATGGCAAGCTACAGCCTCGGCCTGACCTACGCGCAGACGCTGAATCACATCGTGATTCCGCAGGCCTTGCGCGCGGCGGTGCCGTCGATGAGCAATACGCTGATCAGCCTCATCAAGGATACTTCGCTGGTATCCGTGATCACGGTGACGGAGCTGCTGCTGGCCACCAAGGAGGTCATTGCGACCACGTTCCGCCCGCTGCCGCTGTACATCTTCGCGGCGCTCATCTATTGGGCGGTAAGCGCCTGCTTCGAGGTATTGCAGCATCGGCTGGAGCGTCGTCTGAATGCGGGCACGCGGCACTAGGCTGTGTTTGATCAGCGTCGCGAGCGGTCCGGATTGGCGCCGGGGAGCGCACGCGTACGCCGGGTACGCCGAGCACCGCGGGCACCCATCCGGACCGCGCAGCAGCTTGTCAAACACAGCCTAGTCCGGTCATCCGGCCATGCAGCGCCGACTCGCATTGCGTGCCGGTTCCGAAAGCTGTGGCACCCTGTGTCGATCCGCATGGAATAAAGGGAAAAGACATGTTGCTGGAGAAGATAGCCGCTTACGTCAGAAGCTTGATCACCATGCTGGCGCTGATGGCCGCGGCGACCGGTGCTCAGGCTCAGGAGATGCAATTGCACGCTGCAGCACGCAACGGTGACGTCGCAGGGCTCCGCGCCCTGCTCGACAAGGGAGCGAAAATCGATGCCCGGAATGCGGCCGGCGCCACCGCGCTGCTGGTCGCCACGCACGGCAACCAGGTGGAAGCCGCCAGGGTTTTGATCGAGGCGGGAGCCGATGTCAATGCCAAGGATGGCATCCAGGACAGTCCTTATCTCTATGCCGGCGCGCGCGGCCACAACGAGATCCTGAAGATGACGCTGGCGCATGGAGCCGATCTGAAAAGCACCAACCGCTATGGCGGAACGGCCCTCATTCCCGCCGCGGAACGCGGTCTGGTCGAGACCGTGCGCATCCTCATCGATGCCGGCGTGGACGTGAACCATGTCAACAACCTGCAATGGACCGCGCTTCTGGAAGCCATCGTTCTGGGAAACGGCGGACCGCGTCACACGGAGGTGGTACGGCTGCTGGCGGCGGCGCGTGCCGACGTCAACATTCCTGACGGCCAGGGGGTCACGCCGCTGCAGCATGCGCGCCGGCGCGGCTTCAGGGAAATGGAATCCATTCTGGCTGGAGCCGGCGCGAGGTAGAAAGGCACAGGCTCCATCACTGCTGCGAACGATGGCCCTGCATGAATCTGTTTGGGATCACGAGCCCGGCATGCGGACGGCGCCGCCTTTCTTGACCGGGTTGCTTTGTCAGGCGACAAGCGTTTTAATCTGCTTGTCAGTCGAACGGAAGCTGCTAGTCGGTCCGGCCCGAACTTGACAGGTATAAACTTTGCAAAGGGAGTGCCGGGTTCGTCGCCAGCCAGGGCGCTTCTTCGGTCCGTGGTGTGCTCACGCGCCGCAACATGCCATGCGAGGCAGGAATGATGGACAAGACAATGCCGAAACTGCTGCTGGCCATTCGGCCCAAGGCGGTGACAAGATTGAGCAATGTGCTCGGCGCCGAGTTTTCCCTCGTCTTCTGCCATACCGTCGACGACGCGCTGGACAAGCTCGACGAGGACATCGATGCCGTCATCTGCGGCACCAATTTCGATGAAAGCCGGATGTTCGAGCTTCTTCGGCAGGTCAAGGGCAATCGCGCAACTAGGGATGTGCCCGTCATCTGCATGAAGGTCTTCGGCGGCGTGCTGCATGAAGGAAGCTATGCCGGCGTCGAGAAGGCCGTCGAACTGCTGGAGGCGTCCGCCTATGTCGACTTCACCCGGTGGCGCCTGGAACTGGGAAAGGCGGAAGCGGGGGAGAAACTGCGGGCGCTCATCCGCGGACTTACCTGCAAGACATCGTCCTCGCCGGGGAATTGAGCCGCCAAGGTTTCGGCATTGCACCAATCCAGACCGGAATCACCAAAACAGGGCGGGCCTGCCTTTATTTGCCGCGCATTTGATCTAGTTGGATGACTGGCATAGTGTTTGCGAGAACATGAAGCATGTATTTGTCGCAGCGAGGTAGGCCATGAACCGTAAAAGCTATCCTGAAGTGGAACAGCGAGCCAGTCTGAAAGAAGTGATGCGCCAGCCGCCGATGACGCCCAAGGCCTATCGCAATGCGCTCGACAAGCGCATCTCGGCCCGGCGCGCCATCGAAGACATGCGGCTGGCGAAGTCCCTGCAGATCGACTGAAACCCTGTTGTCATTGCTGCCTGCGATGCGGGGCGCATTGCAGGCATCCTGCCGCCATTGCCGAACCGGCCATCCCGGGCCGGTTCATTCCATCTTCACTGCGTCAAGCGCAGCGTCTTTAATCCTTGATGAAAATGTGATGCTGCCGAATGCAGCAAGACTTCTTATCGCCTGCGCGCTGCCTTCATCGGGCACGGGGCAGGAGCAGACCGGCACTGCAGATCCAGTAGTCGGTCAGGAACTGGTCCAGCAGGTAGCCGTTGGCGCCGTGGATTTCTATTCCGTCGAAGCCGGCATGATCAATTGCAAGCGCGGCGGCACGAGCAAAGCCGTCGATGGCGTCGGCAATGTCGGCATCCGACATTGCCCTCGGCGTGCGATGGCTCCCTTCACCCGCGGAGACGCGCATCTGCGATCCAGCCGGCCGGATCGCCGACGGCGCCAGCGTCTCCGTCCTGAAACGGTTGCCTTGCGCCAGCGCGCCTGCATGCATCTGCTGCGCGAACATTTTTCCGCCGGCGGCATGGACAGCATTGACAATTCCTCTCCAGGACCGTGCCTGGCTGCGATCGCAAAGCCCGGGCTGGAAGAGATAGCCCTGCGAATCAGCGCTGCCGGTATAAACCCCTTCGGTGATGACGAGGCCGAATCCGCCGCACGCAAAGCGTTCGTAATAGCGACGCATCGCGTCCGTCGGCAAGCCTTCGGCGGTTGCGCTGACGCGCGTCATCGGTGCAACCGCCAGCCGGTTCTTGACGTCGATGCGATGTTGCCGCCGCAGCGGAAGACAGCGCAGCAACGCCGTCTTCCGCTGCGTTCGCATTCACCTGCGCGTTCATGCCGATTCTCCGCCGGCAATCGCGATCGCCTCGATCTCGATCATCGCTTCGGGCTTGTACAGGGCCGATACCTCCACGATGGTGTCCGCGGGGTAGGGTGGGCTGAACCACTTGCGCCGCAGTTCGACGATCTTGCCGAAGTGCTTCATCGAGGTCAGGAAGATCGTCACCTTGATGACCTTGCCAAGGCTTGAGCCGCCCGCAGCCAGGGCCCGCCGCAGATTGCGGAAGGCTTGATCGGCCTGCAGATCGAAATCGTCGTTGCCGACGATGGCGCCGTCGTCGCCATAGCCGGCCTGGCCGGAGACGAAGAGAAGGTGTTCCGCCCTGATCGCTTGCGACAGGAGATAGGGTGCATAGGGGTCCGGCTCGGTGCGTACTTGCTGGATGTTCATGGAAAGTCCTTTCAACGGATAAGTTAAAATCATTCGTCGGTCATCGCTGACCGGCTTGCAGGCAGTATCGGAGAGCAGGGTCGCCACGACAAATGGCGATTTTTCAGCGCATGGATGAGTACATCTCAGCCATAAGGACACATGAGAAAACTTCCCCAGCTAGGCGCCCTGAGGGCATTTGAAGCTGCCGCGCGCCGGCTGAGCTTCAAGGCGGCGGCCGATGAGCTGAACGTCACGCCGACCGCCGTCAGCCACCAGATCCGCTATCTCGAGGAAACGCTGGGCACCAGGCTGTTCGAGCGCGGCACGCGCGCCGTCAGGCTGACGGCATCCGGCCACCAGCTGTTTCCGCCCCTGCGCGACGGGCTCGATGCCTTCGAACGCGCGGTCGATGCCGTGCGCCGCACCCAGGGCAGCAAGACCGCCATCCTGTCCTCGACCGTCGCTTTCGTGGCGCGGCGGCTGGCGCCGCTCGCCGGCTCCTTCCGCCAGGCCTACCCGGACTGGACATTAAGGCTGGATGCTTCCAACAAGACGGTCGATCTGGACGTCGACGCCGACCTGGCCATCCGCTATGGCCGCGGGGACTACCCGGGCATGACCGTCGTTCCCCTGTTCCGGGATCGTTTCGCCCCGGTCTGCAGTCCGCGCCTGGGGATGGCAGCGCTTGATGACTTGCGCCGTGCAACGCTCATCCATTTCGAATGGGGAGCCGCCATGCGCGACGACGAGCGCGCGCCGGTATGGCGGCACTGGCTGGCGAATGCAGGCATGAAGGATATTGATGCGCACGCCGGGCTGTCGTTCACCGATGAAATCCATGCGGTTCAGGCGACGCTTGCCGGACAGGGCGTGGGGCTGCTGAGCCTGACGCTGGTGGCGGATGAGCTTGCCTCCGGCGTGCTGGTCCAGCCCTTCGGCATGTCGCTGGAGAGTTTCCGCTATGACCTCGTCTACAGCTCGCGCAGGAGCGAGCAGGCTGCGGTGAGGGTTTTGAGAGACTGGATTCTTGCCGAGCTGGGAGAAGGCTCCGGCACGGTGAACATGGCGGCCGGCAAGTGAACACGCGCTAAGGCATGTTTTCCGACACTTCCTCCGGAAAGCGCCGCAGCATGCCCTGGAAGAATGCCTTGTCGCTCGGCGGCAGCCCGGCGATCTCCGCTGCGAGGACGGCAAGCGAGCGTGACGCCGGCGCAAGCTCGCCTGCATGGGTCGCGTACCATGCGTGTTCCAGCCGGCATCCGCATCGCTGCAGCAGACTGTATCGGCTGTCGCCGTGCTGCTGCGCCGCCAGAAGGCGGTCGGCAAGCGACAGCCAGTCGGACACCGGCGGCGCGCCGATCCTGAAGTCTGCCGACGCATCGAGATAGCCGGCCATATCGGCCGGCTGCAAGGGCTGCTGGGATCGAAACGCGGCCAGCGCCGGACGTTCGCCGGCATCGCAATGGCCGCGCGCAATGCGCATCAGGTAGATCGCGTTCCAGGCCGATTGGCCAGACGTGCCCGAGCGCTGCGACAGCCATTCGCTGAGCAGCAGCCAGCGCAGCGCCTCGGGCTGCGCACTCATCGCATCGGTTCCCGGCACCAGGCCTTCGCTGGCGAAGAGCCAGGTCGCCATGCCGACATTGGCCGCCACCTGTTGTGCCGCGTCGAAGGAGCCGATCTCGAATGCGGCGTCGAGCGCCGAGGCGAAATGCGCCATCGATTCCGAGGCCGCCTGCCGGCGAACGGGAGAGTTCCGGTCGTTGAGCGCATGGGCGCGCCGCACCAGCGCCATGAGGTTGTGCCACTCGAAGCGGATGCGCGGATGGTAGCGGACCACGCTGGCGCGCGGCTCGATGTCGCGCATTGCGGCAAGCAGCGCTTCGGTCAGCGCCACATCGCGCTGGCTGTAGGCGCACCATGCGGTCAGGATCTGCTCCATGGCATCCAGATAGCCGCCTTCGTCGGGCCCGGCTTCCTTGAGCAGGCGGCGCAGCTGGGACAGGGTCTTGCGCGCCGCTTCCAGGTCGTCGAGCCGCCGCCAGACCTGGGCTTCGCCCAGCGCCGCCAGCGCATGCTGGGAGCGGCTGACCGCCATCCGTGCCGCGTCCTTGAAGCCGGCCAGTGCGCCGGGATTGCGGTCGGCGCCGGCAAGCTCGGCCATCGTCGCGAGCAGCTGCCCCTGACGCAGATTCTGCTGCGCCAGCGCATAGCGCATCCAGAAATCGGCCGGCATCGGCATGGCCGATGTTTCCGCCGGCACCGGCTTGCTCCGGATGTTCAGAAAACGCAGCAGGTCGTCGCGCGTCGCGGCAGCGCCGTCCACCACGCAGGCGATCTTCTCCGCTTCCGCAGGCGGCAGCCAGAACGGCCCCTGGCTGCGCCTGTCGGGATTCAGAAAGCGCGGATCGCTGTCCACGTCTTCTCCCCAGCCCACCTGGATGCCCCAGCGCAAAAAATCGCGGAAGGCGCGGCTGATGAACATGCGCAGGCTGCGCGCATCGGTGAACTGCTGCCGCAGTTCGGCCAGCCTGACGACACCCGTCGCCGCCTCGTCACGGGCCGCATGGTACAGGCGCACCAGCAGCCACAGCGACTGGTAGGCGGCGCGCCGGCCGTTGACGGCCTGCGGTGCGGTCAACTCGATCAGGGTCGTGGTGTTCATCGATCTGCTTGAAGGCGTAGGCGCTCTATTGTGCCGTGTTTGCCAAGCCCGCGTGCCGGCAGGTTACAGCCGTTACGGCGGTTGCCGGCGTTAATGCGGCTTCGCTTGCGCCGGGCCTGCGCGCTTTCTACCAT
>Ga0194137_10001341_pt1 | contig 15045 bp, 25 predicted proteins | sample TARM_MetaG_T3_14_FD_134025 | JGI IMG/M metagenome (GOLD analysis project Ga0194137, IMG submission 134025) | Freshwater microbial communities from Pennsylvania, USA, analyzing microbe dynamics in response to fracking - TARM_MetaG_T3_14 (version 2) | ecosystem: Environmental > Aquatic >... | reverse complement strand
TTGCAGTTTTTATCAGAAATAGGAATTAATGAAGATTTAACAGATTCACAAAATTACGAAGAGTACCAAAAATTTTGTGATGAACACGGAGTTAAACCATATAAAAAAACAGCATTTACCCAAAAAGTGAAAAAAGAGGGGTATGAACACGTAAGGCAAATGCGTTTAAGAAAACGAAATTTTTATTATGTAAAAATCGACGAAAAATAATTGCCATACTATTTGCCATACTATTTGCCATACTATTTGCCATACTTTTTTATCAAAAGAACGTTGCCACTAAAGGGATTGCCATACTTGCCATACTTTTTATTTACCTTTTATAAAAAAAGAATAAAAATATTTTAAAAATAAATAATATATAAAAAAGCCATGGAGAAAAAAAGTATGGCAACTATGGCAATCGTTGTTAAATCAACGTTAAAACGTATAAAAGTATGGCAATAAGTATGGCAATAAGTGGTAAAAAAGTATGGCAACGCCAAAAACGGCAATTTAAAGGAGTCTATGGAAGGGGAAGGAGCAGACGAATGAGTAATCGTTATAAATGCACAGAAAGCTTTTATCTACCTATGCTAGATGACAATGAAAACGAAATCGAAAATGAAGAAGTAAGAGTCGAGGAAGGTACAACATGGGAAAGACAAAAAATATCCTATTTATCTGATGTGAGACTTGAAATTGAAAATGGTGCTGATTGGATAGAGGTTGCCAACGAGAGCTTAGCTAGGTATTTCAAAGAAGTGGAAGGAGTAGACGATAATGAATAAAGAAGAGTTGAAAAAAACCGTAAGTATGAATAGCCGGATAATGCAAAGAAGCGGTAAATCAATCATTGTTATTGATTTGAATACATTAGTTCCTTTGCTCGACCAACTGGACGAACCAGATGAATACATGGATACCGCATTGAAGCTTGGGCAGCAATTGCTAGAAGTCCAAGCTCAACGAGACAAGGCGGAAAAAGAATTAGTTGAGTTAAAAAGTACCAAACCGCGTAAACCCGTTGTGCCGGAGTTTGTGGCTGAGTTTATTGTCGACTACAAGGAACAGGGCTATACGTTAGCCAATGCAATTTTTAATATAGCTACGGGTCGCGAAGACATGGATATAGAAGAATACCTAAGGGAACACCCGAAAAAGTTTGTTCAGGCGTATGATGACGGCTACACGGTGGAGAAAGAGAAGAAGTATGAGGTGAAAGATAAGGATGACTGTTTCCTTCTAACCAAAAACTCTGAGGGAGAAGTCATTAACGCTTACAGCAAAGTAGTATACAAGAATAAGGGGCAGTTGACCGAAAAAGAAATCAAAGACTATGACGAAAGGTTTATGGCATTTGCCGTACCAGTAGAGGAGCTGGAAGAATGAGTAAAGCTAAAAGAGAATTAAATCTCATTAGAACAGAAACCGAATTGAATAGAAGGGCAGTAATAGCAAGAGGAAACATTCAAAAAGCTCAAAACGAAAAAGAACTTGAAATGCTTGATAAATTTGAAAAGTGGACAAGCAACTTAGAGGGCTTGTTAGACAAGGAGCCAGAAGAATGACCCACAAAGATAAAACCTACCACTTCTACCGATGCGCAGACGAGCGATTCGTGACAGGACATAGCTATTTCGATCATACGAATGGTATTGCAGGGTTTGACATTCTGCAGTCCAGACGAGGATATATCGGACATATGACGATAGATGAACTGGCTGAAGAAGTGCGGAGGAAAAAGCACCTGGTGAATGCGAGTGGCATAAATGGGTATAAAGCAAGATCAGTAAATGTGACGAATAGTTATAGTAGCCGGTATTAGGAGGTAACACAGTGAGGAAAGGCAAGCGAAAGGTATACAGAGCATATAAAGAAGGGTTATTCATCGCAAGAGGCACGTTCAAAGAAATTTCAGATGTCAGCGGACTGACAGAAGGCACGTTGAGAAGTTATGCCAGCAAAAGTAAAAGTCTGATATGGGATATAGTGCCTGATGATGAACATGTCGACAAAGAACTGGTCAACATGGAACGGATAATGGAGCTGTATAGAGAATATGGGTACACGATACCAGAACTGTCAGACGTATTAGAGATTAACCAATTTGATTTAGAGCTGAAGATCACTGGACGGAAACATTTCAAGAAAGCAGAAATCGAAGCGATTGAGGATTTGTTCTTCTTAGAGAAGGACGAGCTGATGAAGGAGGAAGTACGGTGAATAAAGAAGACATTGAATTGGTTCTATTCGTCATTGACCAAGAAGCTGAACGTTACAAGCAGTACGAATCATCATTCAGACGGATCATGGCTGTCAAGAATGGAGTCAAAAAGGAACTCACGAACCGAACTCATCCACCGGACGAAAATATACAGACTTTTCCGAAATCCAGTGAGCGTATTGCGGCGATGATTAGGGAAGAAGACGAAAGCGAGGAATAGCAAATGACAACAGAACTAGTATTGATTCTTGTTATTGTATGGGTGCTTTGTTTAACTGTACGGTCGTTTAATACTAATATGGATGTAAAACATAACAAAGCAATGACCGACACCAAGATTGAATTCATTAAGAAAATGATTAACATTCAGGAAAAACATAATCACGGGCATAAACTGTTTGAAGATGTGGAGGAGTAAAGCATGGTAGAAACTAACTACAATGAAATGGAACTTGAAGAGTTGTTTGAGCTTATAAGTGAACGGTCGAAAGAATTGGAAGTTCTAAACAAACAACTAAGTATACGGAATATTGGTAGAGCAATGCAAATCAGTAGAGAGCTGGGCGATATTTGCGAAGCCACAGGATTCAAGATGCTGGAATTTGCCGATGCGCTTAGAGGGAATGTAAGAAGGAGCTGAAGTGGTTGAAGGGGATATATGACGAATTAGAACAGAAGTTGAGACTGCATGGATCAGTTAAGCGGGAGATAAGGCTGAGAAAGCTTGAAATACAGTATCCGGAACTTGAAGAAGGGAACGCGACTAAAGTCCAGACATCAACAGGTAACTCCGATCCGGTTGGACGGTTGATCGAGAAGTGGGAAACGGATAAAGAGCTGATAGTTCTCAGGCGTCGATTTGATACGATAGAAAAGTTTTTAAGAGAGTTAGATGAAACACCTAGGATCATTCTGACTATGCGGTATATGAGCCGTGAGAAGCACTCATGGAAGGATATAGCTAAACGAGTGGGATACACGCCCAGCCATTGTCATGACATCCGTAAGAAAGCCCTAGATCGATTGGCAAACATGCTTGGGTGGGAAAGTTCTACTTAATCTATCTTTTTTAAGTTTTATAATGGTATTGTGCTACGAAAGTAACACGAGAGCACCTCTTACTGACATAGCTGGAGAACCGCGGAAACGGTGGGCTCCTTCAGAAAATACGCAGCTTGGAATAGCTGCTACATAGTGACTAAGCATCTGCCTGTATGGTAGGTGCTTTTTACATATCTTGCAAACTGCACATGCCCGATGTAAATATTATTCTCTCCTATTCTGTAACATCTCTTTTGGCGAAGGCGTTCATTGACATAGTCTGAATCACTTAGTTGGTGGGTGTGTGTAGTTTAGAAGGTATGTAATTAGTAAATTAATCAGAGAATACCCGGGGATTTAATCTAAAACACGTTAAAATAATTCAAAAGGCGGTGGAGAGATGCTGACAGAGGACCAGATAGATGAGTTAAACCAGTTGATAGACTTCTATTACACCCAGGGGAGAGACATACACACTGCTGATGTAATGAACATACTCCACCCTGAATACACCCCGGAGGAAAGGAAAGATACCCATGGCCTTAAGAGCAGACAGGAAGGGCGCACATAGAGCATCCTTCGAGAAGAACAGAAAGATAATCATCAAGACACAGGACACCTGTGGCATATGTGGTAAGCCAGTAGACGTGAGTATCAAAGCGCCTGATCCACTGAGTCCAGTAGTCGACCATATCGTACCCATCAACAAAGGTGGTCATCCTTCAGCAATGGAGAACTTACAGCTGGCGCATTGGACATGTAACAGACAGAAGTCAGACAAGTTATTTAACAACAAGACAAAGGAAGAACCGAAAGTATTAGGCAACAGGAATCTTCCAAAGAGTATAGATTGGCTTGCATATAGAGCATAGGTGCTTACGACAGGGTATTTATACAGGTTAATGCATAGTGATTAGATAGGGGGCATAGGACCCCCTCCCTTGGATGCTTCGTGCTTCACGCCGTAACTGTACATATTTTCTCGTGCGATCTATGTTATTACACCAAAAGGAGTTGAAAAGAGTGTTAGGACCCGATTATTTAAACAAAAAGCTGAATAAATATCGACGTGGAGCGTTATACAACAACAAAGTATATGACATGAAGAATGAAGACACAGAGGTAGGTATTACGATCCCGCCAGAGCTACGCAGGCAGTACAGAGCTACATCTGGATGGTGTGCAAAAGCAGTTGACAGCATATCTGACCGATTAGTATTCCGTGAATTTGCAGATGACACATTTAATATAAATCAGATTTTTACCATGAATAGTGCAGATATCTTTTTCGATGATGCTATTTTATCAGCACTTGTTAATTCATGCAGCTTCATTTACATTTCTCAAGGTGATGAGGATGTGCCGCGCCTGCAGGTTATTCAAGGATCAGACGCAACAGGCGTACTGGACCCCATAACACGCTTACTTACAGAAGGATACGCCGTCTTGTCTCGAAACGACTCAGGGGGACCGGTCGATGCGTTGCACTTCCTGCCAGATAGAACAGATCATTACAAGAGTGGGGATCTGTACAGGTCGTATCCGCACAATGTCGGTTATCCGTTGCTGGTACCTGTCATTCACAGGTCAGATTCGAATAAGCCGTTTGGTCGTTCAAGAATAACACCATCAGCATTGTACTATCAAAAGTATGCAAAGCGGACGCTAGAACGAGCTGATATCACAGCTGAATTCTATTCATGGCCACAAAAATATGTTGTTGGTTTATCGCAAGATGCAGAACCTATGGACTCTTGGAAAGCGACTATATCCTCAATGCTGCAATTCGATAAAGACGAGGATGGGGACGCTCCTAAACTCGGTCAGTTCAGTGTTCCTTCGATGTCACCATTTACTGAACAACTAAGGACAGCAGCTGCAGGTTTTGCCGGAGAAACAGGCTTAACGATGGATGATCTAGGATTCGTAACAGATAATCCTTCTTCTGCAGAAGCGATTAAAGCTAGTCATGAAACATTAAGATTGATGGCGGAAAAAGCGCAACGAGATTTCGGTTCAGCATTTCTTAATGCTGGCTTCCTTGCTGCATGTTTACGTGATAATTTCGCTTATAAACGTGAACAATTCTATTTGACTAAAGCGAAATGGGAACCAGTATTCAAACCAGACGCTTCAACCATCTCGTTAACTGGTGATGCAGCAATTAAGATGAATCAAGCTGTACCAGGATACTTTAACGATGAGAACTTACGAGATATTACAGGAATAGAGGGTGCTAATGGTGGCAACTGATATCGTGCCGGAGTTATTAGAGAAAATAAAAAAAGACTTCAGTAAAAATGTTCGCAACAGTAGCAAATTGAAACGAATCGCTAAACTTGTCGAAGAAGGCAATGCCAGTTATTCGGATGCGAATGACTATGCGATTGAAATTGGCGAATTATTGTCACGGTCATTTAGAAAGTTTGTAACTGCAGATGTATTGCCTGATGGCCGCATGTATTATAATATCGCCGAACGTATTTTGAACGATACCTTAAGTAATAACCATAGCTTAATATCTGTGGTAACTTCTAAAGTCCAATCAGAATTAAATATTAAATCTGGTTTCAGGATTAAAGGAATTGCACCGGCTCTAAGTCAAGACAGAATAGACGGCATCATTAATCGCGTTTCTGCTGAAGAATCTTTTGATGATGTGAAATGGATCCTGGATGAACCGGTTGTGAACTTCAGTCAAAGCGTTGTAGATGATTCGATTAAAGAGAATGCTGAATTTCATTCTAAATCGGGTCTACATCCTACGATTACCAGAACTGTAGACAGAGCAGACGCCTGTGATTGGTGTAAATCGATCGCTGGCGTTTTTAAATACCCTGAAGTTCCACAAGATGTTTACAGACGGCACGACAGATGTCGCTGTACAGTTGAATATGATCCAGGAGATAGCAAAAGAAAAAATATCTGGTCGTAATAACTTTCCTAAGCTAGGAAAAGGCTGAAAGGAAATGGATAGTATGAAAAAAAGGGTCGGACGACAAACGCCCACTCAATCATTATTTTTACCATGTGCTGATACACTAGCGGATGAAGCCATAGAATTATATGAGGGCTCAGGACGGGAAGCGTATGAGTGGCAGAGAAACATTCTGAACGAAATGCTGGCCATTAATGACGATGGCCTTTGGACTCATATGAAATTCGGGTATTCCATCCCCAGGCAAAACGGTAAAAACGAGGTTGTCGCTATTCGTGAGTTCGTCGGACTCGAAAAAGGCGAAAAAATGTTGCACACGGCGCACAGGACAACAACAAGTGCTGCTGCATTTAATCGCCTTTTAGCCATCATGGAAGAAAGTGGGCTTGAAGAGAAAACGCACTTCACTAAGATCAAAGCAATCGGTCGTGAAAGTATCAAATTATTTGATGGCGGACAAATTGACTTCAGAACACGAACGTCTACCGGTGGTTTGGGAGAAAGTTTCGATTTATTGGTTATTGATGAAGCGCAAGAGTACACTGCTGATCAAGAATCGGCTTTGATGTACACCATTGCAGCAAGTGACAATCCTCAGACTATATTTACAGGTACGCCGCCGACTCCTATTTCAAGCGGTACAGTCTTTACTGACTTAAGGAATTCAGCTTTAGATGGAAGTTCAATAGATACAGGGTGGGCCGAGTGGAGCGTTGATGAACAGTCAGATATGCGTGATGTAGAACTTTGGTATCAAACGAATCCAAGTTTAGGGTTGCGGTTATCTGAAAGGAGTATCCAGTCAGAAGTAAGAAATGATGAAATCGACTTCAATATCCAACGTTTGGGGCTGTGGATCCGATACAATCAAAAGTCAGCAATCAGTGAAGAAGAATGGGAACGATTGAAAGTTGAAAGACTTCCTAAGTTTAAAGGTAAACTGTTTGCTGGTATCAAGTATGGTTACGATGGAACCAACGTATCTTTAACACTAGCCGTTAAAACAAAAGAGGATAAAGTGTTTATCGAAGCGATGGATTGTCGGTCTATCCGGAATGGGAATGCATGGATAATTGATTTTCTTAAACAGGCTGATGTCCAGGAAGTCGTGATAGATGGAGCGAATGGCCAGAGCATTCTTGCCGAAGACATGAAAGATGCCGGCTTGAAGAAACCTGTTCTACCGACTGTAAGAGAGATTATTGTAGCGAATGCGACCTTTGAACAATCGTTATTCCAGCAAGAGATCGCACATGCTGGTCAACCTTCTCTTTCTCAAGTCGTTACAAATTGCGAAAAGCGTAACATCGGAACGAATGGTGGTTTTGGATATCGTTCTCAAATTGAGGAATATGATATCTCGTTAATGGAAAGCATGATCCTTGCTAACTGGTCCTGTTCGAATAGCAAGCCAGTTAAGAAACAAAAAGTCAGATATTAAAAAGGGGCAATATAGTGAAAGTTAATGTATTGGGCACAGAATACACAATCGTTACTGATGCAAGTATGGATAAATACCCGAACTTAGAAGGCACTGATGGCTATTGTGATTATTCAACTAAAGAAATCGTCATAAGAGAAAAGGACGAGGAAGATGAGTTGGGTGACTTCACCGCTTTTATCAATAAGGTGATGCGTCACGAGATCATACACGCTTATTTCTATGAATCAGGTTTATATTTTGACCAAACAGAAATGATGGTTGACTGGATAGCCATACAGCTGCCGAAGATGTCGAAAGAGTTTGAAAAATTAGAAATCAATCAGTAAAGGCGGTGATAACGTGGCAAACAAATTGACCGTAACTATCAGCACGAAGAAATGCACTTCAATAGCAATCGAAGTGTTGTCTTTTTTTGTACATGATTAGGCTGACAAAACTTGCAGATCACTTGACAGACAAGTTGATGAGAGACGTAGAGAAGAATGCCAGACGATACGTCAACATTAAATAAAAGGAAGTGAGATAGTGAACATCCGTTGGAAAACCAAAGAAAACCAATAACGGAAAGGAAGTGATCGCCATGACAATGGCCTATCTCGCTAGTTACTGAGCGTAATCAATAACAGAATACTTAACTAAGTCATAAGCGTAGCTTGTGGCTATTTTTATACCCTCGACCTGAACAAGTCGTTAAACTATTCAACTCATTCGTGTTCGTAACACGTAAAAGAAACGTATAGGAGGAAAAGGTAATGAAAAGAGAATATTTAAAAGAGTTAGGTTTAGAAGATGAAATTATCGGAAAAATCATGAAAGAGCATGGGAAAGCTGTCCAGGCGGCGAAGCCTGAGGATTACGAAGACTTGAAAAGCGCTAAAGAAACTCTCGAGAAACAAGTCAACGATCTGAACAGTTCACTCAACGATATTAATGGAAAGTATGATGCTCAAAAGACATCTTTGGGAGAATTGCAATCTCAGGTTAAGAACCATGAAACACAGAATATGAAGATTAGAATTGCTAATCAAGCAGGACTTCCTCTTGATCTTGCTGGGCGTTTGTCTGGTGAAACAGAAGAGGAAATTAAAGCTGATGCTGAGACTTTTGCATCGTTTGTGAGTAAGCCTGAGCGTTTACCACTTAAACCAACAGAACCAGCAGGAAAAGACGAATTTGAACCATATAAAAACATGTTAGAAAACTTAAACTTAAAAGGAGAGTAATAAATTATGGCATTAGAAAGAGGAACATTATTTGATCCAGTATTGGTCAAAGACTTAGTATCGAAAGTACAAGGAAGAAGCTCATTAGCGACGTTATCCGGGCAGACTCCAATTCCATTTAACGGTAAAAAGGAATTCATGTTCACAATGGATTCGGAAATTGATGTCGTTGCAGAATCAGGAGCAAAATCACACGGTGGAGTTTCGTTAACGCCACGAACTATCGTACCTATTAAAGTGGAATATGGTGCAAGAATCTCAGATGAATTTATGTATGCTTCAGATGAGGAACGTATTAGTATCTTACAAGCCTTTAATGATGGTTTCGCCAAAAAAGTCGCACGCGGTATGGATTTAATGGCATTTCACGGTGTCAACCCACGAACGGGCGCTGCTTCAGCAGTTATCGGACAAAACCACTTTGATCAACTGGTTACTCAAACAGCTACAGCTACAGCTGACGCAAATGCAGATATCGAAACAGCTGTCGGGCTTGTCCAAGGATCGGGCGGAGAAGTAAGTGGACTAGCTATCGCACCCGCTTTCCGTACATCCTTAGCAGGATTAACTAAAGCAGACGGCAACGCTATGTTCCCTGAACTGGCCTGGGGTGCTGCACCACAGGCACTGAACGGCGTACGTGTTGATGTCAACAAAACAGTCTCTGATATGTCTACACCTAACGATCTAGCAATCGTCGGTGACTTTGCCAGTGCATTCAAGTGGGGTTACGCTAAAGAGATCCCAATGGAAGTTATCCAGTACGGTGATCCAGACAATTCAGGTCTCGACTTGAAAGGATACAACCAAGTTTACATCCGTTCAGAACTGTACCTAGGATGGGGGATTCTTGCTCCAGATAGTTTTGCGCGTGTCGTTGAAGCGGTAGTTTAATATGAGGTACAAAAATATTAAAACTGGAGCTATCGTTGATAGCTCCAGCGTTGTTCGTGGGAAGAATTGGGAAGAAATAGGACCTGCTGAAAACATTTCTAAATTGACTAAAAAAGAACTTCAAGATCACTTAGATAGAAGAGGCATTGAATATAACAAGTCCGATGATAAAAACGAGCTTTTGAACCTGTTAGGAGAGTGATCACATGGCGAATTTCGCTACTGTAGAAAACATTGGTTTGCTATGGAGAACGCTCAAACCCGAAGAAATTAACCGAGCAAACGCACTGCTGGAAGTTGTTTCCAACAATCTGAGAGTCGAAGCCGATAAGGTCGGAAAAGACTTGGATGTAATGGTAGCTGATTCACCGGTTTATGCAAGTGTGGTTAAATCCGTTACGGTCGATATAATCGCACGTACACTTATGACGTCTACTGACCAGGAGCCTATGACTCAAACAACCGAGTCTGCTCTTGGTTATTCTTTTACGGGCAGTTATTTAGTGCCGGGCGGCGGTTTGTTTATTAAGAAAACTGAGCTTGCTAGACTAGGTCTACGCAGGCAGCGCTATGGAGTGATGGATATATATGGGCAAATTGAAGGGGATAACGATTACTTTAGTTGATAAAGTGGAAACGGGTGTAGATCCTTTTGGGAAGCCGACATATGAAGATGCTGACATTCCAGTTGAAAATGTGTTGGTTAGCCCGATGTCCTCGGATGACGTAGTTAATCAACAGAGCTTAACAGGCAGGAAAGCAGTCTACACGTTAGCCATTCCAAAAGGCGATACACACAACTGGGAAAACAAGGAAGTTAAGTTTTTCAATCAGCGCTGGCGCACTTTCGGGATCCCATTAGAAGGCATTGAAGACTTAATTCCGTTGGATTGGAACAAGAAGGTGATGGTTGAACGCTATGAGTAAAATGAAATTCAAGTTAAATCGTGACGGCGTTTCAAACATGATGAAGTCAGCTGAGATGCAAAAGATTCTAGAAGAGAAGGCTTCTGACATTAAAAATAGATGCGGTGATGGTTACGAGCAAGATATGTACGTGGGTAGAAACCGTGCAAATGCAATGGTCAGCGCAGAAACTTTTGAAGCGAAAAAAGACAATTTAGAAAATAACACTATATTAAAGGCGGTGCGGTAGATGATAGAGATAATTATTAAACAATTTCTCGATAGTCATTTATCTGTGCCGTCTTTTTTAGAACGTCCAGAAATTGCTCCAGGGCGATATGTATTGTTTGAAAAAACAGGCAGCGATAAGAGTAATCACTTACCATCAGCTACCATCGCATTTCAAAGTTATGCTTATTCTTTGTATGAAGTAGCAATACTGAACGAGGAAGTAAAAACCGTTGTGGAGTCAATGATTGAGCTAAATGAGATAAGAGGGATAGATTTCAATACCGATTATCCTTTCACAGATCCTACAAAAAAAGAATACCGATATCAAGCGTTATTTGATATTAAACATTATTAGGAGGTAAACATATGTCAACAGCACAAAACGTATCAACAGCAAAACCAAAAGTAGGCGGAGCTATTTATACAGCCCCTGTGGGTACAGCGTTACCAGCAGATGCAGTTACAGCGCTAGATGTAGCATTTAAAAGTCTTGGATATATCTCAGAGGATGGTTTAACCAATAGCAATACACCAGAAACTGAAAAGATCATAGCTTGGGGTGGGGATGTCGTTACTTCTGTACAGACATCAAAAGAAGACACATTCAGCTATACATTGATTGAATCTACAAATGTAGAGGTTCTTAAAGCGGTCTATGGCACAGATAACGTCACGGGTGATATCGATACAGGCATTGAAATTAAAGCCAATAATAAAGAATTGCCGCCAAAAGTATTAGTTATCGATATGATCCTTAAAGATGGCGTTCTAAAACGTATTGTCATCCCGCATGGTAAGATTGCTGAAATCGGCGAAATTACTTATGCAGATGCAGAAGCGATTGGATACGAAACGACTCTGGACTGTATGCCGTCAGATGATGAAGGCAATACACACTTCGAATACATTCAGAAACCAACAGCTCCAACAGCTCCAACAACTACAACCTAAGGCGGTGATGATTAATGTTACAAGGTGAAACGAAATCAGGATTCAAATATGAAGTTTCGGAAGAACAATTAAATAACTACGAATTGCTTGAGGCAATCGGAGAGATCGATGATAATCCATTAGCTATTTCCAAAGTAGTTAATCTATTGCTCGGGAAAAACAAAACAAAAGAGCTTAAGGATCATGTCCGGAAAGAGAATGGCATAGTCCCTGTCGATAAGTTAACAGATGAAATCACAGAGATTTTCGAATCACACAAAGAAGTAAAAAACTCTTAGTCCTTGCTAGAATGATAAAGGTTGACGAGGACGCATTGATTTGTGACCTTGCAGAAACTTATCAGATATACGACTATAAGCAGCTACCGTTAAAAGCGATAGCTGTTTTTTCTGTTGGTCTTAGAAATAACTCACGTATAAAAATGAGACTAAGTGATCAGCCTGTGGATCTAGACACGCTATTATTAGCAGGAATAAGCGACAAAGTAAGCCTCTGGCTATGGTCTCAGACTAAAGACGGTCAAAAAGGCATGAATAGGCCTGTTTCATTGGTAGATGTGATCACTAATACGAAACCAAAACGAAAAGACATAGTCGGATTTAGCTCTGGTGAGGACTTCACCAAGAAACGAAACGAACTTCTTGAAAATTCAAAGAAGGGAGGATAATTAATGGCAACAGAATTAGGACAAGCGTATGTACAAATAATGCCTTCTGCTAAGGGTATATCTGGCTCAATCCAGAAACAAATGGATCCAGAAGCGAAGTCGGCAGGCAAGAGCGCCGGCACTAAACTGGGCGCTAGTTTAAAAATAGCTGCAGTTGCTGCAGTCGCTGCTACAGGAGTAGCCCTGGGAAAAGTTATTTCGTCTTCACTCACAGAGGGCGCGAACCTACAGCAGTCTCTGGGTGGTATCGAAACGCTATTTAAAGATAGCGCCGACAAAGTTAAAGGTTATGCTAACGAAGCATATAAAACCACTGGCCTATCGGCAAATGACTATATGGAAAGCGTGACGAGCTTTAGTGCCAGCTTATTACAATCTATGGGCGGCGACACTGAAGCGGCCGCAGACAAGGCGAATATGGCTCTGGTAGATATGTCTGACAATGCCAATAAGATGGGATCTAGCATGGAGAGTATCCAGGATGCCTATCAAGGTTTTGCCAAACAAAACTACACGATGCTGGATAACCTGAAATTAGGTTATGGTGGAACAAAAGGCGAAATGGAGCGGCTGTTAGCTGATGCAACAAAATTAACGGGTGTTAAATATGACATCAGTAATTTGGATGATGTTTATAGCGCTATTCATGCTGTACAAGAAGAATTAGGAATAACCGGAACCACGGCAAAAGAATCAGCTGAAACATTTAGTGGATCTTTGGCGTCTATGAAAGCGGCGTTCTCAAACGTCTTGGGCGGCCTGGCTCTTGGCCAAGATATACAACCAGCACTCAAGGCTTTAGCGACTACGGTTTCTACGTTTCTGTTCAACAACTTCTTCCCAATGGTAAAGAACATTCTTAAGGCTTTGCCTGGAGCGTTTGTTACTTTCTTTCAAGCAGCAGCCCCGCAGTTTATCAAAGCAGGAACTGACTTATTAAACAGTTTAGGCATTGGAATATCTGGGGGCATGCCGGGTTTACTATCAAAAGTAATGACTACGGTAACCCCGATAATCAATACTTTTAAAACTGTCTTCGGTCAGCTTCCTGGATTATTTCAAACGATCGTAAGTGCAGTGACTCCAATCATTCAAAAAATCGTTACAGCATTTACTAAGCTAGACTTTAGCGGATTGCAATCTTTTATATCAGCTATTGTTCCGGCTGTCCAAAATGCTTTTAGTACGATGATGGCCATTGTTGGGCCGGCGATCGACAATGTAATTGCTTCGTTCGTAAAAATGTGGAATGCAATTCAACCGCTGTTATCTATATTAGCGGATGCGTTAATGCCAGTCCTGCAGGTTGTTGGAGCGTTCCTAGGCGGAGTGTTCAAAGGTATATTAATTGGTCTTTCCGCAACGTTTGATACCGTCACGACAGTGGTGGGTTACTTAACGCCAGTCATTGGATTTTTAGTCGAGAAATTCAAGGCTATCGTGCCGACATTGACGAAAGTTGCTGAATGGGTCGGAGTGGTCATTGGATTCTTTACTACTCTAGGCGGATCAGGAAACTCTCTCAAGTCGATATTAACCAACGCCTGGAAAAATATTAGATCAGTCATATCTTCGGCTGGATCAGGGATCTCTTCTGTTATCAATGTTATTAAATCAGTATTCAGAAGTGTCGGTAATGCCGGTGGCGGGCTCAGAGGAGTATTGAGTGCAGCGTGGAATGGCATTCGTGCGGTAATATCATCGGTCAGCGGTTCGATAAGAGGCGTTATCAACGCTATAAAATCAGTATTCAACGGCTTGAAAGGCTCAGGAAGTTCACTTAAAAGTGGAATCTCTGGATCATTTAATGGGATGAAAAGCATCATTTCCAGCGTTTCCGGTTCAATCAAACGGACTATAAACACAGTCAAAAAAGTATTTAACGGACTGAAAAATATTGATTTAAGCGGTGCTGGTTCAGCCATTATGAACGGTTTTTTAGGAGGGCTTAAGTCGGCTTATGAAGGTGTTAAAAACTTTGTAGGCGGTATTGGTGGTTGGATAGCAGAAAATAAAGGACCCATAGAATACGACAGAAAACTATTGATTCCGGCTGGTAATGCCATCATGGGCGGATTAGATAAAAGTTTACAAAATAAATTCAAAGATGTTAAAGACACTGTAGGTGGAATGGCTTCTGAAATACAGTCTAGATTTAACCCGGCCATTGATTACAATCAGGAACTGCCTGGCCTGGCCACAAATTCAGCTGTAAGTCGATCGGCCTTATCTGATTCTGATCGTTTTAGAAATACAGAGATTGATAAAAACGATAGACCTGTTTACTTGCAAGTTGACGGAAAAACATTTGCTCAGCTTACTGGTGATTACTACGGCGCTGAAGGTGGCACGCGTATTAGACGGATCGAGAGGAGGTTAGCGACATAATGGAAGGCATTAGATTTTTAGATAAGCATTCTTATGATGATTTCGGCGTGACGCTAGCCGAAAGATCCATCGGCAACCCTGAAAAAGAAAAGATGAAGGTTAAAGTCCCTTTCAGTAATATGGAATATGACTTTAGCCGCATTTATGGCAGTCAAC
>Ga0194137_10001340_pt1 | contig 15079 bp, 11 predicted proteins | sample TARM_MetaG_T3_14_FD_134025 | JGI IMG/M metagenome (GOLD analysis project Ga0194137, IMG submission 134025) | Freshwater microbial communities from Pennsylvania, USA, analyzing microbe dynamics in response to fracking - TARM_MetaG_T3_14 (version 2) | ecosystem: Environmental > Aquatic >... | reverse complement strand
CCTTAGCTCTAGAAATACCTATTTGACAAAGGAAGAGCGACAAGAGGCACTTGTCCTAAACCAAGCCTTGAAGCTAGCAAAAAACGCAATAGAAGCAGGCGAACGTCGTGCCAGTGTCATTATAGAAAAAATGAAGCAACACGTATTGACAGCACCATCAGCTGAAATAGATTATATTCAAGTCGTAAGCGCCAGAACGCTGGAGGATTTAGAAGTACTTGAGGGTGATGTGCTCATTGCCATGGCAGTAAAAATCGGCAAACCAAGATTGATTGACAATATGAGAATTTTCGTGGAAAAATAGATGGAGGACACCATGTTATTAAACATGTTTAAAAGTAAATTACACCGTGCAACGGTGACTGAAGCAAACTTAAATTACGTTGGAAGTATTACAATTGATAAAGCACTCCTAAGAGCTGCCAATATTTTTCCAGGAGAAAAAGTACAAATTGTCAATAACAACAATGGTGCAAGACTTGAAACCTATACCATTGAAGGTGAAGAAGGCAGTGGCGTTATTTGCCTAAATGGGGCAGCGGCACGCCTTGTGCAACCAGGTGACGTGGTCATTATCATTGCGTATGCACAAATGACACCTGAAGAGGCAGCGACTTTCGTGCCCAATGTCGTTATTTTAGATGAAAACAATAAAATGATTCAAATCGATCATGTGGAAAAGCATGGCGATATTAAATAAGTTATGCTAGAATTGATGCTAGGGAAGGACTTGGTAAATATGTTAAACACAGATGACCTCCTGGCATGTGATCCAGGATGCTTGATAAAAATAAATGAACCATTAAGTCAGTACACGACTTTTAAAATAGGTGGCAATGCCGACTATGTGGTTGAACCCAGCTGTATAGCAGGTGTTATAGAAATCTTACATCAATGCAAAAATGGCAATGTTCCCTACGTTGTTTTGGGAAACGGCTCCAATGTTCTAATTTCTGATTCAGGGATTCGAGGCGTGATTGTAAGGTTAGCAGAGAATTTTTCATCTCTTGAACAAAGTGAAGAGGTTTTGATTGTCTCGTCAGGGATTCTCTTGTCACAGATAGCCCAGCATGCCAAAAAAGCGAATTTGACAGGATTTGAATTTGCTTCGGGAATCCCAGGAACACTGGGTGGGGCAGTATTTATGAACGCAGGCGCTTACGGCGGAGAAATGAAAGACGTCGTTTTGTGGTGTGAAGCCTTAACGCCAGAAGGTGATGTTGTGCGATTGGCACCAGAAGAAATGGCTTTTGGGTATCGTACCAGTCTATTTAAAACCCAAGACCTTATAATTTTACGATGTGCACTAAAATTGGCCTATGGCCATAAAGATGACATTGAGTCAATCATGGTGGAGTTAACAGAACGACGTGTTTCCAAACAACCGCTTGAGTTACCCAGCGCAGGTAGTACCTTTAAAAGACCGGTTGGTTATTTTGCAGGACAACTGATTGAAACATCAGGTCTAAGGGGCTTGACATATGGCGGGGCTCAGGTGTCACAAAAACATTGTGGTTTTGTGGTTAACGTAGGTGGTGCAACCTGTAAAGATGTGTTGACCTTGATTAAAATGATCCAAAAAATTGTGTACGATACGCATGGGGTATGGCTTGAGCGTGAAGTTCGCATCATAGGTGACCCCATGGGATAACCCATAAAGATAAACGCTAAGCCTGATGGTTTGGCGTTTTTTAATAGGAAGGATCATTGTGAGTACAAAAGGCGAACGGTTGATCTCAAGTGGTATCTTTCTAAAAGTCATTTTAGATGTAAAATATCTTTTAAGCTTTTGAAAGTGATGAATGATTAATCTTAAGAATGGTATAATACCCTATAAGAGAAAATAAATGAACGACTATAGTTTAAAGGGGTTAACAAATGAAATTAACAGGTGATTATCACATGCATTCCAAATACAGCGGTGATTGTAAAACAGAAATGGAAGACGTCGTTTTGGCAGGGATTAAAAAAGGACTTAATGAAATTGCCATTACAGATCATGGCCCTGCCCATAGCGGCTATGGCATTAAGCGTGAGCATTATCCGCAAATGCATGCGGAAATTATGCGATTGCGTGAAAAATATCCTCAAATAAAGATTATGCTGGGCCTCGAAGCTAATATTCTAAATGTGCAAGGTGATTTAGATATCTCTGAAGAAATGATGGCATATTGTGAATGGCTCAATGCAGGTTATCATTTTGGCAGCCGTTTTGTTAGGGATGTCAAGGTTCACCTTTTGAATTTTCTTAGCCGTTTTAGCAAACGCGCTTTTGAAGTTGCAAAACGAGACAATACCATGGCCATGGTCAATGCTATGAAACGCTATCCTATAAAAATGATTACCCATCCAGGGGCGAAAGGTCCTATTGATATTGAGGCGGTTGCAAAAGTGGCTGCTGAGACAAATACGATGTTAGAAATCAACAATTCTCATGGGCATCTTACGGTTGAAGCACTGAAAAAAGCGCTGGCATATGATGTTGTTTTTGTTGCCAATAGCGATGCTCACCGGGCCGACTACATCGGAAATGTTGCAAATAGCATTGCGAGAATAGAGGCGGCAAAAGTGCCACTAGACAGGCTCTACAATTTAGAATAATAGGAAAGTGAGGCAACATATGAATTTCATAATCATCTCCGGCCAATCTGGTGCAGGAAAAAGTCAGGCAAAAAAAGTATTTGAAGACTTAGGCTATTATTGTATTGATAACTTACCCCCTTCTTTGATTCCGAACTTTGTTGAGTTACTAGAGCAAAATTCAGAAGGAATTCATAATATTGCGCTCGTTATAGACATTCGTGGCGGGAAGTTTTTTGAAGATCTTGAGAACAACTTGAAAGCCTTAAAAATTAACCACTACGATTATAAGATTTTTTATTTTGAAGCCAATGATGATATTCTAATTAAGCGCTTTAAAGAAACGCGTAGAACCCATCCACTTAATCCAACTGGTCGCATAGAAGAAGCGCTAGCTATGGAGAAGGAAATCCTAGGCACCTTAAAGAATCAAGCTAATTTTGTAATCAATACATCTAATATGACGCATTCAGAACTCAAAAATGAAATTTCACATTACTTGAGCATCCCAGAATCAAAACATGCGATAGCACTGACCATTATGTCTTTTGGTTTTAAAAAAGGCTTGCCTTTAGATTCGGATTTTGTATACGATGTGCGTTTTTTACCAAATCCATTCTATGAGGACAATCTTCGCAATAAGACGGGCAATTCCCTTGAAGTTCAATCCTTTGTGATGTCTTTTGAAGAGAGCAATATATTTATGGGGCTTATCAAAGGGATGCTTGATTTTGCCATGCCTCATTTTGTAAAAGAAGGTCGTGCGCAACTGGTGATTGCTATAGGATGTACAGGGGGCCAACACCGTTCAGTGACATTTGCCAATATCCTATCTGATTATTTTAGGGCACAAGGGTATCATGTTAATTGTGTTCACAGAGAAATTAAGTAGTAGGTTAGAAACATTGCTATGTGAGGTGTTTTTCATTCGCCACAGGATAAAGCCTTGTCAAAAAGGATAAAGCACCGTAAAAAAGGATAAAACACCATGAAAAATGATAGAGCTAAGGGGAAACTATGTTAAAAATTGTAGTCATTGGTGGAGGTACGGGCCTGTCTATTTTGTTGAGAGGCCTAAAGGAAGTAACGCAAAAAATCACCGCTGTCGTTACTGTTGCGGATGATGGCGGAGGTTCAGGGGTTTTGAGAGAAGACCTTGGCATGTTGCCACCAGGAGATATAAGAAACTGTATATTGGCACTTGCAAATAAAGAACCGATTTTACAGGATTTATTTGAGTACCGATTTGATGAAGGACGTTTAAAAGGACAAAATTTTGGCAACTTGATGATTGCTGCCATGCAGGGAATTTCAGATAATTTTGAAGATGCTATTATGAAAATTGCCGATATCTTTGCCATCACAGGAGAAGTCTTTCCCGTTTCAGAAGAGCCGCTTGTTTTATATGCTAAGTTAAGTGACGGTATTACAGTGAGAGGTGAATCAACCATTCCCCTTGAATCGGTTAAGCGAGGGGCTGGGATAGAAAAAATATGGCTAGAACCAAGCGATGCTTATACAAGTGATAAAATTGTCAACCACATTCTTGAGGCCGACATTGTCATTCTTGGTCCTGGTAGTCTCTATACGAGTATTATTCCCAACTTGCTTGTGGATAATTTGGTCACAGCCGTAAATAGAACTTCCGCAGACGTTGTTTACATATGTAACGTCATGACTCAACCAGGTGAGACAGACCATTATCATGCGTCAGACCACCTTAAATCTCTATTCAAGCATACAAAACTAACCCATGTAGATTGCCTTATTGTCAATGATGGTCGACTTGAAGCCGATCAAATTGAACGCTATTTAAAAGAAGATTCCAGTCCCGTCTATGTCACTGAAAGTTGTCGTGAATGGTTTAAGAGCAAGTCTATAAGCGTCTATGAAGACAATTATATCGAAATCAAAAAAGGGTATGTCAGACATAATGCTCTCAAAATTGCACGAAAAATAGAACAATTCTATAAGACGAAAGAACAAAGTGTATAGGAAGTGGTACAAAACGCTACATACAATATGTAAAAGCATTCCCTTCTAATGCTTTTAACATTTGATATAATGAAAGAGGCAACTAGTATAAAGCCATATATTTTGTAAGCTCAGAAGACTTGACAGTGTGATTTGCAAAGAGAATTTCTTTTAAAAATTCACCTTATACAATCATTGCAACATATGAAAACACATAAGGAGGATACAAAAATGGCAAAGCGCGTACCGGAACCATTTAAAATCAAAATGGTAGAAAAAATGAACATTATCCCTAAAGAAGATCGTAAAAGAAAACTAATTGAAGCAGGTTATAACCCTTTTGCACTAAGGGCAGAAGATATATACATTGACCTGTTAACTGACAGTGGCACGGGTGCCATGAGTGACCGCCAGTGGGCAGCCATGATGATTGGCGATGAGTCTTATGCTGGGAGCCGTTCGTTTTATAGACTTGAATCCGTTGTTCAAAAGATTACTGGCTACAAGTACGTGATTCCATCGCATCAGGGAAGAGGTGCTGAGCAAGTTGTCATTCCAAATGTGATTAAGAAAAAAGGAGACTACGTCCTTAACAATATGCACTTTGACACGACCATGGGACATGTACTGATTGCAGGAGGTCGTCCCATTAATTTAATTCATGAAAAAGCATACGATACCAAGACTTATGATGCTTTTAAGGGGGACTTTGACCTCGTTAAGTTAGAGGCATTTATAAAGACACACGGGGTTGAAAATATAGCGTGTTTGATTATTACAGTAACGTGTAATTCAGCTGGGGGACAACCTGTCTCTATGGCCAATATGAAGGCGGCAAGTGACATAGCGCATCGCTATGGGTTAAAAGTGCTGATTGATGCAGCAAGATTTGCAGAAAATGCCTACTTTGTTAAAACGAGAGAGAAGGGGTATGAAGACAAGAGCATCTTAGAAATATCACAGGAAATGTTTGGCTATGCCGATGGCCTTATGATGAGTGCAAAAAAAGATGGCATCGTCAATATGGGGGGATTAATCGGTATAAAAGATGATGAAGACCTCTACAATGCATGTCGTTCTACAGTCGTCCCAATGGAAGGTTTTCCAACCTATGGCGGTCTAGCTGGCAGGGATATGGAAGCACTTGCCGTCGGTCTTGAAGAGGGGATTGATTTTGAATACCTTGAATACCGCATTGCCCAGGTGAAATATCTTGGCGATCGTCTCATGGAAGCCGGCGTTCCAATCCAGTATCCAACCGGTGGACATGCCGTTTTTGTAGATTGTAAAAAAATCTGTCCTCAAATTCCATTTGATCAATTTCCAGCTCAGGCAGTATGTAATGAAGTCTATATAGAAAGTGGCGTAAGAGCGGTAGAGATAGGGTCATTCTTATTGGGTCGTGACATGGAGACGGGAAAACCACTCGAATCCCCCCTCGAACTCATGAGACTTACCATACCAAGGCGGGTTTACACCAACGACCATATGGATTATGTGGCTGATGCTGTGATTGAAGTCATGAAAAAGGCAGGCGATCTCAAAGGCTTTACCTTTGAATATGAGCCAAAAGTACTACGTCATTTTACAGCTAAGCTATCCCCTGTCAAAGCATAATAGAGAGTGAAAAAGCGCACGTTACCCCTTGAGGGGTGACGTGCTTTTTAAATGCAGTTATAATGGTTGAAATAGGGCTTTTAAATGGCAATGAAAATGAGGGTTATCTCTAATCATTTCATTTTCACTTGTGGTAAAAAAGAAGGATTTGAGTCAAAGTTGCATAGCCATAGATAAGAAAATTTGGCGTTTTTATGATATACTATATAAGATGAATTTTAATGCTTAGCAATATGCTTTCGGTAAAAAAAGCAATTAAAAAAAGTAAGATAGAAGGTGGGACTTTGAAGAAAGTATACAGCGCTGGAGGCGTCGTTTTTTTGAAAAACAGCATCCTTATGTTACAAAAGCTCAATGGAGATTGGGTCCTTCCCAAAGGAAAAATTGAAGCCTACGAACAGAGTGACATGGCGGCAGTAAGGGAAGTAAAAGAGGAAGCGAGTATTAAAGCCATCATCATACAGCCCATTGACGAAACATCTTATAAGTTTAAAAATTATTGGTCAAATAACCATGTAATAGAAAAACGCGTCATCTGGTATCTTATGAAAGCGATGACGACCAAAGCGCGCCCACAGAGAGAAGAAGGATTTGTCGCGGCTAAGTTTATTCACATCAACAATGTACTCCAGCTCGCAAAATATGATGACGAGCGAGAAATACTACATAAAGCATTGGAGACGATGCGATCATTGGAAGGAATATAATGTCATTTTCATCAAAATCGAAAAACGAGCTAACACGTATTGTAACAGAGGGCAAATGTTGTCATCGCGCAGAGTTATCCGGTATTATCAGAGTAAGTGGCGCGATTGAATTTGCAGGGTTTCAAAAAATGAATCTTAGAATTACCACTGAGAACCCAGCTGTTGCAAGGCGTATTTTTACGCTCCTTAAAAAAACATATAAACTGCAAACTGAAGTCATCATGAAAGAAAATAAAAATCTCAACAAGCATCACACCTATGAGATTTTTATCCAAGATGCAACAGACATTTTAAAAGATCTTGAGATTTTTGTACCAGACGTTGACTACGTAGAGCTTAATGATAGCCTGCCAAGTGACTTGTTAAAAAAAGCCTGTTGTAAAAAGACGTATCTCAGGGGGATCTACCTTGGTGGTGGTTCACTTAGCAATCCAGAACGTAGCTATCATCTTGAACTCATTACGCACAACGACGTCTATGCTAATGAACTGGTCGCCTTTATGAACAAAACATATGACTTAAGTGCCAAAATGACGCCAAGAAAGAAAAACTTTATCGTATACATCAAAGAAAGTGAAAAAATAGTCGATTTTCTTAACGTTATTGGGGCACACCAGACCTTGCTAGATTATGAAAATATTCGCATTATCAAGCAGATGCGTAATAATGTTAACCGAGTTGTAAATTGTGAGACCGCTAATCTCAATAAAACAGTAGATGCTTCATATGAGCAGATTTCCAAAATTAATATCATAGAAGCCGTTATGGGATTAGAGGCGCTCCCTGAAAAACTACAGGAGATAGCATATGTGAGAGTGGAAAATCCAAGTGCGACACTCAAAGAGTTAGGTGAGTTACTTGAGCCACCTATTGGCAAGTCGGGTGTAAACCATCGCCTCAAAAAAATAATAGAAATCGCCGTTGGTTTACCGCAGGGAGGCAAAAGAAAATGAAGACATTAAAAACGTTACTTAAAATCATGAGCATCGCCACTATAAGTCTAAGCCTTATGAGTGGGTGTTCTGTGACAGAGAAAATACTCGATAGCAATGACAGTGAATCGCAAGCCTGGGAACTGATTACAGATAGTGCAGCTAGAACAGAAGTGGTCATCTGCGTAGACCCATCAGATGAGGCGATGAGCGATTGGTTACAAGATGAATTTGCAACGCGATTGAAGACAAAATACAACGTGACACTTCGTGTGGTCCCTCAAACGATAGACAAAACTTTTGAAAAGATAAAAGACGATATTGACCAGGAACGAGAAATTGGCTTTTATGATGTCCTCTTGTTGAACGGCGATACCTTTAAACAGGCATTGCAAGCAGATTATCTTTATGGTCCGTTTACAGACAAATTACCAAGTGCTAACGCCTATTTAAACCAAAGAGCTCTTGAATTGAGATATGATGAAGGGGTAGCCATTGCCGGATATGAAATTCCGTATGCCAAATCACAGCTCATTATGATTTACGACGAAAACTACTTTTACGATATTCCAACGACAACGGATGAGTTTTATGCACTCGTACAGGAATTTGACGGTCTGTTCACCTATCCAGACCCAAGGACCTCAAAAGAGGGAGAGGCCTTTATATTAAGCTTAATGATGCCGTATTTAGACTTAGAAAAAGCAAACTCTGGTGACTATACGGAAGAGGCGTTAAAAGAGGCAGTAATGCCAGCATTACGTGATTTAAAAGCATTGAGCGCTTATCTATACCCAACATATCCGGAGACAGTCGAGGCACTAGATGCACTCTACAAAGAAGGTAGTGTGATCATGTCAATGAGCCTTGAAAACAACTATGCGACAGACCAGCTTAAAGCCTACGAATACCCTGAAGAGTCGGACGTTTTTATGTTGCCAGAAGGAACGACGGGGTATACGGATTATGCTGCTATAGCAGCGACATCTCCTAACAAATCAGGTGCGATAGTCGTCATCGATGAACTGCTCTCACCAGACAGTCAACAAGAACTTTACGATCCTAAATATATAGGGAAGTTACCTGTCTATGATATGGAGAGTACCCCCACAGAAGCTTTGTCATCTTTAAAAACAGTTAAGCTCAAGTCCACAACGCTTTCTTACGATGAACTATTGCCAATGCGCATGCCAGAACTTTCGCCGAGTGTTAGACAAACGCTTGTGAACTTATGGACACAGAATGTTCTAACAGAAGCAACAGAGGAATAAACATGTCTGATCATGATTTTGTACATCTACATCTCCATACGGAATACAGTCTACTAGACGGTTTTGCGAGAATTGACCGTCTATTTGATCGCGTTAAAGCACTTGGCATGAAAGCCGTCGCCATTACCGATCACGGTGTTATGTTTGGTGTGGTTGATTTTTATAAAGCTGCAAAAAAAGCGGGGATCAAACCCATTATTGGGTGTGAAGTTTATGTAGCGCCCCATTCACGCTTTGATCGCGTTTCAAGTGAGAAGCAGGCAGGCCATTTGGTCTTACTGGCTAAAAACGAACAAGGTTATAAAAATTTAATCAAACTGGTATCACTTGGCTATACAGAAGGGTACTATTATCGTCCTAGAATTGATTATGCCCTGCTCAAAGATCATGCAGAAGGCCTTGTGTGTTTAAGTGCGTGTCTTGGTGGAGATATTCAAAAGTATTTGGCTGAGGGCAATGATGAGGCAGCGAAGAAGCTCGCCCTCACCCTAAAAGATCAGTTTGGGGAAGATGACTTTTATCTAGAACTCCAAGACCACGGTATGAAAGAGCAAAAGCTGGTCAACAGAAAATTAGTTGCCCTTCATCAGGCAACGGGAATACCGCTGGTCGCAACCAACGACGTTCATTATATTGAAAAAGAAGATCACCAAGTCCACGATATTTTACTTTGCATTCAGACGGGGAAAACACTCAGCGATACTCAGCGCATGCGGTTTCCGAGTGATGATTTCTATCTAAAGTCACCTGAAGAAATGCAGCGTTTATTTAGAGGACGCAAAGACGCCATTGAAAATACGGTTAAAATTGCTGAAAAATGTCACTTTGAATTCGATTTTACAAAGACGCATCTTCCAGAATATGAAGCAGGCGGACAAGACCCAAAAGTCTTCTTAAAAACCCTTTGTCTAGAGGGGCTTCATAAGAAATACGATGTGGTCACAGAAGTTCACCATGAGAGACTTGCCTATGAACTGGGCATTATTGATCAGATGGGTTATAATGATTACTTTTTAATCGTTTGGGACTTTATCAAATATGCTAAAGATCACGATATCTTGGTCGGTGCAGGTCGTGGTTCTTGTGGTGGGAGCATGGTCGCCTATGTGCTCAACATCACAGAAGTTGACCCGCTTAAATATGATTTGATCTTTGAGCGTTTTCTGAATCCAGAACGTGTGACAATGCCAGATATAGATATTGATTTCGAAGATGATCGACGTGGTGAAGTAATCAATTACGTCATAGAAAAGTATGGAAAAAACCGTGTCGCTCAGATTATTACATTTGGAACGATGGCAGCTAGGGCGGCCATCAGAGATGTTGGACGTGTGATGAACATGCCTTATCAAGAGGTTGACCGCCTTGCAAAAGAAATTCCCTTTGCTATTGGCATGACCATTGAGAAAGCACTTGAAATCAATCCAAAACTCAAGCAACTAACCGTAGAGAGCAGTGAAGCCAATGCCCTTATAGAAGCTGCTCTTAAATTACAAGGTGTTCCAAGACATGCTTCAACGCATGCAGCTGGGGTTGTTATTTCAAAAAAATCAGTGGATGAGTACGTCCCACTTTACATGCAAGACGATAATATTTCTACCCAGTATAATATGGTGCTATTGGAAGACCTAGGTCTACTAAAAATAGATTTTTTAGGACTTAGGACATTGACAGTTATCAAAAATGCTTTAAAATTAATTGAAGAGCATCATCATTTAACATTGGACTTAGCGAGTGTACCTGATGATGATAGCAAAACATATCAAATGATTGGCAAAGGTGATACACTGGGGGTATTTCAACTAGAATCCGCTGGATTTCGCAAGTTTATGCGTGAATTGAAACCCACAGTGCTTGAAGATATCATTGCCGGGATATCTTTGTACCGGCCGGGACCAATGGACTCCATTCCGCGTTATATCAAGAATAAAAACAACCCATCTCTTATTGCATACCTAGACCCCAAATTGAAACCCATTCTCGAAGTGACCTATGGTTGCCTTGTGTACCAAGAGCAGGTCATGCAGATTGTTAGAGAACTTGGTGGCTACAGTTATGGCCGATCTGATATTGTGAGGCGTGCCATGGGTAAGAAAAAAATGGATGTGATGCAGCGTGAGCGCACCACCTTTATCAATGGGGAAGGCGATGGCGATGGCGGCACAGAAATTATTGGTTGTAAAGGCAACGGTGTTTCCGAGTTAGCAGCAAATCAGATTTTTGATGAGATGATTGATTTTGCTAAGTATGCATTTAACAAATCACATGCAGCTGGCTATGCTATTATTGCATTTCAAACCGCCTATCTTAAAGCACACTATCCCGTGGCCTACATGGCAGCCCTGATGACCAGTGTTATGGGAAACCATTCAAAATTAGCGCTTTACATGCAAGACTGTAAAGAACATGGTATAGAGATTTTGCAACCCGATGTGACGAAGAGCGTGGGACATTTTTCAGTAGAAGAAGGCAAAATCAGATATGGCCTTAACGCTATAAAAAACGTGGGTTCAGGAACAATTGAAGCGATTATTAAAGCACGTCAAAAGAGAACTTTTAAGGGCTTTTATGATTTTTGTGAAGCGGTTGAGCCAACAGAACTTAATAAGAAAGCCGTAGAGAGTTTGATTAAATCTGGCGCACTAGATGCCTTAGGGGCTTATCGTTCCCAGATGCTCGCCGTCTTTGAGAGAACCATTGATGGCGTTCATGCGCAAAAAAGACGCATGGCAGAGGGACAAGTCTCTCTTTTTCAGATGGATTTACCTGAGATGAATACAGAAGAAATGGGTAATAGACTACCTGAGATGCCAGAACTAAAATTTCAGACATTTTTACAATTTGAAAAGGAAATGTTGGGTATATATCTCACGGGACATCCGCTTGATCAGTATAAAGTTAGGCTGGAACAAATCTCTACTCTTAATCTAACCGAGTTAAAAGAGACCGTGGAAGATGAAGCGGCACCGCTTGTAAAAGACGATGAAATGATAACCGTAGGCGGGCTTGTTGTAGCAACGCTAGAAAAAATTACAAAAAACGGCAAGAACATGGCTTTTATTACCGTAGAAGATCTATACGAGCAGATAGACGTAATCGTTTTTCCAAAAGTATATGATACAAGTCAGCTCTATCTTGAGAAAGATCAATTTGTCGCCATTCGCGGTAGACTCACTATCAAGGAAGATGAGCCGCCAAAGCTAATTGCTGACCGTATTACGGCACTCGACGACCCTCTCTTTAAAGGGGTTAAACTCAAAGGCATGGTTCAAAAGCCCTTAACTTTATATATTAGGTTTAAAACACCAGATCCAGATTGCATCAATCGTGTCACCAAGCTTTTAAATACAAATAATCCCTCAGGTACATCCGTTACCAGCGTGGTTTATTATATAGAATCAATCAAACGCAAGAAGCAAACAGAAGCCAATGTCGTCGTAACTGAAAAACTCATAGAAAGCATTGAACGCATTGTAGGAAAAGAAAATATAAAATTACAGTAGCAGCGTGAAGGAGTGAAGAATTTGAAGAAAATTGGCGTATTAACAAGTGGTGGCGATGCACCAGGTATGAATGCTGCCATAAGGGCTGTTGTAAGAACAGCCATTTACAACGATATTGAAGTCGCAGGTATTTATAGAGGCTATCAAGGCTTATTAGAAGGTGATATTGAAGCATTAAACGTGTCGTCTGTTGGTGATATTATTCACCGTGGCGGAACGATGCTTAGAACCGCTAGATGCCTAGAATTCAAAACGGATGAAGGCTTTGAAAAAGGGCTAACCATGCTCAAAATGTTTAAACTCGACGGCTTAGTCGTTATTGGTGGTGATGGGTCTTTTAATGGCGCAAAACGTCTATCAGATTCAGGTTTTCCGACAATAGGCATCCCAGGAACCATTGACAACGACTTACCATATACAGATTATACCCTTGGATTTGATACGGCACTGACAACAGTCGTCAATGCCATTGGCAACATCAGAGACACGTCATCATCTCATGGACGCATTAATATCATTGAGGTTATGGGGCGAAACTGTGGTGACATCGCTTTATACGGTGGGCTTGCAGGTGGGGCTGAAATAGCCATTATACCAGAAGTGCCAATGGACATTAACGAAATTTGTAAGACCATATTGAGAGGGAAACGACGTGGCAAGCTACACAGTATTATTTTACTGGCTGAGGGTGTGGGCAAACCTTATGAGCTTGCAGAAACCATTACAAAACTAACTGAGTCTGAGGTTCGTGTCAGTGTGATTGGCCATCTTCAAAGAGGTGGAACGCCAACACCAAATGACCGTATTCTCGGTAGCCGTTTTGGCGCACACGCCGTTGAACTTTTAAAAAGCGGTAAGCAAGGCCGTGCTGTGGGTATTAAAGGCAATGCACTTATCGATCTCGACATTACAGAGGCATTAGCAATGAATAAGACGCTAAATCGAGAAATCTATGATTTGGCTAAGATTTTAGCCATTTAGCGGCTAATTGGAAGTTTAAAATTGTGAGGGAAGCAAGTTGAAACCGAAAATTAGGAGGAAATTATGATTAGAAAGACGAAGATTGTTTGTACCATTGGACCAACAAGTGAAAGTAGAGAAACTTTTACAACTTTAGTAAAAGAGGGGCTTAATGTAGCGCGCTTAAACTTTTCACATGGTTCTCATGAAGAACATCTCGCACGTATTAACATGATTAAAGAAGTTCGTGAAGAACTTAATGCACCTGTTGGGATCTTACTTGATACAAAGGGCCCAGAAATTAGAACGGGTAAATTTAAAGAACCTGTTTACACATTAGTGGAGGGTCAAGAATTTATTTTAACAACAGAAGACTATGTAGGCGATCAAAACAAATGTCAGATTTCCTATGTGGGCCTACCATCAGACGTTGTAAAAGGCAACCGCATTTTGATTGATGATGGTTTGATAGAGCTTGAAGTCCTCTCTAAAACAGAGACAGAAATCGTCACAAAAGTACTCAACGGCGGTGATGTAAAAAATAACAAAGGCGTCAATGTTCCAGGGGTTAAAATTAATTTGCCCGCGATTACGCAAAAGGATATTGATGATATCGTCTTTGGTATTCAAAATGATATAGATTTTATAGCGGCATCATTTATTCGTAAAGCTGCAGATGTTCTTGAGATTCGCAAGATTCTCGAGGCAAACAATGCGCATGATATTCACATCATCTCGAAAATAGAAAACCAAGAAGGCGTTGATAACCTTGAAGAAATTCTTGAAGTATCAGATGCTCTCATGGTGGCAAGAGGTGACCTTGGTGTTGAAATTCCAACAGAGTTAGTTCCACTTGTGCAAAAGCAAATGATCAACATGTGTAATGCAGAGGGTAAACCTGTTATCACAGCAACGCAAATGCTCGATTCGATGATGAGAAACCCAAGGCCGACACGTGCAGAGACGACAGATGTTGCCAATGCTATCTTTGATGGTACTGATGCCGTGATGCTTTCTGGTGAAACAGCTGCGGGTAAGTACCCTGTGGAATCAGTAAGGACCATGGCACGTATCGCACATGCTGCAGAAGGTTCTATCGACTATAGAGAAGCACTCAAAAAGCGTATTGCACTTGCTGAAGAAGAAGGCGTTACTTACGCTGTAAGTTCTGCAACCGTTTCAACAGCACTTGATCTAGACGCAACAGCAATTTTAACGGCGACTGCTTCTGGTTTTACTGCACGTAAAGTATCTCAGCTTAGACCAAAGGCGCCTGTTATTGCTTGTACAATGAATAAAAGTGCTATTTACCGTATGGCCCTTGTATGGGGTGTCATTCCTGTTGTCATTGGAGAAGCGGATAGTACGGATAAGATATTCGAACTGTGTGTAGAATACACCAAAGCTGCTGGCCTCATTAAAGACGGTGATCTTGTTGTCATAACAGCAGGGATTCCTGTTGGCGTTTCGGGTGCGACTAACCTTATGAAAGTCCACCTCGTAGGCGAAGTTATCCTCAAAGGGACTGGCCTCGT
>Ga0194137_10001338_pt1 | contig 15092 bp, 29 predicted proteins | sample TARM_MetaG_T3_14_FD_134025 | JGI IMG/M metagenome (GOLD analysis project Ga0194137, IMG submission 134025) | Freshwater microbial communities from Pennsylvania, USA, analyzing microbe dynamics in response to fracking - TARM_MetaG_T3_14 (version 2) | ecosystem: Environmental > Aquatic >... | reverse complement strand
ATGGGTGACTACTACAAAATCGAAGTCACTAACAACGAAGCCCACGACCTCACAGGGTATCAGGTTCAGTTAGACGCTGCCAGTTTAGGAATCACCAGCGACACGGAATCGTGGAAGTTCTATATACATTCTGATGAAATAACAACATCAGTTACAGGAGACAGTTATACTACAAATGAATCTGAAACGTTCACATTAACCCCAACTAACCCCATAAGTTCACTTGCATTCACTACAACAGATGCAAACACAAGTTATAGTTATGATTTTGATGTGAAATGGACACAGGATGCATACAGATACGCAGAAACCACGAATAACGGTTATGCAAATCTGGATATTAACTTTACTCCGTCAGAATCAATAACATCCGGTACTATTACAGGTAGTTATAACACAATCGACCTGACCGCACAGGATTACATTGGAACAATTAGCAGTACCCTTGACGGTGCAAGTATTTCTTCTACACTGACAGGGAACGAAGTTTCAACAGATGTGACAGATTTAGATACATCAGAACATTTCCTGAATCATAGTATTGCTATCAACAACAATCCTACTGTAACTGTGGAGAATATGAACGGTGTTATTGATGAAGCAAATACTTTCACAGCCGATTTCTATGATCCCGATGGTTTGGGTGCAGATTCTTATATGTGGGATTTTGGTAACGGTGATACAAGTCCTGAACCAGAACCAATATACACATATTCTAATACAGGTACTTACGAATGCAGTGTTGAAGTAACAGAACAGGCCACGGTATCCCCACAGACCGTTACGGATAGTTTTACGGTAATTGTAACTGAATCTGCCGACCAACCCATTTTAACCGAACAATCCCCTTCATCAAATGTTACCACTGTTACCGATGAAGAAGTCGTATTTTCGGCAACTGTGGACCAGAACGCTAACAACAAATGGACATTGGATGGGGTTGTGCAGGAGTGGGATAACAGTTCATCAACACCGTCATTCACCTATACGTCTGATTCATTAGGACAACATGATGTAGTTCTAACATCTTACAATACAATTGATGATAGTTTAACAAGTGGTTTGTCGTGGGATGTTGAGGTAAGTGGAACACATAGCAAGCATCTTACAGACATATTCCATGACGGTATGGACCCCTGGTCGTTCCTGACGGGAATTAAAAACATCTTTTCAGATAACACCAATGAGAATTTGTTTTGGGGTATAATACTTAGTATTCCGTTTATAGGAATGTACACTCGCCAGAACGGAGTTATCGTAGTAAGTACCATATACTTGTTCAGTGGAATAATTCTAATGCCGGTACTTCCAGCACCCTTAGCACCAGCAGCGTTCTGGATGTTGATGTTGTCTGTAATCGGAGTGATTTATAAAGCATTTAGAGGTTGATTTGATAGGAGAACAAACCATGACCAAAGCAAACAAACTAAAGAAGGCAGGTAGAACGATTCTGGATGTAGTTGGGGATGAGTATTCAGTGTATGCTAAATCCCTTTCTTCCAGGAATGCGGAGAATGTGCCGAAGAACGTAGCACCTGATATAGACAAGTATCTTAAAAACAATCCTCATGAAGTATATGGGTCACTCGCAATGAGTACCCATACCGGATTAAGCAGAACACCTTCTGATATTGATATGGTGGTTCTGAATCCCCGGAGAACTGCAAACGTGATGGCTGCGAAGATGAGAAGGAAGGGATACAAGACCAAAACCACAAGTAACCCGGCATTCGGTCAATATGTGGTCCAAATCAAGAAGAACGGTGAATGGGTGGATGTAGCAGATATTCACCCGATTAAAGGCCACAGGGGGAAGTTCGATGTTTACGGTAGTTCCCTAAATCCGATTGAGAAAGACGGAATGAATATACAGAGAGCAGCAGATCAGTTACTAAGAAAAGGTAATGCTGTAATGGGTAAGAACAACAACGGTAGTTTCGGACCAGCACCACACAGAGCTTTAAAGGATTCGGCAGATTTCGTTACTACTTCCAGATTGCTTATTGATTCAAAGGAATTGCAGGCAAAAGCAGAACTACGCAGGGTAAGGAAAGCAAGAAAAGCCCTGAAAGTCTGGAAAAAGCATGTTCGGAACATGGATGGATACAACAAGGATTTGAAAGTTGGTAGAGATCCTATTCCAGACAAAGACGAACGGGAATTTATGGAATTTGCAGCTGAAAACCCCAAACACGATATAGATAATGTAGTTCTCGGTAAAAAACCAGGTATTATGAATAGGGATGTGAAACAAAAAGCCCGTCACGGGCATTCTCACAATCCATACAATGAACGTGTGGCTGACCCTTACGCAAGGAACCCATACACAAGAAAGAGAGCAAACAACCCATACACCGGTAAGAAAGATTTCTTTGATGATATGTTTGGTAGTTCCGGGGAGGGAGACATGTTTGATTCTGTCTCCAATCTGGAAGGCTGGGGGAAAAGTAAGAAACGACCATCTATAGATGAACTGTTCGGTTGAGTAGGGATACAATGGAAGATATTTTTTCAAATCCGTTTGGTAAGAAGGTAAAGAACGCAAGCAAGAAAAAACAAATTGCTTGGAATAAAAAAACACCCAAATCAAAACGTAAAGCAAGAAAAAAACATAGTGATATTGATTTGGATGGAGTGCCAGATATATTCGATTGCAAACCACACAACCCGTTTGAACAGGGTAGGTTCCATAAGGATGATATGAAAATAATCAACAACTTAAAATCCTTCACACCAGGTGAGGTTTTGGGTAGGGGGAATTTTGGAGAAGTACACCAGTTAAAAGAACACCCGGATTTCGTGATTAAAACTTCGAATCCCACTGAAAAGAGTTGGGGCAAGATTGAAGATGAAGCAAGGAAAAGCCAAAACGATTTCTTGGATACAGAACTTACAATTCCATCCAAAGAAGTTGAGATAATGAAGGGTGGATTCAAACAAAAAGCAATACTTAGGCCAAAAGTAAAGGTTATGACAGAAGCCACCAGCCCAGAGGAATATAAAGAAGTTGGGGATTTACTCAAAGTAGTTGACAACAATCTTTCCGATGAGCAAATATCACAGATAAGGAAAGGAATGGAAGAACTGAACGACAAAGAAATAACAACGGGTGATTTCCTTCAAGTTGGTATTGATAAAAGAGGCAAACCATATTTGTTCGATTTGGGAGAAAGTCTCAATTTGTCCGAATCCAAATATTCACGGCCCGGACTTGCAAGGGAACAAAACTCGTATTATTGGGATCACTTCATTAAACGTGTGGGTAAACAGAACAAAACCGTAAAGTTAGGAATTGAAAAAGATTTGCCTGAAATAATGCAGGAAGTCAAACAATGGAAGAACGGAGAATTAGAAGATGATAGTTTAGAAGTAATTATATTGAAAGAAAGGAAAGCAGAATTAAGACAATACTACATATCAACTCGCAAACCCGTACCCGATTTAATGAAGTGGTTTTTCAACAAAGTAAAGAACTAAAATTTGACAATTAAATCAAAAAAGGGCAGAAAAATAACCTTCTTCCCTTTTTGGTTCTTTACACCTCACGTTTCTACATTAAAAACAGGTAGAAACACATAGCAGGTTACGTTACTCTTATTATCCAATCCTAAAACACCCAAACAGTAACCTAAAATGCAACAATTCCCATTACAAATTCTGTTTTGTCCGTATTTAATCACCCTTCTCTCCTGTAGATGACCGTTTCAGTCATAAAATACAAGATTGAAACCAATATGAACCCAATAACCATGAAACATATTATACCCCAGGAAATAACACCCACTACAAAAAACACAGATTGAATAAATGGTATATCTTCGGAAAGGGGATGTAAGAAATATTGAACATACACCATGTATGCAGAAACCCCCAATGAGATAAACCACATGAAGGCAAGAATGGAAATAATTAATCCTTTTGTTATAGTCCAGGGAGTAACAATCAAATCAGATTTTTCAGTTCTAACGGCATCAATCGGGAAATCAGTTACATCATTTCCTTCATCGTCTATATATCTAAAATCCTGATCCCCGAACAAAGTTAGTAATCCCTCTTTTATATTCATGTTCTCACCGCATTATGAATATACCGAACATAACACCAATCGCCAAAGTTGCAACTGCCGGGAAATCAGTTACAACGGGGCTTGCATAACCAACTTCGTATAACTGGATTGAACGATAAATAATTCCCAAACCAAAAGCAACCTTGATGAAATCTGTTATGTTCCAGAATTCCAACCTCACTTTTTTATTGTTGATGATCTCTTTTATTTTATCTTTCATCCATCCATCATCCCACGTAATCGGTTCATCTTATAGTGTATTCTATCGTTCACTGCATCCTCACCAAAAAGAATAGCCATCTGCCTGGAACAGATGATTACATCTGCAATCTCATCTATTACATCCGCATCTTTCTTCTTTTCTTCCCTATAATGCAGCAGAACAGTAGCAAGTTCGTTACATTCGGAAACACACTTGATAACCTGTGCATCCTTGCCGAAATGAGCAAGGGCTTTATTGTAAATCTCGCTCATTCTATCAACTCTTCTTGTAACAGATGTGACCCATCGGTATCTACAATGACTTTCTTGTTCCGAAGTACCTTATTCAGCAAGGTTCCTATTTTGGTAATTAGAAAAAACTCCGTTGACATCCAATCGTACTGAACCCAGGTACTACCATACAATTTATAGAAATACATGTAATACATGTTCATTTCAACACCGTGTACCCTTCATCTTCCAGGAAACCAATGATTATATCGTAATCTCCCAGCTGTTCCAGTATCCAGGAATCACCGTATTTAATCATCAGATTCCTCAATGTTCTTCTGTCTCTCTGGTACTCATCATTCCGATAAAGTGGCACGGGAATTGTATCATCCCCATAATCAACCATTGTTTGTTCTCCCATAGTCTTAATTCTCCCTGAAATTCTCCAATATTTCAGTGATCGCTTCTGTTACTTCCTCAATCCCCCTGGAAACATCTGCATGGATGCAATCTACAATCTCATTCCCATCCTCAAACTTCCGGGATATAGTAACCTGTGCAGTTGGTTTTATGTTACCTTTACTGTCAACCTCTGCACCAATCTTTGTACTACACTCGTAAGGCTGTGAATAATGAGTTATGTTCCAACTTTCCGTAGGTTGAAGGGTGAAACTGTAATTCCCTTCCTCTATTTGTTCATCTTCAAGTTCCTTCAAAACATCTTCTTTCATCTGTTCTTTGTTAATTGGCCATCTATCAATCATGTTTAATCCTCTTTTTCTCGTTTACACCACGTAACTATCGAAGGTAAGCAACCGCTGTCCACCGGGTTCATCGTTAATCGAAACCACCAATGCCACCGTGTGCCAATACCTGTGAGGAAAGTCGTTGGGTGCGATTACCCGCACAGATTCCACCGTTGCGGATTTACCTTCACCGTCCCCATGTGTGATGACAACGGTATCTCCAACACGGGCCCCCTTGTCTTGCGTTACCGGAACAAGTTCACACAATCTCGCTGCCTTCTCTGTATCATAGCAATTTCCGCACACTTCGCATTTGTATACCGTATGTGTTATTATTTCCATTTCTCATTCTCTCCTTCGGAATCTGCACGTCTGACTGACACCAAAAAGGCCCCGTCGTGGGGAGTATTGACAATTGTTTTAAACCCCTTATCGCAATCTTTCATTTGTTCCCTTAATAGAAAATCCCAGGCAATCCTTGCAATAGTATCCTCTGGTATGGAGTGCTTTGTTTGTATATCCAATAACCCATTTCCATAGTCTCTGTATTTTGTTGCGATATACCATTCGTGTGTCAGTGGTGATTGTGCTACGATTGGTTCTTGTTTTGTCATTCTGTTGTCCTCTCCTTGTTGAAAATCGGTAAAATTATTCCGTAAACTTCTTTGAGTTGTTTATCAATTTCATCTATCCTGCGTCTGGTAAAAGTCCTGATGCAATCATCACTCGTCTTTTCCAGAGAATCAACCAAGTGAATACGGTCATCAATTAGTTCCTATGCTTCTTCTGTTATGTATTCGCAATTCGTTGTGTCATCTCCCAATTCATCAGGTACATTTGCATCTACCAATTTCCTTTCCCCAACCACATCAAGAAACTGAATTAACAGTTCCATCTTCGAATCGTAAACTTCCCATTCCAAAGCATGAAAGTTGTTTATTTTAACTGTGTTACTCGGCATTTCTCATTCTCTCCTTGTAATCCATTTGTAACCGTTTAAATTACAATATGATTACAATATATATTAAGGTACTCTAATATAAGTAGTTATTGATTAAGTTTGAGGTTTTACGTTGGTTAGCATTATAGTTATATACATTGAATAAGATAAACTTAATCAATGAAACGAAAAATAGGGCTGTATATCAGGACAAGTACAGAAAATCAAAAGGAATCTATAAAGTTACAACAGGAGGAACTTGAAAGATATTGTGAAAACCACGATTTTGAGATTTACGATAAATATATTGATTTTGGGTTCTCTGGATCAAACGTAGAAAGGCCAGCATTTCAAAACTTAATCCAGGATGCAAAGGAGAAGAAGTTTGATATGGTTCTGGTTACGAAGATAGATCGTTTTGCAAGGTCAATTATTGATTGCCTGGTAAACATAGAAAAACTACAAGCATACAATGTCGCTTTTGCTGCAACCTCTCAACCAATTGATACAAGTTCTGCAATGGGAAAACTGACATTAAACATCATGGCTGCATTTGCAGACTTTGAACGGGAAATAATCAGGGAGAGGATGAGAGCAGGAAGGAAAGCAGCAGAAAAGAAAGGTGTGGTGTGTAACCGGCCAAAACTGAAAATATCAGAACACAAAGTAATGAAAAATATCAATAAAGGATTATCAGCAACCGCTACAGCAAAGATTTTAGATGTTAACCCGGCTACAGTTGTTAAGAGACTTCATGAATGGGGTTACGTTTACGATAAAGGGGAGTGGATCAGGAAATGATTAGCAAGGAAGATTTAATTTGTGGCCTTAAGTATGTATTACCATATCTTAAAGACAATTCGTGTCCTAAAGACATTGAACCGGAAGTATGGGAAGAGAAATGGGAACATGTCTTTGATTTGTTGGACCATCTATAACGGGAGTTTGAAATAAAAACAAAACCAACAACAACACCCTTATTTTCAGTTCCCAACAAAAACTTATATATACAATCCAACTCAATTATGTTATGGGAATGTAAGCATATTAGGTTTGTTCTCCTATAGCAGCAACACCTATCTATAATTCCCAATGTCGAAGGGGAGAGAAAAACTCTCTCCTTTGTCTCTCCAAACTACTGTTTTTTAATATATATTATAGTGCATAAACATTAAATAACTTGTTCTTCATAGTGTAATATACTGTATTACAAGCGATTTTTAATCGCTATAGGAGAACAAAGTATGCCGTCAGATATGTTTACAGGCAAGACAATAAGTGAGAAAGCCAAGAAGGGAAAGAGACTTACTCGTTCCCAGACCGCAAAGCAGGCAGCATCTTCCATCAAGAAAAAGTATGGTTCCGTTGCCCAGACTGCCAAATACTACCACAGGGGTAATGGTGAATGGGCCAAATACTCCCCGGCAAGAGACGCAAAACACAAACTGAAAAAACCGGCTCAAATCTCCCCAAGGTACAAGAAAACCAAGAAGGCCCACAAGGGAGACAGTAACCGGAGACATAAAAGCGGTGGAAGGCTGTAATCACCTTCCAACCAATCTTTTTATTTTATCTCCAAAACCTTCTTTTTCTTTTCCTTCAAGTTGATAGTATATAAAAAAAGGAAAAAAAGAAAGGATTAATTAATTTGTCTCAATGTTTACCCATTTCCCTTTATCTTTATCCTGGCTGCAATCTTTACAGACCGCTTTAAACTTATTTTCCTCTACATAATCCCCATTTTCAACCAAGACAACATCATAAAGCATTATGAAGCTGTCACCCGTCTTAAATTCCCGGCCACATTTGGCACACCTGGAAAATACATTATTATTACTCATCCGATCCACTCCAAAAAATCCAATGCCCGGCAACCTGTCGGGCTTTTATTCCTGGATAATTGCCTTTAACCAGGTTTAAAAGCCTGGTGCGGACCGTTTGGGCGGATATGGCTAAAGCCCCGGCAATCTCCCCGGCTGTCTGTGGATCTGATGACAATGCGTTTATTATATCCTCTGTGGGTGTCTTTTCTCCCCTCATTATTCATCCTCCTTCAATTCATCCTGGATTCCTTTCAAATCCTCTTTGATTTCATCGTCATTGTCTCCTATCCATACACTATCTTCACCTGCAAGGATTTCCTTTATTTCATCAATATTCATACTGTCTATATCTACTTCAAGGAAGTTGTATCCATTATCTTTGAAAAATTCAGGTATATCCTTGTCATAGTTGCTGCAAGTGTCATACACATCAAATAAAACCATACCGTCAATTTCAGGGGCATCCTGGCATATTTCCATTATATCCCCTTCGATTTCTGTTTGTGTATCTTCATCCATGTGGAATTTACCAACATAATTACTTCCATTCCATACGGTTTCGTATTTCTCTGAAAGTTTCTCAATCATGGGAATTATACGTGGATATACAGAATATTTGAAATATTCTATATCAACCGCACAAGGAAGCTGGTATATGCTTTTTCTGTTGTGGAATATATCACCGGGAATCCCATTTCCATCCATCTCAATGAGACTTGCGTCTTTTCCTTCCCAATCTACACACAAATAGATGTTTCCAATCTCTTTGTTGTTGTATGGGTCTGCGTGTATTTCTGCGTTTATTTTCAGGTTTTCAAATTCACTCATTTTCGTTGTCTCTCCTTTATTTTCTTATTCTCTGTCTCTACCGGTTGACCCGGCAAAGATTCCAGGCAAAAAGAAAAAATTAATCCTCGTTTTGAGAATTAATATTTTTGGCAATTCATACATAATCAAGAAAATCCATCACTGTAATTTCTTCTCTGCTTGGATCAAGCTGGTTTATCATATGTTTGCTTATATCCAGATAATGCCTACATCCAACATGTTTATTCCATGTAGCTACATCATCACCGGGCTTTATTACTCTATTATTTATATCTCTCATTTTCTTTGTCTCTCCTTTATTTCTTATTCTCTGTCTTCACCGGGGCAACCGATGGAGATTCCAGGAAAAAGAAAAAATTAATTATGGGTGACTTCTACGCCACCTCTTTTATGAAACGTGATCTCTTTACCTGAATCAGACCGGACAAAGATTTTATCCTCCTTGTACATAGCATCCTGGAGTGGAAGGGGGATAATACAACCGCTCAACAGCCCGATATAATCGGGTCCCACTTCCACGGTGTGGAGGAAAGCTTCCAAATTCCTAATTAGACGGCTATATTTTGATTTGTTTGCCTCGATCATTTTTTCACTCAAAAATTGATTAATCGAATGTTTGCCAATTGCCCGCAGGTCATATTCGGTGAGATCGTCAACCATGACAGGCCTATTTTTATTATACGCTTCGATTTCTTCATCGGGTATTTCAATTTCTATTTTCATTTTTGTCTCTCCGCTACCCTTAGGCAGCAATCTATACTATATACCTAATGGTATATATACCTTTTGATTAATCAATTATCAACCAATCGACACCTTTAAATATAATGGGTGTGTATTATTAATTGCCCTTATGGGGCAGGAGAGACATAAAATATGATTTCACAAAAAAAGAGTATGCTTACAGAAAAGGAAAGAGAATATTTCCCAGAGATAAACACCCCCGAAGATGTATTTTTCTACCTGGATAAATATGTCAGGGATTTCGACCCGGCAAAGGCCAATAGCATACAGAAAGCCATTGATGAAAGCAAGGAAAGTAAAATAAAGACCGCTTTCAATGCATCAAAATTTGTATATGAAAATTTCAGGGAAAAAGCAACCGCAGCTTATGAGAGACGACAATTAGAAGCCGGGTTTGACACTGATGAAAAAATAGAAGCCGATTTTGACCGGTTTATGGATATTGAATTTGAAGAGAGAGATAAGTATAATCTTTCATTCCTGGAAGATATACACTGGAAAGCAGAGGATCTGATTTTTGCAGAGGGTGAGCGGTATATGTTGGCCCACATTGACAGCCCCGAAGCTATGAAGGTATTTCAAAAGCATGACATGAAAAAAGAAGATGTAAAAAATATCTTCTATAATGTATTGCATTACCACCCCAGCAAAAAAGACGATCTGCTTAATATCTGCCTGAGGGCAGACATTTAATTATTTTATTTTTTTCTCCTGGAAGCCCGGTATAAATTCGTTTATTCGGGCCAGAGAGACATAAAATAAAGATATAGGAGATAAGACAATATGCCAGTATGCAACGCTTGTAAAATGGAAGTTGAGACAACTACAAATAATGTTTGTATGGATTGCCAGACACAACAAAAGGTAGATGCATTTAATAATATGTGGAAATGGTCTATTAATTTTCAGGTAAAATTTACCCCGGAAGAAATGCCCACATACCTGAAGCAGGAAAAACATTATAATGAATATGACGGGGCTAAGGTCCGGGAAATGATTCAAAAAATAGACGCATTGACCCCCACAAAATACTATAATCCAGGCAACCCAAACAACGGCAAACCCCACCACGTTTATAATATTGGTCGGGAAGGATCACCGGTAATATATCTTGAAATCAGAAAGATATATATGCCAAACAATTTTGATTATGACACTTATACAATGGACTTAAAAAGACTTGCTTATGAAGCAGAAGCAGACGAAGCCGGTATAATCACAAACAACGACCATGAATTTATAGCCCGCTTTTGGTGGGATTAATTCTTTTTATTTTTGCTATAGGAGAGACAAAAATATGATCCAAGGAGAGACACAAATATATAAAGATTGTAATACCACCATTACAAAGACAAGAGAAGCCCCACAGGTAGGACAATACCAGGAAACAAAAATAGATCAGCAAAAAAGAGAAGCTGATTTTAGAATTTTGCAGGTAAACCCGTATTTCATCCGGTGGAGAAGTGGAGAAGGGGAAATAGTCAACAAGAGAAGATTAAATAAATTACAAAAAAAATACACCTGGACCACTGACTTTTAATTTATTTCCCTTTCCTTTTTTTCCTCTTTTTTAATCCTCAATTAACTTAATATATATTGCTATTCTATATTGTATTATGTTGTATATAGTGCAATATAACAGCACCCAATGAGTATATCTCATGAATATTCTTGATTATAAGTGATTCAAGAATAATAACGTGATAAGGTGAAAGCATGGAAATAAACATAAGCGGAGAGACAGCAACGATAAACGAAAGGAAAATAGGATTTAGTTTTATTCTTCTGTTTGGAATAGCTACAGGTTTTAATTATTTGCTTGCCTGGAATCTTCAATATACTACACTGTTTTTCTATTGTATGATTCCGTTTTCAGTGCTTACCGGGCTTGGAATATACGGGCAGGTAATCGAGCAAAAAAGAGCAAGGGAGGGAGAATATGAATAAACTTGTAGCGTTCCGTGTTGTCATGATTGCAATGATGGCAGCAGGATCAGGACTTATTTACCTAATTTCAGGGAACACATGGGCTGCAATTGCCTGGTTGTGGGCTTTGGGAATTGGATTAATGGCTAATTCTATAGAATTAGCGGTACTGAAGAAAAGTAAAATCAAAATAGAAGAGTAAAAGGGAACTCAAAGTTCCCTCTTTTTTTACACGGGATTACATGAAGCCCATGTATCTCATTATTGCTGCTGCACCAAGGGCAAGGACCATCAGAGCAGCGAGTACATAACCACTCTCAACGTTCTGGATTACAGATTCAGAGAGGTTGTAGAATGCGTCTCCACTTTCAAGGCCAGCACTTTCAACGACACCGTTCAGGATAACGACACCAATCACCAGAATTGCGGAAACACGGATGATGGTTGTAGTTACCTGCCCGGCATCTCCGAACTGGTCATCAAGGAATTTGTTTGCTTTTGCTTTTGCTTTTTCAATTATCTGCATATTGTTTGTTCTCCTTACAGTTTATTGTACGTATAGATAAGAACCAGAACGCCCAGAATTAAAGGTGAAAACGATAAACCAGTAAACAAACCTCCGACAGCATCACCGGTTTTGTTGACGCTATCTTGTGATATGTTATTGGCCGGGGCTGCACTTGTGGCATCATCCGCAAACCCGGAGATCGCTGATGCACCAGTAAGAACCATTGCCCCCACAATCACCATTAACATTAGCATTCCGGCAGCATTCATTACATAGAGATTACAAGTTGATTACATATAAAGTTTATTGTGTTCAATATATATTAACAGAAACGTATAATCCAATATATGTAATATTCCAATATTACAAAAAAAGGAGGATTGGGGTTAAGAACCAAACCACATAAAGCCAAGGAATCTCATTACTGCACTTGCACCAAGAGCAAGAACGATCAGACCGGCAAGCGTGTATCCACTGGATACATTGTTCTTTACAGTCTCCATCAGGTTGTAGAATGCATCCCCATCTACTCCACCTGTAAGGGTTGCTGAATCCCAGGTAGCGGTTGATTCATCGGTTGTTGTTGCTGTATCGTTTGCATCGGTTCCCGTTTCATCTGCTGTTACAGTTACGGTATCCGTACCATCTTCTGTGAGTGTCACTGCTTCAGTACCGGAAGATTCCGAAGCGGTTACAATCGCATCCAGAGTATCGGCAAGAGTAGCACCAACAGTTACTTCGATGTTACCAGAGACAACCCCGTCTGCTGCTGTATCAAATTCATACGTATCCGAACCAATGGTAAACGTAGCACCATCAGTAGAAGGATTTGCGGAAAATGTAAGTGTGTTTGTAGCTGCTGTTCCCTGATCCATAGATGTGCTTCCGACAACACCAGACAAGATTACAACACCGATCACCAGGATTGCAGCCACCCTGATTATAGTTGATGCAACATTGCCCGGAGCTTCGGCCTTTTCATCATTAAATAGTTCTTTGAACATAGGTTTGTCCTCCGTAATACATATTGATTACGCTATTATATAAAAGTTTAGAACTATTATGTTATATATATTGTAGAAGATAAGAACAAACCACACCACCGGGAGAAACGGAATCCGGGGCACATCTCTTTTTTTATTTTTATATGCCAGCAATCCTAACAAGACAACAGATACAGTAAGAATGATTACAGAATTAACAATACCAAGCAGTGCAGATAATCCCATCAGAACCTTTGCATCAGCACCCCCAACAAATCCATAATTCCATAACAGGAATCCTATAATCAATCCCATTACACCGGCTACCAGGTTGAGAGGATCAAAAACAACAGCAAAACACAAACATAAAACAACAAAAGGATAAGTGAGAGTATTTGGAACTCTCATTTTAAATACGTCTATTATTGCCAGAACGGAAAACCAAAGGAGGGAGAAAGATAATAAGAAGAAAGAAATACTCAAACATGGACCTCCTCAACCCCCCGAATATGATAATTCCCGTTCTCATACACCCATCTTATAGTAATGAACTTGCCAATTCTCAAATCATCCCTTAACTTGTGTTCATTCTCAAAATAGAAAACCTGTTTTCCGGTATTGGAACTGAAAGGTTTACTACATTCCATTATCAGGTAATCTTCACTGTCACCGTCTGGAACTCCATCGAGTGTACCAAGATACTGGTTTTCCAGTACATACAATTCAGGTGTTCCGGTCATTGGTTTTGCCGTTGCGTTTGCATAGTTGTATCCCCCTAAAAACATCATGGAGGAAAAAATAACAACCAGTGCAACAGATCCATATAACTGCTTCTGTTCAGGTTTCATCAATACTTCCTCCCATCTGCCGGTTCTCCTTCCATTGATTGAGTGAATCCCAATATTTCAACGAAAGTGTAAAGCCCCATAAACAAACCCGGAATCATGAAGATGTACGCCAGGTATTCATTGGCGTAGGTGGTTCCCGATTCTGATATAAATATGGAGATGAAGAAGGAATACGCTGACAGAATCCACAAAATGGAAGAAAACAACCCGGTTAAGATGTTCGTATAATAGTTCCTATCCCTGTTTTTCCAGGTGTAATAAGTGCATATTACAGCTAGGAAAATCATTGTGATCCAGATTTGAAACGGTATTGCAGCTGCCATGCATTACAATATGATTACAATGTAATATATATTTAACTTTATGCCAGTTACCCCACTCCCCAGCGAAGCAACGGAATAAATCAGACGTAAAAAAGATGTTTGTTGTCAGGAGAATAGAGGTTACATATTGATACCAGTTCATCGGCCAGATCATCTACAATATTTTCCGATATACCAAATTGGGTATTCAGCATTTCGGTCAACTACCCACGTCTAAAGAACGTGGGCTTGTCCTTCTATGTTCCTTTTAACAGGACAGAGGACTATGGGACAGTTGACAGATGCCCCTAGATGATATATTCTTGGAAGCGTTAATATCGGCGTTTTCAGTATGTCCGCAATTGACACAAAGAAACTTGGATTGGGTTTTCCTGTTCTTTTTGTCAATGTGTTTACATATTGAGCATTCTCTCGATGTGTTTTTTGGGTCTATTTCAAATACTGGAATACCTGCCAGAATCGCTTTGTATTTGAGAAAGCTACCCAATTCATCAAAAGCCCATTTACCGATAGCTGCTCTTACTGCTTTGTTAACCGTGCTGTTAGTTCTAATGCCTTTGAGGTCTTCAATGGCAATAGCCCTGTTTGTGTCTTTTGCAGTTTGAACAATTGCTTTTGCAATACAGTGGTTGGTATCTTTTTTGAAACGTCTTTCCTTACCACTTATTTTCTTGAGATGCTTCTTAGCGGAGTGGGTTCCCACACTTTGAAGTCTTGCTTTGAGAGTAGAATAACGTTGTCTTACGTCGGTGCATTTCTCTCCTGAGAATATTTCACCGTCTGAAGTTGTGGCTATGTTGATTATTCCCATATCTACACCTATGACCCCATCGGGGTCTATAGGGTCTGCATCTGGAACATCTACAACTACCATGAGGTAGAATGTATTATTGTGGTAGATGAGGTCAGCCTGTCCTTTTACTCT
>Ga0194137_10001334_pt1 | contig 15139 bp, 10 predicted proteins | sample TARM_MetaG_T3_14_FD_134025 | JGI IMG/M metagenome (GOLD analysis project Ga0194137, IMG submission 134025) | Freshwater microbial communities from Pennsylvania, USA, analyzing microbe dynamics in response to fracking - TARM_MetaG_T3_14 (version 2) | ecosystem: Environmental > Aquatic >... | reverse complement strand
CGCGTGCGCGTTTCCGGCGATGCCGAGCTGGCGCGCCGCCTGCAGGCGCTGGCCAAACGTTTCGATCCGGACTGGCAGCTGCCTTTCGTGCGTGCCTTCGGCGACGTGGCCGGCGTGCAGGTGGCCGACGCGGTGCGCGCCGGCCTGCTGAAACTGCGCGAGGCCGCGCGCGATTTCGCCGAAACCGGCGCCGAGTTCGTCACCGAGGAAACCGGCGACGTGGTGCCGCGCGGCGAACAGGCCGCCTTCCACGACGACGTGGACGGCCTGCGCGACGACGTCGAGCGGCTGGCCGCACGCGTGCAGCGCCTGCGGGGTGCGGCATGAAGGCGGCGCTGCGGGCCTGGCGCATCGGCCGCGTCGCGCTGCGCTACCGGCTGGACGATCTGTTCGACGCCGGCCGCGTGCCCCCCGGCTGGGTGCGCACCGCGCGCGCGTTCGTGCCGGCGGCGTCGGCCGACGTGGCCGGGCTGTCGCGCGGCGCGCGCCTGCGCCTGGCCTTGCAGGAGCTGGGGCCGATCTTCGTCAAGTTCGGCCAGGTGCTGTCCACCCGCCGCGACCTGGTGCCGCCGGACGTCGCCGACGAGCTGGCCCTGCTGCAGGATCAGGTCAAGCCTTTCGACGGCGCGCAGGCCGCGCGCATCGTCGAGCAGGCGCTGGGCCGGCCGCTGGCCGAGGCCTATGCCGTGTTCGACGCACAGCCGCTGGCCTCGGCTTCGATCGCGCAGGTGCACGCGGCGGTGCTGCCCGACGGCCGCGACGTGGTGGTCAAGGTACTGCGCCCGGACATCGAACAACAGATCGACGCGGACATCGCCCTGCTCGATGCCGCCGCCGGCGTGGTCCAACGCCTGCACCCGCGTGCCGACAAGATCCGCCCGCGCGAAGTGGTGGCCGAGATCGCCGCCACCCTCGCCGGCGAGCTGGACCTGCAACGCGAGGCAGCCAACGCCAGCGTGCTGCGCCGGTGCTGGGACAATTCGCCGGACCTGTACGTGCCCGAAGTGGTGTGGAGCCACACCGCGCAGCGTGCGCTGACGCTGGAGCGGGTCAGCGGCATCCCGTCCGACGACCTCGCCGCGCTGGACGCTGCCGGCATCGACCGCAAGGCGCTGGCGGCCAAGAGCGTGCGCGTGTTCTACACGCAGGTGTTCCGCGACAACTTCTTCCACGCCGATGCCCACGCCGGCAACATCTGGGTGGACGACGACCCGGCGCGCGCGCGCGAACCGCGCATCGTCGCGCTGGATTTCGGCATCGTCGGCCAGCTGTCCGACCGCGACCAGTACTTTCTCGCCGAAAACTTCATGGCGATCTTCCGCCGCGACTACCGGCGCGTGGCCGAGCTGCACGTGCAGGCCGGGTGGATGCCGGCCACGGTGCGCATCGACGAGCTGGAGGCGGCGGTGCGCGCGGTGTGCGAGCCGTACTTCACCCGGCCGCTCAGCGAAATCTCGCTGGCCGAGGTGCTGGTCAAGCTGTTCCGTACCGCGCAGAAGTACCAGCTCACCCTGCAGCCGCAATTGATCCTGTTGCAGAAGACCTTGCTCAACGTGGAAGGGTTGGGCCGCCTGCTCGACCCGCACCTGGACATCTGGGCGGTGGCGCACCCGGTGCTGGAACGCATCCTGCGCCGGCGTTACAGCCCGCGCCGGCTGGCGCGCGAATTCCGTCGCCGCCTGCCGGCCATCGTCACCCAGGCGCCGGACATGCCGCAGCTGGTGCACGACTGGCTGCAGCAGCAGGTGGACGGGCGCCAGCAGCTGGAGATGCGCTCGGCCGAACTGGCCCGGCTGGAACGCACGCTGGCCGGGGCGCAGCGGCGCGTGGTGGCGTCGGTGACCGGCATCGGCCTGCTCGGCGTGGCGGTGCTGCTGCGCTGGTTCGACATGGCCGCACCGTACTGGGGGCCGATGCCGGTATCGACCTGGGTGGCCGGTGGCTTCGGCGTGCTGGCGCTAGTGCTGGCCTGGCGCCGCTGACGGAGGCTGGCGGCGAGGAGTGCGGAGGCCGGTTTCGACAAATTTGCGACATTGGTGAACTGGCGGTAGATCCGCGCAATGGCCATGCTGCATTGCGAAATGATTCTCGGGTAGCGTGCCCGACCGAATCCCCTCCGCCTTGCCGTGCCGTCATGTCCGACGTCCTTTCCGCGTCCCGTCGCCTGTTGCGTTGTGCCCCGTTGTTGCCGTTTCTGGCCTTGGCCGGATGTTCCGCGGACAAGTCTGCGGCGGTTGCCGTGCCCAAGGTCGGCACGTTGACCTTGACGGCCCGCTCGCTGCCGCTCGAACAGACCTTGCCCGGCCGCGCGTTGGCCTACGAGGTGTCCGAAGTGCGGCCGCAGGTGGACGGCATCGTCCGCCAGCGCCTGTTCACCGAGGGCCAGCAGGTGGCGGCCGGGCAGGTGCTGTACCAGGTCGACCCGGCGCCGTACCAAGCGGCGCTGGATGCCGCGCGCGGCCAGCTCGCGCAAGCCGAGGCGGCGCTGACCACCGCCCGTCTGAAGGCCTCGCGCTACCGCACGCTGCTGGGCGTGGATGCGGTCAGCCGGCAGGACGCAGACGACGCGTCGGCCACGTTGCAGCAGGATCAGGCCGCCGTGACGTCGGCGCGGGCCGCGCTCGAATCGGCGCGCATCAACCTGGGCTACACGCGCATCCTCGCGCCGATCGCCGGCCGGATCGGCACCTCCGCCGTGACCGCCGGCGCGCTGGTCACCGCGCAGCAGGATGTGGCGCTGGCCACGATCCAGCGGCTGGACCCGATCTATCTGGATGTCAGCCAGTCCAGCCTGCAGCTGCTGGCGCTGCGCAAGCAGCTGGCCGACGGCCGCATCAAGGCCGTGGACGGCAAGGCGCAGGTCAAGGTGCTGCTGGAAGACGGCAGCGCCTATGCGCATCCGGGCACGCTGGAATTCACCGGCACCTCGGTGGATACAGGCACCGGCAACGTCACCCTGCGCGCGTTGATCCCCAACCCCGACCACCTGCTGCTGCCGGGCATGTACCTGCGCGCGGTGCTGCCGCTGGCCGACGACGACCAGGCCATCCTCGTGCCGCAGCAGGCGGTCACGCGCGATGCCAAGGGCGAGCCGGAGGTCAAGCTGCTCGGTCCCGGCGACACCGTCGTCGAACGCCGGATCGCCACCGGCGACGTGGTCGGTCACGACTGGCGGGTGACCGCGGGGCTCAAGCCCGGCGAGCGCCTGCTGGTGGTGAACGCCAGCAACGCCGCAGTCGGCGCCAAGGTGCGGCCCTATCCGGTGACCGAAGCCCAGCTCGACCCGGCCGCTGCCGCCGGCAACGACTGAGGCGACCGACATGGCCCGCTTTTTCGTCAACCGCCCGGTGTTCGCGTGGGTGATCGCCATCGTCATCGTGCTGGCCGGCCTGCTGGCCATCGCGATCCTGCCGGTGGAGCGTTACCCGGACATCGCCCCGCCCACCATCACCGTGCGCGCCAGCTACACCGGCGCCTCCGCGCAGACGGTGGAGAACGCCGTCACCCAGGTGATCGAGCAATCCCAGCAAAGCCTGGACCACCTGCTGTACATGACCTCCACCAGCGCCTCCGACGGTTCGGCGCAGGTCAACCTGGTGTTCCGCACCGGTACCGACCCGGACGCGGCGCAGGTGCAGGTGCAGAACCAGCTGCAGGCGGCGATGGCGACGCTGCCGCAATCGGTGCAACAGAACGGCCTGACCATCACCAAGTCCAGCGGCTCGATCTTCGAAGTCGTCGCGTTCACCTCCGACGACGGCAGCATGGACAACTTCGACGTGGCCAACTTCATGGAGTCGAACATCGACGACCAGATCAGCCGCGTGAACGGGGTGGGCAACATCCAGCCGATGGGCTCCGAATACGCGATGCGCATCTGGCTGGACCCTGAGAAGATGCGCAAGTTCGCGCTTATGCCGTCGGACATCGAAACCGCGCTGCAGGCGCAGAACGCGGACGTGTCGGCCGGCGAGATCGGTGGCCAGCCGGCCTTGCGCGGGCAGCGGCTGGACGCCACGGTCACCGCGCGCAGCCGCCTGCAGACGCCCGAGCAGTTCGGCCGCATCGTGCTCAAGAGCGACGCGGCCGGCGGCGCCGTGCATCTGTCGGACGTGGCCACGATAGGCCTGGGCCCGGAAACCTACGACAGCGTGACCACGTTCGACGGCAAGCCGTCGGCCTCGCTCGGCATCGAGCTCAATTCCGGCGCCAACGCCGTGGCCGTGTCCAAGGCCATCGACGCGCGCCTGCGGCAGCTCAAGGCCTACTGGCCGCACGGTTACAACTACCACATCGCCTTCAGCACCACGCCCTTCGTCACGGTGTCGATCAAGGAAGTGGTGATCACCCTGATCGAAGCCATCGCGCTGGTGGTGGTGGTGATGTACCTGTTCCTGCAGAACTGGCGCGCCACGCTGATCCCCACCATCGCCGTGCCGGTGGTGCTGATGGGCACGTTCGGCGTGCTGGCCGCGTTGGGGTATTCGATCAACACGCTGACCATGTTCGCGATGGTGCTGGCCATCGGCCTGCTGGTGGACGACGCCATCGTGGTGGTGGAGAACGTCGAACGCATCATGGGCCAGGAGGGTTTGCCGCCGAAGGAGGCCACTATCAAGGCGATGGGCCAGATCAGCGGCGCACTGGTCGGCATCGTCATGGTGCTGACGGCGGTGTTCCTGCCGATGGCGTTCTTCAGTGGCGTCACCGGCGTGATCTACCGGCAGTTCTCGGTGACCATCGCCGCTTCGATGATCCTGTCGGTGTTGATCGCCATGTCGCTCACTCCGGCCTTGTGCGCGACGATCCTGCGGCCGATTCCGCAGGGCCATCATCCCAACCCGTCCACCGGCGTGCTCGGCTGGTTCTTCATCTGGTTCAACACCCGTTTCCATCGCCTGTCCGAGCGCAGCCGGCGCGGCGTGGAATCGGTGTTGCGGCATCGCGCGCTGGGCCTTTCGGCCTATGCGCTGATCGTGGCGCTGATGGCGCTGTTGCTGTGGCGCCTGCCCGGTGCGTTCCTGCCCGACGAGGATCAGGGCATGCTCAACGCGCTGATCAAGCTGCCGGCCGGCTCCACGCTGGAGCAGACCCGCGCGGTGACCGACCGTTTGAGCCGGGTGGCGATGAAAGACCCGCAGATCCAGTCGGTGCTGGCCTCGGCCGGTTTCAGCGTCACCGGCAGCGGCCAGAACGTGGGCATGGCCTATATCCGGCTCAAGGACTGGGACGATCGCAAGGACAGCGCCGACGCCATTGCCGCGCGCTTGACCAGGCAGCTCGAGGACATCCCCGACGCGCAGGTGTTCATCACTTCGCCACCGGCGATCAACGGCCTCGGCGACGCCAGCGGCTTCACCTTCGAGCTGCAGGATTTTTCGGGTGCCGGCCATGCCGCGCTGGTGGCCGCACGCCAGAAGCTGCTGGCGCTGGCCGCGCGCGACCCCAAGCTGATGGACGTGCGCTACGCCAGCCTGGAGGACACGCCGGTGTATTCACTCAGCATCGACGACGACAAGGCACGCGCGCTGGGCGTGGACCCGGCCGACATCAACGACACGCTGGACGAAGCCTTCGGCGGCGACTTCGTCAACAACTTCATCTACAAGGGTCGCATCAAGAAGGTCTTCATCCAGGGCGATGCCGGCGCGCGCATGCGGCCGCAGGATCTGGATCGCTGGACGGTGCGCAACGACGCGGGCCGGATGGTGCCGATGTCGGCCTTCGCCACCGGCAGCTGGACCAGCGCGCCGGCCGCGCTGGAGCGCTACGACGGCGTCGCCGCGATGGAGATCACCGGCCAGGCGGCGCCGGGGATCAGCTCGGGCGCGGCGATGGACGAGATCGCCAGACTGGCCGACACCTTGCCGCACGGTTTCGGCCATTCGTGGTCGGACATGGCCTATCAGGAGCAGCTGTCAGGCAATCAAGCGCCGCTGCTCTACGCGGTCTCGCTGGTGTTCGTGTTCCTGTGCCTGGCGGCTTTGTACGAAAGCTGGACGGTGCCTTTCGCGGTGATGCTGGTGGTGCCGGTGGGCGTGTTCGGCGCGGCGCTGCTGATGAACCTGCGCGGACTGGGCAACGACGTGTATTTCCAGGTGGGACTGCTGACCACGGTGGGCCTGTCGGCCAAGAACGCGATCCTCGTGGTGGAGTTCGCGCGCGAGCTGGAAGCGCGCGGCGAAGGTTTGATCAAGGCCGTGCTGCATGCCGTGCAACTGCGGTTGCGGCCGATCCTGATGACCTCGCTGGCCTTCCTGCTCGGCGTGCTGCCGCTGGTGACCAGCAGCGGCGCCGGTTCGGCGGCACGGCATTCGCTCGGTACCGGCGTCACCGGCGGCACGCTGGCGTCGATCACCTTCGGCCTGTTCCTCGTGCCGCTGTTCTACGTGCTGGTGCGGCGGATGGCCGGCGCCGGCCGGCACGACGCATCGGAATCGAAAGACCTGGCCGAGGTGACGCCGTGAGCCCGCATCGTTTGTCGTGCCTTGCCCTTGCACTGGGCTGTGTTGCGGCGGTGTCCGGCTGCACGCTGGCGCCGCGTTATGCGCGGCCGGACGCACCGGTGCCCGCGCGGTTTGCCAACGCCGCCACGTCCGCGCAGGCGGCGCCAGATCCGGTGGCGATGCCGGCATGGCAGGACGTGTTCATTGACCCCGGGTTGCAACGGGTGATCTCGCTGGCGCTGGACAACAACCGCGACCTGCGCGTGGCGATGCTCGACATCGACAAGGCGCGCGCCCAGTACCGCATCCAGCGCGCGGCGTTGTTGCCGGCGGTGGACGCAACCGGCCAGCTGGATCGCGGGCGCGTTTCCGATGCGGGCAGCGAAACCGGGCACAGCCAGGTGACCCGCAACTACGATGCCCAGATCGGCACCAGCAGCTGGGAAATCGACCTGTTCGGCCGGCTTCGCAGCCTGAAGCGTGAGCAACTGGAAACCTGGCTGGCCACCGACGAGACCCAGCGCGGCGTGCGCCTGAGCCTGGTCGGCGAAGTGGCCAGCGACTGGCTGGCCGTGGCCAATGCGCAGCGCCAGCTCGAATTGGCGCGGCAGACGCTGGCAAGCCAGGAAGCAACCCTCAAGCTGGTCGCGTACCGGCATGACGACGGCATTGCGTCCGGGTTGGACCTTGCCCAGGTGCAGACCAGCGTGGAGAGCGCACGGGCGGATGTCGCCCGCCAGTCCACCGTGCTGGCGCAGGCCATCGATGCCTTGCAATTGGTCGTGGGCGCGCCGGTGGACATCGCGCTGCTGCCCGGTGCCGGTGATTTCGATGCCGGCATCGCGCTGGCGCCGCTGCCGGCGGATTTGCCGGCTTCCGTGCTGCTGCGACGCCCTGACGTGCTGGCCGCCGAGCATGCGCTGAAGGCCGCCAATGCCGACATCGGTGCCGCCCGCGCGGCGTTCTTCCCCAGTCTGAGCCTTACCGCCGGCACCGGCCGCAGCAGCGATGCACTGTCCACGCTGTTCTCGGCCGGCAGCCGCACGTGGAGTTTCGTGCCCAGCATCACCGCGCCGATCTTCCACGCCGGTGCGCTGAAGGCCTCGCTGGATGCTTCGAAGATCGGCAAGCAGGTCTCCATTGCGCAGTACGAGAAGGCCATCCAGAGCGCATTCGCCGACGTGGCCGATGCACTGGCCGAGTGCGACCATCTGGCCGAACGGATGACGGCGCAGCAGGCGCTGGTGGCCGCGACGCAGCGCGCATACACCCTGGCCGACGCGCGCTATCGCAGCGGCGTGGACGGCTATCTGCAGGTGCTGGACGCGCAGCGCGCGCTGTATGCGGCCCGGCGCGACCTGATCGGCCTGCAGGCCGAGGAAGCCGGCAACCGGGTCACGCTGTACGAAGTGCTCGGCGGCGGTGCCGACGCGCAGCCGGCCGCCGCCAATGGGGCGGGTGCCGGACACTGACGCGGGTGCGCCATGGTTGCCGGCGTCGTGCAAAACGCCGAGCCGGAGCGAGCGCGTGTCACGGCGGAGGCGGCGGCATCGGATTTCGTCACGGCCGCGGTGCGTTGCCGCCGGCCGTGCGCGATGCCTGCGTGGCGCAGGCACTGGCGGGCGATCCGGCATGCAGCGACGGGCGCGCGGCCGAGCAGTACCGCTTCGAGCCGGAGCGTGTCCGCGTGCCGCGGTGCTGTTGTCGCGCGGCAGCAACGCCCCGTTGGCCATGCGGGGCGAGAGCGAGCACCCGTGCCTGCGGTCGGGCGCCGGCGACAAGGCCTGGGTTGACCCTGCCGACATCGGACCACGTAGTGAACGTGGAAGACCGCCATGCCGCCGCCTGGGTGGGCGTGGCGACCGGTTTCCTCGGCCGCCCGCGCGCGCCGGCAAGCCCCTGAAACGAGGCGGTGTTGCGTGCCGGCATGCCCGCGCCCGGTGGAGTGCGGCGGACTGGATGAAGTCGGGTGGCGTGGCCGGCGACGGTGCGACGCAGGCAGGTTTCCGGCACGGCAAAGGCAACACGATTGCCGTGGCGGCGAGCAAGATGCCGACATCGCCGCGCGGCAGCTCAGGCCACCCGGCTGGCGCGTCGCGCGCGCTCCAGGTGCACCAGCAACAGCGAGATTGCCGCCGGGGTCATGCCGGGGATGCGCTGGGCCTGGCCGATGGTCTGCGGCTGCACCCGTTCGAGTTTCTGCTGCACCTCGGCCGACAGCCCGCGCACGCAGGCGTAGTCGAAGCCGACGGGAATGCCCGTGTCCTCGTGGCGGCGCTGGCGTTCGATTTCCTCGCGCTGGCGGTCCAGGTAGCCGGCGTACTTGACGCCGATCTCCACCTGCTCGGCCACCCTGGCATCGTCCACCGCCGGGCCGATGCCGGGCACCGAGGCCAGCTTGGCGTAATCCAGTTCCGGACGCTTGATCAGGTCCAGCACGTTGGTTTCGCGGCTGACGGCCACGCCCAGCACCTGTTCCACCTCGCGCCCGAGCGCGTTGCCCGGGGTGGCCCACAGCGCGCGCAGGCGGGCGGTCTCGCGTTCCACTGCCTCGCGTTTGGCCTCGAACGCGGCCCAGCGACGCTCGTCCACCAGGCCCAGCGCGCGGCCGGCCGGGGTCAGCCGCGCATCGGCGTTGTCCTCGCGCAGCTGCAGGCGGTATTCGGCGCGGCTGGTGAACATGCGGTACGGCTCGGTGGTGCCGTGGGTGATCAGGTCGTCCACCAGCACGCCCAGGTAGGCCTCGTCGCGGCGCGGGCACCAGCCTTCGCGGCCCTGCACGTGGCGGGCGGCGTTGAGCCCGGCCAGCAGGCCCTGCGCGGCGGCTTCCTCGTAGCCGGTGGTGCCGTTGATCTGGCCGGCGAAGAACAGCCCGGCCACCTGTTTGGTCTCCAGCGTGGCCTTCAGCCCGCGCGGGTCGAAGAAGTCGTACTCGATGGCGTAGCCGGGGCGGGTGATGTGGGCATTGCCGAAGCCGACGATGCTGCGCACCAGCTCCAGCTGCACGTCGAAGGGCAGCGAGGTGGAGATGCCGTTGGGGTAGATCTCCACCGTGTCCAGCCCCTCGGGCTCGACGAAGATCTGGTGGCTGTCCTTGTCGGCGAAGCGCACCACCTTGTCCTCGATGGACGGGCAGTAGCGCGGGCCGATGCCCTCGATCTGGCCGGTGTACAGCGGGCTGCGGTCCAGCGCGCCGCGGATGATCTGGTGGGTGCGCTCGGTGGTGCGGGTGATCCAGCAGCTGACCTGGGCCGGATGCTCGGCCACGTCGCCGAGGAAGGACATCACCGGCAGCGGGTCGTCGCCGGGCTGGCGCTCCATCGCCGCGTAGTCCAGCGTGCGCCCGTCGATGCGCGGCGGCGTGCCGGTCTTGAGCCGGTCGATGGCGAACGGGCGCTCGCGCAGTCGCGCGGCCAGCGCGGTGGCCGGCGCATCGCCCATGCGCCCGGCGGCGTACTGGGTCTGGCCGATGTGGATCTTGCCGGCCAGGAAGGTGCCGGCGGTCAGCACCACCGCTCCGGCGGTGAAGCGCAGGCCGGTGTTGGTGACGGCTCCGCGCACTGCATCGCCTTCGATGACGAGATCGTCGCAGGCGGCCTGGAAGATCGTCAGGTTGGGCTGGTTCTCCACGATGCGGCGGATCGCCAGCCGGTACAGGTTGCGATCGGCCTGGCAGCGGGTGGCGCGCACCGCCGGGCCCTTGCTGGCGTTGAGCGTGCGCCACTGGATGCCGGCGTGGTCGGCCGCATGCGCCATCGCTCCGCCCAAGGCGTCGATCTCCTTGACCAGATGGCCTTTGCCGATGCCGCCGATGGCCGGGTTGCAGCTCATCGCGCCGACGGTTTCGATGTTGTGGGTCAGCAGCAGGGTGCGCGCGCCGGCGCGGGCGGCCGCCAGCGCGGCCTCAGTGCCGGCGTGGCCGCCGCCGATCACGATGACGTCGTGGTGGTGGAAATCATCGGGGCGGAGGGCGGAAGGCATGGCGGCGTCCGGGAGGTGGCTGCGGCGGGATTCTATCGCCGGGCAAGCGGCGGGCTAAAGTTGGCACGGTTCGTGCGGATAACTCCATTGCACCCGCCGCGGCGCCACGTCCATCGGGCGTTGCCGGAATTGGAACAGGGGCCGGCCGCGCGCGTGGCGGGGGAGCACGGGGGTCGGCGATCGCAAGGTCGTCGGCCCCATTCTTTCCCCGGCCCTTTTCTTTCCGGGATCCAGCCCAAACGGAAAGCCCGGCTCGGGGCCGGGCTTTCCGTGCGTCTGGGCGCCGACATCCGGCAGGGGCCGGAACAGGGGGGATCCAGAGTTTCCCACCGGACATCGGCATGGACTGACATGATCCGATCTGGGCCAAAACTGACGCAGCCGGTCACGGCCGGGCAAGTTGACCGCAACGTCGGGCGAAAAGCAAGCCCGGCGCGGCTCACGGCTCCTGCCGGTGCTCCTTGGGACGATGGAAGCCGGGCAGGATCGCCGGTCGTGAAGGCTGGCTGCGGGCCGGCGGCGCGCCGGATGGCTGCGGCGGGCGCATCGCCGGTTGCGGTGGCTGGCCCTGCGGCAGGCCATACGCGCGCGGCGGTGGACCGTCGTTGCGATGCTGCTGGTGCTCGCCAATGCGGTTCAGATCGCGCCACGGCGAAGGCATGCGACTGCCGCCGGGGTTGCCGGAGGGCGGCGGACGGTCGTGCCCGCCGTCGTGGTCACCGTCCGGGCGATGCGGTGGCGGGCGGTAGTAGCGATGGCCACCGTAGTAGTAGACGCCGCCGTAGTAATAGCCGGGCATGTAGTAACCGCCCGGATAGCCGTAATAGCCATCGTAGTAGCCATCCGGGAAACCGCCGTAATAGCCCGGATAAGTCGACCGAGATTGCCCGCGGTAGTACCCGCCGGGGGAATCGCTGCCGACGTAGTCGTAGGTGGCGCAGCCGCCGAGGGTTGCGGCAAGCGCCAGCGCGGTGATCGCGCGGACCGTGCGCAAGCGGCGCGATGCGGCCGGGGGCATGGAGATGTTCATGCAGCGCAGCTTCGCACAGGCCATTGAATCGGTGCTTAATCCGTCCACCACCCGGCGCAGGCGGTTATCGGGCATCGGGAAAGCGGGCCGATACGTTAATCTTCGTGCATGCCTTCCCTGCCTACTTTCGAGGACGTGCTGGCCGCTGCGCAGCGCATTGCACCCTATGCGACGGCCACGCCGGTGCTGCATTCGCGCACGCTGGATGCACTGGCCGGATGCGAGCTGCATTTCAAGGCCGAACACCTGCAGCGCAGCGGCGCGTTCAAGTTCCGGGGTGCCTGCAATGCGGTGTGGTCGCTGTCGCCGGAGCAGGCCGCATGCGGCGTGGTCACCCATTCGTCCGGCAACCACGGTGCCGCCCTGGCCCTGGCGGCCCGCACTCGCGGCATTGCGTGCCACGTGGTGGTGCCGGAGGGCGCGGTGGCGGCCAAACTGGCCAACATCGAACGCCATGGCGCCACGCTGTGGCGTTGTGCGTCGAGCATCGCCGCGCGCGAGGCCACCTGCGCCCGCGTGCAGGCGCAAACCGGCGCAGTGCTTGTGCATCCCTATGCCGATGCGGCGGTGATGGCCGGGCAGGGCACGGCGGCGCTGGAACTGCTGCGTTCGGACGGCCCGTTCGACGTGCTGGTGGCGCCAGTGGGCGGCGGCGGCTTGGCATCGGGCACCGCGCTTGCGGCGCATGCCTTGGCGCCGGCTTGCGAGGTGGCGCTGGCCGAACCAGCCGGTGCGGCGGACACGGCACGTTCGCTGGCCGCCGGCGAACTGTGCATCGATTTCGTGCCCGACACGATCTGCGACGGCCTGCGCGGCACGCTCGGCCAGCCGGATTTCGAGGTGTTGCGCGCGCTCGGGGCGGAGGTCGTCGTGGTCGACGATGCCGCCGTGGTCGCCGCGATGCGCCTGCTCTGGCAGGTGCTCAAGCAGACCGTCGAACCATCCTCGGCCACCGTGCTGGCCGCCGTGCTGGCGCAGCCGCAGCGCTTTGCCGGCAAACGCGTGGGGCTGCTGCTGTCCGGAGGCAACGTCGACATCGATGCGCTGCCATGGAGCGGGGCATGAGTGCCGCGCGTGCCCGTCGGCGCCGGCATAGCGGCAGTTTCCTGCGCGCGCTGACGTGGCTGCTGCTGCTGCTCGTGCTGTGGCTGGCCGGCGTGGCGGGGTGGATCGTCTGGGTGGGCGAGCGCAACGAGGCGCGCCCGGCCGACGCGATCGTCGTGCTCGGCGCTGCGGCCTACGACGCCAAGCCTTCGCCGGTGCTGGAGGAACGGCTCAACCACGCGCTGGACCTGTACCGCGACGGCTATGCGAAGACGCTGATCTTCACCGGCGGCTACGGCACCGGTGCGCGGTTTTCCGAATCGCAGGTGGCGCGCCGCTACGCGCTCAGGCACGACGTGCCCGAAGACGCGATCCTGATCGAGACGCGCTCGCGCAATACCCGCGACAACTTGATCGAAGCGCGGCGGCTGATGGCCGCCCACGGCCTGCACAGCGTCATCGTGGTCAGCGACCCGCTGCACATGGCGCGCGCGATGCGGCTGTGCGAGCAACTGGGCATCCGCGCCTATGGTTCATCCACGCCGAGCAGCCGTTTCCGCAGCTTCCAGACCCGCTGGCCGTTCCTGGTGCAGGAGGTCTATTTCTTCCATCGCGACCTCTACGACAGGCTCGCGGAACATCTCTGACGGACCCGCCATGAACCGCACCGCTGCCGAAGCCGCCGTCGCCCTCGTGACCGACTATTACGCCGCTTTCAACCGGGGAGACCGCGAGGCGATGCTCGCGTTGCTGGCCGATGACGTGGCGCACGACCTCAACCAAGGGGAGCGCGAGACCGGCAAGGCTGCCTTCGCCGCCTTCATGGCGCGCATGGATGCCAGCTACCGCGAGCGCCTTGAAGACATCGCGGTGATGGCCTCGGCCGACGGCACGCGCGCGGCCGCCGAATACGTGGTGCACGGCCTCTATCACCACACCGATGCCGGTTTGCCCGAAGCGCGCGGACAGGCCTACGTGCTGCCGGGCGGTGCCTTCTTCGAGATCCGCGACGGGCGCATCGCGCGCGTCACCAACTACTACAACCTCGAAGACTGGATTGCCCGGGTTTCGTGAGCGTATCGCCGCGCAGGCGTTGCGCCGCCGCCATGCCTTATGCGGGCGCTTCGGAGCCCTTGCCGTTTTCGGTGCGCACGGCTCTTTGCCGCAGCGGGCCGATCGTCCGCATGAAGCGCACGGGACGCGGGCGCCGTTGCCGGGCAGTGCCGGCCACCCGTGGCGGGCCTGTCGTTACAGCCGGATGATCGCGACGACCACCAGCAGCACCAGCCCCCACTTGATCGCGTAGTACACGGCCGGTTGACTCTTCTTCAGCGCCTTGCCCTTCAGCCGCACGGCGTAGAAATAGCGGAACAGGCGGTTGATGCCGCCGGTCTGGTCGCCGTCCTGGTTGGGCGAGGCGCCGGCGGCAAGCAGGTTGCGCGCGACGAAGCGGTTGAACGCCTGCGCCCAGCGCCACTTCATCGGCCGCTCCACGTCGCAGAACAGGATGACCCGGTCGTGGGCGGTGTCGTTGCGGGCGTAATGCACGTAGGTTTCGTCGAACATCGTCCATTCGCCGTCGTGCCAGGCGTGGCGCTGGCCGTCCACGTCGATGAAGCAGCGTGCGTCGTTCGGTGTTTCCAGGCCCAGGTGCAGGCGCAGCGAGCCGGCGTAGGGGTCGCGGTGCGGACGCAGTTCGCTGCCCGGCGGCAGTTCGGCGAACATCGCCGCCTTCACCGACGGGATGGCGGCCAGCAGCGCGGTGGTGCGCGGGCACAGTTCGGCCGCCGACGGGTGCGCGCTGGCGTACCACTTCAAGTAGAAGCGCTTCCAGCCGCGTCGGAAAAACGAATTGAAGCCCACGTCGTTGTAGCCGTCGGCAGCACGGATGCGCTGCTGCTCGCGCAGCGCCAGCGCCTCGTCGCGGATCTCGCGCCAGTGTTCGCGCAGCGGCAGCAGTTCCGGGAAGCTGGCGGCCGGGTCGATGAACGGCGTGGTCGGCACCTTCGAGCCGGCGTACATCAGCACGTTGACCGGAGCCATGAAGGTGGAGTGGTCCATCACCTGGCGCGACAGGCGCAGGCGGGCGCGGCCGCGGAAATGCACGTAGAGCACGCTGGCCAGGAACAGCGCGATCAGGAGCCACTTGATCATCGGGATGAAGGAGGATGCCGCTGCGCGGCCGGGCGGGCATTGTCGCACCGGCCGGTGCCGACCGGCTTAATCCTTCGGCACGCGGCGGCGGATCGGGATGGCCGAAATCGGCACGGCCACGACGTCGTGGCCGTCCTCGCGGATCGGCGCACCCGGGGCGGGCGCCCAGGCATGCGCATACAGGGCCTCCCAGGTGACGGGCAGGCGGCCGTCGGGGCGTCGCAGCGTTTCGCAGGCGGCCTGTGCCGCGGCCAGCCGGCCCTTGCCGGTCAGGCTGCGGCGACGTGCGGCCAGCGCATTGGTCATGCCCAGTGCGCGCAGTTCGCGCAGCAGCGCCGACAGGTCGGGATAGGCGAAGGTAAACGCATCGCGGTCGAGCACCGGGTCGCGGAAGCCGGCGGCCATCAAGGCATCGCCCAGATGCGCGATGGGCGCGAACGGGTGCACGTGCGGCAGCGTGTCATCGGCGAAGGCCTGGTGCAGT
>Ga0194137_10001333_pt1 | contig 15141 bp, 15 predicted proteins | sample TARM_MetaG_T3_14_FD_134025 | JGI IMG/M metagenome (GOLD analysis project Ga0194137, IMG submission 134025) | Freshwater microbial communities from Pennsylvania, USA, analyzing microbe dynamics in response to fracking - TARM_MetaG_T3_14 (version 2) | ecosystem: Environmental > Aquatic >... | reverse complement strand
TATTCACGTACTAACAAAGTATTCGGGTTGGGTGTAGACTATAAATTTTAGGTTTTCTCTCTTGCTGTTTAACAGCAATGTTCGGCTGCCACAAAGGGTGTTGTGTGCAGCCGAACTTTTTTTATGACTTTATTTCGTATTCTTCTCCATCCATTTCATCATAAAATTCATCATTCGCTCCTCAATCTTATTGTACTTAGCGGCATCTTTTACCATCAGACTATCTAATATTGTGTTCAAGTCATCGTAATAGTCTCTGTTCTGTATTCTTTTTATTAACTTAGGTACATAATACAATAATGATAAAATGCTGTATATTAACAAAAGAATCATGATCGATATTATTTTATTAACTAATCCATCAATGTCATTTATAATAAGATTCATGATTGATAACGCTATTCCCAGCAATAATATATGTGGTTCCAAAGATAAGTTTAAACGAGGTTTTATATTATCTTTAATGGAATTTTTGAGCGCTGAATAAAAATACTCGTTATTTTTACCCTCACTAACACATCCCTCTTTTTCCAAAAGCTTACGTACGGCTTCTCGCCTATATTCATAAACATCAAGTATTTTCTTGTCTTCAGTCTGTAAATAAGACCAGTTGCAATTAGTGCATTTTTTAAGAACAAAATTATTAATGATAAGAACTGAGAATGCTACAGTCAAGGGTGTTTCCGTTAAGTATTGTTTTATACAAGGGTAAAACATACTCATTATTAGTATAGATATAAATATAGTTATTATTACACTAAAAAGTATGATGAATAATCGGAACCGCACATTTGCCACCTTAGTAGCTCCAGTTTCTTTTGCAATTTGATCCTTAGTGAGTTCTTTTAAGCGATCAATAATAAGTTTTTGTTCTTTCATTTTTTTTATTTTTTGATGATTAATAATTGAAAATATATTTTATTTTCTGAGAATAATTTCGTACTTTTATAGGAGTAAAAACCAATAAAAACAGTATGGAAACAGAAGAACCTTTTCGTATTAAAGCCTATTACAAGGCCGACCTGGCGATGCTTTACAATCCCGACATGCTTTTAGCTTCCTCCATGCGCAAGCTGCGCAACTGGATTCAAAAAAACGAAGACCTTTACCGTCAGATGTATGAAGGCAACGAGGGCAAGAATGACCACTGCTACACCCGCCGTCAGGTGGAACTGATTGTATTCTATTTAGGGGAACCGTAACGGCTCCCCTTTTTTTATCTATTTCGCATTCTTCTGCATCCACTGCATGGAGGGCACATAATCCCCCATTCGTGTCATGGAAGGGTTGTGCCCGAAGTACACGTTGCCCGTCTCCCCGTTGCGGTGCTTGGCCACAATGGCCACCCCCAGACCGTCCGAGGGGAATCCGCTCTCCTTGTCGGTATGCAGCCCCGCCAGCGCCGGACGATACAAGAGCAACACCACGTCGGAATCCTGCTCGATGCCCCCGCTCTCGCGCAGGTCGGCCAGTACGGGCCTCTTGTTGGGCCTGTTCTCCGACTCCCTGTTCAGCTGACTGAGCAGAATCACCGGAATGTTCAGCTCCCGCGCCAGCATCTTGGCCTTGTGCGCCGCCTGCGCCACCTCCTGCTCGCGGTTGCGGTTCTTCTCGTGCTTCATTTGGCTAAGCTGCAAGTAATCAATAATCACCAGGCTGCACTTACCCTTGCTGTGCAACATGCGCGCCCCGGCACAGATGTAATCCATGCTGATGCTTCCGCTGTCGTCCACCCGTATGGGAACGTTTGACAGCTCACCCGCCGCGGCGGCTGCCAGCACCAGCTCGTTCTCCTTCATCTGCCCGTTTCGCCAGCGCCCGGCATCCACTCCGCTCTGTGCCAGGATCAGCCGGTCGCCCAGCCGCTCACCCGCCATCTCGATGCTGTAAATCACCGTCTGATGCCCCGCCAGGGCCGCCTGACGTGCCAGATGCAGGGCAAAGGCCGTTTTCCCTACCGAGGGACGTGCCGCCACGGTAATCAGGTCCCCGTTTTGCCAACCTCCGGTGATGCGGTCCAGCTCCGTAAACCCCGTGGGGATGCCCGTCACTCCGTCCTTGCCCACCTCCTGGCGGATCTCCGCCTGTGCCAGCGTATCCCTCATCAGCTGCTCCATGTCCCTTAAACGGACACACCGGCCGAACTCGTTCTCTATCTCATCCAGCAACCGGTAAGCATCCCCCAGGGTGTCTGCCGGATCGGTGGTGTCATCGGCCGAGAGAGCAAAGAGCTTGTTGAATCCCAGTATCATGCGCCGGCGAATGTACTTTTCGTGCACTACCTGCGCGTGGTATATCAGGTGAGCGGAGCCTGCCACCGTGGCGCTGAGCGAGGTCACGAAAAAAGGTCCTCCCAGGTTGTCCAGCTCCCCCCGGCGGCGCAGCTCCTCGCATACGGTGAGTATATCGATCTGTCTGCCTGCGGCATGCATGGCCTGCATGGCGGCGTAAACCAGTTTGTGTCTGTGGTCGTAAAACATCTCTTCCCGTAACCGGGGACTTACCGCCGCCATGGCGGTGGTTTCTACCAGGCAGGCGCCCAGTACGGCCTGCTCTATTTCTATGGCTTGAGGTTGAATCATGGTATTTTTTTTAGTTTTTATGGTCATTCTTTTATGGTCATTCATTTGTTTTTTTAGTCCTCGTCCAGGTACGTTTTGTCTTTGAGATACGTGGCCGCCTGCTTGCAGTAGCGCACGTCCTTGAGGTTGTAATAGTAGTTGTCTACATAGTCGTAAGCCTGTTTGCGTTCTTCCTGACCCATGCGGTTCCATTCTCGTCGGGCCCTGCCCACGTTGACCTTCCGGGTGCCGGTGGTCAGGTGGTAGTGTTCCCAGAAGTCGTCGAACTCCTTCTCGGCAGAGTAGGCTCCCTTTCGCGATTGTTTGATAAACCCCGTCCACGCCTCGTAATGAGGCACGCGCAGGTGGGTGGTGTGGCTGTGGGGCAGCAGCTCGATGATGCCCTGCTGCGCCAGCTTGCTCAGGAACCGGCGGGTGCGGCTTCTGTTCCAGCGAAACAGCTCCGCCCAGGTGTTTACGCTTTGCAGGGACTCTCCCCGGGGGCATAGCTGGGATTTACCTGCCACCACACAGGTGGCATCGCGGTAGTTCACCCGGCAGATGAGCAGCAGGGTGGCCTCGAACTCGCTCAGGGGCTGCGTGCCCTGAGTGAGTGAGTTTTCCAACATCGCCTTGGGCAGCAGTATGTACCCTTTGGCCAACAGATTCTTTAAGAAGTCTTCTTCCATGTTTTTCTGGTTTTTTGTTAAGTATTATACCCGTTTATCCGGGCTGTTAAGGGCGACCATTCAGGCGGCCACCCCTTGTTTTGGCTATCTACTTGTTTTTCAATTCCTTAAGCAACCCTCGGGGTGAAAAAACGACCACCCGACCGGCCACAACATAACTAAATATAAATTTTAAAGATAATAGTTCATTTTTGAAGAATTGCTTCCTCAAATCGTACTATTGCTGTAACAAATGACAGCAGATTCTTTTACCATCGATGTTTCGGGAATTGTTTCAAATGAAAATATCGCCTATATTTATGCAGGCTTTATCTTTTTCATATCTTTGTCCGTCGGTCAAACACGACCCTGCAAATATAGACAAAACAATCAACAGAAAACAAACAATTCAGCAATTTTAATTAAATTATTTTGTGTTAAATATGAATTTGTAATGATTTTGCCATCTCAATATTAGTTGCTATCATTGTGTAATCAATATTCAATGGTATATAAAATTACAATTAGAAGTTTAATGCGTCAAACAAACAAACGAAAAGAACAAATGAACACACTAATTACCTTCGTGTCTTCACTGAGCGAAGAACTGGAACAGAGCGGCCGTCACGGTACGGCACGCGCTTACTACAGTTCGCTAAACCGTCTGCTGGAGTTTACGGGCAACCAGCAGCTCACCTTTTCCGATCTGACTCCCGGATTACTCAAGTGTTACGAGCAACTCCTTTTGGCAGAAGGATGCAAGCGTAACACCGTTTCCCTTTACATGCGCATGCTGCGCTCTATTTGCAATCAGGCTGTCAGCCGGGACATCACCCGCATTCCCGCGGGACTGTTCGATGAGGTCTTTACCGGCACGGACAGCTCGGAGAAGCGGGCCGTAAACCCAGCCGTTATCCGCCGGCTGCGGGAGCTTGATTTACAGGGAAACAGCACCCTGGAAACCGCCCGTGATCTGTTTCTGCTCTCCTTCTACCTGCGGGGCATTCCCTTTGTGGACCTGATCCGCCTGCGCAAGAGCGACCTGAGCCGGGGCATGCTGCGCTACCGCCGCAGCAAGACCGGCCGCCTGCTGACCGTAGCCGTAGAGCCTTGTGCACAGGAAATTCTGCGCAAGTATGCGGCTAAAGCGGCTGGTAGCATGTATCTGCTGCCCGTTTTAAGCAAAGAGGGCAAAAGAGGCTATCGGCAGTACCAGAACGCCCTGCGGCGCTACAACCTGCACCTGCACCGACTGTCGGCCCTGCTGGGCTTAAAAACCCACCTGACCTCTTACGTGGCGCGCCACTCGTGGGCTACGGCGGCTTACCGGCAGGGCATACCCGTAGCGGTGATCAGCGAGTCGCTGGGGCATTCCTCGGAGAAGGTGACCTACACCTACCTGGCCTCCTTTGACAACCGCACGCTCAGCCGGGCCAACCGTAAAATCATCGACCTGGTATTACCGGGCAGGAATACCCAATCGCAGGCGAACAAATTTAAAAAGTCGGCCTGCAATTTTCAAAAGTCGGGCTACGATTAAAAAAAGTCGGCGGACTTTCGGGGCAGAGATGGCGTTCTTTGGGAAGACCGCACAAACAAGAATAAAGTGACAGACAAAAGTATCTAGGTGTCTGAAAATAAGCGTGTTATGATTGGAGTATAAAAACTGTTACTTTACAGGTAACGGAGGGTATGTAGATGCAAATATTGAAATATTTTCATTATCAGCCAAATAAAATCACGATAATTTTAAATATATGTATTTCCATATCTTGCAGATACTTGTCTGAACCGGTCTTTTAATAGTTAAATATCTATTTTATAGTGTTTGATAATCTATAAAATATAATTCTTTTTATATATAGACAAATAAGCTTTATGTATCACTACTTCTTTTTATTTTTTTTAAAAAATAATAACAAGGTTGCCTGTTTGTATTCTTCTTTTTGTTCCTTTCATTCATTCAGCAACAACAGTCTCTCGTTTGATGAATATTTCAATGGTAAAGAATGATGGAATGAATATTTTCGGAGAATAGAACCCCCTCCCCGACAGGTTTCTTTTTGGTCATCGGGACAATGTATCCTATTTTTAACGTATCGGAAACAGGCGTCAGCCTATTCCCGTCTTCCTTATACCGTTACCTGTAAAGTAACGGACGATGTGTATGCATGGCATATTACTGTGTCAATTTTTAAGATTGTATATAACCGATTAAAGCCGTCTCTATGCTGACTCAAAAGATGATCCGGGTAATCAGCCTGCTTAAGCAGGTAAGCAACTCCTGTTCGGCTATTGCGGACGAAGATGCCGTTTGGCTGGAGAGTCTTTGCCGGGCAGGCCTGATTTGTCGTACGGGCGAGGGAGATAACTCCCCCTGTCGTTATGCGCTGGCCAAACCTCTGCGGCAGATCAGCCTGTGTGAGGTGCTTCGGGTTGCGGGCGGTGAAGTGGTTCTTTCGTTTGATGAAGAGAAGGAGATATATGACCGCTACGGGGCAGCAGGTCAGCGGCTGGGTGTTACCAATTACATGGCCTGCCGTTTTCTCTCGGATATCAATCTGGCGGAAGTGGTTTTGCCCGATGCGGATAGTGAGGATAAAAAAGAAAGTAAATGAAAAAAATAATAATAGGGTTCGTATTCTCTCTTGCTTGCATGATGCCTGCCTGCGGCCAGATTTTGGCTCTCAAAAGCAACCTGGCCGCCGATGCGGTGGCTTCCCCTAACCTGGGAGCGGAGCTCAAGCTGGGTAGACGAATCAGCCTGGATGTGACGGCCCATTACAACCCGTTTTCCTCGGGTGGTACACGTCGTTTCAAACACTGGCTGGTACAGCCCGAACTCCGGTTCTGGCGTTGCGAACCTTTCAGCGGTCACTTTGTGGGAGTGCATGCGCTCCTGGGTGAATATAATGTGGGTGATACGGACCTACCGCTGGGGCTGGACCTTTATAAAGGTACTCGTTCGTGGCGTTACGAAGGAAGAGCTGTCGGTGCGGGGTTATCTTACGGTTACCAGTGGGTACTTTCCCCCCGCTGGGGCATCGAAGCTCAGATTGGTGCGGGCTGGGTGCGCGCGAGTTACACGCGTTACCGTTGCGCCCATTGCGGGGAGCAGACCGGCTCGGGTTATAAATACTATCTGGGTCCCACCAAAGCAGCTGTTTCGGTGGTTTACCTATTAAAATAAGAAAAACAAAGAGTGATAAACAAAATAAATAAAAACGATATATCTGACGACAATGAAAAAGAATGCGATTGCGTTGCTGCTCTTCCTGCTTGTTTGCGGGAGCGCCTACTGCCAGCCGGCCTACAAGGGACAGCTGCGGATTACCGATAAGGAACTGTCCGTCTCTTCGGGTAAACTTCATGTGAGCATGGGGATCAGTTACCGTGACCTGAAACTGCCTTCGGACGAGTCCCTGACCCTGACCCCCGTCTTGCAAGCCTCCGGGCAGAGTCTGGAACTGCCTTCCATCCTGCTTAACGGTCCTTTGAAGCAGAAAGTTTACAACCGCAGCCGGGTGCTTTCCAAAGGGAAAAACATCCAACGCACAAACGCTCCCTCGGTGGTAATCAAAGATGATCACGGTTCGGTTCGTCATTTCTCTTATAAGGTACAAGTACCCTACAGCGATTGGATGAAAGATGCCGTACTGGTTCTTCGCACTCAGGAGTGCGGTTGCAATGGCAAACCCGCTTTAACTACCGAAGATAAGATAGCCGATGCCGTTCCTGCACCTAAAGTACGCACTTCCGCTATGAGCAAAGACATTGATGAACGCTACCTGGCATTGGGAAACATCATCACTTTATCACAAAGCCCGGATACGCTGAATATGAGCCGGGGCAGTATTTCCTTTTACGGCGATCAGAAGCTGAGAAGCCTTTCGGACGAAAAACTGGACTACGAAATATACTTCCGTCTTCGCGAGGCGGTAGCGGCACTTCAGAAACGTAACGGAGTCACTGTTACGGAACTTAACGTTACGGGTTACGGTACCCCCAGAGGTAACTACCGCAAGAACGAAAAGGCTGCTTCTCTGCGGGCTTTGGCACTCAAAGACTATTTGCGTGAGAACTACCTTGCCGGTAACCTGCCTATCCGCGTAAGCTGGGTGGCGGAAGACTGGGACTCCATTCGTACACTGGTTGCACAGTCTGATATGCCTTTGGGACATGCCGTCTCGGATATTATCAATACTGTGGAACTGACTAAGGGTCGCGAACGCATGTTGATGCAGCTGGCCGACGGAACTTCGTACCGCTACCTGCGTGATCGCATCTTTCCGCAGGTTCGCCGGGTGGAATACGCCATCAGCTACACCGAGCGTAACATGGATACGGCCGAAGGGCGTCGCCTATTCGAAATGGGTTCGCGCAGTTTGAAGCTCTCGGAGTTCTTTGCCGTGGCACAGAGCTACCCCAAAGGCAGCAACGAATACAACGATGCGTTCGATCTGGCCGCCCGTTTGTTCCCCGACTCACCCGAGGCTGCTATCAATGCGGCTGCGGTGGCACTGAGCAAACGCGATGCGGTGAAAGCCCGCGCTTATCTGGAAAAATACGCCACCCTTCCGATAGCTTACAACAACATGGGTATCCTGTATCTGTTAGAGGGCAACCGCGATAAGGCGGAGGTATATCTTCAGATGGCCGCCGCGGCAGGAGTCTCTCAGGCGAAAGAAGCACTGGAATTGCTGCATGAAAAAGATAGTAATAAATAGAATTATAAACAAAAAAACCAATTGTTATGAAAAAGAACTTTTATTTAATGACTGCCCTTTGCGCAATCATTTTTTCAGCCTGCTCGGGAGATACAGATCCTACTCCGAATACGGAAAAGGAAAAAACTGCCAAATTGGAACTTAACCTTGTAGGAAGTACCACCCGTGCCACAGGAACTCTGCCCGGCGATACAGGAGAAGAGAATCAGCTTAATACCGTTGCGGTAGGTGTGTTTAATTTGAATGGAACTACCAATACCATTGCCGAGTTTGACTCGAATGAATTGACCGCCAAAAGCGCTGTTATAAATTGTACTCCCACTGATGACTGTACCATTGTAGTAGTGGCTAATGCTCCTACCGGTCATTTTGCGGGAGTGACGAATCTCAATGATTTTAATGCTCAAACAGTTGCTCTTTCTCAAACCAACAGCGGAGGCGTACAAGTCAATACGAGCCTTCCCATGTCTGCTCAACAAACGTTAGTTGACCTAACCGTTGCCGGCCCCAATACGGTTACTTTGGTTCTTAGCCGCTTGGTATCCCGTATTTCAATTGCCGACATCAAAACGGCCTTTGATCCTAGCGGCCAATACAAAGATGCCACTTTTACGGCAACAGGTATTTTTCTCTTTAATGCCAAATCAACTTCAACGGTTAATCCTGTCACGCCTGTAACTACTGATTTGATTAGCGGTGAAACGGCTGGTAACGAGTATCTGATGAATGCTTTAAGCGATGTGCTGATACCTGCTGGCGGATACACCACTCCTTACTGGTTCTATACTTTTGCCAATGACGCCACCAATCCTACCAAACTGGTTATTAAAGGAAATTTTGACGCCGACGGTTCGGGCAGCATCTACACGTCGGAGCCTGTATATTATCCGGTTGTGATCAATAAAAGCCAGACAGGTACGGTTATAACGGGCGGCAGCGGTGATGCCACAATCGGTCGTAACACGGCTTATAAGATTACAGTAACCATTAAAGGCAAAGGTGTTGCCAGTCCGGCAACTGATATTGTTCCTGCTGCATTGACTATCAATGTGTCTGTGGAAAATTGGAGCCTCGTGATTACTCAAGATGTTGATTTTGATTAATTAAATAAGAATGAACACCCTGATTGCCATTTACCGAACGCTCTGTATTCTGCCTGCTTGTCTGCTGCTTTACGGCTGTATCAGCGAGCAGACGGATGCCTGCGTGCAGTATGAACTGACAATCAGGGCGGTCACTCCTTCGGGTGAAGATGTGACCTCTTCGGGGGTTATTACCTCTATGGATTTGTATCTCTTTGACGAGAATGGTTTTGTCCGTATGGTTCCCAAAGGAAGCACCTCCGACTTTCTTTTCGGTACCGAAAAGAGTAAAACCGTTACGTTGGTGGCCTGGGGTAATTTGAAAGGAGACAGCCTGAAATTACCCTCGTTAACCGTGGGGACTTCGCTGGATGAAGCCCGGATAGAGTTGCTACAGAACAGTACGGGTTACAATCTACCCGTGACAGACTTGTTTTACAGTCGTCAGGTACTCACGGGTACCTCTACCCGTGCCATGCAGAGTGATACGGTCAGACTGGTAATGGAGCGACTGTCTGCCGCATTGGCCGTCAAAATCGGTCATGCCCGCGAGTACTTCGGTTCGGATGAACCCCTGCACCTTGTGGTGCGTGGCATAGGTACCGCACTCAGCTTTCTGGGTGAACCGCTGGGGCAGGAGGCGGGTTATGCCCCGGCCATGGCTGCGGTAAGCGGCAAAGATGAATGGGTGGCACCGCTTTTCAGGGTGTTTCCTACACAGGATGACGGCCGTATATTTGTTGATCTGTATCGCAAGGGTGAAAAACTGTTCACCATTACCACGGATGATGAAGGAAATCTGCTCCGAGCCACTCCGGGCAAGGAGACCTACATCAGTGTAGACTTCCGTTACGCACGGATGTTTGTCAGTGTTAGTGTGCTTCCCTGGGGCAGCACCGGCCAGGAAACGGAGATGTAACACATAAGAAGAAAGAAAAACGAGTAGTAAACAAAACACCCGATGCTTGGATTCGGGAGAATAAATGAATTATGCAAAGAACTGTTTGGAGATATCGAAGTAAAAGAATAGCAGGCACACTATACGGTTTGTTCTACCCGTTCTTTTGCATCGGCTGGGTGTTGCTTTGTCTGAACAGTTGTTCACAGGAAGCCATACAGGGCGATGAACCGGAAGTGTCCGAAAGTGAGCTTGCCGTTATTCGACTGGACGTGCGAGCAAACACTACCGATCAGATATCTACCCGTGCTATAAACGACAGCACCATCCATGACCTGCACATACTGGTATACAACAGTGCAGGGGAACTAACTGGCAAAAGTTACAAAACGGCAGCACCTTACACCGTGACTGCCCGCAGTGGCACAGATTGCACCATCTATGCCATTGCCAATACAGGCAATTCGGCTCTTTTTGACGGAACAATTGTTTCTACAGAACAAAAATTAAAAGACTTAACGACCAACATTGCTTCCTGGAACAGTATGGGGACATCTAACTACTTGCTCATGACGGGTAGTAAGTCGTTTGATATTGATCCAGGCGAAAGTACGCTTACAGGCGGTATGACAGTAAGCCGCCTGGCCGCTAAGGTAAAACTAGCTATTGGTGTGGCAGACGCCAGCGGCATAACCATCACCAATTATAAGATATGTAGCCTGCCTGTTAATTCTTACTATATCAATCGTCCGCTCACAACCGAAGCTTCAAAAATTGACAATGCTGGTGAAACGGGTACAGAACCAAATAGTACAAACACTGCCGCTCATTGGACCAGCAGCGGGCTGATTGATGCAGGTGGAGCAAGCAGTGTGAACACTACTTTTTATATGTTTGAAAACCGACGGGGTGTAAACAGCAGTATTGCTGCACAAAATCAAAAGATAAAGGCTAATGCACCGGATAGTGCCACCTATGTGGTGATAAACGGTGAAGGCTCAGGATTCAAAGCTACTTGGAAGGTTTACTTAGGTGCTGATAATACCGCAAACTTTAATATGAAGCGTAATTGCAGTTATACATATACCATTACGTTAAAGCGGAATGACACGGATTCACGGGTTACGGTTGAGCAAACTACGCCTGTTATAGTGGGGGGTAATGCCAATTGTTATATGGTTGCTCCGGGCACAGCAGTTACCATTCCCGTGGAGCGTGCCAATGAAAGCCCCATTGCCATTACGGGAGCCACGCTAACGAATGGTACATACTATCAGATTCTCTCCGGTACCACCTGGACTGCCAGTGTACTTTGGGAAAGTACCGCAGGATTGGTCAGTGTCAGCAACCAAACCGGTACAGGCCCTGCGGGGCGTTTTACCGTTACGGCAAATACGCCTGCAAGCAATAACGGCGGTAATGCTGTGGTACAGATAAAGAACAGTTCCAACGAAGTGCTTTGGTCTTGGCACATTTGGGTAACCGGATATGATCCTAATAGTGGCGGTACTACCTATTCCCGTTCCAACGGAACTAAAACGTATGTATTTATGGATCGGAATCTAGGCGCAACAGCTGCTTCAACTTCCACGGCAACCGATCAGGCTTCTGCGGTATCGGGTCTTCTTTATCAGTGGGGCAGGAAAGATCCTTTCCCGGGTGCCAATAGTTGGAGTATTTCCAATGGTACCGATCTCACGACCGTTTACAGTGCATCGGGTACCAGTATGAATGTATTGACTAATGTGCAAGCAGTTCCTTCTAGTGCTGTGCCCAACAATCTTACTAACGCGATTCGTAATCCGTTTGTGTTTTATAAGTATGCAGCTTCACCTTATGATTGGTTTGTGTATAACAATTCTTCTTATCAAAATAATACTTTATGGGGCGGAGGTACCATCAGTGCTACTACTTTTGCTTCTAAAACAGTATTTGATCCTTGTCCTGCCGGTTGGCGTGTACCACCATGGACGGGCAGTAATTCACCCTGGAGCGGTTATTCATCCAACTCATTTTCTAATTATAGTATTCTCTTAACGGGTATCGGTTATTATCCTGCCGCCGGCTACCGGAACAACAGTACGGGTGCGTTCTACAACGTAGGTACTAACGGTTACTATTGGTCGGCGTCACCGGGTTCTACGAACGGATACTACCTGTACTTCGATTCGAGTGGCAACGTGAACCCCGCAGGCAACAACTACCGTGCAAACGGCTTTTCGGTGCGGTGCGTTCAAGAATAAATTCGTTTTATTTATGCACGGGCATTTAAAGCCCGTGCATGGCCTTACCGCCGTAAGGCGGTTTTTAATTAAAGAAAAAAAGTAAGAAAGTTATAATTAATAAAATAATGAATATGGAAAAAAGAATGGATACTGGTTAGTTGTTTTTTCACCAGGGCAAAAAGAACAGTGCAAAAATAAAAACCCGGAGTGCCACCGGCTTTAACAGAGACTTGTGGTAGTGTGGTTTGTAAATTCAGCAATCCACCGGTAGCGTAATGAATCGTGAAGACCCCCGTTGATAAGGAATAAGGGCAGGTCACGTTGCTATTGGTTATCTATACCAGTCTGCTTGGTTGCCCGGAGCTATAAAAAAGTCTCCTTCAACGAAGCATTCATCTCCAGTGATTGCTCTAAGCGTCTGCCTCCGGCTACCGGAACAACAGTACGGGTGCGTTCAACAACGTAGGTACTAACGGTTACTATTGGTCGGCTTCACCGAATTCTACGAACGGATACAACCTGAACTTCAATTCGAGTGGCAACGTGAACCCCGCAAACAACAACAACCGTGCAAACGGCTTTTCGGTGCGGTGCGTTCAAGAACTTACAGTGCAATGTAACAACTTTTTGCTTTTACCTCTTCTGCCTTACACTCAAAGGCAGAAGAGGTTCAAAAATAAGTAACCCAAACATGATGAAATAAACAAAAATAAAATGACAATTCAAGATATTGTTAATATGGAAAAAGAGAACAAAGACAGCATTGTATTGCTAAAAGAAGGGATTTTCTGGAAGGCCTACGAAATGTCTGCTTATTTGTTCCACACGTATATTAAACCTTTTAAATTATTAAGAAAATATGTGGAAACAATCAAAGGTGATGTTGTGTCATTGGGTTTCCCCGTTGCAGGCACCGAAAAACAACTGCAAGGTTTGAATGTTTTGCTACATGAAGATGATAAAATAATACTTTCCGTGTCGCAAACAGAACCTTTTACTGAAGATGATTTTTGGAACTTTAAAGCAAAAATTCCACTAATGATAACAAAAACAGAAAACAAAGAGACCATAAAAAAGCAATCAGTTTCAGTGCATTGGCTGGAAGAAAAGATTAAAAGTTTTAATATTGAAAGTAAAACTCCGCTTGATTGCATGATGTTTCTAACAAAAATAAAAGAAGAATTAAATCAGTAATATAACACAAAATCATGGCACATTACGAAAATTTACCGGTTTACAAAGCAGTGTATGATTTATTGCTTTACGTATTCCGAATAGGAAAAAATATTCAACGAGATTACAGATATACTTTGGGGGAAGACTTGAAAAAAAGACTGTTTAAAATTCTCACTTTGGTCTATAAAGCCAATGCAGCCTTACAAAAACATACTTTTATTGAGCTGGCCAGAGAAGAAATGGTAGTGGTAAAGTTATTACTAAGGGTGTTGTGTGATTTAAAACAACTCTCTGCCAGTGCCTATGCACATGCTGCGCTATTGGCAGAGTCTGTATCAAAACAGCTGGTTGCATGGAACAAATATTGTTTGCAAACGAATGAACAAGCCGGATGATAAATTATTGGAGGACATCTTCAGGGCGTATTATGATGCTCGTCGCAACAAGCGCAATAGCAAGAGTCAACTTCGCTTTGAACTTAATCTTGAAGAAAATTTGATAGAATTATATAACGAAATTAACCAAAGAAACTACCAAGTGGGAAGAAGCATTTGCTTTATCACTTTTGTGCCGGTAAAACGAGAAGTTTTTGCAGCCGATTTTCGTGACCGTGTAGTACACCACTTGTTGTACAACTATATATCGCCATTGTTTGAACGCACGTTTATAGAAGATTGCTACTCTTGCCGCAAAGGGAAAGGAACACTTTATGGCATAGAGCGCTGTGAACATCACATTAAGTCTTGCTCAGATAACTATAGACATAATTGTTATGTTTTAAAGCTCGATATCAGAGGCTACTTTATGCACATTAACAGGAAGAAATTGTATGAAATTGTAATGGTATCGCTTAACTTATATGCCTGCCGGGTAGCTGTGCCCGGAAAAAGATGGAAAGACTTGCTGAACTATGAACTGGTAGGGTTTCTGATTAAAGAAGTTATATTTAACGATCCGACGCAAGGATGCGAAATGAGAGGGAAGAAAGAAGACTGGAACGGTTTGCCTCACAGTAAAAGTATGTTTTATAGTGAAGAGGGATGCGGGTTGCCTATCGGAAATCTGACCTCGCAATTGTTTAGCAACATTTATCTGACTAAACTAGATAACTATGTGAAACGTATTTTGAAGGAAAAACATTACGGACGCTATGTAGATGATTTTTATATTGTGCACACCGATAAACAACATCTTACGGCGCTAATTCCACAAATACGTCATTTCTTGCAAGAAGAGTTGGGACTGGAATTGCACCCGGATAAAATATGCCTGCAATGTGCAGGTAATGGGATGCCATTTTTAGGAACTGTATTGAAACCTTACAGGATATATATGAAAAACAATTCGAAAAAGCGAATGTGGAAGCATTTGATGGAAATGAAGCAAGGAATGCACACCATGCCTTTGCATACATGGCAGGCCACGTTAAACTCTTATCAAGGATACATGACGCATTTAAAATGCTTTAGATTGATGAATAGAATAAAAAATATTAAAAATATGCCCATGATGTGAATCACGGTAATTGTTTGTTTTGTTTGTAAGTTCCCTGCACGAGTGTGTGCGGGGAACTTTTTTTTATTGGGCTGTCAAATCGTTTAATTTAAATAATATGTTTACCTTTGCACCGCAAAAGAGTATGCAATAGCATTTACTTTTTGCATAGAGTAATAATTTTCAATCGTGTGCTTGAATACCACGTAAAAAACAAGATTTATGAACAGTAAAGTTTCTGTGCCTTTCATGCTGCTTGGCATTTTATTTAATGTGTGCCTTATTGCGGCTAATCTTCTTGAAACCAAAG
>Ga0194137_10001332_pt1 | contig 15146 bp, 14 predicted proteins | sample TARM_MetaG_T3_14_FD_134025 | JGI IMG/M metagenome (GOLD analysis project Ga0194137, IMG submission 134025) | Freshwater microbial communities from Pennsylvania, USA, analyzing microbe dynamics in response to fracking - TARM_MetaG_T3_14 (version 2) | ecosystem: Environmental > Aquatic >... | reverse complement strand
GATTCTATGCTTTATTTTTTATATGAACTGTAGTCATCTAAACAACTAAGAGCAATAGAAGGTCTAAATTTTAAGTTCTCGCGATATGATTGATCTGGACTATTAAGGGAAGAGTAAAATACCACTTTTCAAATAGAAAGCTAAAAAACTTTCTCTATATTTGCATGTAATTGAAAATAGAATTAATTTATACTTATGATTAATAGTCAAAATATACCCCATTTGATAAAATATATGGGAGCAAAAAGAGAAATATTAGAATATGTAACAGAATCTATTCGAAATTTGAATGCAGATTCAGACTGTTTCTGTGATTTGTTTGCAGGAACATCTATTATTTCAGCTTCATTAAAAGATGAATACAGGATACATTCCAATGATATACAGCAATATTCTGCTATATTTAGTAATACATATTTGCTAAATTTAAATCGTTTAATTCCGGCTGAATTATTACAGATAATAGAAGAACGCACTTGTTTTCTTGTTTGTGAATTTAAAGAAAAGTATCCTCAACTGAAGTTTGACTATAATGAAATAACAAATTATATAGAATTAAAGGATTTAGAAGATATTCAACGAAATTTGATTCATTTTGATTTTGGAATAGGCTTCAATTTATTCACTAGATATTATTCAGGTACGTATTGGTCGTATGAACAATGTGTATGGATAGATTCAATAAGAGCAGTAGCAGAAGAATATGTTGGTACTCCTTCATATTATGTGATTTTATCAGCTCTGATCTTTGCTATGTCGTATTCATCTCAAAGCACAGGCCATTTTGCTCAATATAGAGATGTTACAGAATCTAACATGAATGACATTCTGATATATCGTCATAAGAATATATGGAATTTGTTTTCTAAAAAATTTGAAGAATTAATTTTTATGTTAAATAGCGATGCCAAATTTGATTATAAAGTAACATCTTTAGATTATATGGATTGTCTGAGAATTATAGAAAAAAATTCTATTGTCTACGCTGATCCACCATATAGCACAGTGCATTATTCTAGGTTCTATCATGCTATTGAAACGTTAGTAAGATACGACCATCCTATTATAAAATATAAAGGTCGTTATAGAGATGATAGGCATCAATCTCCTTTTGATAAAAAAACTGAAGTTAGGAATGCATTTAGGTTATTATTTGATGGTGTTAAAAATCGAAAATCTCATTTAGTATTGAGTTATAGTGATAATGGAATGATTAGCCAAGATGATATTCTAAATATTAGTTATTCTGTTTTTAAAAATGAATATGACTGCAATGTGCAATCAAAAGAATATATTCATAGTAAAATGGGGCGTGCCGATGAACATCAACTAGATGTAAATGAATTAATGTTATCATATAGGAAAAAGTGATTATGGAGGTGCATATAGATTTTTTAAAACTAAAAACTTCTTGGACTAAATATGATATAGTTCGGGCACTTGATGTTGTGTATAGTGTTGATACAATTCGAAAATTTCTAAATAAAGAAGCTGTAATTGACGAACCAATACTTCGCTCTTTTCTTGGTATGAGATCTATAAATGATTCTATTCCTGCTTACTGGGTTGAAATTCAAAAATATCCCTCTGAGAAGAAAATCTTTTCATTGTTGGCTTTAATATTCACTCATGGAGAAATAGTTCAAGAGTTCGCAAATAAATACTCTACTAATAATATGAAAGGAGTATTTAAAATGGAAAAAGGGAAGCAATATACTAATATTCGAAGTGCCCTGGTTGAATCTGGTGCAACAGAACCTTTTTATAGAAGGCAAGAACGTGTACCTTACGATATATCTATTGTGTTTTATAATCCAGCTATTGGTCCATTATTTAAAGCAGTATTATTAGAACGTTTTGCTCGATTGAGTAAGGAGGTATTGTCTGACGAGAGATTTTATGAAGAGTGTTTTTATAATAATTTTCATACTGCTATTGGAGTAAATAAAAGACGATTTAAATTGTGGCTAGAAGGGGTACCATTCGAGGCGCACTATATTAATAAAATATATATCAATAACTTCTTTTCGGTAAAAAATATATATTTAGATTTCAACGAATCAAAAGAAATCTATTTTTTGGGAGAAAATGGAGACGGAAAGTCTCTTTTACTAATGGCTTTGTATTTAGCTTTTAATGGTAATTTTATTTCGACAAAAACAGATCAAGAAGAAACGGGTAAAGCTGTAGATATCCTTAGAAAAAACAAGGATTTATTACTTAAGGGTTTTGATGAATTTGATACAGAATACACTCCTCATCAAGCAAATTATATTGAGAATATATTTGCATATGGAACTCATAGAGGAAGATATTCCGCTGATGCACCAGAAGAATATGGTTTTATGTCTCTCTTCGACTTTAATAAAACGTTAAATGATCCTATATTGTGGCTAAAGAACCAGAAATTATTAGAACTGGAAAGTCTGAATAAAAAAGAAGAAACGGGAAGTAGAGCTTTTTACATAGCAACCACGGAACTTGAAAATATGTTTTATGAGTTATTGGAGAAAAATGTTAAAATAGAATTTCACGGTTCTGAGATTTATTTTATTGAAAAAGGTTATCAGTTAAGTTTAGAACAATTATCAGAAGGTTATAGAAGCATAATTGTATTTGTTTGCGATATTCTATATAGGCTAAGTGTTAATATTGAAAAAAATAAAAATATAAGATCAATTAGGTCTATAAAAGGAGTTGTTATCGTAGATGAAATAGACTTGCATTTACATCCCAAATGGCAGAAAAATATTGTAAGAAAGCTTAGAGTATTATTACCTAATATGCAGTTCTTCTTTACAACTCATAGTCCAACAATCATACAGGGTGCATCCAATGATGCTATAGTTTTTAGAGTATACAGAGAATCTGGTGAAACTAAAGTTAGTGATCCATATCTTAGAAGAGAGTTAAATCATTTAATGATAAATACCCTTTTAACATCTCCTCTTTTTGGTTTAGATGATTCTAGATTAGATGCTGATAATGATTTTTCTTCGACAGATAATAACTATCTTTTATATAGAATTAATAATCAATTAAAAAAAAGGCTTGAAGATCAGAAAATGGCTGGGAAAAAGTTTATTAGTGATCAAGAGATAGATGATATAATCAATAGTATAATAGATGAGGAATTAAGATGATAAAAATAGATAAAAATATTGATGATGTTCCAGAATCATTAATACCTGCCTTCCCTGATATGTTCCCGAATAGAGGTATACCTAGATCATCCAAAACAACGCATACAAGAAGAAAAGAGTTAATTGATAATGGAGCGTATATTGATGAGGCAAATTATAATTGCCGATATAAATATAAAGACATCAAAGAGAAATTAGAAAAAATATATCACGGGAAATGTGCTTTTTGTGAACAAAAAGTTGAACAATTACATGTTGAACATTTTAGACCTAAAAAGATTTATTACTGGTTAGCATATAGTTGGGATAATCTAATCTTGGCATGTCCTCGATGTAATACACATAAAGGCATTAACTTTGATTTAAATGGATCAAAATGCTCTTTTGAAAACAATGAAGAAAACGTAAGAAAAATAAATAAGTTATCAGAAAATTATAATTTGTTAGAACAACCCAAGATGATAAACCCAGAAAATGTAGACCCATCTGGACATATATCATTCACAAAGAATGGAAAAATCAATTCTTTGAATCACAATATTCAATATACCATAACCACTTGCCAATTAAATAGAAATTATCTCAACGATGAAAGACGTAAAATATTAGATATGTTTAAAAATGAAATTCAATCAGAATTAGTTAGCAGTGAAAATGCACGAGAGCAACGCCATGCTATTGATGTTTTAGTTAGACAGTTCATTAAGGCTTCTAAGGAACAATCTAATGAGTATATAGCGTTTAGAAAATATAGTATCGCGAATAATTGGCTAAATGAAGTTATTCAAGAATTAATTTAAGTTTGTAATTAAAAAAATACACATATGAGCATTTTTAAAGTTTTAGAGTCTAATATTAATCGAAGTTCCGAAGATTTCTCTAGGTATTTATCTGATAAAACAGGTGATGTATTAAGAGGATCTGAATTTATGCTTTATGCTTTAACCAATATCTTTAAAGATAAAGAGTTTGATGATATTGAATCAGGCATAGTTGATTCTTCATATAGAGGAGAGAAATATGATTTTGGTATTGATGCAGTTTATATTGCTGGTTCTAATGAATTTATAGAACAATTTGAAGAGCTTGATGATTATAATGAAGACACTCCTTTCAAAATTCATATATTTCAATTTAAAAGAGGGGCAGGTGTTTCACAAGCAGATTTACTAAAATTAAAAAACGGAATATCAAAGGTTTTGGTAGATGAAAAGATAGAAGAGGAAGATAATCTTTATTTCTTTAATAGAATGAGCTTGTTAAATGATATTAAGAATCGAATTTTTACAAACTTTCCTAGTGAGAATATAAAAGTAATTATACATATTGTGTTTGGAGGGTTGGAAAGAAATTTATATTCAGAAACAATACTTAGGGGTGAGCTGAATAATATTAAACAATATTTATCTGATAGTGGATATATTAACTCTGAAATATTAATTACAGATTGCCAGTCTTTAATAAATGCACCTTCGAAAAATGAACAAATTATAGATATAATAGAATACCAAAAGACATTTAAATATATTACAGATACTGAGGGCGAATTGAAACTTAATGGATATATAAGTATAATAAGCGGAGAAGAAATAGCAGAACTGGTTCGCAAACATCAATCTGCAATATTTGAGGCGAATATAAGAGATTATTATAAACGTAATGATTTAAATTCCAAAATATTAGAAACAAGCGCTAGCCGTGAAAATGCGAAGTTTTTCTGGAGTTTCAACAATGGGTTAACTATGACTTGTAGTAAGGTAGAGGAGATGCCAGGAAATAAGTATAAACTTCATAACTTGCAAATTGTAAATGGCTGCCAAACCTCAAATGCAATTTATTTAGCTCTGAAGAATAAAGAAAGAATCTCTGAATTGACGGAGAAAATAGGTGCAGGATACGAACTTACCAGAAAAGAAAAAGATGAATATGAACAAAAAGAAAGGTTGCAGTTTAATAACTCTACAAGTATACTGGTTAAAATAATTGAGACTAAGGATGAAGATTTAATATATCGTATAACCGAAACTACTAATTCTCAAACACCAATAAAAGCATTTTCTTTAAAAGCTAACGATGACTCACAGAAGCTTATTGAAAAATATCTGGCAAGTAATGATATTAATTATGAAAGGCGGATTAATAGTTTAAAAAACAAGGGGTTAAGAAACGTTGTTAGTTTGCAAAAACTATTTCAATTATATACATCTCAAATACTTCTAAAACCCTCACAAGTAAGGACTAATCCAAAAAAAATGTTTATTTCTAAATATGATGATGTTTTTCCGTCGCCGGAAGTTCGAATTATAAACTATACATTATATTTGATTCCTATAAAAGTGGAGTTTGCGTTAAATAAAGCTATAAAAGAATTCGTTAAAAATTATTCTCTTGATAATTATCAAAGAACCCTTTTATCTAATGGGAAATTTCATTTGACTTGTTTTATGTTAAGCTCTATACTAAGGAACGATTATAACGAAAAAGGGATTGTAGCTAAAGAAAGGCTAATAATTACAGAGTTAGAAAATAATTATTTAATCCATTTCGAAGATGCATTAAATAACTTCGAAAAAATTTTAAAAATATTTTCCGGAAATAAGAGAGAATCGATATCTGGTGCTGTAAAAAAAGCAGAACTAGATAATCGCATTGCTCGTTTTGTGAAATCTAGAAAATAACAAATTTATTAGTTCGGTTTTGCGTTTTGCATATTTGTTGTAATAGAGTAAGATTATGTCGGATAATATTCCAGATTGCATATTTCGGAGTATATCCGTTTACTTTGGATTGGTTATTTTTAACATGGTGTTCTAAAATATGGTTTTTTTGTAAAAGAAGACTTTGATTTTTTTATTGATGCCGAAAGAAAGAAATAGCTGGCGTGGATGTAAAATATGATGTGGTTAAGAACTATGATAAATTGATGGAGTTGGTACAACTGAAATAAATAACGGCATGAAGTTGATAGATTATAGAATGAAGTGAGTATAAAGACATAATCAGGAAGCGTTACTGCTGTCACTTAGCACTCCTGTTGTTTACTGAATGCTTTTGGCTTCATTCCGATAGTTCGTTCAAAGATGCGGGTGAAGTGGCTGAGATTGGTGAACCCCAAAGCATAACCCACGTCGGAGATTGAACCGTAACCTTCTTTCAGCATTTGTGCAGCGCGTTGAATGCGACGCATCTGATAATAGTTGAAGATGCTGTCTCCAAACACCTGTCTGAACAGTCGCTTCAGTTTCGACTCACTCATGCATGCCCCCTTTGCAAGCTGGGCTATGACGGGTGGCGTGTTGAGTTTCTCAATCATTGTGTCTCGCACGCCATAGACAGCCTTCAGGTCCTGAGCACTGATGGGATATACCGTCTGCTTCGGGCGTTGCGAAAGGAAAGCTAGAAGACGACAGATGAGCTCATCCACTTCTGTTGTGAGGAAATAATTTTTTAGAGCCTCAGGCATTTTGCAGTCTACTATCTCGTTGATAATATCCTGCATTGCCTTACTGATGCTGTGTTCAAAGAATAAGGGACGATCGTTGAACAGTATGCTCTTCAGGATGGGCGAGTCGTCATAACATGGAATCTTTTTGAGGAGATAGTCTGAGTCTATGGTTATATATAGGTCGGCACAGCCATTGCTTTCCAGTACTTTTTCCTCCATATTGACACACATCGTAGATATTTGCACAAAGCGCTGACTGAGTGGTACGGTATGGTCGGCCATACACTCTCTGAACTGGAACAGCAAGTAGCGGAATTGGTCGAATTTCTCGTCGTTGGCGTCTTCTTGTAGCAAGTGTTGGTATTCGATCTTTTCTTTGAGGCGGAAGTTGAAGAACAACAGTCCCATATGGCGGTTCGGTCTGGCGCCTCTTATGTATCCCTCACCTTTCTCAATGGGGATGCGAATCTCACCATTTTCAACGTTCGTACCGAGCATTTCGGCAAAAAAACTCAGAGGGTCATGTTCTCTTCTTTTTCTATCCATGTGGCTAATGTTAATAATGTGTATGGGTAGTCTGTTGTGTATACTTATGAAATTTGGCCTGATATGACTATTCTGTTGGCAAATATAGCTATTTTTATTTATAAATGTCCGCCATCTTTGCAAAAGAAAAATAGGAACATCAAATATAATAATAGCAAAGATATGAAGAAGTCAATTATTTTAGCGGCTTTGGTAGCCGTGAGTCTGTTCGCAAAGGCGCAGACTGAGACAACGTATTTGCCAGAGGACAGCATCAACTATTCTGTGAATATGGACGAGATAGTGATAAATGCTCATATTCCGAAGGGCAAGGTGATAATCGGTGGTACGTCCACTCGTGTGGTTGGCAGTGTTTTAGAGAAACTGGGCAGTGCCCGCCAGGTGGTGGAACATCTTTCTGGAATCAAGAAAAAGATGAATGGCACTTTGGAAGTGATAGGCAAAGGTGTTCCTGTTATCTACATCAATGGTCGCCAGGTGCGTGATTTATCGGAATTGGACCGTGTCAAAGCAGATGAATTGGTAAAGGTGGATGTGTTGACATCACCAGGTTCAGCCTACAATGCCAATGACCATGCAGTCATCAACATTAAAACCAAGAACAGAGAAGATGGGTGGGCAGTGGATCTCACTTCGCAAACTGCATTTTCCTATCGTACGGATTTGGGAGAGCAGATTAGTGGTAGCTATAAACAAGGAAAACTGGAACTGCTTGGCACTGTTCGTTATGATATGAAGCAGCAGCGTGAGACTGCAACTACGAATATTGATACCCATGTTGACAGTCTTTGGCAGCAACGTTCCACCTCTGTTGATCATACCAATAGCCAATCGCTGTATGGACAGATAGGAATGAACTATCAGGCGAGTAAAGCGCATACTCTAGGAGTGATGTATGAGGTAACGGGGATGTTGCAGGGCAGGCAGACTAATCACAATCTCACTGATGTGATGGCTGACGGAAATAGCTATGATTTCTGGAACACAACGGAAATGCTTTTGCCTCGCGTGAAGCCTACTCATCATGCTAATATTTATTACAAAGGAAAGATTCGCAAATGGAAACTTGACTTCGATGCCGATATGATGCTCAGTGGCAGTCATCAACATGATGAACTGATAGAAAAAAGTCAGAATTTCGCTGACTATTCAGCCATCACCGAGGAACATACCACCAACCATTTGTATGCAGCCAAATTCACCGCCGCGTATCCATTGTGGAGAGGCACATTCTCTATGGGTAGTGAGTGGACACTCACCAATCGCCACACCGATTTCAGTGGATATGCTGGGGTACTGGGGTCTACTGATGATGATATACAGGACCAAAATCTAGCATTCTTCAGCAGCTATGATATTTCATTCAGCGAGAATACACAACTTTCTCTGGGTCTACGCTATGAAAATGTTGCTTACGACTTTCTGAATCAGGGTGTGAAGAACCAAGAGGAGAGTCGTGTTTACAACCATCTCTTCCCATCGCTGTCATTCAGCACGCTGTCGCACGGGGTGCGCTATGCCTTTAACTATCGTATCCAGACGGTTCGTCCGATGTATGAGATGTTAAAGAGTGCCGTGAACTATGGCAACCGTCTCACCTATTTGAGTGGTAATCCTAGTTTACAGCCTACCTATATCCATGCTGTAGAGCTGGGAGCATCTTATCGCGACCTCAACGTGCAGGTTGGTTACAACCATTATAAGGATGATACAGCCTTTGACGTGGAGCAATTGGAGGGTAATGAGAAAATCAGCATCAATAAATTCAACAATATCCGTAGCAGGAATGCGTTGACATATACAGGCTCTTATGCCCCGGTGATCGGTATTTGGCAGCCTGAATTGGGTGTGGCTGGTACCTATCAGTGGTATTCTACTGTTTGCTTTAACGAAAAGAAGAATATGAATGGTGCATTTGCTATGCTTCAGTTGAGCAATTCATTCCGTCTCAACCATGGATGGCTACTGCGCGTGGATGGTCAGTGGAGTACCAACGGCTACATGCAGAATCAGTATGTACATAGTTCCACTTGCCTGAATATGAGTTTAAACAAGGAGTGGCACGATGGTGCATGGAGTGTTTTGCTCGAAGGTACTGATCTGTTCCGTACACAACGCGAGGCTTCAACTTTCTATTTCAACAAAACCCAGCAGTATCGTGAGACCCAAGCCAATAGCCGTGGTGTCAGCCTCACTATCCGCTATAAGTTGAATGGCAAGAACCGTTCTTATCAAGGAGTGGGGGCAGGAAATGAGGAGAGAATGAGATTGTAAGTGTTTTGTTCTGTAGCTCGTATCTTAAATACATATTCCTGGTACATCACCAAAACAGTCAATAATATAATTAGCGCCTTGCTTCATTAACTGTTCCTTTGTGTTATAACCGTAGGTAACTCCGCATGTTATGCAATTGGCGCCTTGTCCCATCGCTATATCATAAACGGTATCTCCTATGACTAACGTTTTTTGAGGGCTAGACTGAGTTTGCTCCAGTATCATAAGAACCATGTCGGGTGCAGGTTTCTTGTTCACCACATCTTGTTCTCCCAAAGTGTAAGAGATGTATTGGCTTATATTTAACTTATTCAATAGTAATAGCAATGCATCTCTTCCTTTGCTGGATGCAACAGTAATGGTTATTCCTCTTTGATAAATGTTTTGCAATGTAGATGCAACCTGCGGGAATAATTGAATGGTATCTAAGCTTATGCTATTATAGTTCTCGCGATATATTCGGATGGCTTCTTCTAATATGCCTCTTTCCTTTATTTGGGCAGCTTTGATAAATGTCTCTTCTAGCGGTAGCCCGATAAGGTTTTCTATTTCATTGTCATTGGCCTTGGGGAGCCCCAATATTTCTAATGTAGCTTGTATGGTTTGTATAATACTGTTTTTTGTATCAGCTATTGTCCCGTCAAAGTCTAAAATTACTGTTTCTATTTTATTCATGTCCTTTTTTGCAAAGGTAAATAATATTATGTATTTAATAATGAATGACTTATGCTTTTTTGTTTGAAACTAATTTTTTACTTTTGTTATTAAATAATATAAATCTATGAAGATAACCAATCTATTGCTTATTTAGAACCCAACGGGGGATGACCTATTCAATTACATACGCACGAGCACGATCATTTGGAAGTTGTATTAAATAAAAAGTTTTAATCTATGAAAATAAAAAGATTTTTGCCAAAACAAATATTACCGGATGTAGGAACGATACTTACTACACTATTGGTGCTAGGGTATACTTATATGCAAGGCTTTTCTTGGTTCCTTCTTCCTTTTTATATTCTTCTTTCTGGCTACTATTTGATGTTGTTATTTTTAATGTTTAAAAAGAAAAAAAAGAATAATTCCACAAGTAACTGATTTTAGTCTATGGATACAATAGATTTTATTATTCATCCTATGCATAATGATTCTGAAAACAAGCTTTTGGCAAAGTTGAAATCTATTGCCGTAGAAAAGAATATACCATCGCGTACCATACTTTTATATGAAGGTGAAGTAGCCAGATTTGTATATTTCGTGAAACAAGGTTGCTTAAGACAGTGGGTAAACAAGGATGGTAAAGATATAACTTTCCAGTTCTTTTTTGAAGGGCAACCTGTTGCTTCTTTGGAGAGCTTTGTTAGTGGTAATCCGAGTCTGTTTTCCATAGAAAGTATTGAACCGTGTACAGTGTGGGTGGTGGATAAGGCTGATTTTGAACAACTTATAAATGATGATTCGCACTTTGATCATGAATTTAGGAACTTTGTTTTTCAAAGATTCAGTAATTATGCGCGTTTGTTTCTATCCCGAATAAAAGATACACCTCAAGAGCGATATCAGGAGTTACTACAGAAGCAACCTGATATAATTAAACGGATTCCTCAGCATTATATTGCTTCTTATTTGGGCATAACCCCGGTTTCTCTTAGCAGAATAAGAAATAGAAAGTGAACTGATTTATTATCATTTGTTATCGTTTAGCGATTTACCTCATCATACTTTTGCATAAAAAAGTATGATGATTGAAGATGTAAATAGCCGGAAACGAGCTGAAGTAAGAACCATTGGTCTTGATACGAGCAAGTGCATTGCTTGTTGGAAATGTGTAGAATCATGTGCGATGGGAGCGCTTGGGAAAATAAATTTGCCTTGGCATAAACATGCGATAATTGTAAGTGAAAGTAGTTGCATAGGCTGCTTAAAATGCATGAATGTTTGCGATAGCCATGCCATATTTAAAGTGGATTTAGCAAATAATGGCGGCAAGAAAATTCAGAGAAGAGGCTTTTGGATAAGATTACGAGCTAATTTAGGATTGCTGTTAGCTGCGTTGGTAGTTGTGTTTTCTGGATTTCTTATTCAATTTTGCTATCACATTGGGCATGGTGGCGGTATTCATAATTTGAATGCAACTCTTGGTCTTACCTATGCAGGCTGGACAGTGGTTCATAAATTATCGGTTTTATTACTGTCTTTTTATATGGGAATTCATATCTATAAACATAGAAAGTGGTTTGTAAATATGTTGTTGAGAAGAACAAAAACAAAGACAAGGGGATTGGTTTGGCTTACTATAATGTTTTTTATTACATTTCTGACGGGATATTGTTCCTGGCTTGTAGATTTGGCTGGTGGAGATATGCATTTAAGGAAAGCTTTTATTGAAATCCACGATAAAGTGGCTATCTTCTTTTTCGGTATGCTGCTTTGGCATGTGTATAAGAAATTTAAATAGCATTATTGATGCTGGTATAATAGAATCAAATACCACTATACGGTTCCTGATTTTATTATACCAGTAATTTTTGAATAATAATTTATATGCTTTTAGCGGGCACAGTTTATAGTGAACGTATAGGTCGTTCCGTTTATAGGTATGTCTATTGTTATTGTAGTTGCCTTGCAATATTTGATATTAAAATATCCTGCGTACTCTGTTCCATCTTTAATCGTATTTGATTTCAGATATTCACTGCTTATTTGTTCTTTTACGCGTTCTTGATTTTGCATATATTCATCTATCTTTCGCTCGGCATTTTGTTGCGCATCATAGGCAGCGGCTCCGTCGTAAGTATCTGTCCTGCTAGTGCCGTGTGATTTATAATCGTAGGTGGATGTGTTTTTTGAATAAGTATTATTCTTTTGATCCCTTCTTCTTCCATATTCTTTGCTTCTGGTTTCTGTAGCCTTTTCGTGTTCGTGATTGTAGTACTCTGTGTTACTAGTAGAATGTCCGGCATCAGATGCTGCAATATTTTCATTTAATTTGTAAAATACACCACTCCACATTTGTTTGGTCTTTACCTTTCTCATGTATTCTTCATAAGATAAGATTTCCATGCTTTGGCTTTTATTTTTGTTACTATTGAATGCGGTTGCGCTAATGCTGCTGGGATTGAATAAAACGCTTCTTCCCGTTGCATTGTAGATGGCTACGTTAGGGGCATAAAACTTACCAAATTCAGTATTAAGAGACAATGATACAGATATATATAATCCGTTGTGCCTGTAATAGTGTATGGAATTACCGTTTTCAAAATAGGATCCATATTCTTTTACCGGGCTGTAAGAAATGAAGTTGTCTATATCTATAGGTGCTTTCTTGTTAATCTTATTGAAACTTATTCCGTAGATATTAAAACCGTGTAATAGGTCTGTTCCACCTATTAAATCGAACTCGTTGACTGTGTCTGGCAATCTTTCATATTCTAAACTAAAAAAGTGGTTCTGGATGTTAGAATCAAATACCATGTATTTGTTTTCTCCTTCATTGGATATTGGGAGGTTGTAGCTGTTTAGTAGCTTATGGATTCGGTTTGTTGTTCTGTCTTTTAATACCGAGTTTTCATTTATACTAATGTACTTATTGCCGTTATTGGTACATTTTATATGGATAATAGTACTAGAGTCTGTATTGTCTATTTGAACTATTTCCAATCCTCTCTCATTGTTTTTGCAACCTACGTCTGCATACTGAGCAGAAGCTTTGATACTAATTTGTAATAGTAAGCACGTAAAAATTACGATGTAGATAAGTCTATTCATACTGTTTGTTTTTTGTGATGATAAATATATAATAACTGTATAATTGGCTGCAAATATAATTGTATTATTTTAATAACCTATTCTATAGATATATTTTTTTTCGGCAAATTATTATCTATAAACGATGTATGGTGGTTTCTTATTTAATGCTTTGAATTTTGTTTTATCGCTTTTATCCTACTATAAAAGAAGTCATGTTTAACGAGGCTGCAATTACTTTGTCGTTGAATATTTTAATCTCTTCATCTTTGTTTCTCAGTCCTAGTACATAGAGCATCGGAATGTAATGTTCGGGTGTGGGGATTGCCAGCTCAGCATCCTTATGCAATGAGCGGTAGTTTATCAGTGCCAAGTCATCTCCGTCTATCAGCTTGTTTTTGAGAATATCGTTCAGCTCGAATGCCCAGTCATAACCATACTCGGCATTGAAGTCATTGCCCGTTATGCGCATGATGCGCAGGTTGTGTATCATATTTCCACTACCTATTACCAGAACGCCTTTGCTGCGAAGAAAAGCAAGCTCTTTGCCCAGGTTGTAATGCCATTGTGCATCTTTGTCGTGATCTATACTTATCTGAATAACAGGTATATTTGCCAAAGGATAGTTGTATTTAAGGATTGTCCACGTGCCGTGATCCAACCCCCATTGATCGTCGCCCCTTACGTGTGTGCTTTGGATATTAACTATGACTTCCTGAGCTAACGAGGGTGATCCCGGCGACGGATATTTCTGGCGATAAAGTTCGCCGGGGAATCCATAGAAGTCGTGAATAGTTTCCAGCGGATTACCTATTGTTACGTGCGTACCTTTTGTTTCCCAATGAGCCGAGATGCACACAATGGCACGTGGCGTAGGTAATTGAGCGCCTAAACTGGTCCACATGCGTGAAAATTCATTGTCTTCAACTGCATTCATCGGCGATCCGTGTCCAACAAACAACATTGGCATCAGAGGGGTACTTTCCAGTTCTGATATGCTTTTATGTAAATCTTTTAATGTCATAGTTTACTCCTTATCTATGGCATTTTATGAATTTAATAGTGATATTACTTCTTTCTTAAGTTTGGGTAGATGATTTATAACCATACTCCAAAGTACATCTACAGATAGGCTGTCGTAGCCATGTATAATGTAATTTCTGGCATCTACTATTTTACGTGAATTGGTAATGGCTATATCTTTATCAACCTTTAGTATCCTGTTCATTGCTTCGCCTATGATTTCAATATTTCTTTCTATTGCACGTCTAAGGCAAAGGTTGCTGTAGAAGTCGTCGTAAACTTTGGGTGCATCGCCAAAGAAACTTTCTACTTCCTCAATGGCAGTCAGTATATCTTGTAAGTGTTTCTTTGTTAAATCATCCATAAATAAGCATTTTAGTTGAATCTACATTTTTCTTGAGATATGGGTTTTTGATAGTTTGTTCCTCCAGCAAGTCTATTTCTCTACCTAGTAAGTCTTGCAACGAATATTTGAAATCAAAATAGTTATCGAAATAATCTTCAACTTCTGTCTTATTGAAATCTACAACCAAGTCGACATCACTATCATCGTTGAAACGATCGGTTAGGACAGAGCCAAAGACAAATAGCTTATGAACCTTATGCCTCTTGCATAGGTCTATAATCTTCTGGATATTATTCTCAATTAACTTCATGTTACTATCTCCTTTCTATGCAAATATAACCAATTAATTTATATTGAATACTTTTGATTGATAAAAAAAATCCCCATAACCTTATCAGTTACAGGGACTTATTATAGTTGAGTAATTATTTACTTACCTAATGCCTGAGCTATGTCAACAGCTACAGCTACAGTACAACCTACCATTGGGTTGTTACCGATACCTAGGAATCCCATCATTTCTACGTGAGCAGGAACTGATGAAGAACCAGCGAACTGAGCGTCTGAGTGCATACGGCCCATGGTGTCTGTCATACCGTAAGAAGCAGGACCGGCAGCCATG
>Ga0194137_10001329_pt1 | contig 15172 bp, 25 predicted proteins | sample TARM_MetaG_T3_14_FD_134025 | JGI IMG/M metagenome (GOLD analysis project Ga0194137, IMG submission 134025) | Freshwater microbial communities from Pennsylvania, USA, analyzing microbe dynamics in response to fracking - TARM_MetaG_T3_14 (version 2) | ecosystem: Environmental > Aquatic >... | reverse complement strand
TCCCCAGGATTATAAATCTGGTACTCGCTTTGCAGAATGTCATCAAGCGGCGTATCACCCTCTTTAACGTCCTCGACCACATACTGACCGACACCGAAACAAAATATCTCACGGAAAACCCGCTGATTGTTTACGTACTCAAAATAAGACGGCTGAATAAAATCAGGGAAGCTGATAACCTGCCCGGCTATATCCGGTATAGCTTGGCGCGGCCTGAAATTGTTTGAGGCGCTGTTTAGTTGATTGTTGCCATCCCGCCCCTCTGCATCGACTTGCCCTGGCGTTTTCGGCTTTGGAGCAAGGGCGATGGTTAAAGCCGCTGCGCCGATGGCAACAATGGCGATAATTGCCAGCGTGAAAGGGTCAACGCCCTGCGGCCTGAATCGTATCGTCACATTGTCAAACTGGCCGATTTTAATAGCAGATGCCTTGCAGCAATTCTCCACACTCATTGTTTCAGTGTTGACGATCTCGCTGCCATTTAACACGACCTGCATATGCAAGCCTTGCGATCCCTCAGCGAGATTATCTAAAAGCCACTCGGCAAAGTTCGTTTCGCCTTTAAGATAATAGGTTTCCGGCGCTTTAATCCCTGCCGGATCACGATAAACAACGATATTAGCCATTGGTCGGCCTCATATAAAACTTAATTCTGCCAGCGTAGCGAGTTAATAAGGCCCGGATTGGCTCGGCTGCAACCTGTCCTTTGCCGTCTTTTCCTGCTGCGTGAATGGCGTGCAATCCGGCTTTATGCACGTTAAGCACTCGACCTACGTGAACCATGTCGCCATTAGATAAAAAGATGCAAAACACTGCGCCGTCTTGCGGATTATCCCACTCCGGCCAGCCGTATTTATCGCGCACTGGTGAGCCGATAACCTCAATAGGCTCTCCAGTCTCATACCCAGTTACATCAGGCAGCTCTACGCCGTTAATGCGCCGGAATGAGTCAATAACAAGCCCCCAGCAATCGAAGCTATCAGGGCCGGAAGCGCGATCAACCCAAGGTTTGCCAACTACTGCGTTTATCCAGTCTATGTTTGTCATCATAATGCTTCTGCCAGTCCGGGAAATCTGTCCGATGTATAAAACTCGCTTACACTCCTGTCAGCAGGGTTTGATTGCTCTGCCCGGATCACTGCGCCGTCATTAGTCAGTGTAACAGTCGATAGATAGAGCCGCAAAACGAAAACCGGTGCGCCTAATTGCCCACCGATGTACTCCCGCAAAATAACCTCTCCTGTCAGCGCTCTATCAGCGCCGCGAATTTGCTTTAAGTGTTGCTTTACTTGCGAACCAACTCGGCCCAATTGAATATCAGCATACACGTTCGGCTGCCCTTGGTCTGGCTTGCCAAAGCTAAAAGCTCCGCCGACAAACTCAACCGATTGCCCGGCATTTCTTGGCGCGTCAGATTCAAGCGTGAAACTAAGCGGATCAATCCTGCCGTCAACGTAACGCAAAACGCCGATAGTCGGGTGGTAAATCTCAAGCGTTTTATAATATCGGACAAGGTCTTTTCGGCTGTAAAACTCGGCCAGTGTTGTCATATTCTGTTGCCCGCCGTTGTTGTGTTAGTGATGGCATTATGCACCTTTCCGCGCTGCTGAATATCTGCAACGATGATTTCTATCATCTGCGCACCGTCAGGCCCCTGGCTGCGTTTTTCTTCAACCTTGGTTCCTGATGCGTTGTTAATCACGTTCACAGTGACATTAGATCCGCCAGCCCGCCCCATATCTTTATTGCTGACAACCTCGCCGCGGCTACCGGGCAATAAATACTGTTTGCCGCCTGACATTAATAGCTCTGGCCTGCCGTCCTCTGTTACCGGATAAATCATGCCTGGGCGAACTGGCCCGCCGTTTAATCTCCCGCCGCCAAGAGCTAAACCTTGAGATAAGGCAACGGTTGAGGCTATACCAGCCGACGCTGGCGCAGCGTTAGCACCAAAGCTCGCGAGTGAAGCGAGTGCCGCTGGCGTTGCGTAAGCTGCGCCTAATGCTGCCGCTGTTGCCGCTCCGGTTGCTGTTGCTGCTTTCTGCCCGATTGCTGCCGTGACAGCCATTTTAATCAGTGCGCCGATAGCAGTCGTTAGAATGGATTGAGCCAGCCCTCTAATTGCATCTTTTCCGCTCATGGCCCCTGTAGCTACAGCAGCAAATGCGCCGATAGCCTGATTTTGGAATGTATCAAGGTTAAATCCAACGCTATCTAACTGCTCTTTCAGTGACGCGGTGCCTTGCTGATTAATCTGATTAATTTGCTCCTGCGTCTGCTGCTCAAGCAGTAATTTTCTGTCTGCGTATTCCTGTCTTGTGATCAGCTCCATTTCCAAGGCAGTTTGCAGTAAAAGCTGCTGTTGCATATAGCTGTCAGCCAATCGAGTAAGCTCGGCTTGCTGGTCTGTAACTCCGGCAAATCTTACATCGCTACCGACTTTTTGTTTTGCTTTGTCAGCCTCCTGCTGCTGTTGCTGCTCAAACAATCTTTGCTGTGCATCAACTAAAGACTGTATTTCCGCTGCCGATTTCCCAGCCGCAGCGCCAGTTTCACGGATGCGCTGAATCATTAGCGCGTTAGATGCCTCCGCGCTTTCTGCTTTTGCTGATTGCGTTTCGATTGATTTTGCGTAGTTGTCCCAAGCGGTTTTTGCCTGAGTTATAGCCTGCTGCTGCTCCCTCGTCCTTTGGGTTAGCAGTTCTTGCGCCTCAATTCTTTCAAAATACTGATCGATTTCAGCTAATGCTTTATTCAGGTCTATTGTTGAATCTTTTGCTGCTAACTGCTCAGCTGTATAGATTGCAACTTGCTTTGCTGTCATGCCCGCCGTGTCAGCCTGGGCTTTAATAGATGATAGCAGCCCATCCATTTGAGTCTTAAACCCAGCGGCAGCAGATTGAGACTGAGCTAAAAATTCAGGGAAATTGGCAAGCGCCTTGTTGAGCATCTCCTGCGCTTCCGCTGCGCTATTTGCTTGAGCTATAATCCCTGCGAGGTCGTTATAAAGCCGCTTTATGCCGTCACTTGCCTTGCCGTCATTTACCGCTGCTGCTATTTGCTCTTGCAGCCGATTAAACGCCTCTGGAGTTGGCGCGTTAGCCACCTGAGATAGCGTTACAAGCATATCCCTGCCTGCTTGCTGCGCTTGCTGCCCTGTATAGCCAAGCTCTTTTCCAAGCTCCATAGAGGTCTTTAAAAAGCCCTCTGTGTTGTCGTGTGCGTATCGAACTCTGTTTGTGTAGTCACCAATTGATGATAGGCCAAACCCAGCATCAAGAGCGTCAAAAGTATCAACAGCAGCCGCTCCAGCTTGCTTTAGTGCGTCCTGTACATCGAGCATAGCGGTTGCTATCCTCGCTCTTGCTGCGGCCTCGCTTACTTTCGCAAGCTCTCTAATCTCCTCGGATAAAACCAAAACGCCATCATCTGTTTTGGTGACAACTTTATCCAAATTGATCATCGCCTTTTCAAGCGCTTCTGTTGCGTTTGTGCTATCGAATAAAGACGGGATAAGCATTCCTGCAATTGATGCAGATATACCAACAATAGCACCCAATAGCGGAGCGCCAAGCATAAAGCCCAAGTCAGCGCCTTGCTGTGACAGCGCAACCATAGGGCTAACTCCGCCCTGAATCTGTCCGACAAATTGCTGAATTTGAATACCAGCTTGACCGGCAGAGCGGCCAACGCCAGCCAGCGCGTTAGTTACGCCTTTTGCTGATGTGCTAACCTGAGTATTCATTCTTTCTGCTGATGCGCCTATGCGCTGCATATCTGCACCAATGGCGGTAGCGGATGATTTAACCGCTCGCCGCCCTTGAATTAGGCCGTCAGTTCTGGCTTCAATGTCGTAATAGATGCCGCCTACACTTTCAGCCATGTGTTACCCCTTGAGCTTTTGCTTGTTCTTTAAAAATGCCTGATAACCGTCAAGCAGCTTATCGCGTTCTTCATCGTCAATCGGTGGCGGCCTATCGCCCCAATTCTTGCGGTTTCGGTGTTCACACAGCCGCTGAAATTCTGTCATTGTGCTATTCCAGGCATCTTGTGAGCTAAGGCCAAATTCATCTATCAGGATTGCTACAAACTCAGCCGGATCAAATGGCCGCTGTTCTTCCTGTGCCATTTTCTTTTTTGCTTGCCGGGTCAGCTTTTCCTTTGGCTCGCCATAAACGCCCCACTTAATACAGTGGTGCGCCAAAATGACAACGTCCTCATAGGGTAATTTTCCAGCTTTCCAGCGTAACCCATTCTTTACGCTTGGCACTATCTGTCCGATAGAGTCAAAGGTTAAATCTGAGCAGGCGTCCAGCATATTACCGCAACAGGCTATATCAGTTGGCTTTGGCACCAATCCAGATAGCAGCACCTGATAGGCGTTGCAAATGGCATTGATTGAATACTCTAAATCTTCGCTATTGCCCACTGATTGCAATGCGCGAAAGGATGGGCGCAACAAATGCTGCGCCTCCCCGATGTAGATCACAGCTTCACCTATCGAGGTGTTTACGTGAGCCACGGCATGCTCCATTAGATCGGAGGTGGCACGACTGGAGCTGGCACGGCTGTTACAACTGGATCACCTTGAGCGCCAGCAGTCAGATCATAAGTCACTTCGGCGTTATAGCTTGCTGACTTACGGAATGATTGCAGCGTTACCGGGTAATCCTTGGTTTCACCAGCACCGGCATCACGCGGCTCAAAAATGCGCAGCCAAGCGTAAGGCTGACCATTCATTTCTGCTGGCGGGTTTTCGATGTGATCTTCAACTAAACGCTGAAACGCCGAGTCAATCAAAAATAAACCGGTGATTTCAATGTTGTTGTTCTTAAACGTAACCAAGCTGGTAGAAGTGTTGCCAGTACCACGGGCAGTAGTATCGGCGGTTTCCCACTCCGGGCCAAAGGTTAGGTCGCGTGTTGCTGCCAATGCGGTAAAATTCGCATCAAGCGGCGGTGTGGTTGAATCTTCCAGCGCAAGGAAGATGCCGAAGCTCTTACCTACTGCTGCCTTGTTTTCAAAAGCCATATTTATATCCTCTTAGCTAAGGTTGGTTTATCCCGATACGCCGGTTGATCGGCGCACCTGAATGTTGAGTGGCACAGCCCAGCGCCCCTGGCCGTCTTTTAGCGGTGCGCCGGTTGAGCCTAAAATCTGAATATCGTAAATTCTACCGCTGACAAAATTAGTATGAAAAAAGTCCTCAAGCGCTTGGCAAGCGTTTAGCGTGCTAATCATGTCCTGTTGACTGCCCTGGGCCTTGCTGAAAAACCAGATATCGACAGTCTGCTGAGCAATATCTTTATCTGCCGATCCGGACTGATTACGGATTAGCAAGCAAGGTTGCGACAGGTTTTTAAACGGGGCCAAATCATCATCACGCCAAAGAGATATTGGCAAGCCGGTTTCATCGCCAACGATTGCGGTTATGTCTTGCAGTATTGTGGTCATAATTTAAGGTCGCCTAACATGATTCGCCTGACTGTCACTTTTGTTTCCTCACCAGCAGCAGATAGATAGCCTGGTTTAGCGCGACTGTTCCAGCTCGGACCTGATTTAAGCTCCGGCGGTCTAGGACTCCAGTCCGTACGCTCGTGCAGTGGTAAAGCGTAATCAGCGGTGTATCCGATTCTGGCGAAATAACCGCCAGCGCCATTGTCGCGCACCTCGCGGTATTGGCTATTGGCCAATAAACCATACTCGGTTGGCGTGTACTCGATCGCTTTATTACCGACAACTATGGCGGCAGCAGTAAGCGCCCGCTCAATCTTGCGCGGTATTGTTTGCGTAAAAACCTCAGCGCTTCGCCGATTTATCTCGGCAATCTGACGCTTTACATCTGATGCTGTTTTTGCCATAGCTGCGACCTGTAAAGTAATAGATACAGTTTAGCACCAGCCAGGCTTATTGGGTAGTGGCAAGAAAAAGCCGCAATTAAGCGGCCAGTATTACAGATATCTTGTCCTTAGCGCGTTAGCCACTCTAGGGTCTGCCTGCATTTCAGCTAATTGCAAAGCTAATTCGTGCTTTCGTCTTTTCCATGCTAAATGAGCGGATTCCTGCGTTTTGTGCTGGCCCAGATAATCGCATTTCTTTGTTATTGGGTTGCGGCACTGAGCTTGAAAAGATCCGTTCCTTCTGTGCCAAGTAACGCCAAGCAAAAAATTGCCCCTTTTAATTCCGCCCTCAACTATAAAATTATTTAAACATTTACTAATAAATGCACAGTTTTTTTCAGAATATATTCTATTGCCTTTAGTAATTAAATCTTTATCAAGCTCTTTCCCTTGCCAGTCTTGTTTTTCCATCCACGCCTTAAAATTACTAAACAATAACCACTCCCTGCAAACTTGGCAGTCTTTGTATGAAGGTTTTCTTGATATATACTTTATGCCATAGCACCTGTTTAGCATGCTTTTCCATGTTGAGTAGAATGGACAAGTAACTCTTTTTCCTTTAAATATTCCGCAAACAACATAATCAGCATCATTAATAGCCACACCAAGGATTATCTTTTTGTTACCATGCATGATCATCACCATAAATTAAACCCCTGCGATGTTAGTGCGGACTGTAGCTAGTCACCATCGCAAGGGTTCAAAAATTTGCTACCTGTTTTATTCCGTTTTTGGCGGTCAATCAACTTGGGCACTACTCCTTGCTGATTTCGTGATCATACATCAAATATTAATTGTTGCAACCAAAAGCGCCAGCGCCTCTCAACTCTCTAATAAGGGAGCTTGCCAAGTCAGCAGCGGATTCTGCAATTCCATCAATTAAGGCTTCTACCTTGTCGCCAGTTGGATTAGCCAATTCAGACGCTGAAATCTGCAAATGAACGTCCCTAACATGGCTAATCAAAATCGACTTCTCAGCCTCGCTGAATTTAGGCAAATCTTTCTGGCTGACTTGCGCCGGAATTATCGTGCCATCTTTAAGCCCAATATCAACCGGGCAGCTAAAGCTAGACCAGCCAATGCCTTGTTTTAGCACCTGCCATTCGCCGCCCTGATTACGGTATGTGTTGCCGTTTTTGTCTGTGTAGGTCATTGCTTCACCTGTTCAGTTAAATAGTCCTCTACCTGTTGCAATAGCAAAGTATCAGCTATGCAAGCTAGGTATTTTTTACAACCCCGCCAATGCTCAAGAGCCGCCGCTGGCTCTGTGCTGCGCTCAAGTAGCTCAGCCAGGTAAGCCGTGGCGAATTTGTCTTGATACATCGCAGCCAGCTTGAATAGCTCTGCCATTGTTTTTAAATAGGCTTTCATTCCTTGCTGTCCTTTCTTGTCACCCGCTTGGCAATAGGCGCATAAACTACGCCATTAATCACCACTGCGCCCCGATTCTTTAGGCGGTACAAAACCGCCTCGCTAAAGTCTAACTTCTCGGCGACTGATTTAAGGCCGTGTTTTTTGATGTAATCGGTTAGTGTTTGCATTGTTAATCCTTAGCCTGCCAGCGTAGTTGGTTTAATCACAAGTTGAATACCTTGCTTTGCTTAAAAGCTCTAAGTGTTCGTCTTTTGCGTAAACAAAGGAGTTATGTAATACCGGTTGATCTTTTCTTAAAAGATTAGATTCACCTGCAACGCAACTGATTAATGAAGCATATTTAACCCACGGCGCAACATAAATCCCGCCAAGCCTACAGTTATTAATTCTTGTCCTTGATCCAGTCACAACAAAATCAAGGTCACAGTCTGCATACTCAATAAAGCCATCCCCTTGCAGCGTTATACCTTTCTTTGCACACAAATACTCTTTGGCAAATTGCTCGCTCGCCTCTCTCAAATGCTCCATTTCTTCCAAATGGCGCAATCTTGTCATACCACCAAGCATTTTTATTAAAAAATTTCTCATTGCTCACCTGCCTTAGTCATTTTCATAAGGGTTTCGTTTAGAAGCTTTATAAAATCATCATCGGATAATTGGTAATTTCCAACCCACCAAGTGCCGCGCATCCCGTAAGGAGAGCCTAGCACTAGACAACTTTTCATGCCGAGCAAAATCCTTATAGCGCTTGAATTATCATCGCTGTGAAAACAAGCCACCAAATACCCACCATTTACAGGTATGGCATACGAATTACTGCCAAAAACCTTTCTGTGCGCGTGACGTCTTTTGTTACACTTTAAAATCCTCTGGGGGATTATTTGGCCGCGTTTAAAAAACTCACCTCGGCGCTGTATATCTTCGATGCTATTAAAATTGTTATAGGTAGCCATCACTCCCCCTTAGCCTGCTGGCGTAGTTGGTTGGCGCATTCTCTAGCGTAGATGACCGACTTTGCGTAGGGGTGAAAATTGTGAAACTCAATAAGTTCGTCTGCAAAGTCATCAACAGCCTGCGCTTTGATTTCTGCTAGGCATTGGGCTGGAGTTGTGTCGAGCCTGTTTTGTAGCTGCTGCATAACAAACATCGGATCAGCGCAAACTTTATCTTTACGCTTTATTGCAAAATGAATTGCGTCATTGGCAAATTCACGCAACTGCTCAACCTGCGCTTTTAACTCAGCGGTTGCTACACGCTCAAGCGCTGCTGCAAATTCAAAGACATACGGATTTAAACCCATTGTGCCATCCGGCTGCTCTTTAAGTTTAAAACCATTGGTCAGTGCCAGTTCTTTGATTTTTTCTTTATCAAACATCTTATTTCACCTCTCGCTGTCTTAGTTGGCCAGCATTGATTCCGGTGATGGCATGAGCGACTTGAGCCATATTTTCAATGTCGGCTTTATATCCCATACAAATCTCACCCTCGGCGCTGTTATAGATAAGTTCCAGGAGGTCATTAATTTGGGATTTTAATCCACGTATTTTTTCAGCTTGCTTAAAATTTCGATCTATTACGGATACCCGTTGCCGCATTCTTAGGTGCGCTCTTTCACAAAGAGCGTGTATCTCAAGGTTATCGGTTAAGCATTTGACTCTAACAAATTCATCTAACAACAAATCGTTTTGGTCTGTTGATAGTGTTAATTCTTTCTGCAACTGCTCAACCTGAACCCTCAACCCATCAATCTCCACCTGAGCATCATGCGCCAATTCTTCCATGCGCTCAGCGATATTGGTTAACCGTACACAGGTTTCATATGGCACGCCTGGTGCCCGCTCAAGCCTGTCAGCGTGTTCTGCTAGTGCTGCGGATAGTTGTTTTAGTTCTTTCATTTGGTGCGCTCCAGTTCTGCTAAAAGTGCGTCTGCCATTGCTAAAGCATCCTTTGCCATTTCATAAAACCTTGAATACTCGGCCGCGCTTGATGCTAAGCCCTGCATCGCCAATCCTGCGAAATATTCGCGCTTGGTTAGGCCCAAATGAGTTTCTGGCGCAAACTGTCCGCGTCCATCAATATCAATCGGCATAGCCGGAAAATCTGCATTTTTCATTTATCACCCCAAAAACTTAATCATCGGCATAATTTCGTCAATCTTGGCTTGCAGGTTGTCTGCTGTAAGCTCGATTGGCTTGCCACTCACTGCATCTTCACCAACAACGGTAAAGTCCAGATAAAAGACGTTGTACGCCACATTTAAAACAGCGTGGCGCTTACCAGGCTCTAGCGGGTACTGCTCGCAGTTGAAGCGGTAGGTCAGGGAATAAAGCAAACCCAAAAGGTCGCTGACTTGTTGATCGTGCTGCATGGTTAATCTCCGTATTGAGGCGTAATTGCCTTGTGCTAAATAGTAGTTTAGTTGGTTATTTAGTGCAAGCTATTTAGCAAATAAAACCGAAATTATTTTTAGCCTGGTTGTTTTTAATCAATAGCATCTATATGACCGTATGTCATGGATGTGAGCCAGACTTACAATCTTAATACTACAATGCCATATCAGTATCAGTTGCCTATTCAAGTTCCAATTTTGGTCGGCCAAACCATATCACCATGACGAAAGTCTGTTTATCCCCGGTCAAAGGTCGTATTTGCATTGAGGCGCATAAGCGCTAGTTCAAATTATTCGGGTTTAGTTTTGCTGGTAATACCCGCCAAAAAGACAGGTTATCAGGAGAGAAATTGGACGAAATGAAAAATGGTTTAGTGGTGCATTCGGGGGAATCCGACTAAGCTGTAAATCCAATTTAAAACAAAGCCAGCAAATGCACTACTAAACCATCTATCATCAAGTCCCCACCTGATAACAACTTAATGATACCAGAGCGGGGAATTTATGCAAATTAAAACTTGTTCTGCGAATTAATCATCTCAACTACGGACATTGCCGACATGAACCCGCGCTCCCACTCTTTTGGGATCGTTCGCTTCTTATCTCGCATTCCACTCAGGATCTCATTAAGCAGCGCCTCCCTTGCTTGCTTGACTTGCTCCTTTGCGCTAACTCTCTTTGGTTTTGGCGCGGCGTGCCTCGCTTTGAATGACGCCATAAATTCTTTTGCTGTTGTCATTTGAAAGAACTCCAATCTGGCGGGTTTCCCCGCCGCCTTGTTAGATGATGATAATGCCTTTTGCTGCAAATTCGGCTTGGATTTCTTTAAACTCTTTTTCTGCCTCTGCTGCCCACTCTTCGTTAGTGTGTTCCATCATTTCGCGCAGGTATTCGATGTGCATCTGAGTTAATCTGTTCATGTTGTATCTCCGTATTTCAGTTGGTTTGTGCGTTTCAATGAGATAATTATATACTATTTAGCTAGTGATGCAATACTAATTAGTAAAATAATTAAATTATTTTCACCACCAGGAATTGCTGATTAACTCAGAATCGCCCGCGAGCCGATAAGCAAGCCTTTTGCACCGGTTGCCGTAGCCGAATGTTTTGTTTGCTGCTTTAACAGGCGGTGAGCCGTCAACGTAGTCCACCGCATCACGATAAAAGCTCATGCCACAGCAGTAGATTTTAGACGCGCCCATCTGGTTAGCCGCCCATATAGCCAGGATGCCGGAATTGATAGGGTGAAATCCTAGTTTTTTGATGTGATAGTCCGACCCGGGTAGAGGTGAGATAATTGGAGTTTTGGATATTGCCCTGATTAGCCCGGGCGCAATGACGTCAAAACAAACCGCAAAATGACCAGGGTAAAACTTTAGACTGTGGTGATTGACCGCCAAAACAACTGAATCACCCGGGCAGCTTTTGAAATCGTCATGCAGTGATATACCCCCACCCATAACAACAAAGTTTCTACCCGGGCAAGTGCCGCGCAACCCATCAAAGCTAAGCTGTGACAATCTCAAATTCAACCGGATCACCAGGGAACGCACTGCCAGAGTCAACGCTGCGAACGGTTTCAGCATTCGCCGGTGGCGTTGCTGATGCGATATTACCCGGTAAAATCCTGGCACCTTTTGGCGCTGCGGTTAGCGAGTAGTAAACCGAGCGAGGGATGAATTCCGCGCCAGTGTCGTCTTTTCGAGTCTCGTTAGTACTCTGCCACTCCGCCTTGATTTCCGAGCGAACCCAAGTTTCAGTCGGTGGATTAAATGGCCCTGAGCCGCCGGTAAGCGTCAGAGTCCATACGGTAGCTGTTTCGGTATAGCCAAAAGACATTAGCATCTACCTTTTTTAGGATTGACTGACACAGCAAAGCGCTTATTGCTATCAACAACAGCCCGCAAGCACTCGGCAGCGCCTGACATATTGAGCAGGTATTGCCCGTAAGTAGTTGAGCCTAAGCCGGTGCCAGTCATTTCTTTATAGCTTCTCTGCGCACCTGTGCGTGTTGTCTCGCTCGTAATCTGCCCGCCGCTGGTGCCTTGCGTCATGTGGGCGAATAGATAGGATAAAGCCTGGTTAACTTCGTTTTCTGGATAATTATCAAGACAGGCCTGAGCCTTGTCGATAATCGGAGACAGAAAGAAATCAACCTGAGACTGAGTCGCGTCAGGTCGCAATATCTGGACAGCGGTTAGCAAAGACATGGGCAAGCTCCGTTATTTGTTACAGGTGATTATAGCACCGTTTTGTCGGCAAATAAAAAGCCCGGACAGTGCCGGGCTAGTTTGTTTCTTTGGGTTACTCTTTCTTAGCTCTTGGCTTGCGAGGCGTTGCCACCTCTAAAACTTTCTCGGCTGCATCTTCCTTTTGTTCAGCCGATTCCAGCTTACGCCATGCAGAGCCGGGGCAAGCATCAAAGCTGGCAACGTCACCAACTTCGACAAGCTCGCCGCCTGCGACAAAGTGCTTTACCACGCATTGATACTTAGCCATTTGTCACCTCAAAGATTAAAATGCCCGCGCGTATAAAACGCCAGAGCGACCAGCAGCGTCAGCTTTAATCAGTAAGCCAGCAGCGCCCCAAGTAACAAAGTTGAACGGGTGGTTATACATCTGGCGCACTACCGGCTGAGTGTTAACAGCCATGCCAGACTGAATCTGGATGTACTGGTCACTGTTAGCCCACGCTAAGAACTGGTTGCCGGTTAACTGATTGCCGTTTGTTTTCACAATATCAGCAACGCCAGGGATGCGTTTTAATGCTGATAAAATGGTTTCAAAGCTGGTGTCAGTAGTACCACGGCGCAGAGCGTTGAACCAAATTTGCGAACTGAAAGCAAACGTGATATCCATTTCCACGTTGTTTGATGCGCCTTGCAACGCACTTAACGCAGCGATGATTGCTTTCTCAAAGTCCGCATAAGTTGCAGCCGGTGAAGTCAAATCCACGTTAACACCAGCAGCACCTAATTGCAGGCTCTGAGTGTTAGGGCTGTTCTTCATGCCGAAAGCCTGGGTGTTTTTGTACTTTAAGCCAGCAACGCCGTTAAAAACGTGATTGTTGATGCTACGCAGTACAGCACGGACAGAGTTGGCTTGATCGTCTTGCAGTGCATCAAAATCTTCTGAGCGCATTGCCTCGACTTCGCGCCACTGACGGCCAAAAGCATCATCGTGAATTAACACTAATGAGCCATCATACTCATAAGCGGCACGATCCAACTTATGCGCGGCACGGCCTGAAATGGTCGCCTGAGCAGAGCCAGAATCGCTCGCTTGAGCATATTCAGCAACGATTTTACCAACTGGCAGTGAGCGAACGGGCAGCATTGAAACAACGCTCGAACCCTCGTCGCCAGCCATAACGCGCTTAATAGTGCGGTCAAAGTCGCGGAATGTATCAGCAGGGATACGCGCAGCCAGGTTTACGTGCATCTGGCCGGTGCGATCTGCTAAATACTGCTCGTTGTTGGCCCACATTTCGCGGTTCGCGATAATGGCCTTGTGCTGCGCCGCAGCGTTGCCACTGTTTGCAACAATGGTCTTGTCTAAATATAAAGGCATCTTATTCGCTCCTTATGCTACGCGAACACGGATAAAGCCATCACTACCAGTAGTGGTAACGGCTTCATCAGCATAAACAATCGCTGGGTTAACGCCCTGAGCAACCAGCAGACCTGATGCGTTAGTGGTTAAACCTGCACCGGCTGCAATGGCCTGTGATGCAGCAAGACGCACGTTGTAATACTCACCCGATTTCGGCCGGTACAACTGAACAGTGTCATCAGCGGCATAGGCATCAGCCAGATCGCCTAAAATGTTGTTGCCAACAATGAAAAATTCACCAGCAACAGCTGCGCCAGCGGCAGCGGCTTCACCACTTGAACGGATGGCAACAGTGCCAGGTAAGATGCTTGCGGCTGCTGGCAGCTCTAAAACATCTTCTTTAAACTCGGCTGGGCCGCAATAAACTCGATTAGTCATAATCTCGCCCCTTATTCTGGCAGATCATCAAAGGCAACTTTAGCGCCTTGATCTGAGTTAACTTGACCACCAGCAACGCCGAAGCTGTGCTTCTTAACTTTGCTATTAGCCGCCATCTTGCGAAGTGTGGCAACCGGTACAGCGGCCAAATCTTCTACGGTAAAATCTTTGCTGTTCGCGGTGATTTCAGCGGTTAAGCTGTCACGCTCAGCTTTTTCTGCTTTCAGAGCATTAGCAGCTAAAACAGCCTGCACTTTCTCTTCAATCAGCTTTTCAATGTCTGCGTTCACTTCCAGTTCACCGGGCTGGCTTTGCTCGCCCTTAGCTGCTGGTTGTTCGGCGGCATTGCCTTTGATCTTGGCTTTGTACGCTTTCAGGATGTCAGCATCTGACATATCTTCATTGTACGCATCGCCAAGCTCATCAATCATAGATTTTTTTAAATCCATGCTATTGCCCTCTTGGTTAGTGTTGACGCTATCAGCGCCGGTTGGTTTTTCAGCCTCGCCGTGAACGGCTAAACTGTTGAAAAATGCGTCCATGTGCGCTTTAAGTTTATCAAGCATTGTGCGCTCCATGTTAGGTGATAATGCGGTGTTTACTTGTAATTGCTGGCCGTTGCGGTTTACTTGTTTAATCAGGTTTTTACTAACAAACAAGCCCACACCGTCCTCCGGTGTAGCCGCGCCATCCTCATAAAGAAGTACCGCATCGTGATCCGCTGTTATATTGCGGGCAATACCATAATACTCTTTGCCATTCTTAACGCCGGAGGTGTATTCGATTTCTAAAAGCAATCCGGTAGAGCTATGTATGGGCTGGCGCTTAGCAACAGCATCAAGTACCGCTCGGCCCCTTTCTGTCTGCTGCGCCACTTTGACGTTAATATGCTTTTCTAAGTAAATGCGGTGCCCGTACTTCGGATCAACTACGCGCTGAACATTCTTGTTAACTATGCCCGCGTGAAAATAGTCGATAGCCATTGCATCAGTTGCGCTGATATATTCGCCGTCTGGCGTTACCGGGTGTCCTACTGGTGCCAGGGTGTTTTCCAGCGTCTGATATGAGCTTGCGATCTCATCTTCTGGGTATAGCAAGCCGTTCATTACGCATCCTGACGGCAGGGTGTAACTAGGAATGACTAACACCTCATCGCCAAACTCGTTTTTGATTTTACGAATTTCGGATGAGTTTACTTTGTTTTGGATAAATACAGCTTGCTTAGTCATTTAAAAACCCTTGCAATTTAACCAGTAGTTTAGATTAGACAGCGCCAGCCGTCAACAATGCTTTACAGCGTCAACCTTTTGTCATTATAAACGCAACCGCCGCTTTATCTTCTTTCGTTTCTTTTCTTTCCCCAAGGATCTCACCATCCTGAGTAATTACGACCGATTGCTGAAGGCATAAGCAATTAACGGAACCTATCTTTGCATAAGTCTCTGCCACTTCCTCAATTTCCATTATCTTCAAATGTTGCGCTGCATGACTTGGCCGGGTAGTTGGCGCAAGCTGACTG
>Ga0194137_10001328_pt1 | contig 15189 bp, 13 predicted proteins | sample TARM_MetaG_T3_14_FD_134025 | JGI IMG/M metagenome (GOLD analysis project Ga0194137, IMG submission 134025) | Freshwater microbial communities from Pennsylvania, USA, analyzing microbe dynamics in response to fracking - TARM_MetaG_T3_14 (version 2) | ecosystem: Environmental > Aquatic >... | reverse complement strand
CTTATTCACTGCACAAGCGCCTGCCGAGCCGGAATAAGCCGAAAAAATCGTCTTATTCACTGCACAAGCGCATGCCGCGCCGGAATAAGCCGAAAAAATCGTCTTATTCGCTGCACAAGCGCATGCCAAGCCGGAATAAGCCGAAAAAGTCGTCTTATTGGCTGCTCAAGCGCCTGTCGAGCCGGAATAAGCCGTCTAACTCACGCTCAAGTCGCATGTCGAGCTAGTGGAATAAGCAAACGAAAAAAGGGGGTGCCTCCAGCCACTCTTTACCTGACTGGGGCATCCCTCTTAAAGTCTTACCTGCATTCGATTGCTCCGCCAAAGTGTGTGCCACGACATCCTTTAAACCGGAATGAACAAAAGCGGATAAGTTTTGTTGAGCTTGTGTTATTGCATCTTTTCGCCGTTGTCGATGACAATCGTGTCCTCAAATACATAAGCGTTGCTCATGCGGAGCACTTCCGTGAAGTAGGACAGCGGCACGTACGTGCTTCCCTTCACGAGAGCCGGAGCCGTTCCGAGCTCAATCGGAGCGGTGCGGTTGTAGACGTAATAATCTTTGCCGATCTGGAGGCTGCTTCCCGGACCGATTAGGGTCGATTTGGTTTTGGCGTCCCAGGTAAGCTTGTACTTGAGCGCTTCGGCGATCGGACGCAGCGGAACCATTACCGTGCCTTTGGCGTCCGTGTAGGCGGCAGATCCCTTCAGGATCTTGCCTTCAACTACGATGGTTTTGTCGGTCACGTCGATAGGAGCTACCGGCTCTGCGCCGTCTCCGGGCGCTTGACCGATCGGAGGCACGGCTTCCTCAAAGAGGACGACGATCTCTTCCGGCGCAGCCTGGGCAGGGATGCTCTTCGTGCTGATGCCGTATTTGACCGCGAGGGAGCGGCCGGACAGCTCGCCGGTGAACGGCGTTCCGTCTTCAAGGATGATTTTCGTCTGGTCGGACGGACGGATCAGGAGCATCTTGTCCAGACTGAGCAGGCCTTCAGCGCCTTCCTTGCTCGTGGTGAACTGATCCACCTTCCAGGAGGAAGCGCCATCGGCTGCGGGAACGATGACCTCGGCCGGGAACTGCGGCGGATAGATCATGATGGCCGGCTTGCGGGTATCGTAGAAAACGGTCAGTTCGGCGCCGCTCTTCACCAGATCGGTTCCGGACGAGTAGGTGTTCTTGCTGACGACGAAGTTGGTGATGGAGTCTCCTTCGCTCACGACCGTGACCAGCTTGTCCCCCGTCTTGCCGAAGTCGGCGATTTCCTTGACCTTGCCGGTCACGGGCGCGAAGGCAGCGACGGGCTGCTGTTCTTCAGGCTGCGGGGAACTGATCGGAGCGTTGATCGGAACCGCCGTGGCAGGTTCGGAGGCAGCTGCGGCAGAGGCCATGGGAATGACCGAAGCGGCGGTAAGGGACAGAATGGCTGCGGACAGCAGGGCTTTCTTGCCTTTAGGATGTTTTTTCATAGGTGCATCTCTCCTGTCATGTCATGGTTCGGCGGCGGCAGGCCGCCCTTTTCATCCTCCTCTGACGGGGACTGTCAGGAAAAAGTTACAGATGGAAGCAGCTTTTTCCGAAAGAGTTCTTGGGTGGAACCCAGGTTTCATGATAAATTGGAACCGCTTCCTTTAATTAGGAAACTATTGAAGCGGAGGGGGAACTATGAGGCGCAATATTTGGTTGTCGTTCGCTTTCCACGTGATTGTCCTTGCCGGAACGATTCTGCTGTTTGCCATGGGCTGCTCTCCGCTGGCGCTTGTCTTGGCCGCTTTCATCGGATACCTGGCATTAGCCTATGCATGGCTGGTTCCGCTGCGTTCCGTGTGGGCTGACTTGGCATCGGTATCCTTTGTGAGCCTGACAGGCTTCGTTATCGGACTAATTTGCCTGGCGTTCCCTGGGATGATGGGGTTCGTCAATTCAAAATAACGATCCGCAGCGCCGAAACCGTCCATCATGCCTCATGCCATGACCGCCTCCATTCGAGGTGGTTTTTTGGTATAGGGATGATACAGGCCAGGAGTTATCGGACATAGGATTCGCTATTTGGAGGAAAAACCGTTTTTGGGATGCGAAACGGACATAGGATCTCTTATTCTATCAATTCCTATTGCATTCATGATAAAAAATACGAAATAACGGATCGTAGGTCCGATACATGGCAAAAGGAACTTTTGAGAATAAATAACGGAACGTTGTCCGATTTCCGGTAAATAGAGCGATATATCCATACTTTTTATCGATAAATTAGCTAGAGTGCCACGTTCCAAAACAGCTCCGGTGAGAACGTAGAACTGTCGCGCAGCAAACAAAGTTGGGGGCAGTCCGTTCTCGACGGAAAGCGGCAACCACTTGACTTGCAACGGCAAGCATCAGGAAGCTGCCAGGCGCTTTCATGCACCCTACCTTTATCGCGAGAGAGGGAAAAGGAAAGAGGGAAGCGGCAAGATCTGCGAGTTCAATTGCTGCCGAGACCGTCAACCCGGTTCTAATAAGAAAGAAATAAAATAAAATTTTAGTAAATTGTGTTAGTATGGAAATAAATTTTCCCATCGTGTTCTCTCCATACGAATTCCTCCGTCCTTGATCAATCATCAGTCATCGATCCGCCCGCTGTCCTTGTCCAAATCCTGTTACAGGCGGTACCTACCCTTCCAAAAAGGTGGTATAGGCTATGGCATCCTCCCCCGGCAAGCATTCGTTCCGCATCTCGTTGTTCCGAAGGTACTTCGCCAGCTACTTCGCGCTCATCCTCGTTCCGGCCATCGCGGCCTGCGCGCTTGCCCAGGTGCTGGCGGTACGCCTGATCGAGAACGACGCCCGCAAGCTGAGCGATGTCATGGTGTCCCGCGTATCCGATCAAACGGACGCTTCTTTCCAATCGCTGCGCGCCAGCATGCTCGGCATGCTGTCCGGCTCCGGACTGTCCGGACTGCTCCGGACCGCCGGCGGTTCCTTGGAGGACCGAGAGCGCTCCGAGATGATTCATTCCCTGAGGCAGCAGCTCGGCAAGCTGGAGGCCGATCCGCTCGCTTCCCGCGTCTATCTGTATATGACCAAGGAAGACATGGTGATCGATCCCGATGCCTATACCGGAAAGTCCTATTATTTCACCATGCGATACCCGCTGAGCGACGGGATGCGGCACGAGCTGGCCGCGGGGCTAAAAGGACGCAAGATGCTCGACTTTGTCCTAACCGGCACGGAGCAGCTGTCCGCGGTCATCAGCTATCCTTTCAACACCGACTCGCCTGAAGCCTATCTGGTCGTCCAGCTCAATCAGCGGGCATTCGGCGAGCTGCTGCGCATCCCGGAGCCTTGGGCGGCGGGAACGATGCTGCTGAACCGTGAAGGGGAGGTCATCGGCCAAAGCGGTCTGGACCGCGGCGAGGCGGCCAGGCTGTCCTCCCTTGTCTTTCCGGGCTCCTTCTCGGCGCTGGCAAGGTCAGAATCCGTCTCCTCCTTGCAGGCGCTATCAGCAACCGCTGCCTTGGAGGCTCTGTCAGGAACCGCCTCTCAGGCGCGATCAGAACCCGCCGCCACGGAGGCTCTGCCGGGCGCGGTCTCTGCCGATATGCCCGGCTCCTCCTTCCGCACGGCCGAGGACAAAGGCATAGCCCTCGTTCCTTCCAAGCTGGACAACGGCTTTGCCTACCTGAGCGTAGTGGACATGCCGGCGCTTATGAAGCCGGTCACCGCAATCCGGATCGTCAGCTGGGCGTTCCTGCTGTTCTTCCTCGTCGTGGGCGGCCTGGCATCCTACCATCTGAGCAGGAGGAGCTACCGGCCGATCCGGGAAATCCGGGAAAGCTTCGGCCTGCAGCGAGCCTTGGAGCCGGCGAGCCGCTGGCGGCTGGCGAGAGGGAGCGAGCTCGATGCCATCCGGGACTACTCCCGGCTGATCGTCTCGGAGAACCGGCAGCTGTCCAAGCGGGTGGACGGCTTGCTGCCGATGCTGCGCGAGCATCTTCTGGCTCGGCTGCTGCTTGGCGAAGGAAGAGCTCCGGCGGAAGAAGCCGAGGAACTGGGCCTGTTGCCACGCAGAGACTCGGGGAAGGCCATGACCGTGTTCTGCATCGAGATTCATTATGGAGCCTATCCGGAGATGCCGCTCTCCGGGCAGTCGCGCCATATTCTCATGAAGGAGCTGAAGGAACGGATCATGGAGCTTCTGCCTCCCCCGATTCGGCTCGCCCAGCTTCCATCCGGGTTGCTGGCATGCGTCGCCGAATCCGCTCCCGGAGGAATTTCTCCGGCCGAATGCGCCGGCAGAATCCGGGCTGCGCTCCTGCATCATGCCGCGTATTACACCGCGACGATCGGCGTCGGCAGCGATGCGGAGACGGCCGAGGAGCTGCCGGCTTCCTGCAGGCAGGCAATCGAGTCTCTGCAGCAGAGGAGTCTCGGCACGGATGTGGAGATTTGCGCGGTCCCGAAACCCGGAAGCCAGCAATCGGCCGTGGCCGCGCGGGCCTTCCTTCCCGTCAAGGAGCTCAACCGGGTGACGAACCTGTGCGGCAGCAAGAACTACGACGGGCTGCTCGAAGCCGCCTACTCTGTGATCAGCGAAGGAGCACTCCGGGGAATGCCGGCCGTGCGGATGAAGTCGCTCTGCGCCGATCTGCTCAACGCCTGGATCCGCGCCTCGTCGTCCGAACGGGACGATGCCGGTCATGTCCATGCGGGCCTCTACGAGCAGCTGGGCCGCTGCATGACCGGAGATGAGCTCCGCAAATGCTTCGCGCTTATCCACGGAGTGCTTTTCCCCAAACCGTGCGAGGATCGCAAGGCCAAGAAGTTCGCCGCCGTGCTGGACTATATCCACGAGCATTACGACGAGGAGCTCTCTCTCGATTATTTCGCCTGCCAGATGAACATGTCCGCCGGCCATTTCAGCCGCTTGTTCAAGGAAGAGGTCGGGGAGAAGTATGTGGAGTATCTGGCGATGTACCGATTGAAGAAAGCGAAGGAGCTGCTGCTGTCCACCGACCTGCGCATCGACGACATCGCGGGCAAGGTCGGTTATTGGGGACGCCATTCCTTCATTCGCGTGTTCCGCAAATACGAGGGCGTCACGCCCGCGCAATACCGCTCCTCCCGCCCCGGCGCCCGCCCGGGCGCCTGAGGGTCCGTTTTTTCCCCAAGGGTCCTTTTTTGCGCCGCCAACGCTGCCGATTCCCGTCCTGACAGGCGCTGCGAAAACGGCTACAAGCCGCAAGGATGCATGCTTTACGACACCGCGATCCACTTCGTATAGTGGAGCCATCTTCCGGAATCCACGAGGAGGTGGTCATGTTGACGAGCGGCCGCCGGCTGCTGCCGGTTCTGAGGAAGCACCGGGCGCTTTACCTGCTGATGCTTCCCGGCATCCTGTATTACATCATTTTCAAATACGTCCCCATGTACGGCATCATCATCGCCTTCCAGGACTACTCCGTCGGCAAAGGCATTCTCGGCAGCAAGTTCGTCGGATTCAAGCATTTCGTCGAGTTTTTCTATGTAACGCCGGATGCCTGGAAGCTGATCCGCAACACGGTCCTGCTCAATGTGTACGATTTGCTCTTCCATTTTCCCGCTCCGATCCTTCTGGCGATCCTGTTCCATGAAATCCGCATCACCTGGTTCAAGCGGCTCGTGCAGAGCATCAGCTACATGCCGCATTTTCTGTCGACCGTCGTCATCGCCGGCATCCTCGTCACCTTCCTGTCTCCGTCGACCGGGGTCGTCAACCATGCGCTGGAGCGGCTGTTCGGCCTGGAGCCGATCATGTTCCTCGGCGAGCCGGGCTGGTTCCGGACGATCTATGTCGGCTCCGAGATCTGGCAGAAGATCGGCTGGGGCACGATTCTGTACCTGGCCGCCATCTCGGGCATCGATCCGACGCTGTATGAAGCGGCCAAGATGGATGGCGCGAGCCGGTTCCAGCAGGTCCGGCACATTACGCTTGTCGGGATGGTGCCGGTCATGATCGTGCTGTTCGTCCTGACGCTCGGCCACTTCATGGAGATCGGCTTCCAGAAGATTCTGCTCCTCTACAACTCCATGAATTACGAAACCTCGGACGTCATCAACACCTTCGTTTACCGGCGGGGCATCCTCGACGCCGACTTCAGCTTCGCGACGGCGGTCGGCCTGTTCCAGTCCGTCATCGGACTCATTCTTGTCGTGACCGCCAACCGGATCGTGCGCAAGCATTCCGGCACCAGCCTATGGTGAAAGGAGGCTGCACCCCATGAAAATCAAGGAAAGCTTCGGCTCCCGGCTGTTCGACGCCGCCAATATTCTGTTCATGCTGCTGTTGATGGCCGTCATGGTCTACCCTATGCTATACGTAATCTCGGCATCGGTCTCCAGCAACGCGCTGGTGGCAAGCGGCGCAGTGCTGCTCTGGCCCAAGGGCCTCACGACGGCGGCGTACGATCAGCTGGTCGGCAATCGCGACGTGTGGATCAGCTATTGGAATACGATCCGCTATACGGCCGTGCAGGTCGCGCTGACGCTGCTCGTGACGGCGGCGATGGCCTACCCTCTCTCCAAGAAATGGCTGCCGGGAAGAAGGCCGATCCTGCTCATGGCCGCGTTCACGCTGCTGTTCGGCGGAGGCATGATCCCGACCTTCCTCGTCGTGCAGAAGCTGGGCCTGCTGGATTCGATCTGGGCGATCGTGCTGCCTTCCCTCGTCAGCACCTGGTATTTGTTCATCATGCGCACCTTCTTCGAGGCGCTGCCCGAGGAGCTGGAGGACGCCGCGACGATCGACGGCTGCAATCCGCTGCAGGTGCTGCTGCGGGTCGTGCTGCCGCTGTCCATGCCCGTGATGGCGACGATCGGGCTGTTCACCGCCGTCAATCAGTGGAACTCTTTTTTCGACGCGCTGATCTATCTGAACGACCGCAGCCTGTACCCGCTGCAGATCATGCTGCGCAATATCCTCATCGCAGGCGAAACCGTGCAGGGCGAGGGCGATCTGACGCATCTGGAGACGCTCAAGTACGCCATGATCGTCATCGCGACGCTGCCTATCTTGTGCGTGTATCCCTTTATCCAGAAATATTTCGTGCAAGGCGCCATGATCGGCGGCGTGAAGGGCTGAGGAAGGATATGGAACCTTAAAGGGAGGCTCATGAACATGGACATCCGAAAGAAGAGAGCGGCAAAGTCATGGATGATGCTGGCGCTTGCAGGAGCGGTCGCAGCCGGCTGCAGCAACGGGGGAGAGAGCGGAGACGGCGGCAAGGGGGACGGCAAGCCGATCACGTATTCATGGCTCGTTTATGACCGGGTCGAGGGCAAGGTGCGTCCGGACTGGGAAATCTTCAAGGAAATCGAAGCCAAGACCGGGGTGAAGCCGGAGTTCCAGGTCGTCAGCCAGGAGGGGCTTGAGGAGAAAAAGCAGATCATGATCGCGACGGGCTCGGTGACCGACTTCATCCAGGTCAGCACGCAGGAGGGCCGGGACAACGGTCCGGACAAGGTGTTCCTGAACCTCAAGGATTATCTCGACAAAGCGCCGAATCTCAAGGCTTTCTACGACAAGTATCCCGAAGCCAAGGCGGTGGCCACGGGCGCCGACGGCGGCATCTACACCGTGCCGGTGCTGGAGGGCGACGCGGAGGGCAAGGGCTTCAACTTCATCTGGTACAGCCGCAAGGACCTCATGGACAAATACCAGCTGAAGGCTCCCGAAACGCTGGACGAATTCTATCGTTATCTCAAAGCCCTCAAGGAGAAGGAGCCGAAAAGCTATCCGCTCATCTCCAACGCGATCGTCGGGGACACGGGCTTGTATACGGTGTTCGGCCGGATTTTCACGGGCATACACGGCTTCTACAACCTCGATCCCGAGACCGGCAAGTATGCGTTTGCGCCTTATCAGAAGGGCTACAAGGACATGATCCTGTTCCTGAACAAGCTCTACAGCGAGAAGCTGCTCGATCCGGAGTATTCGCTGCTTACGGACGCTCAGTGGGAGGAGCGGATTCTGACGGGCAAGTCGCTCGTCACCTACTTCTGGAAAGCCGACCTGGAGACGCTGACGGACAAAGCCGTCAAAGCGGGCACGGCCGGCTACGAGCTCGATGCGATTCCTTCCTTCGCCGCCGACGGCGTGAAAAACTACCAGTTCTCCCGTCCGGTCGTCGGCGGCGTCGGCCGCGCGATCTCGGCCAAGGTGAAGGACAAGGAGCGTGCGGTCAAGTTCCTCGACTACCTCGTCGGCGAGGAAGGCTCGAACTATTTGTCGCTCGGAATCGAGGGCAAGACCTACACGCTGGAGAACGGAGTTCCCATGTACAACAAGGACTTCGGGGCGTCTCCATTCACGACGCTGCGCAAGGACTGGGGCGTCTGGTACGACATGATCACGCTCGACAACGCCAAGTCCAGGGCGGCTTGGGAGCGGGGGCTGAGCGACAAGGCCAAGGACATCAACGCGCGGTACGAGAAATTCATCGTTCCGGCTCCCAAGCAGGCTGTCAAGACGGAGGAGGAGCTGGAGCTCGAGAAATCCAAGCTGAGCAGCCTGAGCAAATACATGGAGCAGAAGCTGACCGAATTCGTGACCGGCAAAACGCCGATCACCGACGAGAGCTACGACCAGTTCGTCGCCCAGTGCAAGAAGCTCGGCTCCGACGAGCTGCTCGCCATGTACGAGACGGCTTATACCCGGACTTACGGCGGGAAGTGACATTCAACATGCCACCGTCATGGCTTGAATGCCAAGCCAAACATTCAGCCATGACGGAAGAGGAGAGTGAAAGGGTGAACGTGAAAGATAAGCTCCCGCTCATCGACGCGGATGTGCATAACGAGCAGGCGGACTCGGCTCTGCTGCCCTATTTGGCTGAGCCATGGCGTTCCCGCGTGGCGGGCAGCGGAATCGGCTACTCCGGCTCCGGCTACTATTCGCCGATCGGGGTCATGAAGAAGGATTCCATTCCAGCGGACGGCAGCAAGGCCGGGGCCGATCCGGAGCTGATGATCCGGCAGCTGATCGAGCCCTACAACGTCGAGGCGGCCATCCTGACCGGAGTCGTCTACAACATTTCCTCGACGCATGATCCGGACTACGCGGCGGCGATCTGCTCGGCATACAACGACTACCTGATCGCGGAGTGGCTCGGCAAGCACCCGGCCTTCAAGGGAGCGATGGCGGTATCCACTCTCGATCCTCTGCTGGCTGCACGGGAAATCGACCGGGTCGGAGGCCACCCGGACATCGTGGAGGTGATCATCTCCAGCGCCGCCCGTTCCCCGCTCGGTCAGCGGAGCTATCATCCGATCTATGAAGCGGCGGAGCGCAACGGCCTGCCTCTGGCGGTGCATCCCGGAGCGGAGGGCGGCGGCAGCTCGACGGCGCCTACAGCTGCCGGATATCCTTCGCGTTATATCGAGTGGCATACGAATCTGTCGCAGACATTCATGGCCCATCTCGTCAGCTTTGTCTGCGAGGGCGTGTTCGTGAAGTATCCGCGGCTGAAGCTCGTGCTCGTCGAGGGCGGCGTCGGCTGGCTGCCTCCGCTGCTGTGGCGGCTCGACAAAAATTACAAAGCGCTGCGCTCCACCGTGCCCTGGCTGAAGCGGCTTCCGAGCGAATATATCCGCGACCACTGCTTTCTGACTACGCAGCCGATCGAGGAGCCGGACAATCCGAAGCATCTGGCCGAGCTGTTCGACATGTTCGATGCGGAGAACATGCTGCTCTATTCCAGCGACTATCCTCATTGGGATTTCGACGCTCCGGACATGATTTTGCGCAAGCTGTCTACGGAGGCGCGGCGCAAGATTTTCTATGGCAATGCCAAGCGGCTGTACGGATTGTAAGGACTGGGTGATCTCGTCAAGCTTCTGAATGCATCTCGGATCGGACATACGATCCGTTATTTCATCCCATTTGGCCTCTAACGGGGGGCCATCGGACATACGATCCGTTATTTTCCAATTTCTATTTTGATGCCGATACGAAATCGGGTAATAGCGGAACCTATGTCCGATACGAAGCCATAACCGGGTATAATCGCCGAATAGCGGATCCTATGTCCGATACGAATCCAGTGTCCAGCAGCATGCCTTGAGATGAGCGGAATTTTATGCGGTGGATGACGCTCCAAAACGGCCAGCCCTGAAAGGGCATGTCAAATGTTTGTCTGAAGACCGTTCGGATGAAAGTATTCCAGCAAAGGAGGGATTCCGTGGCCGTCCATGATGTGCTGGCTGAGGAAGAGGTGCCGGAAGGAGGATTTGCCGTCGTGAAGGTGGAGGGACGGGAGATCGGCATCTTCCGTATCGGCGGGAATTTTTACGCGCTGCACAACTATTGCCCGCATCAAGGGGCTCCGATGTGCGCAGGAAGGGTATCCGGGACTACGAGTCCATCCGGCGTGTACGAGTATGAATACGGGAGGGAAGGCGAGATTCTGCGCTGTCCCTGGCATGGATGGGAGTTCGATATCCGCACCGGCAAGTCGCTGTTCAGCGATCGCACCCGAATCCGCACCTACAAGCTGTCCGTTGGCGGAGGAAGAATAGGAGTCGTGCTGGGGGAGCATTAAAGGGGAAGGTACAATCGGGATGCCGAAGCCGCCGCGGGGATGGCTTCGGTTTTTCGGCGTTCCTTTCAAGCCGTAAAGGCATGGGAAGAAAGTAATCGTTTCTTGAAAGAGAGGAGCAGTCCGTCAGAGCGGCCTGCAGCAACAACCAAATACGGCGGTCCCGGTGACGTTTGTCCCGGATTTTTTGACGTTCACAAAAGGTTCACTTATGCGAGAGGTGCCATCCTTTCTATACTGGCAAGGGTAAAACGAAAGGATGATGGGAAATGCCCGCAACGAAGAAGGAAGATATTTATTTCGGTTTGATGATGTGCTTTGGAATGGTCGTATTCATGACGTTCTACAATCTCTACACGCATGAACTGCTTGGAACAATGACGTGGAAAGAAGCTCTCGTTCAGCTGCTCCTGGTTTATGTCGTCGCATCCTTGCTGGAGCTGCTTGTCGTGGGCCCGATTGCGAAGAAAGCCGCCTTTTCCTTGCCCTATGACAAGTCCAAGAAAATATTCGTCATGTTGTCCCTGGCTTTGTGCATGGTGACCGGCATGGTTCTCTGCATGTCTTTTTACGGCTTGATGACGACGTACCTCACCAGCGGATTGGATGGAGCATCATGGATCGGCAGCTATTTTTCCCTTGTCGGACACAATTTCATTTTTGCTCTTCCTCTGCAGCTGCTGGTCGTAGGGCCGCTGGTCAGGCTATTGTTCGCGAGATTTGTTCAAGGAAACAGAACGGAGCTTGGAGGCTAAGTTCGGCTTCACTGTTTCCGGAACGCCTGCAGCAGCCTAGATGAAGCGATAGCCGTCATAAGCAGCAAAGGGCAGGTTGGGAAATTGGCCGTCCAGCGCGCTTCCGCTTCTTCCTTTCTACTCGATGAGATGGCCCTTGCGATCATGAATGTCATTTCCCAAATAAAGGGTTTTGTAATCTTTCCGGAGAAGAACCCATAACGTCGATTGCAATCGTTGGCGATGCCGTTCCCGGAAGGAAGAATGAGCCTGATGGCGAGACGAAAATGGGCCTTTCGAGCCTCTATCTTGTTCTCTGTCCTGCTTGCCGTCCTTCTGATCCGAGGATGCTGGCAGATGGGCAGAGTGGAGCAGCAGCTCTATAGAAACGACTTGATGATCAGTCTGGTGCAGCTGGAGGGATTGATCGGCCAGCAGGAAGAGAGGAACTGGGATAAGCCTGATCTCGTCACGATCCAGGTGGGAAATGTGATGGATAACCTGTCTACTCTTGTTCTGACCGAGCTGCCCTCCAAGTCGGAGGAGCGGATGCTGCAAAGCCTGTACATCCTTCTCAGCCGATATCCCAATAGAGAGCCGTACAAGCTGCCGGAGGTATCTAAAGAAGAACAATCGGCCTTCTCCGAATTGCGAGCGGAGCTGAGGGATTCCGGAATCGGAATTGGAATCTCGATGAGCGGCAGCGTCAAGGAAGCCAAGCGCAAGCTGGAAAACTTGCGTGAAGCGCTGGAGGCGAGAGAATTCAATCGCTTCTAGTCTTAGGCAGAGGCCAGGCGTCATCGCATGGGATACAATGAGGGAGACGAGGATCATTCTAAGGGAGGAAAAGGGGAAATGAAAACCCGTTTGCGAAGCATTGACGCCCGTCCCGCATTCGCCCGTCCCGCAATCGCCGGCCCCGCTTTCGCCGGCCCCGCAATCGCCCGTCCCGCGCTCGCCTGTCCGCGTCTTGGGCAAGGGGACCGCCTCCTGGATTCAGCCGTGCTGGACAACCTCAAAGCCGAGACAACCAAGGAGGCTGGAGACATGAGAACGGAACAGCAGATGATGGACTTGATTCTGGGTTATGCCCGGCAGGACGAGCGCGTGCGAGCGGTCGTCATGAACGGCTCGCGGACCATTGTGAACGTGCCGAAGGATCGCTTTCAGGATTACGACATCGTCTATCTGGTGACGGAGCTGGATTCTTTTGTGCAAAACCATGCCTGGACAGACGTTTTCGGAAAGCGCCTCATCATGCAGATGCCGGACGAGGGCCAGCTGTTCCCTTCGGACCGCGAAGGACGATACGCTTATCTGATGCAGCTGGCGGATGGCAACCGCATCGACTTGACGCTCATCGAGCGGAGTCAGTCGGATGAGTATGTTCTCGAGGACAAGCTGACGGTCGTGCTGCTCGACAAGGACGGCATGCTGCCGGAGCTGCCTCCTCCGACCGACGAGGACTACCGCATCAAGCCTCCGACCGCATCGGAGCATGCCGGCTGCTGCAACGAGTTCTGGTGGGTGGCGACCTATGTCGCCAAGGGGCTGTGGAGGCAGGAGCATTTGTATGCTTACGACCACCTGAATCTCTATGTACGGCCGATGCTGCTGACGATGCTGGACTGGCAGGTCGGAATCTCAACCGAATATAAAGTGAGTACGGGCAAAAACAGCAAGTATTTGCGGCAGTATGTGGACGGACGGACATGGAGCGAGCTGATGGCGACTTATTCCGATGCCAGCCTCGAAGGCATGTGGGAGGCTCTGTTCGCCATGGGAGAGCTGTTCCGCCGCGTCAGCTCCGAGGTGGCCGAATCGATGGGCTTTGCCTTCAACGAGGCGGAAGCTCTTCGGGTGACGGCTTATTTGGAAGAAGTAAGGAGCCAGTCCGTCCGATAGCAAGAGGACTTGAACGGAAGCGGGATGTCTGATGAGATGGGAGGCGAATAGGTGGAATCCAACCGGCAGATCCATCCGTTGCGAATAAAAACGCCTATACTGTGGGCGGAAACGATAGGTCTTGCAGTCGTCCTGCTCGTGAATGGGGCGAACTTCAGCAGGCATCGGGATCTGGATCCGCTTATTTTAGGCATGGGCGTCGTCATTCTGATTTTCCTCCTGTTGCTCGTCGGAATCCGGCTCAGCCGCTTGAAGCAGCAGCCGAGGCAGCTGACTCTGTCGCCCGGTGCATTGGAAATTGGCGACAGCCGTTATGAGGCGAGTGAAATCGGTGAAATTCGAGTCTGCGGAGTGTTTGGAGCTTATACCGGCATTTTGAGACGCGGACGCCGTATCGTCCCGCCGTCTCTCTACTTCCGATTTCTAGAGGATGAGGAGCAGGGAGTCCGGGAGCTGGAGCGGTGGGCCGCTGACAATGGAATCAAGGTAGCCCGGAAAAACTTTTTGAAATGGATTTGAAGACGGTTGCCGTTTGCAGTAAGTAGCGTCTATGAAAGGGGAATGTCTGTGAATGCACTTGTATTCCATGAATTCGGCGGACCGGAGGTGCTTCATGTGGAGGAACTCCCGGATCCCATTCCGGCTGCCGATGAAGTGCTCGTGCGGGTGGAGGCGATCGGGCTCAACTTCGCTGATATTTACCGGAGGCGGGGCAACTACCATCTGGTTGGCCGGCCGCCTTATATTCTGGGCTACGAAGGAGCCGGCGTTGTCGTGGAGGCAGGAGCAGGAGCGCAAGCATGGAAAAAAGGGGATCGAGTCGCATTCGCCGACGTTCCGCATGCCAACGCGGAGCTGGTGCGGGTTCCTGCCGATCGCGCCATTCCGCTGCCGGACGAAATCAGCTTCGAGCAGGCGGCCGCCGTGCTGCTGCAGGGCTTGACCGCCCATTATCTCGTGAACGACAGCTTCCGCGTCGCTCCGGGGGATGAGGTGCTCGTCCATGCCGCCGCGGGAGGCGTCGGGCAGCTGCTCGTTCAGCTTGCTGCCGCCAAGGGAGCGCGGGTGCTCGGACTGACCTCGTCCGCCGCCAAGCGGCAAGCCGCTCTTCAAGCCGGTGCGGACGAGGTGCTGCTGTACGGGCCGAATTGGGCAAGCGAAGCGCGTCAGTGGAGCGGAAGCGGCGATGGAGTCAGCGTAGCCTACGATTCGGTCGGTTCGACGCTGATGGACAGCTTTGCCGCTGTAAGGACGCGGGGTGCGGTCGTTTTCTACGGAATGGCGGGCGGAGATCCCGCTCCCGTCGATCCCCGGATGCTGATGGACACCTCCAAGACACTGACCGGCGGCGACTTATGGAATCATGTCACGACGCAGGAGGAGAGGATCCGCCGCTCGGGCGAGCTGTTCGGCTGGATTCGGGAAGGCAGCCTGAAGCTTGCGGATATCCGCAGCTTCGCTCTGTCGGACGGAGCGGATGCTCATCGCCTGCTGGAGAGCCGCCTGCACAGCGGGAAGATCGTCTTGATTCCATAGCTTCATAGGGCTGGGCCCTCCAGGGACGGAGAGAAATCTCCGTCCTTTTTTCTATGCTTGAGTTCTTTAACGAATTTGATTATTATCTAATTAGATATCCATTGAACTGACAACTGTTCTTGAGAACTTGGAAAGGAGAGTGGCGACGATGACAAACCCATGGCCGTCTGTATGGTCATCCGAACGCTGCAAAGTCCACGATTTACAGGATGAGGAAGGGAATGCTGCTCAGCAGCTGTACGAGAGATCCGCTCCGCTGCCGATCTGGACGGGCCAGCCTTTGAAATCCTCTTATATAAGGGATGTGCTGAACGGCAATCCGGAGCTGCCGCCGGGCGGCTGTCGGGATCGGCTGCATGTTCAGCTGGCGGAGCTGAAGGAAGAAGCCCAGGCGGCGAATCCGAATGAGGTCGGAACCGCAGCAGAATCGAATGAGGATGGAACCGCAGCAGAACCGAAAGAG
>Ga0194137_10001327_pt1 | contig 15190 bp, 18 predicted proteins | sample TARM_MetaG_T3_14_FD_134025 | JGI IMG/M metagenome (GOLD analysis project Ga0194137, IMG submission 134025) | Freshwater microbial communities from Pennsylvania, USA, analyzing microbe dynamics in response to fracking - TARM_MetaG_T3_14 (version 2) | ecosystem: Environmental > Aquatic >... | reverse complement strand
GCCGCCTCGCGCGAGGCGGCATCGGGCAGGCACAGGAAGGCCACGTCGGCGGCGTTCAGCAGGCGCGAGCGCTCTGCCGGGTCCTTGCGCTTGTCGGCGTCTATCTTCAGCACCTCGATGTCGCTGCGGGCCGCGAGGTACTCGTGAATCCGCAGACCCGTGGTGCCTTCCTGGCCATCCACAAACACCTTGAACGTCATTGCCGCTGCTCCAACCGCTGAAAATCGAACTGTGCAGGATAAGGGCAAACCATGAAATCAGAACGCGTACTGCTGCTGCCCGGCTGGCAGAACTCCGGGCCCGACCACTGGCAAAGTCGCTGGGAGCGGCTGCATGGCGACGAGCGTGTAGAGCAGCACGACTGGGACTGGCCCAGGCGCGGCGACTGGATGGCGCGGCTGGACGAGGTGCTGCTGCAGGACGATGCGCCGGCCGTCCTCGTGGCCCATTCCCTGGGCTGCCAGCTGGTGGCCGCCTGGGCCGAGCATTCCCGGCATACCGATCGCGTCAAAGGTGCCCTGCTGGTCGCCCCGCCCGACACCGAACGCGAGGACATGCCGCCCCAGCTGCACAACTGGCGCCCCATCCGCCGGCCCCGCCTGCCCTTCCCCAGCATCACCGTCATCAGCAGCGACGACCCCTTCGGCGCCGCCGAGCGCAGCACCCAGATGGCGGCCGATTGGGGCAGCAGCGTCGTCATCGCCGGACCGCGAGGGCATCTGAATGCCGAATCCGGCCTGGGCGACTGGCCAGAGGGCCGCGCCCTGCTGGAAAGCCTCGCGAAACGCTGAAGGACAATCGGCGCCCATGGTCACCAAGAAACCCAAAGGCCTCGGCCTCGGCCTGGAAGCCCTGCTCGGCCCCAAAGTCAGCGACACGCCCGCGCCCGAGCGCGACGGTCTGCCTTCGACGCTGAAGCTGGAAGCCCTGCAGGCCGGCAAATACCAGCCGCGCACCCGCATGGACGAGGGCTCGTTGTACGAGCTGGCCGAGTCGATCAAGGCCCAGGGCATCATGCAGCCGATCCTGGTTCGCCCGATCACCCCGAGCGGCGCCGTGGCCTACGAGATCATTGCCGGCGAACGCCGCTTCCGGGCTGCAAAACTGGCCGGCCTGCGCGAGGTGCCGGTGCTGGTCAAGGCCGTGCCCGACGAGTCGGCCGCCGCGATGGCGCTGATCGAGAACATCCAGCGCGAAGACCTCAATCCGCTGGAAGAAGCCCAGGGACTGAAACGTCTCACCGACGAGTTCGGCCTGACCCACGAGCAGGCCGCCCAGGCCGTCGGCCGTTCGCGCAGCGCCGCCAGCAATCTGCTGCGGCTTTTGAACCTCAGCACGCCGGTGCAGAACATGCTGATGGCCGGCGACCTGGACATGGGCCATGCCCGCGCCCTGCTGCCACTGGACGGTGCTGTTCAAATCACAACAGCCAGCGAGATCGCCGCCAAGAAGCTCAGTGTGCGCGAAGCCGAAAAGCTGGTGGCCAAGGCCCAGGGCGCGGCCCGCCAGACGCCGCTGCTGCGCGTGAAGAACGACAAGAGCCGCGACGTGCTGCGGCTGGAAGAGGAACTGGCCGACGCACTGGGCGCCACCGTCGAAGTGCGCGTCAAGAAGCGCACCAAGCGCGGCGGCCAGAGCGGCGAGCTGGCCATCCACTTCGACTCCCTGGACGCCCTGTCAGGCATCCTCGACAAGCTGCGCGGCGGCTGAGTCCCGACCGAGGACGGCGCCTGCGTTCCGTCCGACGCGTGGCGAAGGACAGGCGCTGGCTTGCTGCGCCCAACACTGGTGTGCGCCAAGGACGAAGTTGCATCCGTGACGCATGTCCCGCTTGCAACAGTTCTTCACCGCCGGCCGCTGTCTGCGCACAGCCACAAGGCCCCCATGTTTGTGTGGTTTGCCCGAAAAGTGCCAGGTCTTGCCAAAACTGCGGGCGTATGCTGGCCCGGCACCCTGTCAACGAAACGATGAGTCGATGTGTTGGTGGGCGTGTTGACAGGCAGATTGCGGCTTATTCTTGAGATTGAAGAGGAGTCGGCAGCACCAAGCTGCTGATCAGCCGAGTGGAGAGTTCTGATGACGCCTTGCAGTTGAGGCGCGATCAGAACCCCCCAGTCCCCTCGGGCACGGATCGTGCCTGTGACTGCGTGGAGTTCAAACCGCAGGAGGTGGGCATGGACGTCATCAGCCATTTCGCAGCGCGCTACGAGCGCAGCAAGGTCGAGGAACTCACGCTGGAGGAGTACCTCGCCGAGTGCAAGAAGAATCCCCTCGCTTACGCAACCGCCGCCGAGCGGATGCTGCAAGCCATCGGCGAGCCCCAGATGCTCGACACGCGCAACGACCCGCGGCTGTCGCGCCTGTTCGCCAACAAGACCATCAAGATCTATCCGGCCTTCGCCGAGTTCTATGGCCTGGAAGAAGCCATCGAGCAGGTGGTGTCCTATTTCAGGCACGCTGCACAGGGCCTGGAGGAAAAGAAGCAGATCCTCTACCTGCTGGGGCCCGTGGGCGGCGGCAAGAGCTCCATCGCCGAGCGGCTCAAGCAGCTGATGGAGCATGTGCCCTTCTACTCGCTGGCCGGCTCGCCGGTGAACGAGTCGCCGCTGGGCCTGTTCGACCCCATCGAGGACGGCCCGCTGCTGGAGCGCGATTACGGGATACCGCGCCGCTACCTGAACCGCATCCTGTCGCCATGGGCGGTCAAACGCCTGGACGAGTTCGGCGGCGACATCCGCAAGTTCAAGGTCGTCAAGCGCTACCCCAGCGTGCTCAAGCAGATCGGCGTCTCCAAGACCGAGCCGGGCGATGAGAACAACCAGGACATCTCCAGTCTGGTCGGCAAGGTCGACATCCGCAAGCTCGAGACCTATGCCCAGGACGACCCCGACGCCTACAGCTATTCCGGCGGCCTGTGCCTGTCCAACCAGGGCCTGCTGGAATTCGTCGAGATGTTCAAGGCGCCCATCAAGGTGCTGCACCCGCTGCTGACCGCCACGCAGGAAGGCAATTACAAGGGCACCGAGGGCTTTGGCGCGATTCCCTTCGACGGCATCATCCTCGCGCACAGCAACGAGAGCGAGTGGAAGACCTTCCGAAACAACAAGAACAACGAGGCCTTCCTCGACCGCGTCTACATCGTCAAGGTGCCCTACTGCCTGCGCGTCGGCGAAGAGGTCAAGATCTACGAGAAGCTCATCCGCGGCTCGTCGCTGGCCGAGGCCAAGTGCGCCCCGGGCACGCTGAAGATGATGAGCCAGTTCGCGGTGCTCACCCGGCTGAAGGAGCCCGAGAACTCGTCGCTGTATTCCAAGATGCAGATCTACGACGGCGAGAACCTCAAGGACACTGACCCGCGCGCCAAGAGCTACCAGGAGTACCGCGACTACGCCGGCGTCGACGAGGGCATGAGCGGCATCAGCACGCGCTTCGCCTACAAAATCCTGTCCAAGGTCTTCAACTTCGACAGCTCCGAGGTCGCCGCCAATCCGGTGCACCTGATGTATGTGCTCGAGCAGCAGATCGAGCGCGAGCAGTTCCCCAAGGAGCTGGAAGAGAAATACGTTGGTTTCATCAAGGAGCAGCTGAGCCCGCGCTATGCCGAGTTCATCGGCAAGGAGATCCAGACCGCCTATCTGGAAAGCTATAGCGAGTACGGCCAGAACATCTTCGACCGCTACGTGACCTATGCCGACTACTGGATCCAGGACCAGGAGTACCGGGACACCGACACCGGCGAGGTATTCGACCGCGCGGCGCTGAACGCCGAGCTGGAGAAGATCGAGAAGCCGGCCGGCATCTCCAACCCCAAGGACTTCCGCAACGAGATCGTCAACTTCGTGCTGCGGGCGCGCGCCAACAACGCGGGCAAGAACCCGCTGTGGACCAGCTACGAGAAGCTGCGCACCGTCATCGAGAAGAAGATGTTCTCCAATACCGAGGAGCTGCTGCCCGTCATCAGCTTCAATGCCAAGGCCAGCGCCGAGGACGCCAAGAAGCACGAGAACTTCGTGCAGCGAATGGTGGACAAGGGCTACACGGCCAAGCAGGTCAGGTTGCTGTGCGAGTGGTATCTGCGGGTGAGGAAGTCGAGCTAAAGAGAAAGCAGGTCGCTCGATGTCGCTTCAGCAAATCATCGATAGACGGCTGTCGGGCAAGAACAAGTCCATCGGCAACCGCGAGCGCTTCCTGCGCCGCCACAAGGAGCAGATCCGCGAGGCCGTGAAACGCGCGGTCGACGGCCGCGGCATCCGCGACATGGAGCGTGGCGAGGATGTGCACATCCCGAAGAAGGACTTGAGCGAGCCCGTCTTCGGCCATGGCGACGGCGGCATCCGCGAGGTGGTGCGGCCGGGCAACCAGGAGTATGTGAAGGGCGACCGCATCGCCAAGCCCAAGGGTGGGCAGGGCGGTGGCAGCGGCAGCGGCGAGGCCAGCGACCAGGGCGAAGGGGAGGACGACTTCGTCTTCCACCTCAGCAAGGAAGAGTTCATGCAGGTCTTTTTCGAAGACCTGGCCCTGCCCAATCTCGCCCGCACGACGCTGGCCGACACGCCGGAGTGGCGCAGCCAGCGTGCCGGCTTCGTCTCCGACGGCACGCCCACCAATCTGCATGTCGTGCGCTCCATGCGCGGGGCGCTCGGCCGCCGCATCGCTCTCGGCATGGACAAGCGTCGCGAGCTGCACGAACTCGAGGCCCGCGAGCAGGAGCTGCTGAAGGAAGACCGCCCCGAGACGCCGCGCCTGCTGCTCGAAACCCGCGAGCGCATCAAGCATCTGCGCGAGCGCATCGCCGCCATTCCCTTCCTCGACCCCATCGACCTGCGCTTCAGGGCCCGCGTGCGCATCCCGGTGCCGACGACGCGTGCCGTCATGTTCTGCCTGATGGACGTGTCCGGCTCCATGGACGAAGGCCGCAAGGACCTGGCCAAGCGCTTCTTCATCCTGCTCTACCTCTTCCTGACGCGGCACTACGAGAAGATCGACGTCGTCTTCATCCGCCACCACACCCAGGCGCAGGAGGTGGACGAGCAGAACTTCTTCCATGCCACCGAGACCGGCGGCACCGTCGTGTCGTCGGCCCTGGTGCTGATGGAGCAGATCATCAGGGAGCGCTACTCGCCAACCGAGTGGAATATCTACGGCGCCCAGGCCAGCGACGGCGACAACTGGCACCACGACAGCGGCCGCTGCCGTGAGCTGCTGGCCGACAAGATCCTGCCGCTGTGCCGCTACTTCGCCTATGTGCAGGTGGCCGAGCCCGAGCAGAACCTCTGGGAGGAATACCAGAAGCTCAGCGAGGACGCGAAGCACTTCGCCATGCGCAAGGCCGTCGAGGCCTCGCAGATCTACCCCGTCTTCCGTGAGCTGTTCAAGAAGGAAGGGGCGTCCGCATGAGCTGCAAAGAGGACCGCCGACACCCGGAGCGCGCCGCGGTACCGCCGTCCGGCATGCCGGAGCGCCGCCAGCGCCAGCCGCTGCAGCGCATGAAGCCGCTGGCCCAGCGCCCCAGCCAGCCCCTGCCCTCGCCCAACGACTGGAGCTTCGATCTCATCGAGGAATACCACGCTGTCATCAAGAACACCGCCGAGCGCTTCGGCCTGGACACCTATGCCAACCAGCTCGAGGTCATCACCGCAGAACAGATGATGGACGCCTATGCCTCGGTCGGCATGCCGGTGAACTACCGCCATTGGAGCTATGGCAAGGAGTTCATCGCCACCGAGCGCAGCTACAAGCGCGGCCAGATGGGCCTGGCCTACGAGATCGTCATCAACTCCGACCCCTGCATCGCCTATCTGATGGAGGAGAACACGCTGGCCATGCAGGCCCTCGTGATCGCCCACGCCTGCTACGGACACAACAGCTTCTTCAAGGGCAACTATCTGTTCCGCATGTGGACGGATGCCTCGTCCATCATCGACTACCTCGTCTACGCCAAGAACTACGTGGCCGACTGCGAGGAGCGCCATGGCCTGGATGCCGTCGAGTCCCTGCTGGACAGCTGCCACGCCCTGATGAACCACGGCGTGGACCGCTACCGGCGCCCCGCCAAGCTGTCCCTGGCCGAAGAGCGCGCCCGCCTCAAGGACCGCGAGCAGCATGCCCAGCTGCAGATCAACGATCTCTGGCGCACCCTGCCCAAGAAGCCCGACCGCCCCGACGAGGCCGCCGAGAGCCGCCGCTTCCCCGACGAGCCGCAGGAGAACCTGCTCTATTTCATCGAGAAGAACGCGCCCCTGCTGGAGCCCTGGCAGCGCGAGGTCGTGCGCATCGTGCGCAAGATCGCCCAGTACTTCTACCCGCAGCGCCAGACCCAGGTCATGAACGAGGGCTGGGCCACCTTCTGGCACCACCGCCTGCTCAACCAGATGTACGACGACGGCTATCTGTCGGACGGCATGATGATCGAGTGGCTCAAGTCCCACACCAACGTCGTCTACCAGCACCCGGGCGCCAACCTCAACCCCTATGCGCTGGGCTTCGCGATGTACACCGACATCAAGCGCATCTGCGAGAACCCGACGGACGAAGACCGCGCCTGGTTCCCCGACATCGCCGGCAGCGAATGGCTGCCCACGCTCGACCACGCAATGCGCAACTTCAAGGACGAGAGCTTCATCGGCCAGTACCTGAGCCCGAAGATCATGCGCGACTTCCGCCTCTTCTCCATCCTCGACGACGAGACCAAGAGCGAATACGAGATCTCGGCCATCCACGACGAAGGCGGCTACCGCCATCTACGCCAGGCTCTGTCGCGCCAGTACGACCTCTCCACCCGCGAGCCCAATATCCAGGTCTGGAACGTCAACCTGCGCGGCGACCGGTCGCTGACGCTGCGCCATGTGCAGCACCTCAACCGACCACTGCACGACAGCGCGCAGGAGGTGCTCAAGCATGTGGGCCGGTTGTGGGGCTTCGCCGTCAACCTCGAAAGCGTCAACGGCCGCGGCGACGTGACCAAGCGCTGGAACGTGCCGGCCCAGCCGGGTTGATACTCGCCGGCATGCTCCGGCTGCTTCTGCCCCTCGTCGTCGTCGCCACCGCGCTGCCGGCCCACGCCGCGGGGCTGAGCGAGCGCCAGGCCTGCCTCAAGCTCATCGGCACGGCGCGAGCGCTGCATCTGGCCGGCGAGAAAAAGCGCGGCGACTACCGCTGCAAGCGCCACCCCGTCGACGCCGACTTCGTCTTCACGCTGCGCTTCGACGGCCCCAAGGAGCCCAAGGACGAGAGCCATCTGCTCGGCTACTACGCCGTCGACAAGGCCACGCGCGAGGTCTACGAGTGGGATCTCACCACGCAGCAACGCGGTGCGCCCCTCGTCCCACCCCGGGCCGGCAAGCCCAAGGCCCGCTAAGGCGTGAGCGCCCGGCTGCCGAACAACGCTTCAGTGCATGAAATGGTTCCAGGCGTAGAGCAGGATGAGGGCACCGACGACGGACAGGATGAGGCCAGCCGGGTGAACCAGGGCACCGTCCGCCGGCTTGCTGAAGATGCGCGCAATGAAGCCGCCGACAAAAGAGCCGGCAATGCCGAGCACGCCTGTCATCACAAGACCCAGGTGCTCGGAACCCGGCATGATGAAGCGCGCAATCGCGCCGACGATGACGCCGACGATGAACATCCACAGCAAGTGCAGCATGAAATCCTCTAGGTTGGTGGAGCGAAGGCTGGCCGCGCCCGCATCGCTCATGACGGGCGGGCCGGATCATCTTTAGGCAGACCCCGACCGCCGGCACCAAGGCGAACCCTAAGCGTCAGGCTTCCGACAAGTTCGTGGCGGGCCGCTTCGCGCGGCTAGCCGCCGTAGCAGCGGATCTCGATGAGGTGCTTGTTGGGGTCGTTGAAGTACAGCGTCGGCCCCGGGCCGCGCGCGCCCACCTCGCTGCCCGGTCCGGTGTTGCTGCCGACCGAATCAAACGTGGGCCCGTAGCCGATGCCCGCCGCCTGGATGCGCGCAAAGATGGCCTCGAACTCGGCCGGCGTCACCGCGAAGGCGTAGTGCTCCATGCCCGGCGTGCCCCAGGGCGCCAGCTGCAGCTGGCAGTCCGGCCCGGCCTTAATGACGGTGAAAGGGCCGTCGTGGCCGGCGTCGGCGAAGCCCATCACCTCGGTATAGAAGCGCAGGCTGTCGGCCAGGTCGTTGACCTTGAGGATGAGGTGGTCGAGGGTGGCCATGGGTTCACCTTGGCGTCGAGGGCGCCAGCCGCTTCAGCAGCCCTACGGCCGACAGAAACACCGCGCAGGCGCCGAGCTGCAGGCTCGCCTGCGCGAGCGACGGCGGAAACACCAGCAAAAAGCCGTGGCCCTTGATCAGGGCCGCGAAACTGGACACCGCGAAGGGCATGAAGAACAGCCGGAAGGTCTGCCACGAGGCCGCCGCCTGGCCCCCCACGCTGAGCAGCAGGGCCACGCCGACGATGACGCTGATGCCGACGGAATTCAGCCAGATCGCAGGTGTCGGATCGAAATAGGCGACGACAGTGCAGACGTACCAGATCAGATAGCACCACAGCACCATCTTGCCCAGAGACAGGCCCTGGAAGTAGCGCAGCAGCCTCATGCGCGCCAGGCGCTCGCGGGCCTCAGCAAGCGCCTCGCGAACAGCACCGCCGACACCAGCAACAGCACCAGCCCCGTCATGGCCTCGGCCCAGATGGTCAGGTTGGCCAGCAAGGTGTGCTCGGAGCACAGGCCCAGCCGGTAATGCAGCAGGCCATCCAGGCCCAGGGCGCCGTAGACGCCCAGCGCCAGCAGGCCGAGGGCACGCAGACCAAGACGGGTCAGCACCCAGGCCAGCAAGCCCACGCCGCAGACGGCAAACCAGAACAGCCAGACCCGCCCCGGCGTCAGCCAGGCCGGCATGCCGGGATAGAACGCGATGTACCGGGCGTTGTGGCTGAAGTGGGCGAGGCTGGCGGCGAAGTAGGCGACCGTCAGCGGAGGCAGGACAGGGGTCATTTTTGAAGCTTGCACCACCCCTCCTCACCAGCCCACGCGCAAGCCATCGCGGTCTGATTCTTCGTCACCACTCTTCAGCCATCCGATGGCGGTCGCGATCAGCAGCAAGGCGCCGGCCAGTTCGAACCATCGCCAGTACTTGTTGGACTCGATGAGCTCGCCGTCGCGGTCGATGCTGATGCACTTCTTGAACAGATTGCTCGACCGGATGATCACGCTGTCGCCGTCCTTCAAGGCCGTGTACGTGGCATAGCCCACGTCACAGGAGGACAGGTTGCCGCCGACGAGATGAACCGTGTAGTTGGTGTCGCTGCTCTGTCTGGCGTTGATCTGCGTGCTGCTGGTGTGCCGGTCGACATGCAGCTGATGCGTACGCATCGGCAGTCCAGCATCCACGACCAACGCAAGGCCGAAGCAGAACAGGGCGCATCTGAAAAGAAACTTGAGCAACGCGGCCGCCTTCCCGATGAAAGACCCTGTGGAGTTCGATAACAGCGCACCGAGGATCGCCGCCCGGAACTATGCCAACAAACCCCGGGAGCGGGTCGTTCAGGCTCGCACTTTGGCAATAGGCACATCGCCCATCAAGCCGTCCACCAAGGCACGCTTTCCCGGCGGTGTCAGCCGCACTTCTCGGGAGTCCGGCACACGGGTCATCCAACCTCGCTGCACGATGGCTTCCAACCACGCCACCGCCAGCGGCCCCGCGAAATGGTCGCGGCGTTCAGACCAGTCCACGCAGTCGTAGAGCACCCGGCCGGTGGGCACTCCACCCTCGGGCATCAGATCCGCCAGGGCCTCCCGCCCCGCCTCGCTGAGCTCATATCGCCCATCCGGCGCGGCCGTCACCCAGCCCTTGCCCAGCAGGGCCTCGCGCCATTGCACGCCCAGCTCGCCGGCCAGATGGCCATAGCAACTGCGCGCATGCCGTAGGCCGCGCATCTCGGGTTTCTGCCAGCGCTTCAGGTCGGCGGCCGGCCCGGCTTGACGGCCATCGGCCACGCGCAGCAGGGCCTCCAGCGCATGCGCCACATCGCCATCGGCCAGGCCGAAGTAGCGATGCCGCCCCTGCGGCCGCACGCGGGCCAGGCCTTCGTCGACGAGGAGCTTCAGGTGGGCTGACATCGTCGCAGCGCCCACACCGGCATGCGCGGCCAGCTCGCCGGCGGTGTGCAGGCGGCCGTCGAGCAGCCGGGCCAGAGTGCGCGCCCGGGTCGGGTCGGCAATGGCGGCCGCCACACGGGCCAGGCGGGGCTCGGCGCCACTCATCGCGGGACTTGCTCGCGCTCGTTCAAGCCGTAGTCGCGCACCACATGGGCAACTCTCAAGCGGTAGTCGGCGAAAAGCCCGCCGCGACCGGCGGCCTGGGCCTCGCGGTGGCGCTCCATCTCGCGCCAGCCGCGCACGGCGTCCTCGTCGCGCCAGAAGGACAAGCTGAGCAGCTTGCACGGCTGGGTCAGACTCTGAAAGCGCTCCACCGAGATGAAGCCGTCCATGCGCTCCAGCAGCGGCTTCAGCGCCGCGGCATGGTCGAGATAGGCCTGGCGCCCCTCTTCCGTGGGCTGCACTTCGAAGATGACGGCAATCATGGCTGGACATCCTCGCAGAAGCTGCGCTCCTCGCGCAGGATGAAGCGCTGCGCTTTCGCGAACTCGAAGTTGGCGCGCGCCTCGGGGTCGGCCTTGAGCCGCGTACGGTAGTCCTCGTAGGCCGCCAGCGAATCGAAGCCGACCAGGCCCCAAGCCTCGTAATTCGTGCCCTCGTGAGGCAGCCAGTAGCCCAGTAGCCGCCCGCCGAGGCGGGGAATGATGCGGCCCCAGGCCTGGGCGTATTCGCGGAAGGCCTCGCGCTGGAAGGGATCGAGTTCGTAGCGGATGAAACAGGTGATGGGCATGGCGTTCTCGCGGGGTGTTCAACAGAGGCCCTCAGTGTGGGTCGCCCATCCCCGCCGACGCTTCGTCGCGCAACGAAGCGTGCCTCGTGAAGGATCCGCCGCCGCTTGGCGCGCTAGGCTCTCCCCTCCAAACCGGGACGCCCACCATGACCCCACTGCGCCACATCGTCATTGCCCTGCTGGCCACCCTGGCCGCCGCCATCGCGCAGTCGCAGACCGCCGCACCGCCGCCGCTCGAACTCGTCGTTCTCGGCTCCGGTGGCCCGGGCGCCACCGGCCGTGCGGGGTCCAGCCATTTGGTGCTTGTCGACGGCGTGGCGCGCGTGCTGGTGGACGCCGGACCCGGCGCCTTTGCCCGCCTGGGCGAGGCCAGGCTGCCGCTGGGGCGGCTGGACCTCATCCTGCTCACCCATCTGCATGCCGACCACGCCGGCGGCCTACCCGGCATCGTCAAGGCCCGCGCCGTGTCGGCGGGACGGCCCGTGACACTGAAGATCTTCGGCCCGGTCGGCCAACGCGCCCGCCAGCGCGACGACGGCGACTTCCCCTCCACGCGGCGCTTCGTGGACCTGCTGTTCGGCAAGCAGGGCGCCTTCGCCTATCTGCCGGATTTTTCGGCACCGCTGACGCTGCGCACCACTGACATCGGCGCCCCCGCCCAGCCGCGCGTGCTGCTGGATGAGGACGGCCTGCGCATCACCGCCCTGGCCGGCCACCACCGCGACGCGCCAGCCGTCATCTACCGCATCGACCACGGCGGCAAGAGCCTGACCTTCAGCGGCGACATCGACCCCGCCGGCCATACCGCCCTGCGCCGGCTCGCCGCAGACACCAGCCTGCTGGTCTTCAACAGCGTCGTGCTGGATCCGCCCGGCTCGCCCCCCGTGCTCTACACCCTTCACACCCCGCCGGCCCAGATCGGCGAGATCGCCGCCGGCGCGCAGGCTGGCCAGTTGCTGCTGGCCCACCTGTCACCGGCCATCGAGACCCAGCGCGAGGCGGTCCAGGCTTCGATCCGCGCGCACTACGCCGGCCCGCTGACCTGGGCCGAGGACGGGCTTCGCATCGTGCCCTGAGCCTTGCAACCCTCTGGCTGCTTTTGCGGCTGGCCGGCCCCGGCTATCCTCAACGCCCCGATCCGGCCGTCTGCCGGTGCCATCGCCGCCGTCAGGCTCATCTTGACCAGCCCCGCCCGCCCCAACCCGCCACCCGCCTCACCGTGGGCGCGCTGGCTGCTCGGGCCCGATGGCGAGGGCCGCGGCGCCGTCAAGCTGACGCTGCTGGCCTTGACGGTCTACGGCCTGTTCGCGCTGAACGTGGCCGTGCAGGTCAGGTTGGGCCTGATGGAGGCTGGCGCCGGTGTCTGGGTCAGCGCCCTGAGCCTGGTGGGCATCACCGCCTTCTTTCTGCTGCTGCGCACCGGCCTGAGCCGGCGCCTCGGTGGTGACCCGACGCTGACCCTGCCGCAATCGGTCTTCGGCGTGCTGATCACGGCCTGGGGCTATGCCATCGACCCGCCGCTGCGCGGCGCCATCATCGCCATCATGCTGCTCAACCTGGTCTGGGGCATGTTCGTGCTGTCGCAGCGCCAGGCCTTTGGCCTCTACCTGTTCGGGCTGGCGTCCCTGGGCGCGGCGATGGTGTGGGGCGCATTGACCGACCCGGTCCACTTCCCGCCGGCAGTCGAGGCCCTGCACTTCAGCTTCGCGGCCATCCTGATGACGGCGGTGTCGGTGCTGTCGGTCAACATGGCCAAGCTGCGCGCCAAGCTGGGCGCACGCACGGCGGAGCTGCGCGCGGCCCTGGAGCGCATCCAGTACCTGGCCCATCACGACGAGCTGACGCGCATCAGCAACCGCCGCCATCTCAGCGAAAGACTGGCCGCCGAGCAGCTCAACCAGCGCCAGAGCGGCCAGACCATGAGCCTGGTGCTGATCGACATCGACCACTTCAAGACCGTCAACGACCGCCATGGCCACGCGGCGGGCGACGCCGTGCTGCGTCAATTCGCGAACGCCCTGCAAGCCACGCTGCGCAGCACCGACTTCGCCGGTCGCTGGGGTGGCGAGGAGTTCCTCGTCGTCACGCCCCAGGCCAGCGCCGAGACGGCCGCGGCCCTGATCGAGCGGCTGCGTGCGGCCCTCGCCGCGACGCCGTTCGACAATCTGGTGCCGGGCCTGCACATCACCTTCTCGGCTGGCGTGGCCGAATGCGCGCCGGGCGAGGACCTGCACCTGGCCATCGAACGCGCCGACCGCGCCCTCTACCAGGCCAAGCAGGGCGGCCGCGACCGAACCGTCAGCGAGTTCGCGCCACTGGCTTAAAGCGGCCCGACGGGGATGCAGAGCTCGCAGTCGAAGACCCCGGTCTTGAAGTCGAACCTCGACTGCGGCCCGTAGTGTTCGAAGCAGGGCCGCGCATCCAGCTGCAGGCCGCTGCTTGGCAGCCACTGGCCCATCATGGCGGCCCAGGCGGCACCGATCTCCGCGGCCGTGCCGACAAAGTCCAGCGCGGCATAGCGGCCGCCCGGCAACTCGGTGACAAGGGCTCCGCCGTTGGGCAGCCAGTCGTCGGGCACGGCCACACCGGCGTCGTAGCGGCATCGCTCGGGCGGCACCAGGCTGGGGTCGTCGTGGCCGATACCGAAGCGGGCCACGGGGCCGAGGTTCTGCGTGGCCAGCCAGGGGTTGAAGGTCTCGGCCCAGAAGCGGCCGAGCTCGGGGCCGTAGGCGCCCTGGTAGCGCAGATAGCCCATGCGCACGGGTTGCCGATCGATGAGGCGGACATTCACGGTGACTTCTCCTGAATCGTCGTTGCGGGAGAAGCCATGCTCGCCGGCGCGCCAGGCCCCGCCCTGATCCAGATTGCTGTCCGCCTGATCGAGATTGCGCCACTGCGTTGGCGAATGGCCGAAGCGGGCCTTGAAGGCGCGCGCAAAGGCCTCGGCCGAGCCATAGCCCACGCCCAGCGCAATGCTGAGCACCGTCGACTCCGGCTGGCCGCGCAGGCGCTGGGCCGCTTTTTCCAGCCGGCGGCGCGCGAGGTAGTCGCCCAGGGTCTGGCCCGTCCACGCCAGGAAGAGGCGATGGAAGTGGTAGGGCGAGAAATGGGCAACGGCGGCGCTGGCCTCCAGGTCCAGCGGCGCGTCCAGGTGGCGGTCGATGTGCTCCTGCACGCGGTGCATGCGCACCTCGTACTGGCGCCGGCTGGCGTTGGATGGGTTCACGCCCTCGCCGGCCTCATCAGGCGCGCCTGCACCGGTGGGCCGCATCAAGGGGCTTGCCGAAGCTTGCCAGCACCCAGCACCAGGAACAGGGCGCCCGGACCACAGAACACCAGCTGCCGGGCCAACAGGGACGCCAGCAGCATCATGCCGCCGGCGACTACGAACAGGTAGCCACTGCGCTTGTCTGAGTCTCGATCCGACATGAGGTCTCCCGGCGCGATGCCCACCGCATCGTCGACGCCGCGACTATGCCAACAAACGGCGTCCGAACAACCCTCACCCCCAGGTGCGCACAAGGTGCCTCATCGCGTCAGCCAGCACAGCCGAAAGCTCGCCGATGGAGGCCGCGGAATCGGACTGCAGGGCCACAACGACCCAGGGCGAGCGCCCGCCCGGCGGGAAGACCAAGGCCACGTCGTTGACCGCGCCGCGGGCGCCGCTGCCGGTCTTGTCGATGACGCGCCAGCTCGAGTCCGGAACACCGGCGCGCAAGCGCTGCAGGCCGGTACGCGAAGCCTGCAGATCGGCCCACAGCCGCGCCTGGCTGGCGCGTGTGAGGCCGCGACCGAGCAGCAGGTGTTGAAGCGTGCTGGCGAGGGCTCGCGGCGTGCTCGTGTCGCGCACATCGCCGGGCACGTTCTCGTTCAGCTCTGTCTCCCAGCGGTCCAGCCGCGTGACCGCATCGCCCTGCTCGCGCAGCCAAGCCGTCAGCCCGGCGGGCGATTCGCAGCAATGGCGCAGCAGCACATTGGCGCAGGGGTTGTCGCTCTCGACGACGATGCCCTGCACCAGCTCGGCCAGCGTCGCCTGGCCGCGCGGCAAATAGCGGTCGAAGGCAGGCGAATGCGGCACGCGCTGGCTTTCTTGCAGCGGCACGGCATCGTTCCAGCCCCAGTGCCCCGCCTCCACACCCTGGGCCACGCGGGCGGCCAGCAGGATCTTGAAAGTCGAGGCGGTGGCGAAGCGCTCATCGGCGCGGTGGGCCAGGCAGCGGCCGCTGCCGCTGTCGACGGCAAAGAAGCCCAGGCGCCCATGCACGCGGCCCTCCGGGGCAGCGAAGTCGGGGCTGGAGGCCCAGGCGGGCAGGGCGGCCAGGCCGGTCAGATGTG
>Ga0194137_10001325_pt1 | contig 15198 bp, 11 predicted proteins | sample TARM_MetaG_T3_14_FD_134025 | JGI IMG/M metagenome (GOLD analysis project Ga0194137, IMG submission 134025) | Freshwater microbial communities from Pennsylvania, USA, analyzing microbe dynamics in response to fracking - TARM_MetaG_T3_14 (version 2) | ecosystem: Environmental > Aquatic >... | reverse complement strand
GACGTCATCTATGAGCGCTACAACCTCTTCCTGCTGGCCGGCGCCATGCTCAAGCGTCGCACGGGCCTGCCGCTGCTGCTGGAGGTGAACGCACCGCTGGCCGAAGAGCGTGGCAAGTTCGGCGGCCTCGGCCTGCCGCGCCTGGCCCGCTGGGCGGAAGCCAAGGCCTGGCGCGCCGCCGACTTCGTGTTGCCGGTCACTGATGTGCTGGCCGACCACGTACGCGCCGTCGGCGTGCCCGAATCGCGCATCGTCGTCGTGCCCAACGGCATCAACGAGGCCCACTTCGCGGCAGCGCCCAGCCAGGCCGAGGCCAAGGCCGCCCTCGGCTGGCCGGACGCCCTGGTGCTGGGCTTCACCGGCTTCGTGCGCGACTGGCACGGCATGGACCGCGTCATCCGCTGGATGGGCAGCCCTGGCGCGCCCGCCCAGGCGCGGCTGCTCATCGTCGGTGACGGCCCGGTGCGTGCCGAGCTGGAGCAACTGGCCGCCAGCCTCCAGCTGGGCGAGCGCGTGCGCTTCACCGGCGTCGTCCACCGTGATCGCGTGCCTGGCCTCGTCGCCGCTTTCGACGTCGCCCTGCAGCCGGCCGTCGTGGCCTATGCATCGCCGCTCAAGTTGATCGAGTATCTCGCCCTCGGCAAGGCCATCGTCGCTCCCGCCCAGCGCAACATCGCCGAAGTGCTCAGCCACGACGTCAACGCGCTGCTCTTCGAGCCGGGCGACGCCACGGGGCTCGAGCGCTCGCTGGCCCGACTGGCCCACGAGCCGGCGCTGCGCCAGCGCCTGGGCGATGGCGCGCGCGACACCATCGCTCGCATGCAGCTCACCTGGGCCGGCAACGCCCGCAAGGCCGTCGGCCTGGCCGTGAAGGCTGGAGCGAGGCCGTGATGCTGCGGGTGCTGACCTTCTCCACGCTGTTCCCCAGCAGCGTGCGGCCCACGCACGGCATCTTCGTCGAGACGCGGCTGCGTGAGCTGCTCAAGAGCGGGCAGGTCGAGTCGCGCGTCATCGCACCCGTGCCGTGGTTCCCGTCCAGCAACCCGCGTTGGGGCGAGTACGCCCTGTTCGCCGCAACGCCCGCGCGCGAGCAGCGCAACGGCATCGACGTGCGGCACCCGCGCTACCTGTTGCTGCCAAAAGTCGGCATGACGTCCGCCCCGCTCACCCTGGCCCTCGGTGCGCGCGCTGCCGCGCAGCAGCTGCTCGACGAAGGCTTCGACTTCGACCTGATCGACGCCCACTACTACTACCCCGATGGCGTCGCCGCGGCGCTGCTGGCGAAGTGGTTCCATAAGCCGCTGACCGTCACCGCCCGCGGCACCGACCTGAACCTCATCCCCCAGCACGCCCTGCCCAGGCGCATGATCGAGTGGGCCGCGCGCCGCGCCGCCGGCTCCATCGGGGTCTGTGCAGCGCTGATGGACGTGCTGCGTGGCTGGGGGCATGACCCCGCCAAGCTGCACACGCTGCGCAATGGCGTGGACCTCGAGCGTTTTCGCCCGCTGCCCCAGGCGCAGATGCGGGCCGAACTGGGTGTCGACGGTCAGCCGCTGTTGCTGTCGGTCGGCCATCTGATCGAGCGCAAGGGCCACCACGTCGCCATCGAGGCCTTGGCCGAGCTGGTGAAGCAGTGCCCCGGCGCCCGCCTCGTCGTCATCGGCGAAGGCGAGGAGAGGGCGGCGCTGACTTCCCTCGCCGCCCGACTCGGCGTCGCTGACCGCGTGCGCCTGACCGGATCCTTGCCCAACACCGAGCTGCTGAAATGGTACAGCGCCGCCGATGTGCTGTTGCTGTGCTCCAGCCGCGAGGGCTGGGCCAATGTGCTGCTCGAATCCATGGCCTGCGGCACGCCAGTGGTGGCCACCGACATCTGGGGCACTCCTGAGGTGGTGGCGCGACCCGAGGCGGGGCGGCTGGTGGCGCGGCGCGAAGGTCCGGCCTTCGCCACCGCCGTCGTCGAGCTGCTGGCGGCCGGCGTCGACCGCGCTGCCACCCGCCGCTACGCCGAAGGCTTCAGCTGGCAGGCGACGACCGACGGCCAGCTGGCGCTCTTCGACGCCATCACGCGTGAGGCGCCGCGCCATGCGTGACCTCACCCTGCTCATCATCATCGGATGGTGCTTCCTGCAGGCCTTCCGCCGACCGTGGATCGGCATCCTGTGCTGGACCTGGCTGAGCATCATGAACCCGCACCAGCTGTCCTGGAACCTGCGGACCATGCCGTTTGCGGCGGCCATCGGCGGCTCTACCCTGCTGGGCCTGTTCATGACGCAGGACCGACGCGACTATTCGCTGAACCGAGAGAACATCACCTTGATGCTCTTCATGGCGTGGTTCTGCATCACGCTGCCGTTCTCGATGATCTGGGATGAGAGCTTCGAGCTCTTCAAACGGGTCATGAAGATCGATCTGATGGTGCTCGTGACCATCGTGCTGCTGCACTCCAAGCGGCATCTGATGCTGTTTGTCTGGGTCAATGTCATCTCCATCGGTTTCTACGGCGTCAAGGGTGGCGTGTTCACCGTGCTGACCGGCGGCAGCTACAAGGTCTGGGGGCCGGATGACACCTACATCCACGGCAACAACGAGATCGCCTTGGCCATCGTCATGGTCATCCCGCTGATGCGCTTCTTGCAGATGCAGATGACGGCCAGGTGGGCCAAGATGACGATGACCTTCTGCATGATCATGATGGCCGCGGCAGCGCTGGGCAGCCATTCGCGCGGCGCACTGCTGGCGATTGCCTCGATGGCCATGGTGCTGTGGTGGCGCGGCAAGAACAAGTTCATGGGCGCGGTCACCATGGTGGTGGTGGGAGCGGCGCTGCTGTCGCTGATGCCGGCCGAATGGTGGGAGCGCATGAACACCATCAAGACCTACGAACAGGATGAGTCGGCCATGGGCCGGATCAATGCCTGGTGGCTGGCCTGGAACGTGGCCAAGTCCAATTTCTTCGGTGGTGGCTTCTTCATCTGGACGGGTCAGATCTTCGCCATCTACGGCCCCGATCCCAACGACGTGCATGCGGCGCACAGCATCTACTTCATGGTGCTGGGTGAACAGGGCTTCGTGGGCCTCTTTATCTTCCTGGCGCTGTTCTGTTTCGCCTGGGGCTCGTCTGCCCACCTGCGTGTACAAGGCCGCAAGCAGCCGCAGACGCAATGGCTGTCAGACCTGGGTAGCATGCTGCAGGTGGGGTTCGTCGGCTATGCGGTGGGGGGGGCCTTCCTCAGCCTGTCCTACTGGGACCTGCCCTACAACATGATGGTCATGGCCGTGGTGGGCCGGCGCTGGCTGGCACGCAAGGAATGGCTGACGGAGAAGCCCGAGCCGTTGATCGTTTGGCCGGTCTTCATGCAGCGGTGGTTCAAGAAGAAGTCCAAGCCGGTGCCGTCGCCATGAAGCCCCTGTTCAGTCTCCTGTCCCCTGCCGGCGCCCGTGCGCGCCTGAGCGTGCTGATCTTCCATCGCGTGCTGCGCGAGCCCGACCCGCTTTTTCCCGATGAAATCGACGCGGCGCGCTTCGACGAATTACTGGGCTGGGTGAAGTCCTGGTTCAAGGTGTTGCCGCTGGACGAGGCAGCACGCCGGCTGCAGGACGCCAGCCTGCCGGCGCGCGCCGCGGCACTGAGCTTCGATGATGGCTATGCCGACAACCACGATATCGCGATGCCGCTGCTGCGCAAGCACGGCCTGCCCTGCAGCTTTTTCGTGGCGACAGGCTTCCTGAACGGCGGCCGCATGTGGAACGACACGCTGATCGAGGCCGTGCGCCGGAGCGCGCTGCCGACACTGGATCTGCGTGGTCTTGTCGACGTCCGTGGCGACGACCTAGGCCAGCATTTGCTGGGCGACACCACCGGGCGTCGTGCGGCGCTGGGCAAGCTCATCGAGCGCGTGAAATATCTGCCTCCCGAGCCGCGCCTGGCCTGCGTCAACGCCATCGCAGCGCGTGCCGAGGTCCGGCCGCCCGACGACCTCATGATGAGCAGCGAACAGGTGCGAGGCCTGCGCCGGGCCGGCATGCAGATCGGGGCGCACACCGTCAGCCACCCCATCCTGGCCAAGCTGGACGCCAACCAGGCCGCTGACGAAATGGGCCACAGCCGCGACGCGCTGCAGGCGCTGCTGGGCGAAAAGGTCGGGTTGTTTGCCTATCCCAATGGCAAGCCGGGCACCGACTACCTGCCCGACGTGCATCCCGCCATGGCCCGCGAACTGGGCTTCGACGCGGCCGTGTCCACGCGTTGGGCAGCGGCAAGGCGCGGCGAAGACATCTTCCAGATTCCGCGATTCACGCCCTGGGACCGCAGCCGGCTGAAGTTCGGCTTGCGTCTGGCGCGCAACCTGTCGAACTGATGCGCCGGGTTCTCTTTCTCGCCAACTGGCTCACGGACAAATCATGAGGAAACGTCGCAAGCCGGCAATCAGATGTCCAGCCGGCGCCATCGGGCTGGAGGAGGCTGCATGACCCGGGATGCTTCGACGGAGCAGCTGAAAGCCTTGCAGGCCCTGCGCGGAGTGGCGGCATCGTGCGTCGTGCTCATGCATTTCAAGGAATGGATGGCCGGCTTCGCGCCCGGGCTGGCCGCCGTAGCCCAGTACGGCTACGTCGGTGTCGACATCTTTTTTCTGATCTCGGGCTTCATCATCTTTCACACCACAGCGGCGCCGCGGTCACGGCCGGCCGGTCCTTTCCTGATCCGTCGCCTGTGCCGAGTCGTGTTGCCGGCCTGGGTTGCCATGGGCTTGCTGGTACTGATCAAGGCGCCTTACCTGATCGACCTGGTGCGTGGATTGGCCTTCTTACCGCGAGAGACCGGGCACCCGCCGTATTTCGGCTACGGCTTCCTCATCGTGGCGTGGACGCTGAGTTACGAGCTGATCTTCTACACCCTGTTCGCTCTGACGCTTGCGCTGCCTTGGAGTCGCGAGCGGCGCGGTTGGAGCTGCGCCGCATGGTTGTTGCTGGTCATGCTGGCCGGACAGGCAGCCGCCGGGCACTTCACACTGGACGCCACGACGACTTTGCCCGTGGGGCGCGCCACGACGGTGGAGCAGTTCAGCCTGTGGCCGCTGCTGACGATGGCCAGCAGTCCGATGCTCGTGGAGTTCGTCGTGGGTTTGGGCTTGGCGGCTGCCTATTCCAGTCGCGGCAGGGCGCAATTGGCTGCGTGGCGTTTTGCCGCCGTGCCGGCGGGATTGGGCCTGGCGGCGCTCGGCCTGGTGTGGCCGGGGGTGGACGGGCATGGCCCCACTCGCGCGGGCGTGTTTGCCTTCGGCTGTATGTTGCTCACGCTGGGGCTGCAGGCCCGACTCGATGCCGGCGGCTTGCCGACCCCGCGACGCGCTTTGAGCGGCTTCGCATGGCTGGGCGGCTGCTCCTACAGCCTCTACCTGTTCCATCCGTTGGTGAAGGCGGCACTGCAACCAGTCGCCTCTCAACGCAGCGGCACCTCTCTCGCGCTGCTGACCGCGGGCGCATTGCTTTGCTGTGTGCTGGTGGCGGCGCTGATGCATCGATGGGTGGAACTGCCCGCACAGGCGCTTGGCAAGCGCTGGTCGCGAGCGGCTGCCGGCGCGCAGAGCCGGTAGGTACGCCGACGTCCCGTGTTCGGGCCGAGGCTGGCACGCGAGCCGTTCGGCCGATACGCGCGGGCCAGCAGGCCGCGGGTGTCAGAGGCGCGCGGCCAGCTTGAGCATGGCAAGCGTTGACTTGCCGCGCAGGCCCAGGCTGAAAGCGCGCTTGTAGTGAGCCAGTGAGCGCTGGCGATCCAGGTGCCGGTTGGCATAGCCGGCGTCGAAGTTGACCATTGCGCAGGTCCGCTTGACCGCCGCCAGATGTGGGCTCTCCGGTGCCACGAGCCCGAGCAGGATGTCGAAAACCTTGGCGTTCCAGCTCTGCTTGTCTGGCGAGAGGCTCATGGAGGCCGGATGCAGCACGTAGTTGGCCGTGATCGATGGGTTGTAGGCGACGCAGAGCTCGCTGAGCAGGGAGCTCTCCAGGCAGAAGAGCCAGTCGGCACTCTTCTTCAGTTCGCTGCGGAAACCATAGCGCCGCAGCAAGTCCATGCTGTAGAGCGTGTTGGCGCCGTTGAAGAAGATCTGGCCCTCCAGGAGGGGCTTGAACAGATCGCCCTGCAGCCGCAATTCGTCACCGGATCTGGTTGCCGCCTGCACCCAGGGCGGCGAGAAGATTTCCTTCTCGTGTCGCGCGCCGTCGGGCTCGCAAACCATCAGCCGGGTCAGATAGAGGTCGGGGCGAGCGCCGTCGGCAGCTTGCAGCGCCGCGCAGGTGCGGGCATAGAAGCCCGTTTCAACGCCATCGTCGTCGTCGAGGAAGTGGATGTAGTCACCACGAGCGTGCCGGATGCCGAAGTTGCGGCAGCTGAAGAGGCCCCGCTCCCCGTCGTTTTCCAGCAGGCGGACCTTGGGCAGTTGGGCGCTGGCAGCCTGCAGGAATTCCAGGGTGCCGTCGTTGCAGTGATCGAGGGCATAGAGCAACTCCACGTCCGCATCCAGATGGCCCCGCAGCGCTTCGAAATGCGTGCGGACGAACTCCAGCCGGTTGTGCGTGCAGCACACGATGGAGATCAATGGCTTGGGCATCGTGGAGGCGGTGTCGGTCATCATCGGTTTCGGTGGCGCCTTAGACGCTGAAAGAAGGATTGGAATGCCGTCGCAGCGCGGGTGTAGACCGGATCAGTCGCCAGGGGGTGGTTCCACCATCGCAGCGCCAGCAGCCACAAGGGCAGGACGCTCAGCGCCGTAGCAAGGAACAACGCCGTGGGCATGGGCGTCTGGCGCGGCCAGCCCCAGGACGTGGTGATCAGCAGGGCCGGCATCAGGCAGGTGATCGTGACAGCCAGGCTGCGCAGCGTGGCGTCACGCAGGCCGCGTATGTCGTTCGGCACGCAGCGCTGCTTGTAGAACAAGAAGATCAGCGGTGATGCCGTGAAGGCGACGAGGAAGGCCAGCGAAACCCACATCATGTCGCGCGACAGCATGGCGGTGGACACCACGGCCAGCACGCGCAGCAGCGCATAGACAATATCAGCCCTTGCGGAGAGATCCACCCGGCCGATGGCCAGCAGCAGGGTCGGGATCAGCGTGCTGACCGACAGCAGGGCGCCGGACAGTGCGAAGATGCCGACCATGGGCAGCGCCGCGTCCCATTGCGGGCCTGCGAGCAGCCGAAGGCTTTCCAGCGGGAAGATGCCGACGAACCCGTAATAGGGCAGGCTCAGCGCCAGCACGGCGGCATAGCTGTGCAGGAACAGGGGCTCCAGCGCCTGGCCTTCGCGGTGGGCCTTGGCAAACGCGGGCAGGGCCACGTTGCGCGCCGCGGTCATCAGGTCGCGCTGCCACATGTTCATCAGGCCCATGGCCCGGCTCAGCAAGGCAACGGGGGCCAGGCCGAGCACTCGGCCGATGACCAGGTCGTTGATGTCGACCGCCACGGTCGTCACGACCGCCGCCGTGGTGCTCGGGCGTCCGAAGCGCAGCAGCTCGCGCCACTCCGACCAGCCGGGGCGCTGCGGCCGCTGCTGCGCCGGCAGGCCGGTCCAGCAGATGACGGCAATCACAGCATTGGTGGCCACGGCGCCCCAGGCCAGGCTGGCCGGGCCGGTGCCGTGGAAGGCCAGCCCCAGCGTGGCCGCAACACCGGCCAGGCCTCCGAGCACGCTTCCGTGCAGCAGCCGGTCGAACCGCATCGAGCGCCTCAGCAGAGACTGGCTGATCGAGCACAGCGGCAGAAGCAGGAAGTTGAGCGCCGTGACGCGCAACACCGTGCGGATCTCGGCGTCGCCGTAGAAGTCGGCGGCCAACGGGCAGGCCAGCCAGGTGAACACGAAGGCGATCAGCCCGAAGCACATGGAAACGCCCAGGGCGCTGTCCATGCGGGATTGAGTCAAGGTATCGACCTGGATGAGATAGGTGCCCACGCCGAATTCGCGCAGCACCTGCAGCACGCCGACCAGGGCGGCGGCCACCGAATACAGGCCGATCTGGTGGGGTGTCAGCAGTCGTGCGATGAGGACGTAGGAAACAAGGTTCAGCCCGACGAGCGCGAATCGCTCGACGACGCTGAGCCCGAGAGCGCGGCGGATGCTGGCCATGGGATATGACGTGCGCGGTCGCTCAGCCGCGCACTTTCCAGTCCGGCGCATGCCGGCGCAGCCACTGCTCGAGCATCATCAGGATCCAGACCATCTCGCCGTAGTAGCCTGCGTGTTCCTTGAGGCGCTGCGTCAGCAGGCTCTCGACGAACTCGGCGCGCACCAGGCCGCGCGCGGCCACGCCGCGCAGCGATTCCGCGGCCAGCGCATTCAGCGCCGCATCCTTGATGGCCCAGGGGCCGAAGGGCAGACCGAAGCCGTGTTTCTTCTTGGTCAGGATCTCGTCCGGCAGGAAGCCGCGCAGGGCCTCCTTGAAGAACCAGCGCAGCTTCAGGCCCTTGAGCTTGTAGCTGGTGGGCAGCTTCAGCGAGAAGTCCAGCAGCCGCGTGTCCAGCAGCGGGAAGCTGACGTCCACGCCCGCCAGGCCCGTCGTGCCGACGACCTTGGGCAGGTCGTTCTCGGCCAGCGTGTAGCGCCAGTCGAAGGCCAGCATCTGGTTGACCAGGCTGGCTTCGTGCGGGCCGGCGGCCCAGGTGGCGCGTTGGTGCTCGCGCGGCGCACCGGTGTCGACGGCGGCCAGGAAGGCCGGCGTCAGCACCTCCTGCAGGCCCAGGCGGTCCAGCAGGTTGTAGCTCTGCATGCGGTCGGGCATGGGCACGCGGGCCTGGCGGATATAGCTGGTGCCCTTCTTCAGCAGCGGGATCCTGCCGGTGACCGGGTTGGCGAACAGCGGGTTCAGCACCCCGGCGCGCAGCGGCGACGGGATCTGGCTGTAGACATGGAAGACGCGCTCCTTGGCATAACGCACATTGCCGCCGAAGAGCTCGTCGCCGCCGTCGCCGGCCAGCAGGCGGGTGTAGCCATCCGCGCGCGCCTTGGCGGCACAGTAGAAGGCCGGCACGGCCGAGGAATTGCCGAAGGGCTGGTCGTAATGGGCGGCGACGTCGGGGATGGCCTTCACGAGGTCGGCCGGCGTCACGTAGTACTCGTGATGGTCGGCGCCATAGGCCTTGGCCGCGATGCGCGCGTAGGCCATCTCGTCATAGCCTTCGGCCTCGAAGCCGATGGAGTAGCTGGCCGGCGGGCGATCGGTCGCCTCGCGCAGCAGGCCGCAGACGGTGGAACTGTCGGTGCCGCCGGACAGAAAGCAGGCGGTCTTGCCGTCGGCGCCCAGGCGATCGCGCACGGCCGAGCGCAGGATGCTCCGGAACTCGTTGCGCAGGGTGTCAAAGTCCGGGCGGGCCAGTTCGTCGAAGCGGGCGACCCAGTAGGGTGCGACCGTCAGCTTGCCGTTCTCGAACAGCGCGTAGTGGGCCGGCGGCAGCCGGTGGATGCCGGCATAGATGGTGCGCGGGGACGGGATGCAGTGGTGGAAGAGATAGTCGAAGACGGCCTGAGTGTCGAGCTCGCGGATGCCCAATAGCCGCGCCAGTTCGTCGGCTCGCGTCGCGAAGTGCAGGCGGCCATCGCGAACGGCGTAGCAAAGGCTGTGCACGGCGAAACGGTCGACGGCGAGGTAGGTGGCGTTGCCAGGCAGGGCCAGCGCCACGGCGAACTCACCGCCGACGTCGGCCGCACAGGCCGGGCCGCTTGCGGCATAGGCCTTCTGCCAGGCGGCCAGGGCATCACCTGCGGGCGCGGCGAAGCGAGGCAGGCCGGAGGCGAAGGGCGTGTCGGGCGGCAGGGCTTGAGCTTGCATCTGTCGTTGTCGATTGGATTTCAGGCGGCAGGATTGTCGGGGTTGGGCGTGGCTTTGGGGCGCAGGCGCCGCCAGGCTTCACCCACTGCCTGGCGAGCCAGGCCCAGCAGACCGCGCAGCGTCAGAGGGTCGTAGGCGACGATGCCGAAGCGTTCGCGTCGCTGGCTCATCCAGGCGGCCTTGTAGGGGTCGTCGCCGATCAGGTAGTCGATCTCGTGCACCTTGTCGCCGTCGATGGCCTGCTCCATCAGCAGCGCGGTCAACAAGGTGCCGGGCGCCAGTGCCTTGTGCGCTTCGTCGTAGGCGAGCTTGTAGATGTCGGCCCGACCGTTGGCGACGATCCAGATCTGCGCCGCGACGGGCTTGTCGCCGAGCCAGGCCAGGCCCAGGCGCAGCCAGCCGCGCCGGGCACACATCCGGATCAGGCCGGGAATGAAATCGGGATAGGGCTCGGGCACTTTCCAGCTCTGCCCGTAGACGGCCTGGTAGGCCGCGAGACCGGCTTCCAACCGTTCGCCATCCCGGATGATCTCCAGCCGCCCACCCTCCGCGGCGAACTTCTTGGCGTTGCGCTTGATCGTGCTGCGCACCTGGCCGCTGCGATCCTTTAGGTAGTCGGCCCAGGTCTGGCGCACCGGCTCATACCAGTTGCCAAAGGCGAAATAGCTGTGGGTGCTCAAGCCGGCCAGGCCCAGCGCCCGCCGGAGCACGTCGAATTCGCGCGAGGCGGGGTCCATCGGCGAAAAGCGATACGCCGCCGCGCGCGTGCCACCACGGCGCAAGGTGCGGGTCAGCGGCCGCAGGTCCTCGGCTTCGACATCGTCGTCCAGGGCAGGTGCGTAGATGGCGGTATAGAAATTCGACAGCGCGCTGACCTCCTGGCCGAGCGGCCCGGTCTGCGCCAAGGTGGGCAGCACGGCCAGAACGCGACCCTGGCGGCGCAGCACATGTAGTCGCACTGCGTGCGTCTGCGCCTCATGGGCATAGACGTTATCGATCAGGTTGGCGTGCCAGTCGGCGCCGAACTCGATGTGTCGCTCCTCGGCACGGCGCAGCAACGCGAGGGCATCGGGCGGCAGCTCGCGCACATGCACATAGGTATCGACACCGGCGCCGCTGCGATGGACCATGACCTCGGAGTCGACCGCCTGCCTGGCGCCACGATGCAGCCAGCCACGGGCGCCGCGCCTGAGCAGGCTGTAGAGCGCCGGCAGGCCCATATGCCGGTAGACGCTGACGTGGTTGATCCAGCGCTGCGACGTCGACCAGGCCAGCAGGTCGGAGTCGGCATTCGTGTAGAACTCGACGGTGCCACCCGGCATGCGCGTGAACAGGTCTTCGAGCGTGCGCAGCAGCAGGATGCGGCCCGGCGCGAAGCGCTCGAACTGCTCGTGGAAGGCCGTCTTCAGCATGATGGCCATGCCGTCGCGCAGCAGCAGCATGCGCGAGGCCAGCAGGTCCTCCCCCAGCCACAGTTCGTAGACCAGGGCTTCGCCGCGCTTGGCGAACTGGCGCATGACCTCGGCATAGAAGCGGCCTTGTGAGTTTTCGCTGCTGACGGCCGTCCCTTCGCGACCCTTCCAGCCAATCGCCTCGAGCACCGCGTAGCGTTCGACGGCCGCGGCCATGGCCTCGGGTTCGGCGATGACCACCAGCCGCTCGCCGCCTGCCTCCGACTGCAGCCTGCGCATATAGCGACGCATGTTCTGGATCAGCTTGCGCGGCCGCTGTGCCCAGTAGTCGTCAAATCCACCCCGCAGGCTGACGTTCATGGTCAGCGCGTGGGGCTGGCTTTGGTTGGGAAGTGCCGGCAATTCACGCAGGTCGCCGAAGCGAGGGTCGTTGCACAGCAGGTCCAACTCGCTTGCATAGCCCGGCAGCAGAGGGAATAGGCCGCCCAGGTGGAGCCCGGACGGGAGCAGGCTGGGACCGATCTGGGTCTGCGAGGGAAGGAAGCTGCGCCATACGCCTAGGCCGCGGGCCTGCGCACTCAGAAGCAGCATGGCCTGAGGCTCGCCATCCAGATCAGCGCGTGCCAGCAGTACACCCTGCTCACCGAAATGGCGAAGCAGGGCGTCGACGAAGTAGCCGTCGAGCATGGTGTGTCCCGCCATCAGCTGCTGATTCAGGCAATCCCACGCCTGTCGATGCTGGCCCAGGCCTTGAACCGGGGACAGCCGATGGAGTTGCCAGTGCAAACTGGAAGTCATCACGTGTTGAGGGTCATGGGGTGTGAGCCGGCGAGGAAGCAGCCAAATGCCTCATCGGCCCTCGACCACCTGGCGATAGACCTGCAGATGCCGTCGCCAGCTTTCCGCCCACCGGAAACTCTGAGCCCAGGATCGTGCTTCAGAGGCCTTCTCGGCGCGTGCCTGCGGTGGCAGCCTGGCTGCTTCGTTCAAGGCATGGGTCCATGCGTCGAGATCGTCCGGAGGAACCAAGGTTGCCAGCGGCCCCACAAGCTCGGTCAGGCTCCCCAGTGGACTGAAGATGACCGGCACGCCGGCCGCCTGTGCCTCGATGGCGGGAAAACCGAAGCCCTCGTAGAGCGTCGGATACAGCACCGCGCTGGCACCGGCATACAGGGCATGCAGTTCGGCGTCGGACAAGAATTCGGCGAACAGCACGCGGTCCTGCAGTTCTCGGGGCAATGCAAGCCGGGCGACATCGCGCGCGCCGGCTCCGAAGCCGCAGGCCACGAGCTTGAGTGCCGTGTCGGATTGGGCGGCCAGCACCTGCAATGCCCAGTCGAAGCGCTTGCGTTTCATCGGACCCCCCAAGTACACGGCGTAGGCAGCGCCGCCCAGGGCCTCTTGCAGCTTGGTGGGGATGGCCGCCGTCGGTGATTCGAAGTACGCCGTTTCGATGCCGTGATGGATGACGGTCAGCCGCGGGGCCAGTTCAGGCCAGCGCGCGAGGATATCGCGCCGCGATGACTCGCTGATCGTGATCACGTGGGCCGCGCGCTTCAGCGCGGCCGGCACGACATGGTCCCAGTACAGCCGCTCGCCGGCCGTGTCGGGGCGCTCCTCGAAAGCCAGTGTGTCGTGCAGCGTGACGACGGTGGGCAGGGGCTGCCACAGCGGCAGTGCGCCTTCGGTGCAGTGCACCAGAGACAGCGGCATGCGCCGTGCACGCATGGGCAGGCCGAGCTGTTCCCAGAGCCGGAAGCGGTCGCCACGGAACTCAAAGATGTCCGGCGTGAAGCGCGGTCCTTCGGGGTGGAGCAGCGGGTGGCGCGGATCGTCGGCAAACAGATGCCAGGAGATGTCCTCGCTGCTATGGCGCAGCAATTCCATGACGTATTTGCCCATGCCGCGCACGTGGGCGGTGTTGAGACAGCGGGCAACGAGGCCAATCTTCATGCTGGGCTTCATGCGCGAGTGCCTCTGCGGGGCAGCCAGGAACGCAGCAGCAACTTCCAGCCCGGCCAGTGGCCCGGCTGCACGCGCAGCGCTTCGCGGGCACTTTGCCGAGCTGCGCTGCGCTGACCGGCCTGCAACTGGGCGTATGCGAACTGACTCCAGCTGCCTGCCAGCTCGGCGCGCACCGCCGTTGCGTCGGCCTGCCGCCCATCAGGGCCGCTCAGCCCCCAGGTGTCCAGCGCGCGCTGAACGACGCGGCCCCGGTAATTTTCGCGTGGAGCGGTGCGTGTAATACTGGATGGGTGCTGGCGGTACAGAGCCAGCGGCCGCGCAACGCGCTCTATGCGCGTCACTCGTGAGGCCCGCAGCCAGAGGTCGTAGTCCTCGCCGATACGCAGCTTTGTGTCGAATAGGCCAATCTCCGCAAGCAGGCTGCGCTGCATCAGCACGGTGGAGGTCCACACGACGCAGTCCAGCAGCAGTTCGGGATAGAGCCAGCCGGTGGCACCGCTCCAACGTCGGATGTCGCCGGCTTCCGCGGCCAGGCGCTGCAGCAAGGACTGGTCCGGCTGGGCGTCGGCGCTGACCCAGACATGCCAGGCCGTGTAACTCATGCGGCAGCCCTGCGTGGCATTGATCGCGTCAAACTGGGCGGCCAGCTTTCCCGGTAACCAGATGTCGTCGGCGTCGCAGAAAGCCACCCAATCGCCGCTGGCGGCCTCGATGCCGGTGTTGCGCGCAGCGGCCACGCCGGCGTTGGCGCGCCGGATCAGGCGGACCTGTGGGAAGTCGCGCTCGACCAGAGCAGCCGAGCCGTCGGTCGAGCCGTCGTCGACGACGATGACCTCAAGAGACGCGCCGGTCTGGGCCAGCACGGCACGCAGGGTCGCGGCGATATAGCGTTCGGTATTGAAGCAGGGAATGACGACGCTGACGCGGGGTGGGGCGGTCATGCGTCACTGGGAGGCGGCTGAGGCAGGGGCTGAAGCAGCATCCGCTGCAGCTGGCTCCACCCAACGCCCGACCGCACTGAGCCGGTCGCGCAGCTCGCGCCGGTCGAAACCCATGTCGATGACTCGATGCGCCTGCACCAGCGCCTTCTCGTAATCCTTCATGTCGAAGTACAGCATTCCGGTGTTGAACTGCGCCAGTGGGTCGTCCTTGGTCGTCTCGACGACGTAGTCGAGGTGCTTGCGCGCTTCGTCGAGCTTGTTCTGGCGGATGAGGTAGTTCACATAGAGCAAGCGCGGAACGGGGTCATCGGGCCTGTAGCGCATGGCTCGTTCGTAGAAGCAATCGATCGTGTACGTGGCGCCAGCCGCCGGGTTGCGTTTTTCCTTCGCGACCAAGCGTTCCATGGCGAACAGCGCGCGCGGGTGATTGGGAAAGACGCTGAGGGTGTACTTGATGTCGGAGCCAAGTGAGCCGCTAGGGCCCTCTTTCAGGTTCTCGGCTTCAGCCGTGAAATGGGCTGACTCGACGAGCTTGCGCTGCTGTGCGGTAGCCGACCGGTAGTCGTAGGGGCCGTAGTTCCATTCGAGGGTGCCGCACTCCTTTTCGGCGTTTGCTAGGGCTGGCAAGGCCAGCAGCGTCAAGCAGCTCATGAGCAGCGGGGGCAAAAGCAACTTCATCTTTGAACTCACTCAGATCTCTTGCAGCCAGTTCACCGTGATCGCTTCGACCTGGCGCTTCTGCTCCAGATCGGAAAAGGTGTGGTCAGCCTCGTCAAGGGCTTCGCATCGCAGGTTTGCGGCCTTCAGCAGGCCGGACCAAATGGGTGAGGCTTGCGCATGCAGGCTGAACTCCCGGGCAGTGTAGTCATCCCCGCTGAGAATCAGCAGGACCGGGCCGCTGAAGCCGCGCAGGCCGGCGGCCATGCGGTCCTGGAAGCTGCGCGAGTCCGGTGCCTTGCCGGCGCTACGGGCCTGGCGCAGATTGCTGACCAGGGTCCGCAGGGCCTTGGCGCCCACGCCCCCCTTGAGCAGCTTGAGCCAGAACTCCTTCTGGCGCAG
>Ga0194137_10001324_pt1 | contig 15200 bp, 13 predicted proteins | sample TARM_MetaG_T3_14_FD_134025 | JGI IMG/M metagenome (GOLD analysis project Ga0194137, IMG submission 134025) | Freshwater microbial communities from Pennsylvania, USA, analyzing microbe dynamics in response to fracking - TARM_MetaG_T3_14 (version 2) | ecosystem: Environmental > Aquatic >... | reverse complement strand
GTAGGGTGATCGTCAATCCAACCACAAAACTAAAAACGATTTTTTCAAAGGTGAGTTTGGCTAAAAAGATACGCTGCATACGGACTACAAAATTGCCTAAAAGTGCAGTCAGTATAATGTGTTAAGCAGCAAGTTTCATTGCTGTTTTGGTTAAACTTTTATGTGCTAAAAACAAAAACGCCTGCAAAGCAGGCGTTTTAAGAAAAGGCATTGTTTACGATTAGAAATCGTAACGCATACCTAGCACAACTTCGTCTTCAGCTTGAGCTTTTGTCGCAGTACCTTGCGAGTAAACACCGTTTGAGTCTGAAGATGTGAATGCATCACCAGCGTCAATTAGGTTGAAGTTGTATGACACATAAGCACGGAAGTTAGGCTTGAAGTAGTATGATGCATCTACAGCAATATTATCTGCTGTAGTATTGTCCCAAGTTTCTTCGTTGTTGTAAGTAGTTGTGAATACTGTTTGACCTAGTTTATAAGCCGCAGCAAATTCGTAACCTGTGTAATCTACGTTTGTATCTTTTTCACCGTCAGTGAAAATACCCGCTAAGTAGAAATCTGAGATTTTGTAAGATACAGCTAGCATATACTCGTTTTGAGTATCTTGGTCTGCATAACCAGCACCTAGTTTCAGGCCTGTATCACCGAGTGCATAGATAGCTGATAGAGAGTAGCCATCTTCACCATTGTCTGCATAGCCACCATCTGCAGCGGCAGTACGGTCAGCAAAACGGTAGCTAGCTTTTAGTGAAAGGTCAGAAAATGCACCTTTGTACGAAATCATGTTGTCAGTACGGTCCGCTACAGCAATTTTGTCTGCCGCTGAGTTACCGTGGAAAGCCATGATATCGGTAAAGTCTGTGATAACGCCTAGTGCACCTTCGTTTTTACCGTAAGTGACTTCACCGAAGTTACCGCCGATACCAGCATAAGCGTAACGGTTCATTAGGCTATCTGAACCTGAACTGTCAGTTTTACCTTGATCCGATGTTGTAAACTCACCTTCGTAGAAACCAACACCGTATAGGCTGTCGGTGATCATGCTTTTACCAAGGAAGTTTAGACGAACGCGAGATAGGTCGTCTGCTTTGCCATCTTTAAGAGATAGACGTGCTTCAGCACGGCCACCCATAGTAAGAGTGTCGCCATCTTTGTTGTATAGTTCGTTAGCATTTGCGCCTGTTGCCACTGCTGCGCCTGCCACTGCTAGAGCAATTAGAGTCTTTTTCATTTTTTAATCCTAATTTACTGTCCATAAATAGAAATAGAGTGTGAATATACCACAACGCACATATCTATCGTCGTTTGAATACTTAAGCCGATCAAGATTCCTATGTCATGTTTATGTGAAAGTTGCATAAACAAGTTTAGAGACCTTACGGATATTGCGTAGTTAGATTTAAACCGCAAAGTTCCCGTGCTTGTTAGTAAAATGATGTAAAAAACTCAATTGAACGATGTTTTATTGCGCTTAAAAAATATCAAGTGAATGTATTTAAAGGATTTATATGTTTTTCTAATCTTTTTTTAATCGAATGTTAAGTGCAAATATTTATGTTTTTTTATTTTAATGGTGGAAATGTGAACTGGATAAAATGTGACCTAGATCGCTGTGGAATCTAGGTTTGTGCGCGGAAAGCCAATTCTTGTATCTAATTTTTAATTTGGATGATTTCGACAGAAACTTTGTTTACACTTAGACGAAATACATTTATCTAATACAGCCTATCTCTCTAGGGAGGTTAGGCTGTTTCGTTTTGTCCAAAGGCAGCTTTGGCGTAGAGGTATAAAATGGAAAAAGTTCCTATGACAGTACGCGGTGAGAAATTACTGCGTGACGAACTTGAAAGATTATTGAAATTGCGCCCACAAATTTCGCAAGCTATTGCAGAAGCTCGTGAGCTAGGTGACTTGAAAGAGAATGCTGAATATCACGCTGCTCGTGAAGAGCAAGGCATTTGTGAAGCGCAGATCCGTGATATTGAATATAAGCTATCTGTGGCTCAAGTTATCGATGTAACGAAAATGGATAAGACAGGTAAGGTTATTTTTGGTTCTACAGTGACACTGATCGATGTAGATACTGATGAAGAAAAAACTTACCAAATTGTTGGTGATGATGAAGCAGATATCAAAGCAGGTCGAATTTCTGTTAGTTCACCTATTGCTCGCGGATTGATTGCAAAAAGCGAAGGTGACGAAGTGACCATCGTGACGCCTGGTGGCGATAAAGTATTTGAAATTGATAGAGTAGATTACCTTTAACTGTAGAGTTTTAGTTCTCTTAAAATATAAAAGGTCGCTAAGGCGACCTTTTTGTAATCTTAAGTAACACTTTTTACTGCAGAACAGTTATTACTTACGAGGTAGTTCAATCTTACGTTGCTCTGAAGGACGATACAGAACCAGTACTTTACCAATTACTTGTACTTTCTCTGCTTTAGTCTCTCGAACGATCGCGTCAACAATCAGTTGTTTTGTTTCGCGATCTTCAGATACCACTTTCACTTTCATCAGTTCATGGTGGTCAAGCGCAATTTCGATTTCTGCCAGAACAGCTTCGGTCAGCCCGTTAGCGCCCATTAAGACGACTGGGTTTAAATGGTGTGCTAGACCTTTTAGGTGCTGCTTTTGTTTGTTGCTTAGGTTCATTACGCGCCCAAATTTCTTTATTATCAGGGTTGAAAAAAGCTATTTTAGCGCCATCTATCTTTGAAGACTATATTTTCTACCATACTTTCTCAGATAGACGCTGTTTGATTAGGATTAGAATGAGTAAACAAAAACATTCAGCGAGCTCTGGCCGCTGGTTGAAAGAACATTTTGATGACAAGTATGTGAATGAAGCTAAAAAGAAAGGTTATCGTTCACGTGCTATCTTTAAAATTGAAGAAATTCAAGAAAAAGACAAATTGTTGAAGTCCGGAATGACAGTGGTTGACTTGGGGGCCGCTCCTGGTGGATGGTCACAATATGCCGCTGGTATTGTCGGTGATAATGGGCAAGTTATTGCTTGTGATATTTTGCCGATGGATTCAATTGCTGGTGTATCGTTTCTTCAAGGTGATTTTCGTGAAGAGGCGGTTTTGGAAGCGCTTTTAGAGAGAATTCAGCCTGATATGGTCGATGTCGTAATGTCTGACATGGCACCTAATATGGCAGGTAACCTTTCTGTTGACCAACCTAGGGCGATGTATCTGGTGGAATTAGCATTAGATATGTGTCGACAAGTTCTTGCGCCTAATGGTAGTTTTGTTGTCAAAGTGTTTCAGGGCGAAGGATTTGACCAATATGTTAAAGATGTCCGCGACATGTTTAACGTTGTGAAAATTCGTAAACCAGATTCTTCAAGGGCTCGCTCTCGAGAAGTTTATATCGTCGCCACTGGTTACAAAGGTTAACTATTTTACCTTGGTGAGAAAAGTTAACACTATAGCTACAGCCTAGAAACTGTAGTACCCTACCTTTAATTACAACTAGTTATCGAGAGGCTTACACCTTGAGTGACATGGCAAAAAATTTAATTCTGTGGCTTGTAATCGCTGTTGTGTTGATGTCTGTATTCCAAAGTTTTGGTCCAGGTGATAACAACGGTAGAACTATCGATTACACGACCTTTGTACAAGAAGTTGGTCAAGGCCAGATTCAAGAAGCTCAATTCAATAACAGTGAGATAAGCTTTACTCGTAGAGGCAGTAGTGCACGTTACGTGACTTATATGCCTGTATATGATGAAAAATTACTTGATGACTTGATCAATCAAAATGTGAAAGTTCAAGGTACTGCTCCAGAAGAGCAAAGCCTACTTGGAACTATCTTCATTTCTTGGTTCCCAATGATTCTGCTCGTAGGTGTGTGGATTTTCTTCATGCGCCAGATGCAAGGTGGCGGTGGCAAAGGCGCGATGTCCTTTGGTAAGAGCAAAGCCCGCATGATGAGCGAAGAGCAAATCAAAACCACATTCGGCGATGTCGCAGGCTGTGATGAAGCAAAAGAAGATGTAAAAGAGCTGGTTGATTATCTGCGTGATCCAAGCCGTTTCCAAAAACTGGGTGGTAAAATTCCAACGGGTGTGTTGATGGTTGGTCCTCCAGGTACAGGTAAAACATTGCTTGCTAAAGCGATCGCTGGTGAAGCCAAAGTACCTTTCTTTACCATATCTGGTTCTGACTTCGTAGAAATGTTTGTTGGCGTCGGTGCATCTCGTGTTCGTGACATGTTTGAACAAGCTAAGAAAGCGTCGCCTTGTATTATCTTCATTGATGAGATCGATGCAGTAGGTCGCCAACGTGGTGCTGGTGTTGGTGGTGGTCACGATGAACGTGAGCAAACACTAAACCAAATGCTGGTTGAAATGGATGGTTTCGAAGGTAACGAAGGTATCATTGTTATCGCAGCGACTAACCGTCCTGACGTACTTGACCCTGCACTTCTTCGTCCTGGTCGTTTTGACCGCCAAGTGGTTGTAGGTTTACCAGACGTACGCGGACGTGAGCAAATCCTTAAAGTTCACATGCGTAAAGTTCCTCTGGCAGGAGACGTTGAACCTTCGTTAATTGCTCGTGGTACTCCGGGTTTCTCGGGTGCTGACTTAGCGAACCTTGTCAATGAAGCTGCTCTGTTTGCTGCTCGTGGTAACAAGCGAAATGTTTCTATGGTCGAGTTTGAGCTGGCTAAAGACAAAATCATGATGGGCGCAGAGCGTCGTTCGATGGTGATGTCAGAAGAAACAAAAGAATCAACGGCTTACCATGAAGCTGGTCATGCCATCGTCGGTCGTTTAGTGCCTGAACATGATCCAGTTTATAAAGTGTCGATCATTCCTCGAGGCCGAGCTCTTGGTGTGACTATGTACTTACCAGAGCAAGATCGTGTAAGTATGTCAAAACAGCATCTAGAGTCGATGATCTCAAGCTTGTACGGTGGTCGTCTTGCTGAAGAACTGATTTACGGTGTTGAGAAAGTGTCGACTGGTGCATCTAACGATATCGAACGAGCTACTGATATTGCTCGTAAGATGGTCACTCAATGGGGTTTCTCTGAGAAGTTAGGTCCAATGCTTTACGCTGAAGAGGAAGGCGAGGTTTTCCTTGGACGTAGTGTAACGCAAACCAAACATATGTCGGATGATACCGCTAAGTTGATAGATGATGAGATTCGTATCATCATTGACCGCAACTACGAGCGTGCTCGCAAGATTCTGCTCGAAAATATGGATATCATGCATTCAATGAAAGATGCATTGATGAAATATGAAACGATCGATGCAGGCCAGATTGATGATCTGATGGAGCGTAAATCAGAGATTCGTCAGCCAGCAGGTTGGGGCGATCAAGCTAAGTCTCAGCAAGAAAATGCTGAAGAGGCTTCTAAAGTTTCTGAGCCTGTTGAAGAGAAAAAAGAAGAGTCGAAAGCAGAAGATAATTCTGAAGACTCATCTGCTGAGAAAAAAGATTCAGAGTAATCTTATATCACCTATAAAACCCCGACTTGTTCGGGGTTTTCTGTTTCCGGGTTATGGAAACATGGTTATGGAAACATTCATCGTTTATGAAATTAACAACAGCAACTAAAGAACTCATTCTCGACCGTCCTCATGTTATGGGGATTCTGAACACGACTCCGGATTCATTTTCAGATGGTGGCAGTTATACGTCGATAGATAATGTCATTGCTCGTGCTAAACAAATGATAGACGCGGGAGTCAGCATTATCGATATTGGTGGAGAATCTACCAGACCGGGTGCTCCTGATGTAAGCCTTGAGGAAGAACTTCGACGTGTCATTCCAGCAATCAAAGCGATTCGAGAGTTTAACCAAGATGTTTGGATATCAGTTGATACCAGTAAAGCTGAAGTGATGCGACAATCGATAGCGGCTGGTGCAGACCTAATCAATGATGTTCGTTCCCTGCAAGAGCCGGGGGCGTTGGAAGTTGCAGCTAAAGCGCAAGTGCCTGTTTGTATCATGCACATGAAAGGACAACCGAAAACGATGCAAATCAATCCGGAATACGATAATGTTCTGGATGAAGTTGAAAGCTTTCTGCTAGATAAATTAGCAGCTTGTGAAAAAGCTGGAATTCCAAGAGAGAACGTCATTTTAGACCCTGGTTTTGGCTTTGGTAAATCAATTGAGCACAACTATCATTTACTCGCCAACTTAGAAAAACTACATCGCTTGGGGTTACCTATTTTGGCTGGAATGTCGCGTAAATCGATGATCTTTAAGCTTCTTGAGAAGAAACCAGCGGAATGTATGGTTGCAAGTGTGACTTGTGCAACGATTGCCGCTATAAAAGGCGCACAGATTATTCGCGTTCATGATGTCGAAGAGACATTGGAAGCGATGAAAATCATCCAAACAATGAACAACAATTTATAAGTAACAATAAGTTATAAAAATTAGTTAAGGATACATTATGTCTGACGAAAGACGTTATTTTGGTACTGACGGCGTGCGTGGCAAGGTAGGTCAATACCCGATTACTCCTGATTTTGTACTTAAGCTTGGCTGGGCAGCAGGGCGCGTACTTGCTAAACAAGGTACTAAGCAAGTGATCATCGGTAAAGATACCCGCATTTCTGGTTACATGTTGGAGTCTGCTCTAGAAGCGGGTCTTGCAGCTGCGGGTTTAAAAGCTGTATTGACTGGCCCAATGCCAACGCCAGCGGTAGCGTATTTGACTCAAACATTTCGTGCAGAAGCGGGGATTGTTATCTCAGCATCACACAACCCGTATTACGACAACGGCATTAAGTTCTTCTCATCGGATGGTACAAAGCTGCCTGATGAAGTGGAGTTGGCTATTGAAGCTGAGTTAGACAAAGAGATCACTTGTGTTGAATCTGCTCTACTAGGTAAAGCTTCACGCTTAGTTGATGCTGCTGGTCGTTATATCGAATTCTGCAAAAGCACTTTTCCAAATAAATTAAGTTTGGCCGGACTGAAAATTGTCGTTGATTGTGCACACGGCGCGACTTACCACATTGCTCCGAATGTGTTTAAAGAACTGGGTGCCGATGTTATTGCTATGGGTATTGAACCTAATGGTACAAATATCAACGATAAAGTAGGTGCAACGGATGTCGCTGCACTACAAAAACGTGTTGTGGAAGAGCAAGCTCATCTAGGTCTGGCTTTTGATGGCGATGGCGACCGTTTAATTATGGTTGATGAGAATGGCAATAAGGTCGACGGCGACCAAATCGCTTATATCATTGCTCGCGATGCGTTGCGTCGAGGAGAATTAAAAGGTGGTGTTGTTGGTACGCTAATGACAAACCTAGGTATGGAAAATGGTCTAAAACAACTGGGTATTCCATTTGTTCGTGCTGCAGTTGGTGACCGCTATGTAATGGAGCAATTACTGGCTAAAGGCTGGAAGATCGGTGCTGAGAACTCTGGGCATATAATCCTGTTGGATAAAGTCACCACTGGTGATGCGATTGTTGCCGCGCTACAAGTTTTAGCTTCAGTTGTAGGTAGTGAAATGTCACTAGGCGAGTTGTCCAAAGGAATGACTCTCTATCCTCAAGTGTTGGAAAATGTGCGTTTTAGTGGTGATACCAATCCGTTAGAAGCAGAAGCTGTGATTGCGAGTGTTAAAGAAGTTGAAGCAAAACTTGGCGCTAAAGGCCGTGTTTTACTACGCAAGTCAGGCACTGAGCCTTTGCTTCGAGTAATGGTAGAAGGTGAAGATGCTGAACTGGTTAAATCTTCCGCTTTAAAAATTGCAGAAGCTGTAAAAGCTAACTGTTAAGTCTTGTTTTTGTTGGTTCCTAAGTTTTTAACCGAGTTAGAAATTTGGAGCCAAGTTTAAACTAATATCACTTTGAGCCTTTTTTGACCGTTTGATAAGCAAACGGGATATTTTTAACAAATATCCCTTGTCAGTCATACTCGCATTCGATAGTATTGCGTCCGCCTTCTGTTAGGAGGTCGCTAGCCTTGTTCTTGTCGATGATTGCAAATGATTAGAACGGCGCTGGCTCAACAATTTGGAACATAGGTGGAAGCGATGTTTACAGTTCTACTTGTGATTTACCTGTTGGCAGCGGTTGGTATCATTGGCCTAGTGTTGATCCAGCAAGGTAAAGGCGCAGATATGGGAGCCTCATTCGGTGCTGGTGCTTCAAACACAGTGTTTGGCGCGAGCGGCTCAGGAAATTTTCTAACCCGAATGACTGCAATTTTTGCAACAATATTTTTTATCTTTAGTCTTGTGCTAGGCAACATGTCTACACATAAAACTGAATCACAATGGGTTGACCCTGCTAAAGGTCAAGTGATTGAGCAAACTACTGAAGGTACATTGAGTGAAACTCCAGCCTCAACAGGCGACGAAATTCCTCAATAATCTTACTTTTAAGTAAGAAAGGTTATGCCGAGATGGTGAAATTGGTAGACACACTAGCATGAGGTGCTAGCGCTTCGGTGTGAGGGTTCGAGTCCCTCTCTCGGCACCATGTTTACAAACTTGTAAAACACCTTGTTGAGCGTATAATTGCTCACAAGTCGGACGCGGGGTGGAGCAGCTTGGTAGCTCGTCGGGCTCATAACCCGAAGGTCGTCGGTTCAAATCCGGCCCCCGCAACCAATTATCTTCTATTTTATAGAGAGTTAATTGTTGCAAGTTTGGCAGTGTTTACCTCACTGCAGTTGAGAAGAAATTCTCAATTTATCAGGGTCCAGCAGCAAAAACCCCGACTTTCGGGGTTTTTTGTTATCTGTGTTTCTTAATGTGAAATACAGGTGCTTTGCTTGGAATTTAAATTGGGCTCTATGCCCTTTTTTTGTTTCTGGAGTGGTTTAAATGACTGGTTTAGAAAGACAATTAACAGAAATGCTTGACGCGCCTGTAGCGGCATCAGGTTATGAGTTAGTTGGATTGGAGTTTGTTCGCGCAGGACAACACTCAACACTACGTATCTACATTGATCATGAAAACGGTATTAACGTTGACGATTGTGCAGAAGTAAGTCACCAAGTGAGTGCTGTATTGGATGTTGAAGATCCAATCACTGTTGCTTACAACTTAGAAGTGTCTTCGCCAGGTATGGAAAGACCACTCTTTAAAGCTGCACATTATGATCAATTTATCGGTCACGAGGTCAGCATCGTTTTGAAAATGGCTGTAGCAAACCGTCGTAAATGGAAAGGCATCATTCACTCAGTTGATGGTGAAACTGTTGCTATAACTGTAGATGGTCAAGAAGAACATTTTGCGATTAGCAACATTTCAAAAGCTAACCTGATCCCTAAATTTTAGTTCTCCTAGAGAAAAGAGCTTAAGAGGCTATAACAATGAGTAAAGAAATTTTAGCGGTTGTAGAGGCTGTTTCGAACGAGAAAGCAGTACCTCGTGAGCGTATCTTTGAAGCGCTTGAAATTGCGCTAGCAACATCGACTAAGAAAAAATACGAAATTGACGTAGATGTTCGCGTTGCTATCGACCGCAAAACGGGTGAGTTTGAAACTTTCCGTCGTTGGTTAGTTGTAGACGAAGTGGAAAACCCAACAAAAGAGATGTCTCTAGACGCTGCATCTTATGATGATGATTCAGTTGAGTTAGGTCATTACTACGAAGAGCAAATCGAATCTGTAACATTTGACCGCATCACAACGCAAACAGCGAAACAAGTTATCGTACAGAAAGTACGTGAAGCCGAACGCGCACAAATCGTTGAGCAGTTCATCGACAACGAAGGTGAGCTAGTAACAGGTGTGGTTAAAAAGGTTAACCGTGAGACTGTTATCCTAGATCTTGGTAACAACGCTGAAGCGGTTATCTTACGTGAAGACCAACTACCACGTGAAAACTTCCGTCCTGGCGATCGTGTTCGTGGCCTACTTTACAAAGTGGCTCCAGAAGCTCGTGGTTTCCAACTATTCGTAACACGTTCTAAGCCTGAAATGTTGGCTGAACTGTTCCGTGTGGAAGTGCCAGAAATTGGCGAAGAGATGATCGAACTGAAAGGTGCGGCTCGTGATCCTGGTTCTCGCGCGAAAATCGCTGTGAAAACAAACGATCGCCGTATTGACCCAGTAGGTGCGTGTGTCGGTATGCGTGGTGCACGTGTACAGGCTGTATCTAGCGAACTTGGTGGTGAGCGCATTGATATCGTGCTTTGGGATGATAACCCTGCACAATTTGTGATCAACGCAATGGCTCCAGCTGACGTTGCTTCTATCATTGTTGATGAAGATGCACACTCAATGGATATCGCTGTTGAAGCAGATAACCTAGCTCAAGCAATTGGCCGTAACGGTCAAAACGTACGTCTAGCGTCTCAACTTTCTGGTTGGGAACTGAACGTAATGACAGTTGCAGATCTAAACAAGAAACACCAAGAAGAATCAATGGCAGCTATCGAGCGCTTCATGAAGTACCTCGATGTTGAGCAAGATTTTGCTGAGCTGTTGGTTGAAGAAGGTTTCTCTACATTAGAAGAAGTTGCGTATGTTCCTGTCAACGAACTACTAGAAGTAGACGGTCTGGATGAAGACCTAGTTGAAGAACTGCGTAACCGTGCGAAAGATGCATTGACAACAATTGCATTGGCACAAGAAGAATCGTTCGAAGGCCTAGAGCCAGCTGAAGACCTACTATCTCTAACTGGTCTTGAGCGTGATATGGCATTTAAACTTGCTGCTAAAGGTGTAGTAACACTAGAAGATTTAGCAGACCAAGGCATCGACGATCTTGAAGGTATTGAAGGTCTAACCGAAGAACGCGCTGGCGAGCTCATTATGGCAGCTCGTAACATTTGTTGGTTCGGTGAAGACGCATAATTTCAGCAAGGGAGGAAGCGGCATGACACAACTTACAGTTAAAGCACTGAGTGAAGAAATTGGTACTCCAGTTGACCGCTTATTAGAACAACTTGCTGATGCTGGCATGAAAAAAACGAGTTCAGACAGCGTATCAGAAGAAGAAAAAAGCAAACTTCTGAATCACTTACGTAAGGAACATGGAGAGGGCTCAGGATCTGAGCCAACTCGTTTAACGCTCCAGCGTAAAACCCGTAGTACACTAAGCGTAAGTGCTGGTGGCGGTAAAAGTAAGGATGTTCAAGTTGAAGTGCGCAAAAAACGAACGTATGTTAAGCGCAGTGCAGTTGAAGATGAAGCAAAACGCGAAGCAGAAGAATCTGCTAAGCGCGAAGCTGAAGAATTAGCGAAACGTGAAGCTGAAGAAGCTGCGAAACGTGAAGCCGAAGAAAAGGCAAAACGTGAAGCAGAAGAAAAAGCGCAACGAGAAGCAAATGAAAAAGCAAAACGTGAAGCAGAAGAAGCTAATCGTGATGCACAGGGTGGGGCGAAACGTGAACGTTCTGCTGAAGATAAAATGAAGCAAGAAGCAGCGCGAAAAGAAGCCGAAGCACTGAAGCGTCGTCAGGAAGAAGAAGCTAAGCGTAAAGCTGAAGAAGAGAGTCTTCGTCAGCTTGAGAAAGCACGTGAATTGGCTGAACAGAATAATGAGCGTTGGTCTGCTGAAGAAGAGAAAAAGGGTAAAATGGAAGAGAATACAGATTACCATGTGACCACATCGAGCTATGCTCGTGCGGCAGAAGATGAAGCAGACCGTCGTGAAGAAGGTGCTCGTCGCCGTAGTGCTGCTGCTAAGACGAAAAAGACGAAAATGTCTAATCGCGACGATAAGCAAGAGCGCGATACTCGTCGTGGTGGTAAAGGTCGTAAAGCTGGCAAGATTGCTAAGCCATCGTCAATGCAACACGGCTTTGATAAGAGTGCAGTTGTTGCTAAATCCGATGTTGTGATTGGTGAAACTATCGTAGTTTCTGAACTGGCAAGCAAGATGTCAGTAAAAGGGACTGAAGTCATCAAAGTGATGATGAAGATGGGAGCAATGGCGACGATCAACCAAGTGATTGACCAAGAAACAGCACAACTTGTTGCTGAAGAAATGGGTCACAAAGTGGTTCTTCGTAAAGAAAATGAACTTGAAGAAGCGGTAATGCAAGACCGTGACAACGAGTTCGAAAAAGTTGCTCGTGCTCCAGTCGTTACCATTATGGGTCACGTTGACCATGGTAAAACCTCAACGTTGGACTACATTCGTCGTACACACGTTGCTTCTGGCGAAGCAGGTGGTATTACGCAGCACATTGGTGCATACCATGTAGAAACACCAAACGGCATGATTACGTTCCTTGATACTCCTGGACACGCGGCGTTTACGTCAATGCGTGCTCGTGGTGCTCAAGCGACAGATATCGTTGTTCTTGTTGTTGCAGCAGATGATGGCGTAATGCCACAAACAGTTGAAGCTATCCAGCACGCAAAAGCGGCAGGTGTACCTTTGATTATCGCTGTGAACAAGATCGACAAAGAAGATGCTAACCCAGATAACGTTAAGAATGAGCTAGCTCAATACGATGTTATTCCTGAAGAGTGGGGCGGTGAGAACATCTTCGTTCATATCTCTGCAAAACAGGGTACAAACATTGATTCACTACTTGAGTCTATCCTTTTACAAGCTGAAGTTCTTGAACTCACTGCAGTTAAAGATGGTATGGCTTCTGGTGTTGTCATCGAATCACGCCTAGATAAAGGCCGTGGTCCAATTGCAACTGTTCTTGTACAGTCAGGTACTCTGAACAAAGGTGATATCGTACTTTGTGGTCAGGAATATGGCCGTGTTCGCGCAATGCGTGATGAAGTTGGTAACGAAGTTAACGAAGCTGGTCCTTCTATCCCGGTAGAAATTCTAGGTCTTTCTGGTGTTCCTGCGGCGGGTGACGAAGCGACAGTTGTACGTGATGAGCGTAAAGCGCGTGAAGTTGCAAACTATCGTCAAGGTAAGTTCCGTGAAGTGAAACTGGCTCGCCAGCAGAAATCTAAACTAGAGAACATGTTCTCTAATATGACTGCGGGTGACGTTTCTGAACTGAATATCGTACTGAAAGCTGACGTACAAGGTTCTGTTGAAGCAATTTCTGATTCATTAGTGAAACTATCTACTGATGAAGTAAAAGTGAACATTGTAGGTTCAGGTGTTGGTGGTATTACAGAAACAGATGTAGTACTAGCAGCGGCTTCAAACGCTATCGTTGTTGGCTTTAACGTTCGTGCTGATGCATCAGCTCGTCGTGCAGTTGAAAACGAAAATATCGATCTACGTTACTACTCAATCATCTACCAATTGATTGATGAAGTTAAAGCGGCAATGAGCGGTATGCTTGCTCCAGAATTCAAGCAAGAAATCATTGGTCTTGCTGAAGTTCGTGACGTGTTTAAGTCACCGAAACTGGGTGCAATCGCTGGTTGTATGGTTACTGAAGGTACAATCAAGCGTAACAGCCCAATTCGTGTACTACGTGATAACGTGGTTATTTACGAAGGTGAACTTGAATCGCTACGTCGCTTTAAAGACGACATGCAAGAAGTTAAGAACGGTTATGAGTGTGGTATCGGCGTTAAGAACTACAACGATGTTCGCGTAGGCGACCAAATTGAAGTATTCGAAACGGTTGAGATTCAACGTACCATCGATTAATTCGTTAAAATTGATGAGACCTAATGATTATTCGTTAGTCATAATGGCTCATCAACTAGAACAAACGGCAATGTTCGGTTGTTGAATACGCCATGGGGGAGTGGGATTACCATTCCCCCATTCTTTCTATTTAGTGAGAAAATTATGCCAAAAGAATTTAGCCGCACTCAGCGTGTGGCTCAGCAACTACAAAAAGAACTAGCGATGATCCTTCAGCGCGAAGTTCGTGATTCTCGATTAGGAATGGTGACCATTTCTGATGTAGAAGTTTCTCGTGACCTTGCTTACGCTAAAGTGTTCGTCACTTTCTTATGTGTAGGCGAGCAAACACCAGAATCATGTTTAAAAGCATTACGTGAGCATGAAGCTCATATTCGTATGATGCTTGGTAAACGTATTCGCTTACGTCTAACACCTGAAATTCGTTTCCACTATGACAGTACCTTAGTAGAAGGTATGCGTATGTCGAACCTTGTTTCTGAAGTAGTCAGTACCGATAAGCGTAAGCAAAAAGATGCGGGTCGCGAGGACGAAGAGTAATGGCTCGTCGTCGTAAAGGGCGTCCGATAAATGGTGTGGTGCTGATTGATAAACCAACCGGCATCTCATCAAATGATACCCTGCAAAAAGTTAAGCGCCTTTTCTTCGCAGAAAAGGCAGGACATACCGGTGCGCTAGATCCTCTAGCAACGGGTATGCTTCCGATCTGCTTGGGTGAAGCAACTAAGTTTTCTCAGTTTCTGCTCGATTCCGATAAACGTTATCGCGTGATCGCAAAATTGGGTGAGCGTACTGACACATCAGATTCAGATGGTGAAGTAGTTGAAACTCGTGAAGTGAACGTAGACCGCGAAACTCTGATCCGTTGTATCGAAAAATTCAGGGGTGAAACTGACCAAGTACCTTCAATGTTTTCAGCATTGAAATACCAAGGTCGTCCTCTGTATGAATATGCTCGTCAAGGTATCGAAGTTCCTCGTGAATCTCGCAAAATCACCGTTTACGATATTGTTCTGCATCGTTTTGAAAACGATGAAGTTGAGATGGAAGTACACTGCTCAAAAGGTACCTACATCCGCACTATCGTTGATGATTTAGGTGAAATGCTAGGCTGTGGCGCGCACGTCACTATGTTGCGTCGTACTGGTGTTGCTAAATATCCATATGAAAATATGGTGACACTAGAGCAGCTTAACGAGCTTGTTGAACAGGCTCATCGTGAAGAGCGTTCACCTTATGATGCTCTTGATGCTTTGTTGTTACCAATGGATACCGCAGTACAAGATTTGCCTGAAGTAAATCTGGTTGCTGAGCTGGTTGATATGGTTCAGCACGGTCAAGCGGTTCAAGTCTTTGGTGCTCCAACAGACGGTATAGTTCGCATGACGGGTGGTGAAGACAAGCTATTCCTAGGTGTTGCTGAAATCGATAACGATGGGAAAGTAGCGCCGAAGCGTTTAGTGGTTTATCCACCGCGCGCTTGAAGCTGCAGCGTTGTTAACTGCGTTGACTCACCCTAATAACATAGTTTATCTATGCTCGTGAGGAGTCGTTCGCTTTTTGCTTGTCTGCAACTTCAATGACAGATTTATGGTGCGAAGTAACGAATTTTATTACGTGAAATAGCGCTTGTGTGATTACAGGATATTCCCTATAATCCGCCCCTCACGTGTCG
>Ga0194137_10001323_pt1 | contig 15200 bp, 11 predicted proteins | sample TARM_MetaG_T3_14_FD_134025 | JGI IMG/M metagenome (GOLD analysis project Ga0194137, IMG submission 134025) | Freshwater microbial communities from Pennsylvania, USA, analyzing microbe dynamics in response to fracking - TARM_MetaG_T3_14 (version 2) | ecosystem: Environmental > Aquatic >... | reverse complement strand
CTGGTTCTTCTCGATGCTTTCACGGATCTCATCATCACTGATGTTGATCTGGCCCTTTTCACCGATGAAGTCGGGATCCTTTGCTACCGCTTCTTTCTGTTTCTCGCGGTACTCACCTACCTGTGATGGCGTGGTGGTGTAGTGGCCATGACAATCTATAATCATCTCTCACACCTTGAATAGTGACTGAATCAGTATGGGAACGTATTGACCCTAGTATTCTTAAGGCACCAGGGACTGGCTATTTCAATTTAACCGCAATAGTATTGGTTTTTGAGAATACACCGACAGACTTGCCTGCCTCGGGAGCCGCCATGCAATTTGCTATTCCCAACCTCAGACACCTGAGGGTCTTCCTTGAAGTCGCCAGGCACCGCAGTATCAGCAAGGCCGCCCCGCGCGTTTTCCTGTCTCAACCCGCGATTACACAGGCGATAGGAAAACTGGAAACACTTCTGGACACGGAGCTGTTTGAACGGCATTCCAATGGCATGTTCATGACATCTGCAGGCAAAGTCTGGAATACACGGGTATTGCGCTGTATTGATTATCTGGAACGAGGGCTTCGGTCTGCCCTGAGAGGCAGCCCCGGGCAATCGCGAGCAACGTCACTTCTTCCACTGCTGACCACCACGCAACTTCGGGCACTCATTGCCGTCACGGAGAACCATAGCTTCAGTGTTGCCAGCCGGCAGTTGGAGCTTTCCCAGTCTTCGCTTCACCGCGCCAGCCGGGAATTGGAGGAGCAACTGGGCGTTACCTTATTTGAAAAGGCCCGCTCATCGATCATGCCGACACGCGCGGCAGAACAGCTCTCCCGGGCCGCAAAGCTTGCGTTTGGTGAGATCGAGCAGGGCTATTATGAAATATCGGCACTTCAGTCCCGGGAGATCGGCAAGATCATCATCGGCAGCATGCCGCTGGCAAGAACCTCTATCCTGCCGGATGTCATTAATAGCTTCACGCTGAGCCACCCGGATATTGGCCTGGATGTGGTGGACGCGCCGTACAGCGACCTTCTGTTTCACCTGCGAAACGGTGACCTCGATGTACTGATCGGTGCCTTGCGCTTTCCCCCACCAGCCGATGACATTGTTCAGGAAGAGTTGATTTCTCCCCCTCTTGCCATCGTTGGCCGAAAAGACCACCCCCTGCACCAGGCAGACTCGCTTGAACTGGAACAATTGGTGGATTACGGCTGGGTGGTTCCTCGTAAAGGCACGCCCACTCGTGCATTTTTTGACACCCTGTTTGCTGACCGGAATTTACCAACCCCTCGCCGGCTCGTCGAAACCAGTTCGCAAATACTTATCCGATCGCTGCTGAACGGCAGCGATCGCCTGACACTCATCTCCACGCACCAGGTCGAACAGGAACTGCGCCAGAATATCCTCAGCGTAATACCCTATGACCTGAGCCATACCCGACGCCCAATCGGCATTACCATCCGCCGGGACTGGCACCCCACCCCTACCCAGAAGTATTTCCTGGACCTTCTGAAAGATGCAGCTTCACAGTACCGGGGCACCTGACTCAGACCACCTTTTGCATATTTTGAATACCTAAAGAAGTTATTCAATTACTCTGCGGCAAATCTGAGTGATAGATTTTGGTACAAATGCAACGTACCGGATCAGCACTCAACTGTGTCTGGCTGACAAATCCAACGGATTCAATATCAGGAGAATTTGGCATGAGACTCTGTATAGCTGGCGCTTCCGGCGCCTTTGGCATGAAGCATATGGACGCCATCGAAGCCATCGAGAACGCAACGGTTACCTCTGTGGTAGGCACCAAGGTTGACGTTATCCGTGAATTCGCTGAAGAGCGGGGCGTTCCTCACTACACCACCGACCTGGCCGAATCACTGGCCCGCGACGATGTCGATGGTGTTATTCTGGCCACCCCGACCCAGATGCACGCGGCTCAGGCTATCCAGTGCCTGGAAGCCGGCAAGCACGTCATGGTCGAAATTCCGATGGCTGACAACATCGAAGACTCCCGCAAGCTGGTCGAAGCGCAGAAGAAATCCGGCCTGGTGGCCATGGCCGGCCACACTCGCCGCTTCAACCCGAGCCACCAGTGGATTCACAACAAGATCCAGGCCGGTGAGCTGAACATTCAACAAATGGATGTGCAGACCTACTTCTTCCGTCGCACCAACACCAACGCCAAGGGCCAACCTCGCTCCTGGACCGACCATCTGCTGTGGCACCACGCCTGCCACACCGTTGACCTGTTCCAGTATCAGACCGGCGAGTCCGCCACCAAAGTCCAGGCACTGGAAGGCCCGCACCACCCGGATCTGGGCATCGCCCTGGACATGAGCATCGGCATGAAGACCGGCAGCGGCGCACTCTGCACTCTATCCCTTTCTTTCAATAATGACGGTCCGTTCGGCACCTTCTTCCGCTATATCTGCGACAACGGCACCTACATTGCGCGCTACGACGACCTCCTTGACGGCCATGGCAACAAGATTGATCTGAGCGATGTTGCCGTCTCCAACAACGGCATCGAACTGCAGGATCGTGAATTCATCGCCGCCATTGAAGAAGGCCGCGAGCCGAACGCCAGCGTTGCCCAATGCCTCCCGGCAATGGAAACGCTGCACCGCCTGGAGCAATGCCTCGAAGCCGACAGCTGATCGCTGCCGGCCCGCCGCCATAGGTGTATCGAAAAACGGAAGGGGACCCCACATGACCAGAACGCTCAAAGATCATTTTGATCAGCCCGGCATTGGCCTTGGCTGTATGAACCTGTCGCATGCTTACGGAACGCCGTTGTCAGAAGACGAAGCTGTTCGCGCACTGCAGGACGCGTTCAACATGGGGTATCGCCATTTCGATACCGCGACGCTTTATGGCGGCGGTCGCAATGAAACAGTGGTTGGCAAGGCCTTGAAAGCGCATCGCCAGTCACTGTTCCTCGCCAGTAAATGCGGCATGGCCATTGGTCAGGAAAGCGGAAAGAAGGAAATCGATGGCCGCCCGGAAACCTTGCGTACCCAGTGCGAGACCAGCCTGCGCCGCCTCCAGACCGATCACATTAATCTGTACTATCTGCACCGTTTGGATCCAAAGGTGCCAATCGAGGAAAGCATTGGCGCCCTCGCCAACCTCGTGAGTGAAGGCAAAATTGGCGCAATCGGTCTGTCTGAAGTGTCTGCCAGAACCCTCCGGCGTGCCCAGGCCGTGCATCCGATTGCCGCTGTCCAGACTGAGTATTCACTCTGGTCACGCAATGCCGAGATTGCGGTTCTTGATGCCTGTCGCGACAGCGGTACGCGATTTGTTGCTTTTAGCCCTCTGGCGCGCGGTTTTCTCACCAACACTCTGCGAGATGTGGACAGCCTGGTTGCGAAGGACATCCGCAACAACATGCCACGTTTCCAGAAGGATAATTACGACAAAAACCTGGAACTTCTGGACGGCTATATCGCCATTGCCAGGGACGTCGGCTGCACACCAGCGCAACTGGCCCTGGCCTGGATCAAGTCGAAGGGCGATTTCATCGTTCCCATCCCCGGCACACGATCGGTCAGTCACATGCAGGAAAATCTGAACGCTGATCCCCTCCAGTTGAATACCGACACCATTCGCCAATTGGACACCCTGATCAACCAGAACACGGTTCACGGTCCTCGCTACAGCAGTGCGCAACAGGCGGAGATCGACACCGAAGAGTTCGCCTAGGCGGACCAATCAAAACGACACACGAGAGGTCGACTACAATGAAAACAAAACTGATCAAATCCGTCGCTGCTATTACCGCCACCATGGCCCTGTCATCGGCCGTTCAGGCGGCCGACTACACCCTGCGATTTGCCCACTTCTGGCCAGCCGTCTCGCCGATCCACAAGGAAGTTTTCAAGAGCTGGGCTGACAGTGTCGAGGCCGACTCCGAAGGTCGCATCGAAGTGGAAATCTACCCGGGTGGCACCTTGTCCAAACCGCCGGCGCAGTATGATGCCGTCACCAACCGCATTGCCGATGTCACCGCAACGGTGCAGGGCTACACCGCCAATCGTTTCCCTCTGACCCAGATCGTCGAGCTGCCAGGCATTGTCAAAACTGCCGCGCAGGGCTCCTGCGTCATCCAGGGTTTGTATGACGAAGGCCTGATTGACCAGGAATACGAAGAGACCCATCCGGTCTTCCTGTTTACCCACGGCCAGGGCCATCTGCACACCAACGAAACGCCCATCCGCAAGCCGTCTGACCTCGAAGGCCTGCGCATCCGTCGTCCGACTCAGGTAGTGGCTTCCTTGCTGGAAGACCTCGGCGCCGCTCCGGTTGGCATGCCCGCGCCTCAATCGTACCAGTCCATGCAACGTGGCGTGATTGACGGCGTTGCCCTGCCCTGGGAGGGCGTACACTCCTTCAGAATCAACGAGCTGGCGAACTACCACACGGAAATCGGCCTGTATAGCTTGTCGTTCGTCGTCACCATGAACAAGCAGGTTTACAACAGCCTGCCATCCGATCTGCAGCAAGTGATCGACAACAACTCCGGCATGCAGTTCGCCAAGGAAGCAGGCAAAACGTTCGACAAGGTTGATGCCATGGGTCGCGCCGATGCTATTGAAGCAGGCCATGAGATTATCACCCTGCAGAACGCTACCGAGAACGAAGCCTGGAAGCCGGTTCTCAACTCAACTATCGAGAACTATCTCCAGAGCCTCGAAGACAAGGGACTGCCTGCACGCGAAGTCTATGAGCGTACAGTTGAGCTCTCCGAACAGTGCCAGCAATCTTAACGGGTCCAGGAGCTGTCATGTCTCGATTTGCGAGCATAGTGGATGCCATCAGCCGGGCCATGCTGCTGATCAGCGGGTTTATGATCACCGCAATGATGGTGGTTGTTCTGGCTGAGGTATCGACCCGTGCACTCTTCGGGCTTACTGACGGCGGAGTCGATCTCACCTTTACGGGTGGGATTGAGCTCGTCCGTTTCGCCCTTCTTTTTTCCATACTCTATGCCCTGCCGTGGAATGTGGATCGGTCCCAGGTTGTCGTGGATCTGTTTACCAACAATCTGTCTCAACGATCTATCGCACTATTGCAGGCAACCTGTTTTGTTGGTTATTTCCTGTTGGCGCTGGCAATGAGCTATCGCTTCTGGGGTTCTATTGGCCACGCCCATTTGAGCGGCGAAACCACTCAGGACCTTAACATTCCGATGTCATATATTCTCGCCGCTACTCTGGTGGGCACCGGCATGCTGTGCCTGCGCTCCCTGGTTGTCGCTGGCCGGCGAATCCGAGAAGCAATGGGGTATCAATCATGAGTTCCGCAGCCATAGGTTTCAGCTGTATTGGCCTGATGTTGCTGCTGATGGCCTTGCGTATCCCCATCGCTCTGGCGATGGCAGCGTCCGGCTTTATCGGCTTTGCATCGATCGTCGCTTTTGACCCGGCTTTGGCGATTATCGAAAACGGACCTTTCGAGGTACTGACCAACTATAATTTCAGCCCCATCCCGATGTTTATTCTCATGGGGGTTCTGGCAGCACGATCAAAAATGTCAGACCAGTTATTCAACGGAGCCAGAACTCTTTTTGGCTCCTGGCCGGCCGGGATTTCTCTGGCTTCGCTGCTCTCCTGCGGTATCTTTTCCGCGATTTCCGGTTCTTCCGTGGCCACCGCTGCCAGCATGTCCCGGGTAGCGCTGCCCGAAATGCGCAAACATGGGTATGCACCGTCTCTCGCAACCGGCACCCTGGCAGCCGGCGGTACGCTGGGTATTATTATTCCGCCGTCAATCGCTCTGCTTTTATATGCCTTGATCACTGAACAGTCTGTTGGCGACATGTTCATGGCAGGCCTGCTTCCGGGCATCCTGGGTCTGGTGCTTTATGCGTTGACCGTGGTCATTCAGGTAAAGATCAATCCAAAGCTTGCCGAGAAAGGCGAGCCGACCACCCTGAAAGAGAAATTCTTCGGACTTGGTGGATTACTCCCATTTACCGGTGTGTTTGCCATCATCATCGGTGGTATCTACGGGGGCATTTTTACCCCTACGGAGGCTGCGGCCGTGGGTGCGTTCTGCACACTGCTGGTCGCCGTCAAACGTGGCATGCGGATGGCGGGCTTCGTTGCCGCGCTGAAAGAGACCCTGATCACCACATGCATGATCTTCTTCATGATTATTGGTGCCGAGATCTTTGGCTTCTTCCTCAGCGTGTCCCGGATTTCTTTCGAGCTGGTAGATTTCGTTGATGCCATGAACCTGTCTCCGTACATGATTCTGCTTTGTGTGCTGGTATTGTTCATGCTGCTTGGATGCGTGATGGACAGTATTGCCATGCTGCTGCTGACCGTGCCGGTGGTCTACCCCCTCATCCAGGCAGCCGGATTCGACCCGGTCTGGTTCGGTGTTGTCGCGGTTATTACCGTTGAACTGGGCATGATCACTCCACCCGTGGGCATGAACGTATTCGTGATAAAAGCGTTCACGCATGACATCCCCATCAGCACCATCTTCCGGGGCGTGTTCCCGTTCGTGATCTCTGACCTGGTACGCCTGGCACTGATCGTTGCTTTCCCGGTGCTGACACTGGGACTGCTCTGACACAAGGATGAGCTGTAATCTCCCAATACCGGTGGTTACAGCTCTGGTCTCCCCGGAAATAACAATATGAGGCCGGTAACATCATGCTTCCTGCTACAGACGTAAGGGCCGGCATATCTACCTATGCCCTGTACAAGGAAGAGCCGTCATTCAATGACCCGGAGTTCTTCCACATAGAAGATATCAAGTCCCGGGCCCGGCTCTTCAACTGGAGCATCAGCGTTCACTCCCATCCCAGGATGTACCAGCTGGTGTATGTGCGCAGTGGCCGAGTAAGGGCGAGGATAGACGGTCGGGAATACGACACCGAGGGGCCCTGCATCTTCACCATTCCACCGTCTGTGGTGCATGGGTTCGAGTTTGAACGGGACACCACTCTGGGATACGTCATTACCGTTTCCCGGGTATTGCTTGCGGATGACCAACTCAGCCGTTGCTCCGCGGTACACGAAGAATTGATGTACTCGGCTCAGGCCATTCATCTCGCCGGCCTGAAAGAGGACCAGCAATTCCTTGATCAGACCATTGACCAGTTGGCTAACGAATACCGAAAAAACGAGTTGGGCAAACAACAGTTGTTTGAATATCTGCTGTTTTCCCTGCTGATCAAGCTGGGCCGACGGCTTCAGTCCCACGATGATCAGCGCTCTCAGGATCACTACGGCAAGCGCTATCAACAACTGTGCGACCTGATCGAAAAGTACTACCGGCAACATAAGCCCTGCCAGTTTTACGCAGATCAACTCTGCACCACACCGATAGGCCTGAATCGGGCCTGCAAGGCCGTGTCCGATAAAAGTGTCGGAGATCTGATTCAGGACCGCCTGGCACTGGAAGCTCAGCGCATGCTGATTTATTCCTCGGCCCCCATTTCTCTGATTGCCTACGAACTGGGGTTCTCGGACCCGGCGTATTTTTCGCGTTTTTTCAAACGCCGCGTCGGCGCCGCCCCTTCAACCTTCCGCGAAAATCGCGACCGAGCCTGACATGACCGATGTACTTGCCATCACCGGCCCGATCTTTTTCCTGATCGGCATCGGCTATCTGGCAATCAAAAGCGGCACGATTCCGCAGGCGACATTGCCCGGCATGGGCCGGTTTGTGTTGCATTTCTGCCTGCCGGCGCTGATTTTTACCACGATTTCCAGCATGGAATTCGACACGCTGATAGAACCAGCCTACCTGACGGTGTACGGCCTCGCGTCTCTGTTGGCTTTGACTATCGGCTTCGGTTTCAGCCGCTTCATCCTCGGTGAGTCGCTTGCCAGCAGCGGCGTCATGGGTCTGGGCATGTCCCTGTCGAACAGTGCGTTCATCGGTTTTCCCGTGCTTTTACAGGTATTTGGCGAACCACCAGCGCAGGCATTCGCGATGTCGCTGATGGTCGAAAACATTCTGATCATGCCCATTGCCCTCGCCATCATCGAGTATGGCAATCGAGATAAAAGCAAGGCAACCAGCCCTGCGGCACAGGGGGTGGCCGTCTTGCAGAGGTTGATCCGCAACCCACTATTGCTGGCCATTGCAGCGGGAATGCTGGTCTCCCTGCTCGACCTGAACGTGCCGGAAGCATTGAACAAGAGCCTCAGCATGCTGGCCCAGGCATCGGTTGCGGTGGCGCTGTTCACCATTGGCGGAACGCTGGTTGGAAACCCGATCCGCGGCGATCTTGTCAGCATCAGCGCCGTCCTTGTCGGAAAACTGCTAGTTCACCCGCTGCTGGTGCTTCTGCTTCTGATGTTCGCCCCGGGACTCAGTTCCGAACTCAGGCTGTCGATGATTCTGCTTGCCGCCATGCCGATGCTCAGTGTCTTCCCGATTATCGGCAGCAACTACGGGGTGGGAAAACTGTGTGCCAGCATCCTGCTGTCGACCACCGTACTCTCCTTTGTGTCGCTCACCACACTGCTTGTTTTACTGACCTGAGAACCTCAAACCTCAAGATTCACACCCTCCCAATAGTGTCTCAGAAGTACAAGCCAGAGTTTCATTTCTCCATTTATCGGGAGCGGCCGATCATCAATGATGAACAGGTGAGCGGATAGATCTTCCGACCCGACATTACAAAAACACGAGGTCACTATGAAAACCCTACAGACTCAGGTCGCAATCATCGGTGCAGGCCCTTCCGGCCTGCTTCTCGGACAACTGCTTGCCCGCAAAGGCATCAGCAATATCATTCTTGAACGTAAGACTGGCGATTACGTTCTCGGCCGCATTCGTGCCGGTATTCTGGAACAGGGTTTCGCCGACCTGGTGCGTGAAGCCGGCGTCAGCGAGCGCATGGACGCAGAAGGCCACGTACACGAAGGTGTTGAGCTGGCGGTGAATGGCAAGCGAACCCGCATTGATCTGAAAGGACTGACCGGCGGAGATGTCGTGGTCTGCTACGGCCAGGTGGAAATCACCCGCGATCTGATGGACGCCCGCGAAGCGGCCGACCTGCAAACCTACTACGAGGCGGACAACGTTCAGCCTCACGACGTCAAAAGCGACAAGCCCTACGTCACCTTTGAGCACGAGGGCGAAGAGTACCGCCTCGACTGTGAATTTGTTGCCGGCTGTGATGGCTTCCACGGTGTTTCCCGCCAGACTATTCCGGAAGACGTGCGCACCGAATACGAGCGGGTTTACCCGTTCGGCTGGCTGGGCCTGATGTCCGATACGCCACCGTGCCATGACGAGTTGATCTACGCCAAGAGTGAGCGCGGCTTTGCGCTGGCCAGCCAGCGCTCACCCACACGCTCTCGGTATTACCTGCAGGTGCCGCTGACCGACAAGGTGGAAGACTGGCCCGATGACGCTTTCTGGGAAGAACTGAAGAAGCGCCTGCCAGACGACATGGCCGCAAACCTGGTGACCGGCCCGAGTATCGAAAAGAGCATTGCCCCGCTGCGTTCGTTCGTGTGTGAGCCGATGCAGTACGGCAACCTGTTCCTGGTGGGCGATGCGGCTCATATTGTTCCGCCTACCGGCGCCAAGGGCCTGAACCTGGCCGCCTCTGACGTCGCCGCGCTGTACAAAATTCTGACCCGGGTTTACGAGACCGGCGACCGTCGCTATATCGAACAGTATTCCGGGATCGCCCTGCGCCGGGTATGGCACGGCGAGCGGTTCAGCTGGTGGATGAGCAACATGCTGCATAATTTCGACGAACAAGTGAACAACGACGGCCTTGAGGGTCAGATATTCGAGCGGTTCATGAAGTCCGAGGCGGACTACTTCCTGAATTCGGAAAACGGCCGCCGGGTCATCGCCGAACAATATGTCGGCCTGCCCTATGAAGAACTCAAAGAATACTGATTAACGATCCGTCTCATCAGGAAAAAAGGGGGACCACACTGCGGTGTGGTCCCCCTTTTTTTATGGCTCTGAGTTTACTCAGACTTTCTTCAGAACCTTGCTGAAGAAGGCGGTGACGCCTTGATGGTCATCCAAAGGCAGCACATCCGCGACATACTGGTCGGGACGAACAATGACGATACAGCCCTGCTCTTTGTTGATACCGCGCATGTCGTAGATATTCTTGCCGCCACCGGAGGATGCCGGACGGTTGTCGGCACAGAATACCTTCTCGAAATCACGCAGGCCGTATTTGCCCTTTTTCGGTGCCAGCACCGGATGCAGCGTATCGGTCTCTACCGAATGGTGGTGCTGCTGGAATACCGCACGAACATCAATCACGGAATCCGGCTCAGCATCGCCCGGGGTGTGCTTCCTGAGCGGAGAATGGGTGTCGTTGGCCAGGAACTCGCACAGGGCCCTTACACCACACTGATCGGACATAGGCTCTGCACTGCCACCAAAGACATAGACACGGTAAGCGCCGTCAGCCAGGTGGCAATGCCCCAACTGCATCGGTTTGGCATCACCCTGGCGCACCACTGGTGCGGAGTGGAATCGCTTGCCGACGGTGAGGCCGGTTGCCAGTTCCTGATACCTGCCCCCACTGACAATAACGGACGGACGGTACTGAATGGAAACACCCGCCGTGTACTCACCAAAGAGCTGGAAATAACGCTGGAATTCCCCCGGATCCACACCCTCCGGATAGTCGGCAGACTTGGGCCTGGCACTGAACATGCGCGAGAATTCGCGGTCAAAATCGATCAGCGCCTGACCGTACTCGCGACGCTCGGCTGAGTAGGTTTCCAGCAGTTCCGGTTCGGCACGACCAGTCAGCACATGGGCCAGTTTCCAGCCCAGGTTCCAGGTGTCCATAACCGAGGTATTCAGACCCTGGCCCGCTTTCGGACTGTGGGTGTGGCAGGCATCACCGGCCAGGAAAACACGGGCCGGACGACCATCCTCGGCGTCATCGAAGGCGGTGGTAATGCGCTGGCCGATTTCGTAGACACTCCACCAGGCCACTTCTTTCACATCCAGCGTATACGGCTTCATCACGCGGTTGGCCGCGGCAATCAGCACATCTGCCGTCATCTGATCGCGGGCCACACGCTCGTTCTCATTGAGCTTGTCCAGCTCAATGTACAAACGCACCATGTAACCACCCTCACGGGGGATAATCAGCATGTTGCCTTCGTTGTTGGAATGGATCAGTGACTTCAGGCGAATATCCGGGAAGTCGGTATTCAGCAATACGTCCATTACCCCCCAGGCCTGATTCAGAGCATCACCCACCAACTCCTTGCCGATAGCGGTACGAACACTGGAGCGGGCGCCGTCACACCCGACCACGTACCTGGCTTTGACCGTTTCCACCACCTGGTTGTACTGCGAGAAGTTGACCAGCCGTTCAATTCTTGCGGTCACCGGGTAATCACCGGCTTCGGGATCTACGTCCAGGTCCAGCAGCTTGCGCTGGTAGTGCGGCTCGACCTTGCCCGGATTCTGTCGCATGACATCCAGGAACTGATCATGCACCCGGGCCTGGTTGATGATCAGGTGTGGCATTTCGGAAAGATCATCGGCAACGTCCTGAACCTTGCTGCTGCGTGCGATCTGGCTCGGCTTCTCGGCATCCGGCTTCCAGAATGCGGCTTCATTCACCTGATAGGCTTCCTGAATGATCTGGTCGGCAAAGCCGTAGGCTTGGAACATTTCCATGGTGCGACACGCGATACCATCGGCCTGACCCACCAGAAGACGGTCGTCCTTCTGATCAACAATGGCCACCTTGATACCAGAAAATCTGGTCAGCTGAGCCGCCAGGTTCAGACCAGCGGGGCCACAGCCCACGATCAGCACATCCACCTGCTCTGGCAGTGGGCGCTTGATGGGGGGCGGAATCACGCGGTCTTGCGGATCGAAAAAACGGGGATCGCCAGGATGAAAACCATCGACATGAAATTGCATGAGCAAAGCTCCTTCGGATTTTATTGTGCTTGTGTAGTCGCTTCACTTTAAATAAAGTCAGACATCAGGAAAAATAGAGTTTTGTCTTCAGACTGAAAGTTTTCGTATGTCTAATCCCAATCTACTGAAACAGTTGGCGATTGTTGTGAAGCAAGGGTCTTTAACCCGGGCTTGCGAACAATTGCATATCACACAGCCGACACTGACCCGCAGCATCAAACAACTGGAAATGAGGGTTGGCACACCGGTTCTGGTTCGGACCCGCCACGGTGTGACGCCGACAGAAATCGGGACGCGGCTGGCTCAGATCGGTGAGCGCATTCTGGCGGAAGCAGAACACGGCGACGAGATCATCCGGCAATGGCACAGCGGTTATCAGAGTGAGTTTCTGATCGGCATTGATCCCCTCTGGGAATTCGCAACCGTCGGAAAAACAACAGAAAGCCTGCTAAGGGAACGCCAGTTCGTTTTTCACCTGCGCACCGGATCAGCCGCCACACAGATTCAGTTGCTGCAGGAGGGAAAGCTGGACTTTCTGATTGCCCCGGCTCATTTGTCAGTGTCTCAGCAGTCGCTCGATCGTGAACTGATCTTTCGCGACCGAGCCGGGATTTTTGCCGGCAGAAAGTCGGCACTCTTGAATGCCAAAACGCCGATTACACGAGACATTGTTGCTAACCAGCACTGGATCATTGCGGGGGCTCACGCGGGATTCCTGGACAGCCAGGACAACCTGATGGGCAGTCAGGCGGCGAGAATGGCGCTGACTGGCAGCATACGGTCGCTTCTCCATCTACTGAACACCACCGACATGCTGGTGTGTTTGCCTGCGCGGCTGACTCTCATGACCGGCGAAGTGTCGCCGCAGCAATTGCTGGAAGTGGAAGGGTACAAGGGGACTCGCCGGGATATTGCGCTCTGGTCCCACACTCAGAACGGAGAACGCCCGGATATCCTCCGGGTTCGCGAGCTCATCAGCAGCGTCTTAACCCAGCTGGACGGAGAGGAACCAACCTTCGGATTGGAACTGTAGCAGCGAGTGACTTACAGCCTGAGACTCACATTCAGCCATCCAAAGGCCCCGGCCGCCCAAACAAAAAGCCCTGGAAATGCAGACAACCATGTGCCACCAGCCAGTCGCGCTGTTCTTCGGTTTCCACACCTTCGGCAATGACCTGCAGATCCAGCCCTTTCGACAACCCGATAATGGAGTCAACAATCGCGGCACTGCTGGTGCTGCTACCCACATCCCGGGTGAAAGACTGGTCTATCTTGATCTGGTCCAGCGGCAGGCGCTTGAGATAACTCAAGGAGGAGTAACCGGTACCAAAGTCATCCAGTGAGAAGCGAATGCCCAGGGCACGCAGGTCGTTCATCATTCGGGTGATACGCTCCGGGTGATCCATCAGCAGGCTTTCCGTGACTTCCAGCTTCAACAGGTGCGGTGGTGCGCCCGTGTGCTGGAGAATGCGCGCCACCTGCTCGGTAAATTGCTTGTTCTGGAACTGGTACACGCTGACATTGACAGCCAGATAGAGATCTTTCTTGTGCGGATCTTCCTGCCAGCGGGCGAGCTGCTCACAGGCTTGTTCAAGAACCCACTCCCCGATTGGCAGAATCAACCGGCTCTGCTCCGCCAGCGGGATGAATACGCCCGGGGAAATCAGGCCTCTGTCCGGGTGCTGCCAGCGCAATAAAACCTCGTACCCCAACAACTGTTCAGGGTTACGGATCTGCGGCTGGAAATACAGGCGCAACTGGCCTTCTGCCACGGCATGACGCAGCTCATCTTCAAGCAGAATGTGCTCAATGGCCCGGGCCTGAATATCGGGGTCGAAAAAGGCAATCGGCTTACCACCCTGGTGCCTGGCCTGTTGTTTGGCTTGCTGAGTGGCTTGTTCCGCCCGTTGCATCTGCTGGTCCCAGGGAGTGTCTTCACCATTCATAATGGTAATACCGATACTGACCGCCACCTGCACCGAATGCTCGGGCACCTCAAGCGGATATTCGAACAATCCAAGGATTTTCTCTGCCACCACTTCGGCGGAGCGAGCGGACAGTTCTTTTGACGAATCAAGGTTCGACAATAACACGGCAAACTCATCACCACCGATTCGCGCCAGGGTATCACTCTCACGCATGATACTGGCAAGCTGCTCCGAAACCGCCTTCAGCACCAGATCACCCACGCCATATCCCCGGGTATCGTTAACTGCCCGGAACTGGTTAATATCCAACTGCAGGATCGCAGACTGGGTACCAAACCGGGTATTGGCCTTGGCTGCCTCCAGAATGCGATCCTCCAGCAGTACCCGGTTCGCCAGCCCCGTCAACGAGTCATAGAATGCCAACCGGTGAGCCTGTCGTTCCGCTTCTTTGCGCTTGGTGATATCGTGAAAGGTGCCGACATAGTTGAGAACACGACCAGACTGTCCACGAACAGCCGTCACAGTGAGCCATTCGGCATAGATCTCACCATTCTTTCTGCGATTCCAGACTTCTCCTTCCCAGGAACCCGCTTCTTTAACCCGGTTCCAGAAATCTTCATAAAAAGCGCGATCCTGAAGGCCGGACTGCAACACCGCCGGGGTTTTGCCCACGACTTCATGCTCTTCATAGCCGGTAATACGGGTAAACGCCTTGTTAGCCCGGAGAATCACGCCCTGATCGTCGGTAATGGTGATTCCCAGATGTGTCTCAAAGGCAGTTGAAGCTATACGCAGCTCGGCCTCCTGGATCTTGCTTTCGGTAACGTCCCGGACCACCGCCAGAAAGCCGGTATTTCGATGCTCTGCGTCAATAAGTACCGTGACCTTTGCGCTGAACTCCCGCACTTCGCCGTCAAACTCCAACTGGTATTCCAGCTCTGTTGCCTGCCCTGTGCGGGCAATCTCGGCCTTGGTGCTCTCAAGTTGACTGGCCAGCTCCGGTGGTACTATATCCCGGTAATGCTGTCCCAGAATCTCTTCAACGGGTCTGCTCAACCGGGATTCGTCGGCCGCATGCACGAACACAAACCGGCCCTGTTCATCAAATACAAAAATCAGATCCGGGATCGAGTTAATAAGTGCCCGCAATCGAGCTTCACTGGCCTGAGCCGATTGCTGGAGGTTTTTGCGTTCGTGGTTTTCAGCCACCAGTTCCTGCTCCACCACTTCCCGTCTATGGAACTGACGCACAAGAAACAGGCCGATAGTGGCAACTAACAACAACCCGATGGCGGTTATCCAGAGGTTCTGCCACCAGCTTTGCATGATTACCGAGGTTTCCTCGCCGACAATCACAACATAGGGCGCACCGCGTACCCGCTTG
>Ga0194137_10001322_pt1 | contig 15209 bp, 17 predicted proteins | sample TARM_MetaG_T3_14_FD_134025 | JGI IMG/M metagenome (GOLD analysis project Ga0194137, IMG submission 134025) | Freshwater microbial communities from Pennsylvania, USA, analyzing microbe dynamics in response to fracking - TARM_MetaG_T3_14 (version 2) | ecosystem: Environmental > Aquatic >... | reverse complement strand
CTTCCGTAATGACCGGACCGCTGCCTGCGAGCAGCCCTCCGGCAACCGGCTGCAGCAGCTTGTCCGCTGCCTGGCGGTAGACCGGGGAGCTCTCGATGTTCCCGGCCAACGGAGCCGTTGGAAATACGGATACATAGAGAAACAGCAGGGCGAGAAGCACGAACGAGCGGCCGACCCCGTGCAGGCCGCCGATGACGGCCCCCGCGGCGCGGCTGCTTGAACGGCCGCTGCGGGCTTCTTCGACGCCTTCCTCTGCTTCGCGGGCAGGATAAGCCGCCGCTCCGAACGCTCTCCACGCAAGAGGCGTCAGGGTCGACAGCAGCAGGCGGAGCAGCGCATAGCCGATCAGGAACAAAACGCCGAAGCGAAGCAGAGGCAGGTCCCTCACGCTCGTAAGGAAAGTATACCAGGCCTGCTCCAGGCCGGCCATCTCCTTCTGCGGGAGATGGACATGGGCTTGAAGCCAGCGGCTGGCGGGAGAGGAGAGCAGCTGCGCCAGCTTGGCCGCGCCGGCCAGCGCCGCAATCAGCAGCACCCCTTCCCAGATGAAATGAAACAGCCGCTGCGAGGAATTCCTCGCCCCTCTTCCGAAGCCTTGAAGCAGGGAAACGGCGATGACAAGCAGCACGGCAAGCGATACCGGCTCCAGGTCAAGGAGCGGCTGGAGACTGTTCTGGATGATGGCCATAGACATGTGCATGCCCCCTCCCCTGTTGTCCTTTTACGGCGAAGTCCTATGCTTCGCTGCGGAAAGAGCGTCCGCTCTCTCCGCCATCGGCGTCTCTGAGGCTACTTACCCCGGGCGCCTTCGATCAGCGCCCTGATCGTGCCGTCGATGCTCCATGTTCCGAGCGGAGCCCCCTTGAACGATACATTCACCTTATCCTCGCCCTTTTTTCCTTTGAGCTCCAGATTGTCGGTCTTGACCGTGTAGGTGCCGTCGCCGTTGTCCATGTACTGGGCGCTGCCCGCTTCCCCGGCCATGGCGGTCACCGCCTGATCGCGGACCTTGCCTCCGAGACCCTTTAGATCCTGCAGGTTGTAGCCGCTGTACAGCACAAGGCCGATGACGATGACCGCCGCAAGCGCCCATTTCGCCACGGTCCGCACAATGCCGATGACCAGCAGCAGGATGACGAGTCCTACCGCGAGCACAAGCCAGTTCTCCTTGAAAAAAGTGCTCCATGTCTCATAATCGTAACCCAAGCTGTCCATGACGCGCCATGCCCCCTGTCGCATATCCGCGTTCCCCGGGCCGGTATCCGGCCCCGCGGTCAATAGTCCCATTATAACCGACGCTGCCGGGAGCGTAAACGCGGCCGCAGAGGCGGCGATAAAGCATATCCTGTCCCGCAAGGGCGTACAAGTAGTAAAGTCCTGAACAAGCCGAGTCCGCAAGCCTGAAGGAGGGCAACAACGTGAGAACCGCCATGTGGCTGTACCTGTTTTTATTCGTCGCCTTTTTCGATCTGCATGCCCAGTACCCCATCCTGACTCCGTACGCCGTCTCGCTGGGGGCCGCGCCTTCGTTCATCGGACTGATGATGGGCATGTACTCCCTCACCCATCTGCCTGGCAACATCATCGCCGGCTTCGGCATCGACCGCTTCGGCAGCCGCATGTTCATCGTCTTCAGCCTGCTCGGAGCCGGCGTCATCCTCCTGCTTCAGGCTCAGGTCGCAAATCCATGGCAGCTGCTCGTTCTCCGCTCGATCAGCGGTTTCGTCCTGGCCTTCCTGTCTCCTGCCTGCAGCGCCTTGCTGGCCAGAATGGCGGCGAACGCTCTCCAGCAGGGCAAGCTGATGAGCGGCAGCGGCTTTGTCCACACGCTCGCGTCGGTCGTCTCGCCCGCGGCGGGGGCCTTTCTCGTCGCCCGCATCGGCTTCTCCAGCGCCTTTTACCTGCTGGGCTGGATCTTGATCGGCACCAGCATCTGCGCGCTTCTGTTCATCCGCGACCGCAAGGAGTCGGCCGTGCTGCCGGCGGGACCGCGGTCCTTGAGCCACGCTCCGCCAAAGGCGGCGCTCGCTTCGGCGGCGGCCGTCCCTGCCGGCGACTCCGGCGGGTTCCCGTGGATCGTCTTCCTGCTTCCCGTCGCCATCAGCTGCTCGCAAGGAATTCTCAGCTTCGAGCTCCCGCTCATGTCCACCACTTCCGAGGGCATGATGCGTACCGGATGGCTGTTCTCGGTCGTAAGCGCGGGCGGCCTCATCACCTTGAGCATGCTGTTCCTGAACCGCATTCCGGCATTCCGCCGCACGCTTTGGGGCGCCCTGCTGCTGGCCATCGCCTATTTCGGCATCGCAGCCGGATTCAATGCCCCGCTCGTGTCGATGCTTCTCGTCGTCGGCATGGCCAAAGGCGTCATCTTCCCCGCCCTCTCGACGCTGCTTATCGAGCTGAGCGGAAGCGAGCGGTACGGCCGCACGTTCTCGATCCTGTCGATCGCCTTCTCCATCGGAGCTTTCCTCGGGCCTATGATCGCCGGCCAGGTCCGGCATATCGTCTCGCCGTACTACATTTCCTTCGTCTTCCTCATGCTCGCTGTCGCCGTCCTTCCCTTCCACGGAGGGGGAGGCCGGAACCGGATTCCCGCAGCGCCATCCGCCCAATTGCCGAGAACTGGGTGAATGCACAGGGCGGGTACCATGCAGGGACATATACTGAACCATGTCTGACGGACCGCCAGCTCGTTGCCCGCGGGACGGCGGCCGGATGACCCCACCAAGCAGCAAAGGGGTGACCAATACAATGTCTTATGTCGAAGGTGCAGGTGTAGGCTGTGCTCCCGTAGGCGGAGCAGTGGGAGGAGTCTGGACTTCCACTGGCGCAATCCTCGTTCTGTTCATTCTGCTCGTTATCATCATCAGCAGCTTCTGCTTCTAATGACGATATGAGAACTGGTTTCCCGCTCTCATAAAACTTGAGGCCTGCCGAATTCGGCAGGCCTCCTTTTTTTGGGGCAAAGACAACCGGGCGGCGTTGAATAACCGGCGCTCCAAGGTTAATCTTAGTGGATAAGGAGGCGATTCCCGTGGAAGAAGCCGTCATCATCGTCGAGGGCAAAAACGACCGGAGCCGCCTCCGGCGCGTGCTGTCGGAAGAAGTTACGATCCTGTGCACCTTCGGCACTCCGGGCTCGAAGCAGCTGGAGACGCTTCGCAAGCAGGCCGGCGGCAGCCAGGTCTACATCTTCACCGACAACGATTCTTCCGGCAGACGCATCCGCGGCATTCTGCGCGACGAGTTCCCGGACGCCGAGCATATCTATACCCGGCGCGGGTATCCCGGCGTCGAAGGAACACCCGAGGAATACCTGCTGGAGCAGCTTCTCAAGGCAGGCTTCGAGTCCGAGCTTATTTTCCCCGATGCGGGACCGGAGCCCCGCTGGTCCAAAGAGGACGGGCTCTAGGGAGCTTGGCTATGGCTGCAGGTCTTGCTTCTCCTTGCAGCAGCGCCGGCCTGCCGGCGCAGCCTTGACTGCATCGCCAGCGGGCTCGCCATTGGCGCAGCTATGCTTTTGCTCTCTTTAAGCCGGACTCACGGTGCGGCCGGCTTTCCCTTGCCGCGCTGCCCAGCCGCACGGCCGGCTCGCTCCTGCCCGCTGCTTAGCCAGCGAAGGCGGGCCGCCGCATCCGGAAAAGCGGCAGCGGTCGCCTTTGAAGCCGGGTTCCTACCGCGGTATCCGCCAAGTTCAGAGGAACACGGGTTCAACAGCGATTGGAGGAGCGGCGGCTTGCCGAGCGGCCTTGAGCGCAGCGGGCTTGAGCGCAACGGCCTTGAGCACAACGGCCTTGAGCGCAGCGGGCTTGCCGTGCTTGAGCACTTGAGCGCAGCGGGCTTGCCACAGCGGACGGAGCATTCAAGCTTTGGCGGCCGCTATATCTGAAGCAGAGCAATGACCGCCGTCACCGTGCCGATGCTCAATATCGTCGAGAACAGCACCGCCTGCGAAGAAAACTCCGGCTCGTTGTCGAATTCGACCGCCAGCAGAACGCTGCTGAGCGAAGTCGGCACCGCCGAGCTCACGATAAGCGCCTTGGCCGCGAGGCCTTCGATGCCAAGCAGCCAGACCGTCAAGGCGGCCAGCGCCGGGCCTGCCGCCAGGCGAAGCGCCAGGGAAAGCCCCAGATCCGCCGTCTTCCCCTTGCCGCTGCCGCGCTTCATGCTCCCGAGCTGCACGCCGAGCGTCAGCAGAGCCGTCCCGATAAAGGCATTCGCCACATAATCGAGCGGCGTCGCGAGATAGACCGGAATGCCGACGCCGAAGCCGCGCAGCGCAAAAGCGAGCGGAATCACATAAATGACCGGCTGCGACAGAATCGTGCGCCGGATGTCGCGGAAGCTGCTTTTATGCGCATTGACGCTGTAGATGCCGTATGTGTTCGGCAGCAGCGACTGCATCATCATGACGAGCACCTGAATCGACAGCGTGAACGGATTCGCAGCGAAAGCCAGCTGGTTGAGCGGAATGCCGTAATTGGCGCTGTTGTAGAACAGCACGCTGTTGCGCATTGCCGCCTTCATGCCCCCCTGAAATCCCCTCAGTCGGATGACGATCTCCACAAGCGCGTACTGGAACGCCATGAATACGCCGAAAAACAGCAGCACCTGGCCGATCAGCGAAAACGGAATGTCGGTCGTATACAAAAGCTTGAAGATGACGGCCGGAGAAAAGAGATAAAAGTTCAGCTTCGACAGCGTGCGGATGTCGAGCACGAAAATCCGCTGCAGCACGACCCCGATCAGGATCATAACGCACAGCGGAATGATGTTATGCAGCAGAATCGAGCCGAGCAATGCCATGCGTGCCACTCCTTCCTTCAGGTCCAAAAAAAATTCCTGCAATTTCTTGCAGGAATGACAGACCCAGCGGCCTCTCGGAAGAGGCTTATTTTTTCAGCAGGCTTTTGACGGCTGTCACGATGGAATCCGCCTTTTGGTCCGGCGTCATCGATTGATCCATGCCGCCGGTAATGTATTTGCGGATATTGCCCTTTTTGTCGATCAGCGTGAACACGTCGTTATGGCTGTAATTGCCGTCGGCGTCCTTAAGCAGGGACAGGCCGTAATCCTTGACCAGCTTGGCGGTGGCGGCTTCGTCCGGATTGCGCAGGAACAGCCAGCCCGCCGGATCGGCATGGAATTTGGAGGCGAAGGTCCGGATGGCTTCAGGCGTATCGCGCTCCGGATCGAAGGTGATGGACATCAGCTCCGCTTTGTCGCCGAACAGCCCTTCCTCCTTCAGCTTGTCCTGAACCTTGGACAGAATGAAAGTCGTAGCGGGACAGACGTCCGGGCAATGAGACCAGTAGAAATAAGCGACGCGGACTTTGCCGTCCGAATCGGCGAGCTTGACTTCCTTTCCGTCTTCCAAAGCGTTCTGAAGCGTGAACTCAGGCGCAGGGCTGTTTTGCGGAAAATTGACGGCCTGCGTGCTGTCGGCCCGGCTTGATACGAGCAGATAGATGCCCATGGCGGCGCAAAGCGCGAACAAGGCGATTTTGAAGGCATGCTTGCGGATGAATGGCAACGTTTACCTCTCCTCTAATGTAAGTAAAGCCTGTCCGGGCGGACAGGCATGTAAGACCATCAAGGCAGGATGCTGGAAATGAACGCCGCGCCAGGCTCTCTGTATGTGTTGGCGATCATGAGCAGGAAAACGACAAGCAGGTAGTTGACGGAAATAAGGAAATTGACCTTGGCCCATTTCTCGGTCTCCTGTTCGGTTTTTGCGCGCATGCCTGTCAAGGTGTGGGCGAACCAGATGACGGTAAGCAGCCCGGAAACCCACAGGAACCATTGGCCCGTGTAGCCATACGTGTAGAGCAGGATTACGGTCGGAATGAGCAGCAGCACATAAGGAATCATCTGCAGCTTGGTCCGCTTGATGCCTTTCACGACCGGCAGCAGCGGATAGCCCGCTGCGCGGTACTCCTCTACGCGGCGGATCGCCAGCGACCAGAAGTGGGCCGGCTGCCAGAGGAAGAGGAAGGCGAAGAGCAGCCAAGCCCCGGCATCCACTTGCCCGGTGACGGCGCAATAGCCGATAACCGGCGGCATCGCTCCGGACACGCCCCCGATGGACGTGCTCCAGGTCGAGCTCCGCTTGAGCCAGATCGTATAGATGACGATATAGACGAACCAGCCCAGCAGTCCCAGCCAGCCGGAAAGGACGTTCACAAGGGTAAACAGCACGGCAAGGCCGGCAATTCCGAGAATGATGCCGTAAGTAATGACGAATCCCGGCTTCAGCCGGCCTGTCGGCAGCGCGCGGTTGCGGGTCCGCTCCATCTTGAGGTCGAGCTCGCGGTCCCAGTAATTGTTAATGACGCAGGCCGAAGCCATCGTCAGAGAAGTTCCGATCAGCATCCATAGAAGCTTCAGCCAGTCGATGCTCCACTGGGAAGCTACCCAGAATCCGCCAAAAGCCGCGAAAGCGTTCATGCGTACGATTCCTGGCTTGGTAAGGGCAATCAAGTCTTTCCACACAGTCGTGCGCCTCCTGTTTTTGGAGCGCAAAAGCGCATTGCGCCTAAGGGCTTCAGTAGTCAACGGTACTAATGATACCGAAAATGAATGCTTGTGACAATGTAAGGAAAGGCAAGTTCATGAATTCGACATGCCAATGTAGACTATTTGTTGACGAATGCTGCCGGGTCTTGCCTCCCTGAGCTGGCCCCCGCTTTCATTTTCGAGTCGAAAACAGGCACATCTCGCGGTCCCCGGCATACAGTAAGGTGTGGTCAGGAGCCCAGGCGGGAGGGCACCGCAGCAACAGCAGGCCGCAGGCTCCCGCAAAAGGAGCGTGAACAGGAATAATGGCTGTCATCAAGACCAACGATGCGGACACCAAGCTGCTTGCCCGGCTGATGCGGGCGGAAGCGGAAGGCGAAGGCGAACTCGGCATGCTGATGGTGGGCAACGTCGGCGTCAACCGGGTACTCGGCAATTGCCTCGATTTCCGCAATATACGGTCCATTCCGGACATGGTGTACCAGAGTCCCGGAGGATACGAGGCGGTCCAGAAGAGCTACTTCTATCAGAAGGCCAGGGACAAGGAAATTCGGCTCGCCAAACGCGTCATAGGCGGGGAGCGGCAGAATCCTGCCAGCAACGCGCTGTGGTTTTTCAGGCCGTCGGGAGATTGTCCCGATACCTGGTACAACCAAGGCAACACCGGGCGCTACAAAGCGCATTGCTTCTTCGCGCCGACCTCCAGCGACTGCCCGGACGTGTACTGACCGAAATCAAGCATCTATCCAGAGAGAGCGGGGAAACCTTTCATGTCGAATACTTATGACTTCGATTACTATCGTTCTTATGGCGCCTACGGCCATCCAGCCGTCGGCGGCGCCGGCACCGGCTACGGCCATCCTTCCGTCGGCGGCGCCGGCATGGGCTACGGCCATCCTTCCGTGGGCGGAGCGGCTGCGGGCTACGGCCAGCATGGCGTCGGCGGAGTCAATGCCGCCATGTACAGCCACGACGGCATGATGATTCCGGGAGCCGCCTTCATGCAAATGCCTCCGGGCGTGCCGAGCGGTTCCGTCATTACGCCTAACGCCGGAACGATCACGACCGTGCCGGCCCGCGAGGAATCGTATGTCGAGAACATCCTGCGCTTGAACCGCAGCAAGATGGCGACGTTCTATATGACGTATGAGAACAACAAGGAATGGAACGCCAAAATTTTCCGCGGCGTCATCGAGGCGGCAGGCCGCGACCATATCATTATCCGCGATCCCGCCACGAATATGCGTTATCTGCTCCTGACGCTGAATCTCGACTATGTCACCTTTGACGGCCCGATCGCCTACGAGTATCAGTTCCAAGGCCAGACGATCTCCAATTTGACGCCCGAGACGGAACGCTAAGCCAATGGCCGGCGTCCAAGCGACGGCTTGAACGTCCACGCATGGATGCGGGAACGCCCCCCGGCGACCATCCCGCCAATGCCAACCCATGGAGAACGCTCCGAGAGGCGTTCTTCTTGGCATGCCCGCGCTTCCTCCTCCGAGGCTGCCGGCCAAATTTCGACGAACAAATTCGGCTGATCCGTGCCTTCATAGAGAGATACAGGCACGCCGCCTTCTGCCAGCCGTCCGATCAAAGCCAGATAGTCCGCGCGGGCTTCCTCCTCGATGCGGTATTCAACCATCAAAGCATAGGCATTCATTCCGATTCCTCCTTGCAGCATCAAGTTTCTCCATCCTAGCATGACACGGGCCCTCAGCCCAAGCCCGACATAAGAAACCATCGACGAGGGCATAATGGAAAGACCGGAAGCGGGGGCGTCAAGGCCTTCTAGGCCGTCTGGGCCGCTTCCATAGCCATTTGAACTCTTCAGGAGGTGCTTGGACTGGATACAGGAACGCATCTGGTCGCCGGACTGGGACTCGCCGGGCTGTCGACCGTCGATCCGGCCGTCGCAGGAAACGCGAGTCTGTTCGCGGCCGTGATGGCGGGCACGATCATCGGCTCGCAGGCTCCGGATCTGGACGGCTTCCTTCGGCTCAAAAGCAATGCCGTCTACATCCGCAACCATCGCGGCGCCTCTCATTCCCTGCCCGCCGTCCTCATCTGGACGACGCTGATAACGGGAGCGATCGCTTGGGCTTATCAAGGCACGCTGCCTTGGCTGCATCTGGCCGGGTGGGTGCTGCTCGCGGTATCCGCCCATGTTTTCTCCGATTGCTTCAATACCTACGGCACCCAGGCGGCAAGGCCCTTTACGGACAAATGGATTTCGTGGAACATCATCCACATTTTCGATCCGACTATTTTTGCCGGCCATGCAATCGCCTTGCTGCTTTGGGCTTTCGGAATCTTCCAGCCGCAGCTCATCTTTCCGGTTCTGTATGGACTGCTCGTCGCTTATTACATCTGGAGAACGCAGGTCCATCGAAGCGTGGCCCGGAAGCTGCCGACGCTGGACGATTCCCATGCCGAAGGGGATGCCTATATTCTCATCCCGACGATAACGCTGAACAATTGGAATGTCGTCAAGCGGCTGGAAGACGGAAGCTTCATGATCGGCGACTTGCGCAAGGGCGAGCTCAAATGGTCCGGGAGCGCGCGCTGCATGGAGCATCCCGCGATCGACCAGTCGAAATTCGACGCATCCGTCAAAGCGTTCCTGTATTTCACCTCGTTCGCCTGCTCCGAGGTGCTGGAGCATTCGTACGGCTACGAGGTGCGATGGTTCGACGTGCGCTACCGCCACCGCAAGCAGTACCCGTTCGTAGCGGTCGTTCTGATGGACAAGGATTACGCCACGCTCGGCTCCTATGTCGGATGGCTGAGCGACGAAAGGCTGCAGAAGAGGCTGCGCATGAACACCTACTGAGCCTGCTTCCATTAAAAGAGCATCCCGAAGCGGTTGACCGCAGAAGCCCCTTGCTTCACAATAAGAGGGGCTTTTTTAATTTGTTTCCGCAGGCCTGAGCAGCAAAAAAAGAAAGCCCAAGGTTTCCCTTAGGCTTCCTCTTGTTTATCTTCCCGCTATTAGCGGTGTTGTTGGCCCGACAGTTGTTGCTCGGCGATTTGCACGAGTTTCTTCGTGATGTAGCCGCCGAGGGATCCTGCATCGCGGGTTGCTACGTTGCCGTAGTATCCGTCTGCTGGAATTTGTACACCCAGTTCTTGTGCTGCTTCGAATTTCATTTGCTCAAGGGCTTGTTTTGCACCTGGCACGACCAGTCTGTTGCTTCCGCTGTTGTTGCTTGCCATTGTAATTGCTCCTTTCGAAGTTCGCACTTTGATGTGTGTTGCAAGCTTGCAAGCTTATTATGTTCCGTTTCGAAAGTTCTATTCTACGGCTCTTCAAATTTTCTTCCTCATCCTAATCTGAATCGGGAGGCATACCGCCATGTCCAAGCCCCTTGCCTTGATTTACTCTCTGCTGTCCTGCGTTCTCATGGTAGCGACCGCAATCTCCATCAGCTTCAGCGCCTGGCTGGCCATTACGCTCGCCGTCGCCACGACGGTGTTCATCGGCCTCGGCTTCATGCTCAAGTCGCGTCTCAAACGTTCTTGAAAGGCCGGCTATAAAAAAGGGGTGCCTCCCGGACAAGCTCCGAGAACGGCACCCTTTTGGCATTTCCTTTGACTTTCAGCTTACGGCTTCAGGAAGCCCATTCTTTCCTTGACGCCCGCAACGATCGCGTCGGCTTCGGCCGATGCTCTCTCGGCGCCGCGGCGCAGCACTTCCTCGAGCTGGCCGGAGCTGCGGATATCGCGGTAACGCTCCTGCAGCGGCTCCAGGACGGCGATGATCTGCTCGGCCAAGTCTTTCTTGAACGGACCGTAGCCCTGTCCTTCGAACTTCGCCTCTACTTCTTGCAGAGACAGCCCCGACATCTGCGAGTAGATGCCCATCAGATTGCTGACCTCCGGCTTGGAGGAAAGGTCGTACTGGACTTCCCTGCCCGAATCCGTCGTGGCGCGGCTGATTTTTTTGCGGATGACGTCGGGCGGATCCAGCAGCGCGATGAAGCTGCCCGGATTCGGATTGCTTTTGCTCATTTTTTTGGAGGCGTCGTCGAGCGACATGATGCGTGCGCCTACCTTCGGGATATAGGGCTCCGGCACGGTAAAGAAATCGCCGAAGCGGCTGTTGAAGCGCTGCGCCAGATCGCGGGTCAGCTCCAGATGCTGCTTCTGGTCGTCTCCGACCGGGACGAGGTCGGCGTTGTAGACCAGGATGTCCGCCGCCATCAGGGACGGATAGACGAACAAGCCTGCGCCCACGGAATCCTTCCCGGCAGCCTTGTCCTTGAACTGCGTCATCCGCTCCAGCTCTCCCATCGAGGTCAGCGTCGTCAAAATCCAGCCCAGCTCGGCGTGAGCGCGCACATGCGACTGCATGTAGATGGACGCGCGTTCCGGATCGATGCCTGCGGCGAGGTAGATCGCGGCGATCGACTTGGACTGCTCGCGCAGCGCTTCGGGATCCTGAGGTACGGTAATGGCGTGGAGATCCACGACCATGAAGTAGCATTCATGCGTTTCTTGAAGCTTGACGAAATTCTGCAAAGCTCCGATATAATTGCCGAGCGTCAGCTGACCGCTGGGCTGTATGCCCGAGAGGACTTTCTTCATTAGAACCAAGCCTTCCTATTGTGGAATGGAAAAAACAAAAAGGCCTCTCCTCCGCAAGGGACGAGAGACCGTGGTGCCACCCTAATTCGCTGAAACATCCAGCCTTGGATCCGATAACGGGGATTAGCCCGGGGAGACTGGCTCCCGGCTCCAGAGTCCATTCGGCGCCTTCCGATTCCGCCGGCTTCTCAGCTTCCGCCGGCTCTCTTGGGAAATCTTCGCTTACAGCGCCTACTTGTTTCTGTTCACAGCCATTTGCTTACCCGTATTATAGCCTCCTTCCCCCAAAAGTCAAGAGCGTCCGTTCTGCTCCTCGGCAGCCGCGCATACATTGGTACAGGCCTCATCGGCCCTATGCCGGACCGTAGAAAGAAGGCCTCGCATGTCACCTCAGCGCCTTGTTCCGCTCCTGACCGCAGCCGCCTCCATCGGAGCCGCCGCTGCCGCCTTTGCCATCATCCATAGAGATGCGGAAATATCGGGAGCCGATATCCAGCCGTTCAAAACGGTATTTATCGGCATCATTCTCGAGGCTCTTCCCTTCGTCCTGCTGGGAGTCCTCTTCTCCGCCATCCTGCAGGTGTTCGTGCCGGACGAGCTGATTCGCCGCCTGATGCCTTCGCGCCCCCTTCCGGCCATTCTGATCGCCGGGCTGGCCGGCATTCTGTTTCCGCTATGCGAATGCGGCATGATTCCCGTCGTCCGCCGCCTCATCCGCAAAGGCATGCCTGCAAGCGCAGGAATCGCGTACATCCTGGCCGGCCCGGTCGTGAATCCGGTCGTATTCTACTCCACCTACAGCGCCTTCGGGAATGCGCCGGCAATGGCCTTCGCCCGGACCGGGCTCGCTTTTGCCGTGGCCGTGCTGACAGGCGTCATCGTCTGGAAATCCATGCGCGGCAATCCGCTCAAAGCCGATCTCGCCTCCATGTACGGCTCTGCGCCGACGCGGCGTGACGAGCTCCCCGCATCCGCGGGCAGCAGGCTGATCAGCACGATGGCCCATGCCTCGGACGAATTTTTCGATATGGGCAAATACCTCATCTTCGGCGCCGCGCTTGCCGCCCTGTTCCAGACCGCGGTCAGCCGCTCCATGCTCGAAGAGCTCGGGGGCAGCCAGCTGTATTCGCATTTGTTCCTGATGGGGCTTGCTTTCCTGCTGTCGCTCTGCTCGACATCCGACGCCTTCGTCGCCGCTTCCTTCGGCGGCAGCTTCGAGCATGGCGCGCTGCTGGCCTTCCTCGTTTTCGGACCGATGATCGATCTCAAAAGCCTGATGATGCTGCTGGCCTCGTTCCGCGCCCGCTTCGTCCTTACGGCGGCAGCTTCCGCAGCCCTGCTGGTCCTGGCCGGCTCCTGGATCGTCGAAGCGCTGTTCTTGTCCTAAGTCCTGATAAAATCCCATTGCGAGAGGAGGCTGATCCGCTTGCAGCCGGAATACCGTACCAAAGTCCTCCACCAGCTCGCGCGCGCCTTCATCATGGGTTTGTTTGCACTCTATATGACGGGCCTGGCCAAGACAGACTCGCTGCATCAGTTTGTCGCATCCGGCGCATTCGCAGGAATCAAGCTGTCGGCAATTGCGCTGTATGCCATGGCCTTATGCCAGCTGTACGCCGCCATCGCCTTGCTTCAGGGCAACGATATCCAGGCCGAATGCGATTGCGGCGCTCATTCGCCGGGAAAGACGGGCCCGCTTCAATGGGCCATGTACGCCCTTTTCCTCCTTCCCCTTCTGCTCGGCATGCTGCCCGATCAAGGCAGTCCGGCAGACTGGCAGCAGGAGAAGGGAATTCACAATCACGGCGGCGGCCAGCCTCTTTCCTCCCCATCCGCTCCTGTTTCCGGAGAAAAATTGGCCCTGCCGCCGTCGCCGCATTCCCGTTCTTAATTGAAATCTCCTTCGTTATGGAGAGAAATGGCGCATGCGATTTTTCGATGCATATATTTGGAAACAATGTGAGCATACTACCTCCAGACCACTTAGGAGGTGAATTCCATGGCAGGATCCCGCACCAACCGCCTCGTCGTTCCAGGCTGCCAAGCAGCGCTTGAGCAAATGAAATTCGAAGCTGCGCAAGCACTCGGCATCCAAATCCCGCAAGACGGCTACTACGGCAATATGGCTACCCGCGATGCCGGTTCTCTCGGCGGCTACATAACGAAGCGCCTCGTTGAAATCGCCGAGCAGCAGCTCTCCGGCAGCGCCGGACGCACGCGCTAATAACCGTACGGGCTCGAAGGCGCCGCATGCCGGCGCAAACTCCATCAGAAAAGAACAGCCTTTGTCCGATGAGGACAAAGGCTGCTCTTATGGGGGCGTTGCGATGAAGAGAAACGAAGAGATCATGTGGATGGCGAGATCATCCGTTCGGCTACTCTTCGGCCGCTTCCTTGCGCTCGTAAAGCTTCGGATGCTTGGGCTCGAACCGGAACGGGGAACTCGCCAAATTATAGTTCGATTCGCAAAGCATGCTCGCGGACCAGCTGGAAGCCGTTCCTTGACGGACCGAGAAGTCGTACAAAATCTCTCCGTGGGTCCATTCCTTCTTGTGCTTGAGGGCTTCGACCGCCATATGCCGGAATTCCTGCACCTGGGCTGCCGTCAGCCCTTTCGGCGAGAACGAGGCCGAATTATTTTTTAGCTCGATGGGGTTATGCCGGATGCCGTATTTGCCGACAGTATTATTACGGATATGGATAAGCACGGTGCCTGCGGAAGCATGCGTAAGCTCCGTCTCCAGCTGGCGGAATACATAGTCGACTTGTCTGGCCAGCGGCGCAGAACCATATGAATTCATTAATGTCACCTCCCTGCCTTGAATTCCGTTCCCCTGTTGTCGGGGCATCTTGGTCAAAACGCTTCTAGGAGGTCTGTAGCGACATTATAGGACATCCATTACCAGCCATCAACTAAATTTTTACAAAATATGATAAAATTCTACGATTATCCGGGTCTATATTCCCTGTTTTTCAATAGAAATTCGACAATTATAGACCTTTGCCTCTGTACAATGTTATAATATGGATAATTCAAAAGACCTATTTTCCCTTGTTTTTCCCTTTCCATCTTACATACATAGCCTTCATTTTTCCTATCGATAAGGAGCGATTTTCATGGAATGGTACAATTCTCTTTCCGTCAAAAGCAGAATCCGGTACGCCCTGTACGGCATGGTCGTTGCATTCAGTCTTGTAAGCCTTGTTTTCGAGCTGGTTGCGGGTTCCGCCTTGTGGCCGGCCCTCGTCACGATCGCCGTCTGCGCTGCGGCCGCATATCCGCTCTCCCAGATCATCGAGCGCTCGCTTATGGGCTCCATCGAGGAGATGACCGCCGTCGCCTACCGCATCGCGAAGGGAGATTTCACGCAGAAGGTCGACGCCTCCAGCTCCTCGCTCGGCGAGCTCGGCCATTCCTTCAACAGCATGATCGAAAAGCTCCGGGACATTCTTGTCGACACCTCCAAGATCAGCCGTACGGTTGGCGAGACGAGCACCGGCATCTTCGAGAAAAACCGCCAGGTCAAAAACGTCATGGAGCAAGTGGCCTCGTCAGCGGGAGAGCTTGCGACCGGAGCCAACGAGATCTCCGGCGAGGTCGGGGACATGACGGATTCCATCCGCGATATTGAAACGAAGGTTTCCGCTTATGCGGAATCCAGCCGCCTGATGAATGAGCGCTCGGAAGCAGCGATGCGCCTGGTCGAGAAGGGACGCCACTCCGTCGAGACCCAGGCGGAAGGAACCCGCCGGACAGAAGAAGCGGCGACCCAGGTATCGGCGGCCATCAGCAAGCTCTCCGAAGCAGCCGTAGGCATCTCCTCCATTACGAGGACGATATCGGATCTGGCGGAGCAGACCAACCTGCTGTCCCTCAATGCTTCTATTGAAGCGGCGCGCGCAGGGGAGCACGGACTCGGCTTCGCGGTCGTCGCCCAAGAAGTCCGCAAGCTGGCCGAGGAATCGACCGCTTCGACCAAGGAGGTTTTCCATCTGGTCAAAGGAATTGAGCAGGGCGTAAAGGAAGCGGCGTCGAACATGAAGATCAACGAGCAGGCCGTCCAGCTTCAATCCGAGATGATCAAGGAGACCGAACAGATCTTCAG
>Ga0194137_10001320_pt1 | contig 15210 bp, 17 predicted proteins | sample TARM_MetaG_T3_14_FD_134025 | JGI IMG/M metagenome (GOLD analysis project Ga0194137, IMG submission 134025) | Freshwater microbial communities from Pennsylvania, USA, analyzing microbe dynamics in response to fracking - TARM_MetaG_T3_14 (version 2) | ecosystem: Environmental > Aquatic >... | reverse complement strand
GCGTGATGTCCTACAAGGCAGGGTTTCAAAACCTGCTCACAATGCCGTTGTTACAAATTCAGGAACCGCGATGAACAGCAGCGCGACACCCCGCCCCAACCGCATCCTCGTCGTCGACGACGACGCCCGCATTCGCGACCTTCTACGCCGCTATCTGACCCAGGAGGGCTTCGAAGTGCTGCTGGCCGAAGACAGCCGCGCCCTGAACAAGCAGCTGACCCGCGAAACGGTGGACCTCATCGTGCTGGACCTGATGCTGCCCGGCGAAGACGGACTGACCATCTGCCGCCGCCTGCGCGCCGCCAACGACCAGACGCCCATCATCATGCTGACCGCCAAGGTCGAGGACGTGGACCGCATCGTCGGCCTGGAAGTCGGCGCTGACGACTACCTGGCCAAGCCCTTCAATCCGCGCGAGCTGCTGGCGCGCATCAACGCCGTGCTGCGCCGCCGCCCGCCGCCGGAAGCCCCGGGTGCGCCGTCCAAGGAGCCGATGACGGTGACCTTCGGCCCCTTCGAGTTCGATCTGGCCCTGCGCCGCCTGACCAAGAACGGCGAGCAGTTGCCGCTGACGACCGGCGAGTTCTCCATGCTCAAGACCCTGGTGCGCCACCCGCGCCAGCCGCTGAGCCGCGACAAGCTGGCCCAGTTGGCCCGCGGCCGCGAGTTCGAACCCTTCGACCGCAGCCTGGACGTGCAGATCTCCCGCCTGCGCAAGATGCTGGAGGCCGACCCGGCCCAGCCGCGCTATATCCAGACGGTGTGGGGCGTCGGATATGTGTTCGTGCCCGACGAAAACACGTGAGCGGTGGGCCCCTCGCCCAAACTTGACCCGCTGAACGCGGTCAAGCCCGGTCGGTCCCCCGAGGGGACGGCGATGCTTGCCGGATCGACCGGCAAGCACATCGCCCGATGGGCCGGCTTGGGGCGGCCCGGCGCTCGGCCCGAACACAACTCAACCGACTGATGGCCCGCCCCCACCTCGCACTCAACCTCTTCTGGCGCACCTTCGCCTGGCTGGCTCTGCTGCTGGCCGGCGCGGTGATGGCCTGGCAGTACACATTCAAGCTGCTGGAGGCCGAGCCCCGCGCGCTGGAGTCGGCCGAGCAACTGGCCGGCCTGGTCAAGCTCAGCCGCATCGCGCTGGAGCACACCGACCCCATCAACCGCGTCGCCGTCATCAGCTCGATGTCGCGCGGCGACACGGTGCAGGTACGCGTGGCCGAGACCAGCGACCGCTGGTTGCCCTACGACACCAGCCCCTTCGCCAAGCAGCTGGCCGCCGAGCTGCGCAGCACGCTGGGCCAGGACACGGTGGTGGCCCGCAGCGTCAACGACGTGCCCGGCCTGTGGGTGCGCTATGTCGTCGGCGAGGACGCCTTCTGGCTGAAGACCAGCGCCACGCCGCTGTCCATCTCCCTGGCCAGCAACTGGTGGTGGGTGGTCATCGCCCTGCTGGCCACCGTCGTCGGCTCGGCCCTGATCGCTCGGCTCATCAACCAGCCGCTGCGCGAACTGGCCGAGGCCGCCGGCCGCATCCGCGAGGGCGAGTACGACTCGCGCCTGGACGAGACGACCATGACCAGCGAGATCCGCGAGGTCAACATGGGCTTCAACCGCATGGCCCGCGAGCTGGCCAAGCTGGAGGAAGACCGCGCCGTCATGCTGGCTGGCATCTCCCACGACCTGCGCACGCCGCTGGCGCGTCTGCGCCTGGAAACGGAGATGAGCGTCAATGACGAGCAGGCGCGTCATTTCATGGCCCAGGACATCGACCAGCTCGACGCCATCATCAGCAAGTTCATGGACTATGCGCGGCCCAACGAGACCCAGCTGCGCGAGGCGCGGCTGAGCGAGATCGTCGAGCGCGAGGTCCAGGGCTTCCGCGATCCCGACCAGATTCGCTTCCGCGTGCAGGTCAGCGAGGCCCTCAAGGTCTTCGTCGACGACACCGAGCTGGGCCGTGTGCTGCTCAATCTGTTCGAGAACGCCCGCCGCTACGGCCACGAACCCGGCGAGCCGGCGCGCGTGGACGTCAGCGCCACGCGCCATGGCTCCTGGGTCGAAGTGAAGGTGCGCGACCACGGCCCCGGCGTGCCGCCCGACCGGCTGCAGCGCCTGACGACGCCCTTCTACCGCGGCGATGCGGCCCGCACGGCCGCCAGCGGCGCGGGCCTCGGCCTGGCCATCGTCGAGAAGTCGGTGCAGCGCCTGGGCGGCCAGCTGTCCATCAGCAACGCCCAGGGCGGCGGCCTCATCACCGTGCTCAAACTGCAGGCCGCCTGAACCCATCGGGGGCCATGCACGCCGCCACGGCGAGCTGGGCCGAGCTCGGCCTGCGCTAGCGGCCCGCGGCCGCAACCCATGCCTGCGCCTCGGCCGCCGTGACCGGCCCCTGGCCGGACACCTCCACGACGACGAGATAGCCCGCCAGATCGGGACGCGTACCCGCCGCGGCGTAAGCCTGGGCGAGGGTCAATTGCTGGCTCGCGAGCAGGCGGCCGGTGGCGGGGTCCCAGTCCTCGTTAGAGATCATGCAACCCTGCTGGGGCGTGCCGGGGAAGTAGCTCGCACCGGCGTAGTAGGCCGGGCTGATGGTCGTGCCATGGATGAGCAGCTCGTCGCGGCCCGCGCGGCCGGCCAGCCAGGCCTCCTTGATGCGGGCGTGGCTTCGCCAACTCGGCGGCAGGAAGCTCTCGTACACAGCCTCGCTCCACGCCACCGCGGTGTCGCCATGCTCGAATTCCGCAGGGCTCGCCTCGATGGGCAGCTTGCTTTGCAGATAGGGCGTGGGGCCGATGTTGGGATTGGTGGCCGTGCCGGCGCCGACGATGGTGAAGACACCCTGCGGCGTATTGCCGTTGGTGATGGTGCCCGGCAGGCCGCTGCGCGACAGGGCCAGCTGGGGCTGGGCGAAGAGCTGGCCGTGGGCGTCGCGCACAAAGCGGCCGTCGGCGCCGCGCAGCAGCACCAGGCCCATCTCGGCGCGGCCAGGGCGCTGCAGGCTGTAGATGACGGGCAGACCCGGGCGCAGCGGCGCGGCGAGCAGGTCGGCCAGCGGCGGAGGCGCAGCGTGCACGGTGGCGACCTCGTCCATCAATGCCAGCAGCCGCGGGTCATCTCGCCATTGCGGGAACTGGCGTGGCACGAGGTCGCGGATGAACTCCGCGTAGCCCGGGTTGGCGGCCTCCAGCGTGTAGGCCGCGATGGCAAAGGGCTTGCTGGCCGTGAGCTGCGGCAGCAGGGACTGCAAGGTGGACTGGGCCTCGGCCGCGTAGAGGGTGTGGGCCGCGGTCAGCAGGGCCCGCTGATAGTCCGTGTCACGGCTGGCCAGCGTGGGCAGGGCCTGCAGCAGCAAGGGCCGGGCGGCGTCGACCTCCAGGTTGTACTGGGCAACGAGGTCGAACAGCCCAGGCAGGGCCGCGTCGCGCTCGGGGCCGGGTGGCAGGGCGATGCGGGCGCGGATGTCGGCCAGCACGGTCTCGCGCAATCCCCGTTCGCCATCGGTGGAGGTGGACGGCCAGCGGAAGTCGGCCGGCTTCAGCGCCAGCAGTTCGGCGGCGCTGTAGCGCTTCTCGGCGGTAGGCTGGGGCTTCAAAGGGGCACAGGCCGCCAGGGCCAGCGCCAGCAAAGGGATGAGGAGTCGGGCGATCATGTCGGCGCAAAAAATGGCGGGCGTCTGTCGAAATCGCGGCGCCCGCTTCGTTGTAGTGTCAGGCAACCGCCTGCTTTCACTTCCGAACCGAATCCTGGAGACCTTCCGATGAAGCGCCTGACCCTGATCCCTGCCCTGCTCGCCGCCACCCTGGCCCAGGCCACCCCGACGACCTATGTCATCGACCCGACCCACACCTATCCGAGCTTCGAGGCCGACCACATGGGCATGTCCTATTGGCGCGGCAAGCTGACCAAGAACGCCGGCACCATCGTCTATGACAAGGCCACCGGCAGCGGCAGCGTGGAAGTGCAGATGGACCTGGCCAGCATCGACTTCGGGCTGGACGCCATGAACGGCTGGGCCAAGGGCGAGCAGTTCTTCAACGTCGCCAAGAACCCGGGCGCCAGCTTCAAGGGCCGCTTCGACAGCGCGCCGGGCAAGCTGGTGGGCGAGCTGACGCTGAACGGCCGCACCCTGCCCCTGACGCTGGCCATCAACCAGGTCAAGTGCACCGCCCATCCCCTGTTCAAGCGGGACTGGTGCGGCGCCGACGCCTCGGGCAGCTTCAACCGCGAGGACTTTGGCCTGACGGCAGGCAAGGACTGGGGCTTCAAGATGGATGTGGGCCTGCGCATCCAAGTTGAGGCTGTGGCCAAGGAGTGATCAGAATGATCTCTAGGCGGCTGCTTGGCCGGTATCCATCTGCCCCCAAGTTCTTGACGTCGGCTGCGCTCGTCCTCGCCGTCTCGGCCAGCTGGGGCACGACGCCCGAGCGCTACTCTGAGCAATTCGAGTTTGCGTTCGAGAAGGGCAAGTACACGCTGTCGCCCCCGGAGATCAAGATGTTCTCCGCTGCGTTCACGCAGCTCAAGCGAGGGGAATGGTGCCCGACGGATGTGACCGTCTTCGGAGATTCGCCGCCCGGCAAGGCAGTGGCGGCCACCGCGGAAGCCAGGAGGCTGGCGAGCCATCGATTGGCCTACCTCAATGGCCTGGTGGCCGCATTCGAATGGGCCAACAACCAACCTCAAGTCGTTGTTGGCGTGATCGAGCTTGCAACCGTCGACCGCTTCTCGATGCTGATCGTCGCTGGCCGGTGCCGATAGCCTGAACAAACAGGCCGAGGTCGCCTCTGCCTGCTTGTCAGGTCGCGTCAAGTAGGCTTGTCGGCTTACTTAACGCCCATCTCGTCGAGCAGTCGCGTCGTCTTGTCCACCGTGCTCATCTGCCACAGCATGTAGCGCGCGTCCAGGCAGATGCTGCGGACCATCTTGGGGTTGAAGTCCCAGTCCGAGATGACCGCGTCCAGCGTGCCGTCGAACAGCAGGCCCACCAGTTCGGCGTTCTTGTTCAGCACCGGGCTGCCGGAGTTGCCGCCGGTGGTGTCCAGCGTGGACAGGAAGTTGACCGGCACCGAGTCCAGGCTCTTCACGTAGTACTTGCCGAAGTTGCGCGCCTTGATGACGGCCAGCTGCTCGGCCGGCGCGTTGAACTCGCCACCGGCCTCGTCCGGGCCGCGGTGCTTGGCAACGATGCCGCGCAGCGTCGTGAAGGCCGTCCAGTTGCTGCCGTCGCTGCCTGGGTTGCGGCCCTGCACCTTGCCGAAGCTGATGCGCAGCGTGCCATTGGCATCCGGATAGACGGCGCGGCCCTGGGCGGCATTGAAGTCGATGACGGCCTGCATGGTGCCGGCATAGGCCTGCTGCAGCTTGCCGGCCAGTTCCTTGTTGCGGTTCTCGCGCCTCTGGTCGTCGTCGTACAGGGCCACGGCGGCCTTGATGAACGAGTCATCGCTGGCTTTGAAGGCGGCCACGTCCTTGCCCAGCCAGGCCATGCGCGACGCGGTATCGTTCAACTTAGAGCCGGCGTAGAGGGCGTCGAGCCGGCCTCGCACCGCGGCCTCGTCCATGCCGGGCTTGAGGCCCAGCGCGCTGACCAGGGCGGCGTCCTGTGTGTCCACCGGCTGGGCCAGGTACTGCGCCATGAAATGGGCGACGCTCTTCTTGTCGGTCTGCTCGTCATAGCGACGGTCCAGGCGCTCGTGGCTGGCCTTGAGGCGCGAGGCGTCGCGGTCCTGGAAGCCGCTCTTGCGCTCGGCATCGGGCTTGGCGCCCTGCACGGCCTGCTCGAACAGCATGCGCGCGGACTGCAGCAGCATCGGCTGGCTGAAGCCCAGCAGCATCTCGTTGCGCGTGATGACCTCGCGCTCGGCCAGCAGGGCTTCCGTCGCGGCGATGTCGGCGCCATAGCGGGCCTGCCGCTTGGGATCGGCCTTGACCCACTTCTTCAAGGCGTCGAAGCTGGCCGTCTTGCGGCTCAGGATGTCGCTGCCATCGTAGCTTTGCTGCTGGCCCTGCAGGTTCTTGTAGTAGTTCTGCAGGCCCTGCATGCGGCTGGCCATCTTGATCTCAGCGTCGCGGCGGTTGGTGGTCTCGGCCTTGATGATGTCGATGGCCTCGCCCATGGTCTTGATCTGGGTGGGCTGCTGCCAGCCGAAGGCGAAATCGACTTCGCGCGGCAGGCGGTGGCGGTCGGTTCCGCCTGGATAGCCGGTCACCATGACGAAGTCGCCCTCATTGAGCGGGCTGCTGGCCATCTTCAGGTGGTGCTTAGGCACGTAGGGCTTGTTGTCCTTGCTGAAGTCGGCCGGCTTGCCGTCCGGGCCCACATAGGCGCGATAGAAGCTGTAGTCACCGGTGTGGCGGGGCCAGACCCAGTTGTCGGCATCGCCGCCGAACAGGCCCACGCCGGTGGCGGGGGCATGCACCAGGCGCACGTCGCGGATCTCGAGTTGCTTGACGAGCTGGTACTGCAGGCCGCCGAAGAAGGCGTAGACATTGCAGCGGTGGCCCTTGTCGGCCTCGCAGGCGGCGACCAGGCTCTTCTCGGTCGCCTCGATGGCGTCGGTGCGGGCCTTGCCGGTCAGGGCCAGGGTCTTGGCGTTCAGGATGTCGGCCGACACGTCCTTCATGTCGACGGTGACCAGGATGCGGCTGCCGGGCGCGGCGGGCAGTTCATCCGCCAGGGTCTGGGCGTAGAAGCCGCTCTTCAGCAGGTCGCGGTCGGGCTTGGAGTTGTACTGGATGCTGCCGTAGGCGCAGTGGTGATTGGTGACCACCAGGCCCTGGGGCGACACGAAGCTGGCCGTGCAGCCGCCCAGGGACACGACGGCGCCCATGGGGAAATCGGTCAGCTCCTTGAGCTTGGCCGGGTCCATGGCCAGACCGCCGGCCTTCAGCGGCTTGGCGATCTGCGGCAGTTGCTTGGGCATCCACATGCCTTCGTCGGCATGGGCGGCGGTGGCGGCCAGCACAGCGGCGGCCAGCAGCGAGAGGGAGTGACGGGTCATGGAGTGGTTCGGCCAAAAGACGAAACCGCAAGCGTAACCCGGAGGCGGCAGACGCCCGGGGTGAGGAAAGCCAGGCTTCGGCCTGGGGAAAGCCCCGGGATTTGGGGGCAAAGCACGCATGAAAACGTATTCGCGGGCCGAGCGACGGGCCGCTCCCTAGCCGGCCCGCCTTGGGCGATGTGCTTGTCGGTCGAGCCGGCAAGCATCGCCGTCCCCTCGGGGGCTGAGGCCGGACACATTGCAGCCAGTGGCCGCGACGTGCCTGCCGAAGAGCTGCGTCACAGGCGCAGCGCGGTCTGCAAGACCGACCAGCAGGGCCCGCGTTCAGCGAGGCACAGCTGGGCGAGGGGTTTCAGTGGGCCATTCCGATCCATTCGCCGGCCGATTGATACGCCTCGAAGAGATCGAGAGCGAGATCGCGCAGCCCGGGGTGGTCGCTGCCATGGCCGTCGGCCAGGCGCTCATAGGCGTACTGGCGGTCGTACAACATGCGCGTCGGGTTGATGGCCAGGCCGGCGTCGTTCATCAGCTGGCCGAAGCGCAGCAGCTCACGGCTGCTGACCGGCCCGCTGGGCGAGCCGGCAGTCGCCAGCCCCAGGGCGCGGATGTCGCCCAGGTTCACCCCCTGCGCGATCTTCAGGCCGCTGAACGCGGCATGACCCGGGTCGCCCAGGCCGCGGGGTTCGTCAGCGGGGATGGGGATCAGGTGCAGCGGGATCAGCATGGCAGTGCCGCCCGGCCGCCCGTAGGCACTGACGCGCCCCCTCCGGGGGCAGCGAACGAGGTGAAGCGTGGGGGTTTCATGTTGGCCTCGGCGGACTTCTGGCGTATGCCGCCATCGTGCCGGGGCCTCGGCAAAGTAAAGGCCGGATAAAGCCCGAAAAGCCCGGACTAACTCCGGCTCATCGGGCTCAAGTCAGGTTCTGACAGAACCTCAGATCGAGGTCGCCGTGGGCGTAGAGCACGACCCCGGTGTCGGTCTCGGTGATGCGGTGGCCGGTGCCGGCGGGCGCCAGCTGGTAATCGCCGGTCTGCAGCAGCACGTCGTCCAGGAAGAGCTCGCCCTGCACCATCAGGCACTCCTCGTCATGGCCATGGCTGTGGTTGGGCACGCTGGCGCCGGGGTCGGCGCGGTAGAGCAGCGCCGCCTGGCCTCCGCCGCTCCATAGCACGCGGCGGCGGATGCCGGGGGCGAACTCGGGCCAGCCGGCCTCCTGGTCACGCACCAGGGCACGTTCGACCGCGCCCTCCCCTTCGGCCTCGCGCACGAAGACATGGGCACCGTCGCTGCTGGTCAGCAGCGGCGTGCTGCCCGCCGGCAGCAGCAGGAAGTCGCGCAGGCTCAAGCGCTCGCCGTCGATCTCGACGCTGCCGCGCAGGACCAGGAATTCGCAGGGGCCACCGGCCGGCAGCTGCAGCCGGCCACCGGCCTTCAGCTCGATGACGCTGGCGGCACGTGGCTCGCCCGGCCGGGGCGCACGGCCGGTGGGGGCGCGGTAGAGCCAGCGCTGCTGCACGCCATCGGCCAGGGCCTGGGGCTGCGTCCTGCGGCGGCGCACGGTCACCATGCCCTGCTCGGCCTTCAGTGAGCGCTCCAGGCGCTCGCCCAGGCGCTCGCCCATGCGGCCGGGCAGGCCAGGCGCGGGCGCGGCCCAGGCGCGGGCAAAGGGTTCGCTGAGCAGGGGGCTCAGGTCGTCGTCATGGGAGTCAGGGGTGTCGGGCATCGTCGTCATGGCGTCGTCCCCCTTCAGGCCGGCAGCGCATGGACGCCAGTGTCGCCCAAGGCCTCGCGCAATGTGATCAGTGCGCGCCGGATCTGCGATTTGACCGTGCCCAGCGGCAGGCTGGTCTGGCTGGCGATCTCCTCGTGCGACAGGCCGTTGAAGAAGGCCAGCGCGACCAGCTGGCGCGGCTGGGGCTTGAGCAGCAGCAGGGCGCGATGCAGTTCGGCATGACCCTGGGCCACGGCCAGCAGTTCGTCGCCCGACTCGGCCGTGGGGGCCGACAACTGCACCCCTTCCTCGTCCAGCTCCTCGTGCTGGAAGCGCGCCTCGCGGCGGATGGCGTCGATGGCGCGCGAACGGGCCATGCCGAGCAGCCAGGTCAGCGGCCGGCCACGCTCGGCATCGAAGCGCGGTGCCTGGCGCCAGACCTGAAAAAAAACCTCCTCGGCCACTTCCTCGGCCAGCTGGGGTCGGCGCACCAGGCGCAGCACCAGGCCGTAGACGCGCGACAGCGTCGCCTCGTACAGGGCCAGCAGGGCGCGCTCGTCGTGGTCGACGATGGCCTCGATCCAGGCCGCGAGCTGGGCGTCGTCCGGCGTCGGGCAGCCGGGCTTGGGCGCGGCCGCCTCGGCGACGCAGGGGTCATCCAGGTCGGCGGCCTGCGGCTCGACGTCGTCGAACAGCAGCGCCGACGCGGGCGGCTCGTCCACGGCTTCGGTCGGGTGAGCGAGGGTCATGGCGTCTCCTCAGACCAGCAGCTGGTCCACATGCGGCTCGGCACCGCGCAGAAAGATGGTGGCACCCGTCTCGGTGCTGATGCTGGCGTGCAGGCTGCCGGCGCGGGCCAGGTGAAAGCCGCCGGGGCCGACCTCGATCTGGCTGCCGACCTTGAGCACGCCTTCCAGCACGACGCATTCCTCGTCGGCCGGATGGCGATGGGCCTCCAGGCGGGCACCGGGCGCCAACTTGAGCAGATAGCTCAGAATGCCCTGGTTCTCATGCAAAACCTTGATCTGCACGCCGTCACCGAAGGGTTGCCAGCCATCCGCGCCCCCAGGCACGGTCAGGTGGCTGTCATCGGTATCGGCCACGCGCTCCAGCAGGCGCCGGCGGATGGCGCGGGCCTGGGCGGGTGTGGCGGCGGTCGAGGTCATGAGTTGGTCTACGCAGCGGCAAGAATTCCGGATGCAGCGTAAACCTCGGCATCTACCCTGACCAGACGGGCGTATCCCCTCTACATGTCTCAGAACGCCTATTTCGACCTTGTCAGCCACTGGCGCCTGGACGCGCCCGTCCCGCGCGTCTGGCGGGCCATCACCGAAACCGAGCACTGGCCGCGCTGGTGGCCTGGCGTCGTCGGAGTGAAACGTTTACACGACGGCGACGCCCAGGGCGTCGGCCGCCAGCAACAGCTCACCTTTCGCACAGGCCTGGGCTATCGCCTGCATCTGGTGCTGGAGGTGACCGAAGTGCTTAAGGAGGAACGCCTGCGCGCCAAGGCCGCCGGCACGCTGGCGGGAGAAGGAATCTGGCTGCTGCACCAGGCCTTGCCAGAGGCCGGCGGGCATACCGACGTGACCTTTGTCTGGCGAGTGACGCTACCGCCCGGCATCCTGCGGTGGACGGCGCCGCTGCTGGCACCGTTGTTCAGGTGGAATCACAAGCGGGTGATGCGGGCGGGGCGGATCGGGTTGACGTCGTATCTAGCGCAGGCGCGCGGCTGAGTAGATTGAATCGCTGCGAGCCCAGCGCAGCTGGCACTTGCGGAGACCTGCCTTGTCCTTGGAAAACGAAATCGCCCCAATCCTCAACGCCATTGGGCGCGAGCTGATCACCGCCACACCCGAAATCTGGACGTCGGCTGAACTTGTGGTCGAAGTGACGTACACGGCGCAGAGGACCGAAGGGATGGCTCATTTCATCTCCAGTCCGGAGGGGCACGGAGAGGTCGTGGTTCCCACCCAAGAGTTGATGGACGCCACTTTCGCGCTGCTACGAACCTACAGGCAACACAACAAGTCGTTCAGCGCGCTGACCTTCACGGTTCAATTAGACGCGGAAGGCAGCTGGCGCTTCAACTCAAAGTGGTCTTACTAGCTCAAGCCTTCGGCAACGTCACCCCAACCTGCCCCTGATACTTCCCGCCCCGATCCTTGTAGCTGACCTCGCAGACCTCATCGCTCTCGAAGAACAGCACCTGGGCGCAGCCTTCGCCAGCATAGATCTTGGCCGGCAGCGGCGTGGTGTTGCTGAACTCCAGCGTCACATAGCCTTCCCACTCGGGCTCGAAGGGCGTCACGTTGACGATGATGCCGCAGCGCGCGTAGGTGCTCTTGCCCAGGCACACGGTCAGCACATTGCGCGGGATGCGGAAGTACTCCACTGTGCGGGCCAGCGCGAAGCTGTTGGGCGGGATGATGCAGACATCCTTGTTGATGTCGACGAAGCTGTTCTCGTCGAAGTTCTTCGGGTCCACCACCGTCGAATGGATGTTGGTGAAGACCTTGAACTCGGGCGCGCAGCGGATATCGTAGCCATAGCTGCTGGTGCCGTAGCTGACGATCTTGCGGCCGTTCTGCTCGCGGATCTGGCCGGGCTCGAAGGGCTCGATCATGCCGTGCTGCTCGGCCATGCGGCGGATCCATTTGTCGCTCTTGATACTCATGTCGTTGTCCTTGTTTAGCGCGGCGTCACGCCGTCCAGATAGATGCTGCCGTCTAGATCCAGGATGAAGCCCTTCACGGCTGTGCGCCCGGGCACGGCGATGCGGCCGTTGGCGATGACGGTCCAGGGCAGTTCCTGCATGGCGATGCGCTGGGCCTTGGCGTAGAGGGCCTTGCGGTCTTCCTGCTTCAGGGCCTGGCGAGCCTCGACCAGCAGTTTGTCGTAGGCCGGATTGCACCAGAAGCTGCCGCTGGCTGCGCCGCAGGCGAGTTGGCCGAAGGTGTTGGCGGGTTCGGGGTCGCCGTTCCAACCGCTCAGGGCGGCGTCATGCTCCCCGGCGTCAATGCGACGCAGGTATTCGCCCCACTCGTAGCTGACGATTCGCGCCGTCACGCCGACTTTGGCCCAGTCGGACTGGATCATCTGGGCCATGCGCTGGCCGTTGGGGTTGTAGGCGCGCACGACGGGCATGGCCCACAGCGTGATGTTCAGCGGCAGCACACCGGCCTTTTCCAGCAGGGCCTTGGCCTTGGCCGGGTCGTGGGGCGCAGCCTTCAGCGTCGCGTCGAAGGCCCAGTTGGCGGCCGGAATGTTGCTGGTGGCCAGGGTGCCGGCGTCGCCGTAGACGGTGCGCACGATGGCGGCCTTGTCGATGGCCATGTCCAGGGCCTGGCGCACCCCGACCTTGGCCAGGGCCGGGCGCTTGGTGTTGTAGGCCAGCAGGCCGATGTTCATGCCTGGCGCGGTGGCGAGCTTGATGGCCGTGTCCTTCTTCAACTCGTCCAGCTCGGCAGGACCAACGGGCGCGGCGATGTCGCACTCGTCCCGCTTGAGGCGCTGGGCGCGCACGCTGGCGTCGGTGGTTATGGCGAAGACAAGCTGGTCGGCGCGCGGGCGCTCGTCCTTGCGCCACCAGCTCGGGTGCTTGACGTAGCGGATGACGCTGTCGGCGCGGAAGCTCTTGAACTGGAAGGGTCCGGTGCCAACGGGCATCTGGGCGATGCGCTGCGGCGCGCCGGCCTTCAGCAGCTGCTGGCCCAGTTCGGCGGACTGGATCATCGTGAAGGCGAAGCTCAGCGCCGACAGAAAGGAGGCATCGCGCTCGGCAAGGGTGATGCGCACCTGGTGCTCGCCCAGCTTCTCGACCTGGGCAATGAGCTTCTCCCAGCCGAAAGAGACGACATAGGGCGACACGTTGGGAAAGGCTTTGGCAAAGGGACTGTCCCGGCTCAGCAGGCGGCCGAAGGTGAAGAGCACGTCGTCGGCATTGAACTCGCGCGTCGGCTTGAAACCTTCCGCCGTGTGCCAGCTGACGCCCTTGCGCAGCTCGAAGGTGTAGGCCAGGCCGTCGGGACTGACATTCCAGCTCGTAGCCAGCCCCGGGATGAGCTGGTCCGTGCCGCGCTTGACCTCGATGAGGGTGCTGAAGATGGGCAGGTGGGCGACATGGTCGATGCCGCTGTCGGTCATCGCCGGGTCGAAGGTCTTGGGGCTGCCCGCGGCGCAGAAGCGCAACGTGGTGTCGGCCTGCGCGACCAGCGGCAGGGCCAGCAGCAATGCGACCAGGCGCTTCACTTGATGATCTCCGCCGACGGCACAAACGGCAGGATGCCCATGGTCTGGTAGAGCGCCGATGGCGACAGCGCCTGCCCGCCCTTGATGACCAGGGCGATGCGGCGGATGGCGCGATCGTCCTTGAGCTCGAAGCTCTCGGCGATGCGCGCGCCATAGGTCGACACACCCTCGGTGCGATAGCTCAGCCAAGCACCGTCGGGCGCGAACTCCAGCACTTCCTTCTGGACAGGGCCCCGGCCGTTGTTGCGGTAGCGGCGGTCGGTCTCCATGCGCGTGGCCGTCTCGTTGACAAAGAGACGCCCGCAGCTCACCTTGGCGCACATCACCGTGTAGGTCTGGGCCTGGACGGCGCCCGCCAGCAGCAGCGCGATCAACGGGGGCAGAAGCTTCATGGGCACGATCCCTGAGGTCTTAGGTGGCGCGCACTTTGTTACTCAGCGAGGCGACGCCCTTGTTGGCCAGCATGTCGGCGCGCTCGTTGCCGGGGTCGCCGGCATGGCCCTTGACCCAGCGCCATTCCACCGTGTGCAGCTTGCGCAGGGCGTCCAGGCGCTGCCAGAGGTCGGCGTTCTTGACCGGCTTGCCGTCGGCCGTCTTCCAGCCACGGCGCTGCCAGTTGTTGATCCACTCGGTGATGCCCTTGCGCACGTATTCGCTGTCCAGGTAGACGACGACGTCGCAGCTGCGCTTGAGGGACGCCAGCGCCTCGATGGGCGCCGTCAGCTCCATGCGATTGTTGGTGGTCTCTCGCTCGCCGCCGAAGAGTTCCTTGTCGTGGCCGCCGCTGGATAGCCAGGCACCCCAGCCGCCGGGGCCGGGGTTGCCCTTGCAGGCGCCGTCGGTATAGATGGTGACCTGGGGCTTCTTGATAGCCAGCGCAGGCTTGGGGGTATCTGTCATTCTTTGTTGTGATGGTTGTTGAGCGCCACGGCCGGCGCTTTCTTGGCCGCCAGCCGCGCGCTGCGGGCCAGGCCGATCATGCGGATGCCCTGCACGCGCTTGACCGCCTGGATGAAATAGACGGCACCCAGCACCGGCCACCAGCGCGAGCCGACGCCATCGACCCAGCGCCAGCGCTGCAGCCAGGCCTCGGAGCGCAGCGGCGGCCGGTAGACGCCGAAGCGCGCGGCCTCGACGTCGAAGCTCAGCAGCTTGAGCCAGTCGCGCATGCGCCAGTAGCCGATGAAGTCGCCATCGCGGGGCAGATAGGGCTCGCCGCGGCGCTTGAGCTTGCCGAGGTTCTGGCGCAGGCCCCAGAGGCTGGCCGGATTCAAGCCGAAGACGATGAGGCGGCCCTCGGGCCGCAGCACGCGCTCGACCTCGCGCAGCAGGGCATGGGCGTCGCAGGCCAGTTCCAGCGCATGCGGCAGCAGCACGAGGTCGAGGCTGGCGCTCTCGAAAGGCAGGGCGTCGAAGTCGCACAGCAGGTCGCGGCCAGCCAGCCAGCGGTGTGGCATGCGGTTGGTCAACAGACCGTCGAGTTCGGGCAGGCCGAGCTGCAAGGCGTGAAACCCGAACAGATCGGCCACGGCCGCATCGACCTGGGCCTGTTCCCAGGCCAGCAGATGGCGGCCCGGCGGGGTTTGCAGCCAGGCTGCCAAATCTATACTCGGCGCTTCACTTGTCATAGGTACTGCGCCTTTTGACGCTCACGCCTGTTCCCGCTTTCGACGACAACTACCTCTGGCTGCTGGACAACGGCCGCGAGGCCGTCGTCGTCGATCCCGGTGACGCCGCGCCCGTGGCCGCGGCGCTCGATGCCCGGGGCCTGACGCTGGCGGGCATTCTATTGACCCACCACCACGGCGATCACGTGGGCGGGGTCGACGCGCTGCGGCCACGCCTGCAAGGCCCCATCTACGCACCCGCCAACGAGAAGATGCCCGAGCCCGTGCAGCGCCTGCGCGGCGGTGACACGGTGGAGCTGCTGAGCCTCAAGTTCGCCGTCATGGACGTGCCGGGCCACACGGCCGGCCACATCGCCTATTTCGCCGAGGTGGCGGGGGACGACCCGCTGCTGTTCTGCGGCGACACCCTGTTCAGCGGCGGCTGCGGCCGCCTCTTCGAAGGCACGCCGGCCCAGATGCATGCCTCTCTGCAGTCGCTGGCCGCCCTGCCGGGCGAGACGCGCGTCTGCTGCGCCCATGAATACACCCTGTCCAATCTGCGCTTTGCGCGCGAGGTGGACCCCGGCAACGCGGCCCTGGCCGCCTACGCCGCCTGGTGCGAAGCCGAGCGCG
>Ga0194137_10001318_pt1 | contig 15217 bp, 14 predicted proteins | sample TARM_MetaG_T3_14_FD_134025 | JGI IMG/M metagenome (GOLD analysis project Ga0194137, IMG submission 134025) | Freshwater microbial communities from Pennsylvania, USA, analyzing microbe dynamics in response to fracking - TARM_MetaG_T3_14 (version 2) | ecosystem: Environmental > Aquatic >... | reverse complement strand
AGAGCTACCAGTGCGAGTGGAAAACCGCCGTGGAGGACCCGGAGAAACGCAAGCGCTTCCGGGAGTTCGTCAACGAGCCGGAGAAGAAAGACCCGGTGCAGCAGTGGACCGTGGAGCGGGATCAGCGTCGGCCGGTTCTGGAGTCTGCCTAGCCTTTTAGCTTTGAGTTAGAGCAAGGCGTCATGAGGGGACTTTTCTTCTGGGAAAAACAACTCGCTTTGCTCAGACATTTTTTCCCGGCGGAAAAGACATCCCCGCCCCACGGCCGTTCCGGCTGGGTATGAGGAGTCTGCGAGGTTTAGGGGTCAGAAGAACGCTTTCTTCTGACCCCGCTTTCATGCTGACCCCGCTTTCACGTTCTCAGCATTTAAGGGATCAGCTTTCGGGCTGGTCCTTTTTTCGTTTCAGGTCGAGGGTGAACGCCAGGGGCAGGACCAGGAGGCTGTAGGCGATAATGACCAGGATGGCGTGTCTGGCGTCGCCGGTCCAGTCGGCCAGGAAACCGCCGAGCATGGGGACCGAGAAGGCCATGGTGTAGCCGACCAGGAAGGTGCCAGCGGAGAGTCGGCCGGTTTCCGAGGAGGAGACCACTTGGGGCGGGAGGGCGACCAGCAGGATGAGCAGTATGCCGGCACTCAGGCTCATCAGAGTGGCGCTGGCGATGGTCCACCAGCCTGTAAGGATCACGGCGCCCAGGGTGCCGAGGATGCTGATAGCGGCGGTGACGATGATGACGGCCCGGCGTCCCACCCAGTAACGGGCCATTTTCAGCATGGTCAGGGAGGCGAAGACCTGGGCAATGTTGTACCAGAACAGGGCTTCGGAGAGCTTGTCAAAATTGCCCTGCTGCTCCAGCAGGTTGCCCATGTAGGCGTTGAGGCCAAAGAACATGGAACCGGAGAGGCCCAGTAGCAGGCCGAGTTTGAGAGTGAGCGGGTTGCTCCAGTCTGGCAGCCAGGAGACTTTGCCCACGGGTTTTGCCCGGTCGCGTCTGGGCAGGTAAAGCGCAGCGGCGACCAGCAGGGCCGGCAGTGACCAGGCCAGCATGGTGGCGCGCCAGCTGTCGTCGAGCAATGGCATGAGCACTGGCAGGGTGATGCCGGCGCCGATGAATTCACCCATCAGCATGCCGTTCATGTAGATGGCGGAGCCCAGGGCCAGGTGATGGGGTTCCAGCCATCGCGGCAGCAGTGCCGGCAAGGCCGGTTGCATCATGGCCACACCCAGGCCCATAACAGCGCTGGCGATCATCAGGGTGAGGGTGTCGGGCACCAGGCCGCGGCCGGCGGAGCCGATAACCATGATAACCATGGCCAGAGCCAGGGTGTTTCGTGGGCCGATTCGGGCAATAGCCAGTGAGCCGGGCATGGAGCCGATGGCGAGCATCATGATGGGAAGCGTGGTCAAGGCACCGGTGAGCGCCTGGGACAGCGCCAGTTCATCGCTGATAAACGGCGCCAGTGGCGGAGCCACCAGAACCGGAATGCGCAGGTAAACACCGGCCAGCCAAAGCAACACCGCCACCGGCAGCAGTCGGGCTGGCGGTGGCGGTGTGGTGTGGTGCGAAGATTCACCCACGCTGGAACAGTTTAAACGTCGCTGGTATCCAGAATATAAGCGCCGTCCTTGTCGTGCACTTCCCGACCGGTGACCGGCGGGTTGAAGGCGCAGATCAGGCGCATGTCCTCTGTTCCCCCACGAAGGGTATGGGGGTCATTCTTGTCCAGCGCATACAGGGTCCCGTCTGAAATTTCATGGGTCTCGCCTGTGGCCTTGTCCAGAATGGTGCCGTTGCCGGCCACACAATAGACCGCTTCCAGATGATTTTTATACCAGAGGTTCAGCTCGGCGCCGGCCGGGATGATGGTTTCGTGGAATGAAAAGCCCATGCCATCTTTTTTGAGCAGCATGCGTCGACTTGTCCAGCCCGGGCCGGTTACTTCGCGCTCGGTGCCGATAATGTCCTCAACTCGTACGATCTTCATGAACGTTCCTCATGTTTCTGTGGAGCAGTCTTTTAGTATAAACACCCTTTTCAGGTGCGGTTCAACCGCCAATCGTCATAAACCATCATGGCCTGTTCGATGGCCGCGACGAATGTCTGGTGCTGGCGGTCATCCAGAGGCTGACGCTTCCTGCATTTGTCAAAGGCCTTCTGGATGCTCCGGCGGCCGGGCTTGTCCAACGCTTCAAGCCAGTGGTGATCGGCCGGTTCCAGATCCAGAAGGTCTCGTCCGGCGTGGTTTCGGTGACTTATATGCCACCAGTGGTCGACGGCCCTCCCTAATACAACATAGCCGAACTGGCTGTCCTGTACAGGGCCGAAGGTGGCGGTTTTCAATCCGTCCCGCAATGCGCCGATGTTGAGTGTCGGCAGGGCCAGTCGATCTCCATAGAAATAACTGCCGGCGGCTCCGATGAGGCCACCGAGCAGGGCGCCGGTTCCCAGGGAGGAGCCGAAGGTCAGGGCGTCGATCCCCGCCCCGCTGACCGCCCCTGCGCCGAAGCCGGCGGTGGCAAGGTAACGCTTGCTGACCGACCAGGCTTTACGGCTGTCTTCGGAAAACAGGTCATGCTCGCTGTGCCACTCCAGCTCGGCTTCCTGGCGCCGGATGCGCTGGTGTTGATACAGATGCTCGATTCCGACGCGCAGGGTCTGTTCCCGCTGGCGCTGATGACGGTACCAGTTCTGGCGTAGCAGGTCGGCCAGGGAACCGTCACTGGTTTCCGCGGCCTGGCCGGCGGTCAGGGTGCGTTTCTCCCGGAACGACATCATGTCTTCCAGGGCTCTGGCAACCAGTGCGGCGGCCTGTCGACGGCGTTGCTGGCGTTGCCCGGACAGGTAGTGGGTAGCCTGTTCCAGAGGCGCTTCCCAGTCCGGTTCGAGCTGGCCGAATGCCCGTAATAGTCCGAGATGCTGCTCGAATGGGGCGCGAACGGCGTCGAACCGGCGGACAACCTGGAAGAACTGGCCAAGGGCGGCGTGCCAGGTGTCGCTGTAATCGTCGGCACCGATGCTGTTGATCAGGGCCAGGCTCGGGCGGCCGGTCCAACGCAGGATGGTCATCTCTGCCTCGTGTTCGGCACTGTAGGGCACCGAGCCATCCACCACATAGATAATGCCGGCCCCCTCGATCAATGGCGTCAGGAGCTCACATTCGTCGATGAACCGACCATCGCCCTGATGCTGGGTAACGAAAGCTTTCACGGTGTCGGCATGGTCAGAGGCAGACACACTGTGAGCCTCCAGCCATTCCAGCACCCGTCTCGGGCGCTGGAAGCCGGGGGTATCCACCAGGGTGTAGAGGGTCTGGCCGTCCACGGTCAGCGGGTAGGCCTGGCGCTTTCGGGTGGTGCCGGGCTCCAGGGCGATGGCGATGGCGTCGTTCTGGGACAGGGTGGCCACCACACTGGATTTGCCCTTGTTCGGGTGCCCGACCACGGCGAAAGTGGGTGCCTGCGTCATGAGCGTGCCCCGTCGTTGGTGTATGGGTTCTGCCAATGCTGAAGCGGTGGTAGTGACACCCGGACGAAGTCGTTGCCCACACGCTCGGCGAACCGAAGCCAGGGCTGGATATGGTGGGCGTCCGGTTCGCGGTTGATGTCGGCGGCCAGCGGTACCAGCGCTACCCGGGTGTCACTGGGCCAGAGTTTACGGGCGGATTCCAGGAAATCCTGCAGTTCGCCGGTTGGCGGCTCCCAGCTGCGGGTCAGCAGGATGACGGCGTTGGCCCGGGTCTTTTGACAATGCTCCGCCACCTGATTAAGGGTCTGCTCATCGTCTGCGAGACTGGTCCTGCCCCCGCACCGTAAAATCAGTTGCTTGCCGGAGGTCAGGGTTTCTGGCAGTTCCGGTTCACCGGCACCAGCCCAGCACAGCAGGGCGTCGCTGTCCGGCAGGGACTGCAAATTGTCTCGAACGCGGGTGTCCGGCAGGTCGTCCGCATCGTGGTGGGCATTGCCGGTCTCCAGGGCTGGCGTTTCCATGCGGTACAGCAGGGCGTGCATCGCCGGGTGAGTGGCCAACAGCCGGCGTGACCGGTGACGGATCAAGGCGGCGGCCAGAAACCACAGCACCAGACGAGGGAGCAGTACCCAGGTGGCCCACAACATGGTGACAAAGGGCCACCACTGGCCCCAGAGGGACGGGTCAGGGCTCGCCTGTGCGGTTCCGGCCCGGAAAAAGCGGGTCGCTTCGATCAGAGTCAGATCCGGCGCTGCCGCCGGCCAGAGCCAGGCCCAGGTGGTAGCGATGATCTGCACGAGGTGATGGTAGCTGGCGGCTGCCGTCTCCAGGGTCGTACTCCAGCCGAAGGCCAGATCCTGCACCACCACCATGACCAATAGCGTGATCAGGCCCGAGATCGCAAAGCACAGGCCGCCGAGATGGGCAGCCCGGGCCATCAGCAGCGGATGAAGTCTGCTGATGACGCCCCCGGCCGGGGTTCTCTGAAAGCGCCGGAGAAGCCAGTGCCAGGGCTGCCAACCGGCCAGTGCCTGCACACTGGTGAACAGGGCCAGCAGCAACTGGAGCAATACGAAGGCCAGCAAGACCGTGATATTGATGCGCTGGCCGCCGTCGTAAAACAGCAGCCCGACCATGGTGAGCACGCCGGCAATGATGCCGATTGCCGCAAAGCCGGTACCGACCCGGCGCCAGAAGCCAAGGATTCGCGCTACCTCTGACGGTCCTGTCCCGGGGCCACTCAGGCGTTCCAGATGGCTCAGCCAGAGGCCGGCATCCGGGGTAATGCCCCGCTCTTCGCAGACCAGCGCAAACTTGCGGTCGCGACGATGAAGGAAAGCCGGGGGCTGGGTTTTGTCCCGTTGTACCTGGGCATCGAAACCCAGCAGAAGTGGGAGGGGGCTATCGGTCATTCAGTGTCCCGGGTGGAGAATTCGGCCAATCACGCTTTAATGCTAGGATATAGGCATTCCCGCACCCGATGCCAGACAGCGAGCCGCCATGCCCCACCATCTGATGAACCTGCGTCACGTGCCTGACGACGAAGCCGAGGAGATCCGGGATCTGTTTGAAGCTCACAACGTGCCTTATTACGAGACACCGCCAAGCCGCTGGGGCATCAGCATGGGAGGATTCTGGGTGCATGGTGACGATGAGGCCGAACGGGCCCGGGCCTTGCTTGAGACCTATCACCGGGAGCGCCAGCAAGCCCAGCGGCGAACCTACCAGGAAACTCTGGCTCGGGGCGAGTCCGGCGGGATCTGGTATATGCTGCGACGCCACCCGGTGCGCACCCTGGCCGCCTGTCTGGCGATAGTGTTCATTGCCGGCCTGAGTCTGCTGCCGTTTGTCCGGATCGGATAGCGGAGGTCGAGTCAGTCGACGTTTTGTCGGGCCAGGAAGCCGATGGCTTTGTCGACAGCATCTCCAGCGGTCAGAAAACTGGTGACATGGCCCCTGAGGTGCGTTTCATAGAGTTCTGAATGGACCCGATGCGCTTGAAATGCGCCCCGGAATCGTATTGCCTGACTGAATGGCACCAGGCTATCCATGCCACCGTGGAACAGGAAGAAGGGTGGCGCACTGGCGGAACCTCTTGCCGGATTGTCCGATAATCCATACGGCGTCCGACTTTCCGGACAGTGCTGCCAATCGCCCGCTCCAGGCCATTTCTCGGTAAATTCTTCCTCCGAACTGTCCGGATACCCGGATTTTTTTGCTCCGGTTTTCCCGAAAACTGAATTTATCAATTTTAAATCAATGTTTTGGGTGGTTGGCACAGGATCCGCATGGCGTTCCATGGGCCCGGCTTGAGGCCTGGTCTATTCGTTTACAACAACAAACAAGGAACGATCATGAAACGAATAATGCTCTGCGCCGTCATCGGCGCCACGGGGTTTGCCCTGACTGCCTGCAAGGAACCCTTCAACGACATCCCTGACTTTGTAACGGGCGATATTCAACAAACCAGTTACGACGGCATTACCAATGACCTGTTGACCGCGGGCCTGGGCGCCAGCGGTCTGGCGAGTACTCCCGCGCCTGCATTTGCGGATCCCCTCAACCCCACGCCCGCCGAGCTCCGGCGCCTCGCCATTTACAACAACTACCGGGCGCTGGTCGATACTTCACCGGGCGGCGGCTATGGCACCTTCTTTGGTCCCCAGGTGGGGAGCCCTGGCGAAGGCCTGATTCCAGGCGGATCTGAGCGATGAGCAGCGAGCAACATTCGACAGAAACTGGCCTGACCGGTTTGCCTGGAAACACGCCCACTACAGGGCCAACCCGGAAGCCGACTGGGGCCTGCATGTACTGCAGTCCATTGAGTTCGGTTTTTACGTGCTGCCGAAATGGATACTAAAGGATTGATTGACGGTGTTGCGGTATCCGAGCCGAACGTGAATCCGGAAGTGGATCGCAGCTTCACCATCCGCCAGGGCGACGGCCCGGTCATTACAGGGCACAGCCGGAGGCTGCTGGATTACACGACGGCACTGGCTGTTTATCAGGACTGTGCCAACCAGGCGCCGGCGCACTTCTGGTTGAATCTGGCACAGAGTATTTCCTACACATATGCCACCGCTCATGGTCGGGCCGGCTTCGTTTGCCCCCGCTCCGGGGGCCCCATATACTTCCGTGACGGCACCCGGCCTGCCGGGTGCCAGGGTTAAAACCATGAATGACATTCGACCCGTTGGTGCGCGGTACATGACAGAGCTGTTTTCTGACAAGAACAAGAGTGGCCTGACCAGGGACCTGATCGAAGCCCTGTTTCCGATGTTTGAGGAAGCCAGTGCCGGCGCTATCGCCGTTGACCGGGAGGCGCGAATTACCTGGATCAACAGCAGCTATTCCCATCTTCTTGGCCTCGGCGATCCGTCCCGGGTCATCGGCAAACCGGTGCGTCAGGTCATTCCCCAGACCCGGATGCCGGAGGTCGTTGAAACCGGCAAGCCGCTGTTGCTGGACATCATGGAGCACAACCAGCAGCAACTGGTGGTTACGCGGCTGCCGTTCTTTGACGACGAAGGGCAGATTGTTGGCGCCGTCGCATTTGTCCTTTACGACGACCTGCAGCCCCTGACACCACTGGTTTCCAAATACCGGCGGCTGCATCAGGATCTGGCGGCGGCCCGCAAGGCCCTGGCCAGGAAATCACGGGGCACACGGTACAGTCTGGGGGACTTTGTCGGAGCGAGTCCGGCGGCACTGGAGGTCAAGCGGCGGGCCCGTCTGGCGGCCGGGCGGGACATGCCGGTGCTTCTGCTGGGCGAAACCGGTACCGGCAAGGAGGTTCTGGCTCAGGCGATCCATACGGTTTCGGCCCGGGCGGAAAAGCCGTTTGTGGGGGTTAACGTCGCGGCGATTCCGGATAACCTGCTGGAAGCGGAATTTTTCGGTGTGGCCCCGGGTGCCTATACCGGTGCCGATCGACGGAACCGGGACGGCAAATTCCAGCTGGCCAACGGCGGGACCCTGTTTCTCGACGAAGTCGGGGATATGCCGCTGCCGTTGCAGGCCAAGCTGCTGCGCGCCCTGCAGGAGGGCGAGATTGAACCGCTGGGTTCCAACAAGGTGGTCCCGGTGGATGTCCGTGTTATTGCAGCCACCAGTCGAAATCTGGAAGTGATGATTGCCGAAGGGGAGTTCCGGTCGGATCTCTATTACCGCCTGAATGTTCTCGAAATTCCGATTCCGCCACTGCGGGATCGCCTGGCAGATCTCGGGGTACTGTGTGCGGCGCTGCTGGAAGAGATCGGCGAAGGCCCGGAGCTGCGCGGGGAAATTACCGATGCGGGTGTCTCGGCTCTGGGCAGCTACGACTGGCCCGGCAATATCCGGGAATTACGCAATGTTCTGGAGCGGGCCCTGACCATGGGCGAAGAGGGTGGCCTACTGGATGCGGATGCGATTTTCAAGGTGCTACCTCGCAGTGGCTGCCGCCCCGCCTCGTCGTTCATGCCGCAGCCGGTTCGCGCCCTGTCCCAGACACTGGCCGAGGCCGAGTCCCAGGCCATAGAAGAGGCCTTGGTCGCCAGCCGCGGTAACCGCACCCGGGCGGCAAAATTACTGGGTATCTCACGTTCTGTCCTCTACGAGAAACTCGCCAGAATGTCCTGAAATCCGGACGATTGTCCTGTCATCCGTACAACTGCGTACGACTCTCGTCTAGGTGTGTCCGGATTTCCGGACGAAATGGCAGGAGGTCGATGTTGTTTGATTTTTTAACTATCTGAATTTAAACAATAAAAATCATTTGGCATGCTGCCTGCAGATGTCGGGTTGCAGGACGTCAGAACAATGCAAGAGAACAAGACTGGCGCTAACCGTTGGACCCCCCATTTCGAACTGTCCGTCTGTTCCTGTGTTGTCTGACTATACTCAGACCAGGCCTTTCAGGTTTGTAAGCCGCCAGGCCAGCTAAAATAACAATGCTAGGAGACTTGCCAATGAAACTTCTCAAGGCTCTCACCGGTGTCGCCGGTGCGATTGCTCTTACCACGGGCACCGCTTTTGCTGACGATCTGCGCTGGAAAATGCCGGTTGCGTTTTCCACCAACCTGCCCGGCCTGGGTTCCCCCGCCGCCTGGGTTGCAGAAAACCTGACCACCGCTTCCGGCGGCAGCATCCAGGTTCGGGTCTATGAGCCCGGCAAGCTGGTTCCGCCGTTCGATATTCTCCAGGCCGTGTCCGATGGCAAGGTATCCGCCGGTTACACCTGGATCGGTTACGATCAGGGCAAAGTACCCGCGATTCCCCTGTTTGCCGCTGTCCCCGTCGGTATGAAGCCCCCGGCCTACATTGGCTGGTATTACTTCGGTGGCGGCCATGAAATGCTGCAGGAAACCTACGCCAACAAGGGCTTCAATGTGTACGCACAGCTGTGTGGCATTATCGGGCCTGAGACAGCGGGCTGGTACTCCAAGCCCATCAAAACCCTGGAAGACTACGAAGGCCTGAAGATTCGCTTTGCCGGCCTGGGTGGCAAGGTTCTCGAAAAACTGGGCGCTTCCGTCACCATGATGCCTGGCGGCGAGCTGTACCAGGCACTGGAGAAGGGCACCATTGATGCCACTGAGTTCTCCATGCCCGCCATCGACCAGATCCTCGGCTTCAACCAGGTGGTCAAGTACAACCTGTTCCCGGGCTGGCACCAGCAGTTCACCGCCCAGTACATGCTGATCAACCAGGACGAGTGGGATCGTGCCACTGAAGCCCAGAAGGCGCTGGTTGAGGCTTCCTGCACTGCGGCGACGACTCGGGGTCTGGCGGAAGGCGAGTACAAGAACGGCAAGGTTCTGGCCGAGTTCCAGGAAAAGGGCGTTCAGGCTGACCAGATTCCCCGTGATGTTCTTAAAGAGCTGAAGGCGGTTACCGAGGAAGTGCTGAAAGAAGAAGCCGCCAAGGATGCTGACTTCAAGCGGGTCTATGAAAGCCAGCAGGAGTTCATGGAGACCTACAAGATCTGGGACACCCGCGCCTATGTTCCGGCGGACCTGTAAGGTTCCGGGCTGACCCTGGGCACCGGGAGTAATTCCGGTGCTCTCTGATTGAGTCTGGATGGCCCTGCGGGGCCATCCTCGTTTCACAGCAGGCTTTCTGAACGAGGAACTGTTGTATGGCAGTGTCTGATAAAGGCTCTCCGCGCGATGTGCACGCATCGGCGTCGGACGCCGGTCAATTTATTCATCATCACACCGAGTTCCCGACCACACGGCCGAGCCAGGTTCTGGATGGTGTGATTTCTGCGATAGGCAAAAGTGCTTCCTGGCTCTGGCTTGTGGTCACCGGAGTAATCATTTACGCGGTGGTGAGTCGCTATGCCTTTGGCATGGGGTCGGTAACCCTGGAGGAAGTCCAGTGGCACCTGGCCGGCGCCGGTTGGTTGTTGGGGTTGGGCTATACCCTGGTAACCGATGATCACGTAAGGGTGGATGTCATTCATGAGCGCCTGTCCCTCAAAGGCCAGGCCTGGATTGAACTGTTGGGTATCGTGTTTTTGTTGCTGCCGTTTCTCGCGTTGTCGGTCAATGAAATGATCCCCTACACCTTCAGTTCCTGGGAACAGGGCGAGACCAGTCAGGCACCCGCCGGGCTTCCGTACCGCTGGATCCTGAAAGGCATCATGACACTGGCTTTTGTTCTGCTGATCATTGCTGCCCTGTCCCGCTTGCTGAAAGTTACCGCCCTGCTTTTCGGCTTTCCGAAGCCAATCCGGATCGAGTCCGGGAATAACAAGAAAGAGGATGCGTCCTGATGGAGCTTGAAACCCTGTTTGTAATCGGCATGTTCCTCACCTTCGGGGCGTTGTTGATGACCGGTTATCCGGTGGCGTGGGTGTTGGGGGGCACCGCGGTTATCTGGACCGTCGTCGGTGTCGTCGCCGTTGAGAATTTTGGTGCCAACCTGTGGTTTGACTACTCCTCGTCCATGGGGCTTGTACCCGAGCGAATATGGAATGTTGTAAACAGCGAGACCCTTGTCGCCCTGCCCATGTTTATCTTCATGGGCATCATGCTTGACCAGTCCGGGGTGGCCGAGCGGCTGATGAACAGCATGGTCAAACTGTTTGGTGCGGTTCGCGGCGGTTATGCGGTCACCGTAATCGTGATCGGCGTACTGCTGGCCGCGACCACCGGTATTATCGGTGCCTCCGTCGTGCTTCTGGGTATGTTGTCCCTGCCCGTGATGATGGAGAACAAGTACGACAAGGGGTTTGCCGTGGGCACTGCTTGCGCCACCGGGACCCTGGGTATTCTGATACCGCCTTCCATCATGCTGGTGCTGATGGCTGACCGCCTGGCGGTCCCGGAAGCGTCGGTAGGCGACCTGTTCATGGGCGCGTTCTTTCCCGGCCTGATGCTGGGTGCCATGTACGTGGCCTACGCGATTATCCGTCCCATGCTGCAACCCCACATTGCGCCGGTGCCAGAAGGGACGGAGAAAGTGACCTGGGCCATCGTCTGGGAAGTGGCGAAAGCCGTTGTACCGACAGCCGCGTTGATTCTGGGTGTGCTGGGCTCCATTTTTGCCGGCATCGCAACCCCAACGGAAGCTTCCGGTGTGGGCGCGCTTGGCGCCCTGCTACTGGCATTGATGTCGGGTCGGCTGAACCTGAACGTGCTCAATTCTTCCATGCAGCAGACCACCCGCACCGCTGCGTTCATCTTTGCCATCTTCCTGGGTGCAACTGCCTTCTCCGTGGTACTGCGGGGGCTGGGTGGTGACCGGGTCATTGAGGACGCGCTGCTTGGCCTACCGTTCGGACCCTATGGCGTGGTGCTGACGATCCTGTTTGCGGTATTCCTGCTGGGATTCTTCCTGGACTGGGTCGAGATCACCCTGATCATCCTCCCTCTGGTAGCCCCGGTTGTGCAAAGCCTGGGGTTTGATCTGGTCTGGTTCACCATCCTGTTTGCCATGTGCCTGCAGACCTCGTTCCTGACCCCACCGGTTGGATTCGCGCTGTTTTACATCAAGGGCGTGGCGCCGCCGGAGATCAAGGTCACTGATATCTACCGGGGTGTCATCCCCTTCATCATTATTCAGCTGGCAGCCCTGGCTATCGTGTTCCTGGTCCCGGAAATCGCGACCTGGTTGCCTGGCGTCGCTTACGACTAAGGAGACAACAACAATGCGTCTGGAAAACCGGATTGCCCTGATTACCGGTGCCGGCCGAGGTATCGGCCGAGCCATCGCCGAAGCTTACGGCCGAGAAGGCGCCAAAGTCGCCGTGGCAGACCTGAGTCTGGAAACTGCTCAGGAAACCGCGACGGCCATCGAGCAGGCCGGCGGCACTGCCATGGCGCTCGAAATGGATGTTACCGATGAAAATGCAGTTGACGTAAACGTAAACTTTGTGGTTAAACAGTGGGGTGGTCTGGACATCGCTCTGGCGAATGCCGGCGTTCAGCACATCGACCCGGTGCACAAGCTTGCTTATTCCGACTGGAGCAAGGTCATGAGCGTGCATCTCGACGGCGCGTTCCTGGTGACCCGCGCGGCCCTGAAGCATATGTACAACAACGGTGGCGGCACCATGCTATACATGGGTTCAGTGCATTCGCTGGAAGCCTCGCCCCTGAAGGCGCCTTATGTGGCGGCCAAGCACGGCATGCTCGGGCTTTGCCGGGCAGTCGCGAAGGAGGGCGCCGAACACGGAGTGCGGAGCAATATCATCTGCCCCGGATTTGTGCGCACGCCTCTGGTGGATAAACAGATTCCGGAGCAGGCCAGGGAGCTGGGCATTTCCGAAGAGGAAGTGATCAGTAAAGTCATGCTTAAGAACACAGTGGACGGGGAATTCACCACCCTCGAAGACGTGGCGGAACTGGCCGTTCACCTGGCCGCTTTCCCGTCCGCTGCCCTGACCGGCCAGTCCATCGTGGTCAGTCACGGCTGGCATATGCAGTAACATTCAGGAGAGACGGATGAGCAACGAAGAACAATCACCGGTAGTCTGGTCTCCAACGGAAACCACCCTGACAAACTCCCGCATGGGCCGGTTCAAGGCCTGGCTGGAGCAGCAGGGCTTCGGGCCGTTTGCCGATTACCATGCCCTGCACCAGTGGTCCATTGCTGAGCTGGAAACCTTCTGGCAGAAAGTCTGGGATTACTGCGGCCTGGTTTGCGATACCCCGGCTGAGAAAGTGCTTGGCAAGCGTGAAATGCCCGGCGCCGAATGGTTTCCTGGCATGAAGCTGAACTTTGCCGCCAACCTGCTCCGCCTGGCGGATGGTGAGCACGCGGACCGGGAAGCGGTGGTGGCCTATTGCGAAACCCGCCCGGTGCTGCGTCGCACCTATTCCGAGCTCAAGGCCGATGCAGGTGCCCTGGAAGCTTTCCTGCGTGGGAAAGGCATCAAGCAGGGTGACCGGGTAGCCGGCGTTGTCACCAACGGCTACGAGGCCCTGGTGGGCATGCTGGCAGCTACAAGCCTCGGCGCCATCTGGAGTTCCGCGTCACCGGACTTCGGCATCGGCGCGATTCTTGACCGCTTTGGCCAGATCGAGCCTTCGGCACTGATCGTCGTGAATGGCTACGGCTACGGCGGCAAGGTGTTTGCGCGCCAACAGGATTTTGCCGAGCTGATTGCCGGCTTGCCCACGCTCAAAGCCGTGGTCAGTATCCAGCAACTGCCAGACGAGGCCCCGATTGCCGGAGATCTGGTGACCACCTGGGACGACGCCCTGGACTTCGGAAAAGGCAAAGCACCCTCGTTCACGCCGCTGCCCCCGGACCACCCGGTTTATATCCTGTATTCCTCCGGAACCACCGGCAAGCCCAAGTGCATCGTTCACGGCAATGCCGGCCTGCTGGTCAACCACGCCAAGGAACTGATGCTCCACGGCGACGTCGGCCCGGAGGACCGGTTCCTGTACTTCACCACCTGTGGCTGGATGATGTGGAACTGGCAGGCCTCCGCCTTGATGACTGGCGCGGCTGTGATCACCGTCGACGGCTCGCCGGGCTACCCGGACCTGAACTATCTGTGGCAGGTGGTGGCGGACGAGAAAGTCACTCACTACGGCACCAGCGCCCGCTTCATCGCCGGCTGTCGGAAAGCCGAGCTCCAGCCCGCGAAAACCCTGGATCAGAGCAAGCTGCGGGTGGTGTTCTCCACCGGCTCCCCGCTGTTGCCGGAAGATTACGACTGGGTCTACACCGACGGCGCTCCGAACGTGTTGCTCGGTTCCATTGCCGGCGGCACCGACATCTGCGGCTGCTTTGTCGGCTCCACGCCGCTATTGCCTGTTCGCCGTGGTGAAATCCAGTGCCGCTTCCTGGGCGTTGATGCGGTAGCGTACGGCGACGATGGCCAACCGGTCAGCGAAGGCCGCGGTGAGCTGGTCTGCCGCCAGCCCCTGCCATCCATGCCCGTCTGCTTCTGGCAGGATCCGAACGGTGAGCGCTACAAGGACGCCTATTTCAACACATTCCCGGGCGTCTGGGCCCACGGCGACTTCATCGAATTCACCGAACACGGCGGCGCCATCATCTACGGCCGTTCAGATGCCACCCTCAACCCGGGCGGCGTCAGAATCGGTACTGCGGAAATCTATCGTCAGGTGGAAACCGTGGCCGAGGTCAAAGACAGCCTCGTGGTGGGACGTCAGATCGACGGCGACGTGGAGGTGGTCCTGCTGGTGGTCCCGGCTGAAGGCCAGGAAATCACCGACGAGTTGCTGAAACAGCTGAAGACCCGCATCCGCCAGGGCGCCAGCCCACGCCACGTGCCCAGGCACATCGTGCAGGTGAACGACATCCCGTACACCCGCAGCGGCAAGAAGGTTGAGCTGGCCGTGGCCCGTTTGATCAATGGCTCGAAAAAGGCGGACAACCGGGACGCCCTGGGGAATCCCGAGGCCCTGGACCATATCCGGGAGCGATTGGCTGCGGTTGGGTTGTTGCCAGAGTGAGGTGTGGAAGGTCAATGTGGTTGTCGGATTACGCCTTTGGCTAATCCGACCTACTGTTCATGGCTGATTTTGTTGACAATAAGCCGTTCTACTCCACCCTGAAATTTGCGATGGAATTCCACTGAGTCGTCAGAAAAGCGGGGTGGGCGAGGCCTTCCAAAACTGTGCGGAGCCATGGATGGCGGAGCCCAAGCGTCACATGGATGTGCCGCCAGGAGCGTGTTTTGGAAGGCCTCGCCCACCCCGCGACTCCACCGAAGTGATGTTAGAAAGTTTCGTAAATTCCCGCCATTTCATCGTCTTGTAACGGAAGATCCGGCATTTTTAGTCCGTTCTTATACTAAGATCGTAACCAAAATTTACGAAAAACTGGTATCTTAGTAGGTCTATCAAAAGTTCCTAATCAGTCATTGCTCAGGTCGGACGTTCAAAAGACGCCTGACCCCGCCATGACCGTCCTGAACCCACCCATTAGCCTGAGGACGAAAATGACATCATCCAAAGCCAAGATTGTCTACACTCTGACCGACGAGGCCCCAGCCCTCGCGACACGGTCGCTTCTTCCCATCCTGGAAACCTACGCCAAGCCGGCTGGTATTGAATTCGAGACCAGCGACATCTCACTCGCGGCGCGTATTCTGGCCAACTTCCCGGATTACCTTGAAGAAGATCAGCGGGTTCCGGATGCCCTGACCGAACTGGGTGAATACACCAAAGACCCTGATGCCAACATCATCAAGCTGCCGAACATCTCAGCCTCCATCCCGCAGCTGCGGGATGGAGGCTGAGATGTTCGGCAGCTTGATGATGTTGGCATCAGGGTCTTTGGTGT
>Ga0194137_10001315_pt1 | contig 15223 bp, 13 predicted proteins | sample TARM_MetaG_T3_14_FD_134025 | JGI IMG/M metagenome (GOLD analysis project Ga0194137, IMG submission 134025) | Freshwater microbial communities from Pennsylvania, USA, analyzing microbe dynamics in response to fracking - TARM_MetaG_T3_14 (version 2) | ecosystem: Environmental > Aquatic >... | reverse complement strand
TGGCCGGTATATGCCGATCCGGGACTGGCCGGTAAATGCCGATCCTGGTCCGTGCGGCCTACCGGTTCAGCTGGCCGGTATATGCCGATCCTGGCGTGGCCGGTTTATGCCGATCGCTGACATGGGTTCGGTGGTCGCAACGCCGGAGTCGGTCGTCATTCCTGCCGCCATCGGCACCGACATCAACTGTGGGATGCGCCTGCTCACCACCGGGTTGTCGCTGGCGCAGGTGGCGCCGCACCAGAGTGCGCTCATCGGGCGACTCAAGTCCGTGCTGCTGGAGAACGGCCGCAACGTGCCGACGCCCACGCAAGCGTTCAAGGCCCTCTTCGATGCGGGCCCACTCGCTTTCCTCGACAGGCTTGCACCCGAGGGGTTGTGGGCCCATGCCAATCTCGACCGGCTGAGGGAGGAGGTGTCCCGCTGCGTTGGCCTTCACCAACTGGGAGGTGACTCGCGCCACGCACCGGCCTCATTCACCAGCGGCCGTGAGGTCATCCGCGACCCTTGTCTCGGCACGCCCGGTGCGGGGAACCACTTTGTCGAACTGCAGGTGGTCGAGCAGATCCTGGATCGGCACGCGGCCTATGGGCTTGGTCTGCGCAGCGGCGACGTCGTCGTCATGATTCACAGCGGCTCCAGAGACCTGGGCTTCCATGTGGGCGCTCGCTGGATGGACCGGGCGCGGGAGGGATGGCCGCCCGGCCTCAAGCATCCCGAGAGTCGCTTGTATGCACTGGCCGGCCCGCTGGCGAGCGAATACCTGCAGGCGATGGGCGTTGCCGCACGCTATGCCTGGGCCAACCGCGTCGTACTGGCGGAGATGGTGCGCCAGGAATTCGAGGGTTTGTTCGGCAGCGACAAGTCACGACTGGTCGTGGACGTTCCTCACAACGTCGTGTTGACCGAGGGCGCCGTCAACGTGCATCGCAAGGGCGCGACTCCTGCCTACGCAGGACAGTTTGCCCTCATCCCCGGATCCATGGGTGACAGCTCCTATGTCGTCCGTGGGCTTGGGAACGACGACTGGCTGCGTTCCTGCAGCCACGGTGCGGGCCGCCGGATCCGACGCCAGGAAGTCCGTCGCACGGTGCTAGCGGATGGACAGGCTCAGGATTGGCAATGCGTCACCCTGCGTGAAGAACGCCGGATTGAGGAGGCACCGCACGCATACAAGCCCATCGGCCCGGTCATTGAGGCACAGATCGAGGCGGGCCTGATTGAAGGTGTGGCCCGCCTGCGTCCGTGGACGACGTTCAAGGCGTGAGGCTGTCAGTGCCGAAAATTCAAAGTTGAGCGACACGAAATGCCGAAAGTTCAGACTTGAGTGAGACACGGGTTCAAAGCCCACTGACTCGTTCGGAGCCAAGTGCCTGATCAGGGCCGGTTTTCAGTTTTGAGTTGAATGCGAACCGACACAGGGGCTGAAGAGACGGAGCTGGTTGGGCAGGGTCACCTGCCCGATTGTCGCCGGGCCGGTCAGGCGAGCCTGCCCCGCCGCGTCACGCCGTTTGCGTGGTGCGACGGCGCAGCGCGAAGAAGGCCAGGCCAGCACCGGCGAGCCAGGCCGTAGTGGGCTCGGGCACGGCGGTGGTGAGCTGCTGGTAGAACACCCCGTTGTCCAGCGTCGAGAACAGCAGGCTGCCGTCGCTCGCGACCTTGGTGCGGCCCTCGTTGAAGGCCCAGTTGCCCACCCAGCCGAAGTTGCCCGGTGTGTTGAACTTCTGGATCTGGGTGCCGGTCTTCGTGTCGTAGCTGGCGATGTAGTTGGTCCCGGCGAAGGGCAGGTACATCACATCAGCGACGGGCGAGTACGCAACGCCGATCGGCAAGGTGCCCGCATACGTTCCGATTGAGGGCAGGATGTTCGTCTTGTCGTCGATGTAGGTACCGTTGTAGGTCGGCACGGCGATCTGGCTGCCGTCCCGCGACACGCCAATCTCGAAGGTGAACCAGCCGAGGTCGCGCTTCGAGGCGTAACTGGTGTCTCCGGCCTTGTACAGGCCATATGGTCCAGACGAGATGTTGCTCTCGGTGATCGCGATAAAGCTGTGGTCCGCGGAGGGCGAGAGCATCGAGTCCTGCCTCACGCTCGCCAGTACGGCCGTGCTGCCCGTGGAAATGTCGTACTTCCGCAGCGGCACCCAGCCCGAGCCCTCATATTCGCTACTCACAAGTAGCTTGCCCGACTTGTCGAAGGCCGCCGTGAAGGTGCCGCCTTCGCCAAACGCCCGGTCGAAGCCGACACGCTGGTGGCTCAGGGAGTCCAGCGACACAAGGTCGACGAAGTTTTTCGTGGCGCCGCGCGACAGGTTGGCAACGGCAAGTGTCTTGCCGTCCGGCGAGATGTCCAGGCCCGCGGTAACGCCACCCAGTGCGATGGGCGCGAGGAAGGTGCCGGTCTTCATGTCGAAGCGGCGCAGCGTGCTGTCGCCGCTGATGTAGAGCACGCCGTGGGCGGTGTCGTACGCGACATCCTTGCGGCCGGCGGCCGTGATGAAACCGGATGTCGGTGTGTCCGCCAGTGCAACCGGCGAACAGGCGATGAAGGACGTTGCGAGCAGCATGGCTCGCCATGTGATGCGGAACATGGGGACTCCCTGATGATGTGGTCTGGCGGAGCGGTTGACATGCCGCCAAGCAAAAAAAGCTATCACAACCCATTCCCGCTTCACATCCCAAGGTCCATCGGGTTGCCCCGTCGAGCGTGGCCGAGAACCGGACTTGACTGCCCCCACGGTCCGGAGTCGAGTTCGGCATGCGACCGCTTAACTTGGAATTCGCCGTCGACCGCCGCGCGGGCGCCCGGGGGGGGGGCTCGTCAGGGACCCGATATTTCGCTAAGTACCGAGACAGAGGTTCACCGGTCCGGAGATGAATGGCGCGAGTGGCTGAGCCGGCCCGCCGATCCGCGTAGCGCGCCGGCCATAGGTTGGTAACCATTCGTTCAGATCGTGCAGTGCAGCACGACTCGTTGATTTTGGTCAGACCAAACGTGGTCGCCGCCCAGGTATTCGCTTACCGTGGCGGGCATCGCAACGCTCGATCCCGCAGTATGTCGGCAGCACCGCCCCACACCTCCGAACCGCCGTCCAACTCGGCCCGCCGTAGGCTATCTCTCGGGCTTGGGCTGTTCCCGCTACTGCCCCTGCTGCCAGCATGCGGCGGTGGCGCGAGTGGTCCGGCGGGGGTACCCGAGGGGGCCGGCGTCACTCAGTCGAACGCGCCGGCCGGCACTGAGGCGGTCATACCAAATCCTGCGGCGTCCGCCGCATCCCAGGCGCCGGCCGCGCCCCAGCCGCGGCCAGCTTCCGTCACGGGTGTCTTCAAGCACCCCGGCCTGCTGGCTACTGAAGACGACTTCGCGCGCATTCGGGCGTACATCAACACCGGCCAGGAGCCGTGGAGCAACTGGTGGAAAACGCTGTGCGCCGACCGCTTCGCCTCCCTGGACACCCGGCCCTACCCGTTGGAGGGGGTCTACCGGGCCGATGGCAGCAAGAACAACTTGTACGTCGACATCTGGCGGGCCTGGTCACTGGTACTGCGATGGAAGCTTTCCGACCCTCAGGACAACCGCTACGCCGACAAGGCGGTGGAGTTCCTGGACGCTTGGGCGAAGACCTTGAAGGTGGTCGGAACGGTGCCTCCCGGCTCGACCGCCCATGACGACCACACCTTCATCATCCTGGCGGGCATACAGGGCCACCAGTTGGCGCAGATCGGCGAAGTCTTGCGCACCTACCCGGGTTGGGCGCCGGAGAGTCTGAAGCGCTTCCAGGACATGCTGTTGACGGTGTTTGCATCCGTCTCGTCGTGGTTCCTCAGCGATGGTCGCATCGGGTCCCACGCCAACTGGGACATGGCCTCCATGGTCGGCGCCATGGCTATCGGCGTGTTCTGCGACCGGCCCGATCTATACCGGCTGGCCTGCGACTGCTACGCGGGCAACAACCGCGGCAAGCTCCGCAACTTCGGCAACGGCTCGATCATGCACGGCGTGTACTTCATGCACCCGGGCCATTTCGGGCAGTGGGAAGAAAGCGGCCGTGACCAGGGCCACTCCACGCTAGGCATGTCGCTGGGCGGCGACCTGCTGGAGATCGCCTGGAACCAGGGGGACGATCTCTACGGCTTGTACAACAACCGATTCCTCTCCGCTGCCGAATACGTGGCACGCTCCAACCTGCAGGACGAGAATGGCAAGCCCTATTCGATGCCGTATGTGCCCGAGCAGAATCCGACGGCGCCGCACACGAGTCGGTGGACGGAGGTGAGTCAGCCGTTGAGCGGCCCCGGGAGCGGCCGCAACTGCTGGGAACCGATCTACAACCACTATGTGAACCGCCTGGGCCTGGCGGCGCCGAACCTCGCGCGCATCGTGAAGTTGGTCGAGCCAAAGTATGGTGGCAGCAGCGACGATGTCTGGTGGCCCACGCTGATCCATCGCCGCCCTGACTTTGCCGGCCCAATGAAGCCGCCGTCCGGCCTTACGGGCTATTTGCGCGGCGACAACGTCGTGCTGTCGTGGTGGGGCAGTGTTGGCGCGACCTCGTATGCGGTCAAGCGCGCGAGCCAGGCCAACGGCCCCTTCAACCTGCTGGGCACGGTTTCGGCCAGCGAGCTGCGCACCTACAGCGATACACCGCCCAACGGCGTCTGGTTCTACCAGGTCGCCGCCCAAGGTGCCGGTGCGCAGGGCGCGGGCTCCAACGTGGTCCGCATCGCCGTTCCGGGCGAGCGGCGCCTAGTCATGCCGCTGAACGACTCGAACGGCCCCGGCACGGTCGGCACGCTGCTCACCGCCGCCGGTACATTGACGTCGATACAGGGCACGCTGCTGGACGGCGCGACATGGGGCGACGGACGTCGCAATGACAAGGCCATCGCATTCGACGGCCAGAAGGCCGGCTTGCAGCTGCCGTCGGGCGTGTTCAGCGACCTCGACGACTTCAGCCTGTCTTTCTGGGCCTACGCGAATGGGTTGCACTGGGACAGCTGTGTGTTCTATGCGGGGCTGGACGCGAACGCAGCCATGTGCATTGCACCGCAGACCTTGACGGGTACGCTGTGCTTCTCAATCTTTGGCGCCACGGGCAATGATGCGCAGGTCGTAGCGGCGCCCTGGGCCATGCCCACTCGCCGCTGGGTCCATGTGGCAGTCACGCTGCGGGGCAACACCTGCCGCCTGTATGTTGACGGCACCGAGGCGGGAAGGTCCGACGACATCGTGCTGTCGCCACGCCAAATTGGCGACCAGGTCACGTTCCTGGGCCGCAATTGGGCGCATCCATCGTTCAACGGCCGTATCCAGGACTTCCGCGTGTACGCAGGCGCATTGAGTGCCGCGGAGGTTGCAGTGCTGGCGCAGTAGCGCTAGCCGAGGCTTCGGTTTTCTCCATCGGCTGGTCTGCCGGTTTTCGCGCTCGTAGCACAGGCAGCAAATAGGCTTGGCGCAACAACTGACCGGTGCCGTCGCGGCCTTCCAGCGTCAAGGATCAAATGCGCGTGCAACCGGCCGATGGCCGTCCTTCCAACCGACCATCGCTGTCAAGGACCATGCCAGGAGGCAGCGCATTCGTCGTCGCGACGACCTTGGACGCGCCGCCCATCAGCAAAGCCAGAGGTGCACTGCAAGCCCTCCTGGGCGGCCGGCAGCGTGGCCGAGGTGTAGCGCAGTTGCAAGGCTGGCACAGAAGCGGTTTCCCGGGGGAGGGCCTCGCGTTGGCCGTTGCCGAATCGGGCACGGGGAAGCCTTCTGCATTGGGAATGCTGGCCGACGCCTGAGCAGCTTGGCCCCGGGTGCTGGCAATTTTGGACAAGGCGTATGCCGCAGTGGCCATGGCGGTGGCCTTCGCGCTTGTTGAGCCCGCCGAGACCGCCTGAAGCGCGGGCGCTGCCGCCGAATTCAGCGCGGTTTGCCGCTCCGCCTTCGGCAAATCACCAGCCTGGGTGGGCTGCGAGGCGGCGAGCGCGGCCTGCTGCGCCGCGCCTTGCATTGACGCCGCCAGCATCACATCGAGAGTCGCCGCGGCGCCCAACTTCCCAGCCTCATCGCGTCTGCCCCTCTGTCTGGAGTTCCTTCAGCACACCCTGCGTCAGTTCCGCTGGACCGATGTGACCGTCTGCGGAGTCGCCAGCTGCAAGCGCGGCTGGCATGCCTCACCGCATTGGTGATGACGTCGCCTGAGAGCTGATATTGCTTCGCCAAGCCTTCCAATTCCAGTTCCAGCTAAACGGGGCAGGGCGGACAAAACAGCACTTGCCAGGTTCACAGCCGTTCCTTACAGGCCGGCATGGGAAGGCTCATGTGGCTTTGGAAGCGGCGGGCGAAAGTACCGTCGATATTGCCGAGCAGATTGCTAGAGAGGATGACGGTGCCGGGGAAGCTTCCACCCGCTGCAGCAGATAGGCGACTTCTGGTTGGCGTAGCGGTCGCTGCTGGTGTTCGGCGTATTGCGCTTCCAGGCCGTGCAGCGTTCCCTGCAAGACGGCACTCGGCAGGAACAGCCCGGCGTTGTTGGCACCTTGTTGCAGGAGGGCCGCGACATAGGTCATGGGCAGCTCTTCAGAGGTACTTCGTGATTTCCTTGAATTCCCGGATCACTTCACCCGCACCGCGTGAGCGTTCTGGGACCGCGTGTTGGAGGCAATGATCGATGTGATCGTGGATCAGGGTCTTCTTGGCGTTGACGATGGCCTTTTCGACGGCCTGCAACTGCTGGGCGATGTCTAAACATTCCCGGCCTTCTTCGAGCATCGCGACGATGCTCTTGAGATGACCCTCGGCGCGCTTCAAGCGCTTGATGATGTCGGAATGGGTGGAATGCGTGGCCACGGCCAAGATCCTACCCCTGAGGATAGGATGGTGCGCCCTTTTATCCTCTCCAGGGGGATAGGAAATTTCGTTGACAGGGTCGACATTGCGGTGCAACAATTTGGTTACCCAAACTTCGGAGCCCCGTGCGTGGACAGTGCCAGTTGTTGCAGCGATTCAGCGCGAGCCGTGATGGCCGCCGCCTGCCAGGCCTTCTGACGCCCGCTCCGGGTTGCAGGCCTCGCCGGTCGCAGCCCTCGCTTCTTCCTCCTTCATTTCGCTGAGTTCGCTCCGCGGCAAGTTCATGGCCAAGCCGGCCATGGCCTGCCGTGTTCGCTCGACCCGTCCGCCGCACGTCTCCATTGCCAAGGAGCGTTGCGATGCGTCATGTCATCCCTGCCGAACCCGCCCGAGCACTGCCGAGCCCGGCGGCGACACGCCTTGTCCGCGAGCCCAGCCTGGCCGAGCGTGTCGCCGCGCTGGACCGCCTCACCGCTTGGCCCACGCTGCGGCTGCGCTGCGCTCTGCGCCGGCCCGGCTGAACTCAAACCTCTCTAGCCCAGGAGCTGCCATGGACCCCGACCCTAGTTGGCGCCGCTGCGCGCCACCTCGTCTTGCACTTTCCATTTGTTTTCACAACCCGGCAAAGCCGCGGAGGACTGCTCTCGCCTAAGCGCGACGACCGTGTCTCCGCGCCAGCCGCAGGAGATACCGATGACCTTCAAGTTCCGTCCGCTGGCAGCAGCCAGTTTCATGGGCCGCCTGCTCCGGCGCGCTCTTCGCCCCGCAATCCAGCACCCTCAGCATCAGGCCTTCGGCTTGCTCGTCGCCGGCCCCGGTGCAGAGCGCTGAACGCACCGCGAGGAGGATTCCCATGAATTCCACAAACCTGCTCAACGCGGCGCCTGTGCCGCCGCACGCCGGCGCAGCCCTGGATACGGCGCACGTCGGCGACATCCGAGGCGCGCTCGGAACCATCAAGCTCGGTGATGCCGGCCACGAGAGCGGCCTGTTGCGACGCCTCAAGACGCTGCTGGCCATCCTGGGGCCGGGCCTCATCGTGATGGTCGGGGACAACGACGCGGGGGCGTTCTCGACCTATGCACAAGCGGGGCAGAATTACGGCACCACCTTGCTCTGGACGCTCGCGCTGCTGATTCCAGTGCTCTATGTGAACCAGGAGATGGTGCTGCGCCTGGGTGCGGTGACGGGGGTGGGCCATGCGCGCCTGATCCTCGAGCGCTTCGGCAAGTTCTGGGGCGCTTTCAGCGTCATCGACCTGTTCCTGCTGAACGCGTTGACCATCGTCACCGAGTTCATCGGCATCGCGCTCGGCCTGGACTATCTGGGTATTCCGCGGATCCCGGGAGTCGGCATCGCCGCGGTGTTGGTCATGATGGCGGCGAGCACCGGCGACTTCCGTCGATTCGAACGCTTTGCGCTGATCCTGGTGCTGGGCAGCCTCTTGTTATTGCCGCTGTTCGTCATGGTGCATCCCCCGATGGGACAGTTGGTGCACGACTTCAGCACCGTGCAGATGCCCAGGGAGGGCAAGCTCAGCGACGTGATGTTGCTCATCATCGGCATCGTGGGCACGACGATTGCGCCGTGGCAGCTGTTTTTCCAGCAGAGCTATGTGATCGACAAGCGCATCACGCCGCGCTTCATCCGCTACGAGCGTCTCGACCTTTGGCTGGGCATCGTGCTGGTGGTGCTGGGGGCGGTCGCCTTGATCAGTCTCGTGGCCCATTGCTTTGCTGGCAAGCCAGAATTCGGCCAATTCACCGACGCTCTGGGCGTCGCCCGGGGGCTGACTCAGTACCACGGCCATGGAGCCGGAACGCTGTTTGCGCTCGCGTTGATCGACGCGAGCGTGATCGGCGCGGCGGCGGTGTCGCTGTCCACTGCCTACGCAGTGGGTGACGTGCTGTCGGTGAACCATTCCCTGCATCGCAAGCCTAGCGAGGCCAAGGGCTTTTATCTCGTCTACTGCGGGCTGATCGTGCTGGCCGCGGCCCTGGTGTTGCTGCCCGGCGTCCCGCTCGGGCTGCTGACCAACGCGGTGCAGACCCTGGCTGGCGTGCTGCTGCCCAGCGCATCGGTCTTCTTGCTGCTGCTGTGCAACGACCGGCAAGTGCTGGGCCCTTGGGTCAATGGCCGCTGGACCAACGCCTTCACCTCCGCCGTGGTGGCGGTGCTGGTGATCCTGTCGACCGTGCTGACGGCCGCAGTGATCTTTCCCGACATCGGCGAGGACCAGATCGTCACGATCCTGGTCGGCGGCGGCCTGCTGGCCACGCTGATCGGCCTGGCGACCTTGGCCACGCGGGCCTATCGCGCGGCCGTCAGGCCCCGGCCGCAGCACCATGGGCGGGACTTCAGCCCGCGGCAGATGGAGCAGTGGCGCATGCCGCCCCTGCATCTGCTGAGGCCGGCCCGGCTCACGCCATCGACGCGGCTCTGGATGGGCGTGCTGCGCTTTTATCTGGTGCTGGCAGTCGCGATGGTTGCCGTGCGCGTCCTGCAACTGGCCTTTGCCCCGGCCTGACTCACGCACTCAGCGGTGATTCACGCCCAATGCGGACTCTCGCAGTCCGCAGAGATTTGCCACATTAAAAATTTGAATTGAAGAAATGATGATCAAACTGCTGTCCAACACGACGTCGCGCCGGGCCGGCGCGCTGGCCTGGCTGGCCTCTGCACTTCTCGGGATTGGTCTGACGATGCCGGTGCAGGCGCAGACCCAGGATGCAAACCTTGCCCCCTCTGCACTGGCCACGGAGGGTGCGAATCGGGAGGACTGGAACTGGCATGTGCAGGCGACCAACACGACCCAGCGGCACGGCAGCTTCAACTCGCCCTATGCAGGCCCCAACAGCCTGCTGCCACGCGAGAGCGCCAAGGAGACCGTAGACGCCACGCTCTTCCTTGGCCTGCGGCTCTGGAAGGGCGGCGAGTTCTACGTCAATCCCGAGCTCGACCAGGGCTACGGGCTGGCCGGCACCCTCGGTGTTGCGGGTTTCACCAGCGGCGACGCCTACAAGGTCGGCCATGACAGCGTCTACGGTCGCCTGCACCGCGCTTTCCTGCGCCAGACCATCGCGCTGGGCGATGACGCCAGCGAAGTCGAGTCCGGTGCCAACCAGTTGGCGGGTGCCCGTCCTGATGAGCGGCTCACGCTGACGCTGGGCAAGATTTCGGTCGTCGACCTGTTCGACAGCAACCGCTACGCCCATGATCCGCGGGCGGACTTCCTGAACTGGTCCATCATCGACGGGGGCGCGTTCGACTACGCCGCCGACTCCTGGGGTTTCAGCTCGGGCGCAACCGTCGAGTGGGTGCGGGGCGATTGGTCGCTGCGAGGCGGCTTCTATGCGATGTCCAAGATGCCGAACGGCGAAACCTTGGATGGCAAGTTCGGTCAACGCCAGTGGCTGGTCGAGGCCGAGCGCCGCTACAGCTGGATGGGCCGCCCGGGCGCGGTGCGCCTGCTGGGCTTCGCCACCGAGGCGCGCATGGCGAGCTATGCCGACGCGCTGAGCCAGTCACAGGCCACCGGCGAGATGCCGACGGATCTGGCGCCTCTGCGCAGCTTCCGGCGCAAGCATGGCCTGGCCTTCAACGCCGAACAGGAAGTGGCCGAGGGCATCGGCGCCTTCGCTCGCTACAGCTGGAACGACGGCCGCACCGAGGCCTTTGACTTCACCGACATCAACCGCTCGTTCGCGGCAGGCCTGCAGGTCAAAGGCGGCCTTTGGCAGCAACCGGAGCACACGCTGGGCGTGGCCCTGGCGTCCAACGGCTTGTCGAGCCAGGCACGGCAGTTCTTTGCGGCCGGCGGCGTGGGCATCTTGGTCGGGGACGGCAAGCTGCCGCACTATGCGAACGAACAGATCCTCGAGGCCTACTACAGGGTCCCGCTCGGGCGCTTCGTGTCCGTGACCGGCGACTACCAGCATGTGCGCAACCCGGCCTACAACGCGGACCGCGGGCCGGTCTCGGTCTTTGCATTGCGCCTGCACGCCGAATACTGATGGATTGACCTCCCTCGCGGACCCTTCCTGGACCCGTCGTGCGTCTGACTCCATCCGTCAGCCACCGCCTACCGACCCTCCTGCAGGGGTGCCCCCGGCGAATCGCGGCCGTCGTCTTCGACGTGATCGCCGTGGGCACGCTGATGTTCCTGCACCGCCCGGATGGCCTGCGCGAACAGGCAACATGCTGGCGCAGAGGTCGCAGCGTCACCGCTGCGTCTTCTTGCGTCGTCTTCATGGGAGCCGAAAGCTCGACGTCGAGCGAAAATCTAGACCGATAGTTCAAACTTGAGTGAGACGCCAGTTCAAGGCAGGCTGGCTCGCCCAGAGGCGCAGGCTCATCTGGTGAGCGTGCGCCGGGCCACGATGGCGTCATGACCGAAGCTCTCGACCCCAGCCCGCCGCCCCGATCCACTGTCGCCGACAACGGCATCCTGGCCCGCGTGCCCGGCCAGTTCATCGCCCAGGCCAGCAAATCCCTGCCCGACCCAGCCTGCGCGCTCGACGACGAGATATGCGTCGAGATCGATGCTGCGCGGGCAGGGCTTGTGCGGCTGACGTTCAGGAAGCAGCGCTACAGCCGGCCGCGCGGCAACATCTCCTACGTCGCCTGGCTATGCCGCCATGCCGAACATGTCGCGCCGGCTTGAAGTCAGCTGGACACCGGAGGAGTCATCGTCGGCGGCCTATAGACGGGGTGCCTGCGGACAAGTCGACCGGCCGCAACGGCAGCGCGGCATCTGAGCTTTGGTGGGCAGGCGCCCCGACGGCTCTCAGGCGCCGTGGCGGATTCGCAGGCGCGGGCCCTCTGGCCCCGGGGCTACAACGCTGCCGATTTCGGCCGCGGCACCGAAACCGTGGCGGCGGAAGAGGTCGAGGACCTCATCCACGGCGCCTGCATCGCAGGACACCAGCAGGCCGCCGCTGGTCTGGGGGTCGGTGAGCAGAGCGCGGTCGACGGCCGAGAAGCCGTCGGGCAGCACCACCTCGGCCCCGTAGCCCCCCCAGTTGCGCCCCGAGGCGCCGGTCACCATGCCGCTCCCGGCCAGTTCGTGCACGCCGGCCAGCAGGGGCACGCGCGACCAGTCGACATCGACGCTGGCCCGGGCGCCGCGCGCCAGCTCCAGCCCGTGGCCCGCCAGGCCGAAGCCGGTGACGTCGGTCATCGCGTGCACGCCCTCCAGCGCGGCTAGGTCGGGCCCCGGCGTGTTGAGCTGGGTCGTCGTGGTGATCATCTGGGCATAGCCCTCGGCCGACAGCGCCTCCTTCTTCAGCGCCGCCGACAGAATGCCCACGCCCAGCGGCTTGCCCAGCACCAGTCGGTCGCCGACGCGCGCGTCGGCATTGCGCTTGACGCGCTTGGGGTGCACCACGCCCAGGGCGACCAGGCCGTAGATGGGCTCGACCGAATCGATGGTGTGGCCGCCGGCGATCGGGATGCCTGCGGCGCTGCACACCGACTCGCCGCCCGCCAGGATCTGGCCGATGACGTCGACCGGCAGCACGTTGATGGGCATGCCCACCAGGGCCAAGGCCATGATGGGCCTGCCGCCCATGGCGTAGACGTCGCTGATGGCATTGGTCGCAGCGATGCGGCCAAAGTCGAAGGGATCGTCGACGATGGGCATGAAGAAGTCCGTCGTTGCGATCAGCGCGATGTCGTCGGTCAGCTGGTAGACGGCCGCGTCGTCGGCCGTCTCTATGCCCACCAGCAGCTGCGGCGGCGCCGGGAAGTTGCGCGTATTCTTCAGAATCTCGCTCAACACGCCGGGAGCGATCTTGCAGCCGCAGCCGCCTCCGTGGGACAGCGAGGTCAGGCGGGGCAGGGGCGTAGGGGAGTTCATGGCTTGAGACCTAGGGCAGTGAGGCGATGCGGCGGGCCAGGGCCTGGATGCCGTCATCGGACAGATCGTCGCATTGCAGGCGCTGCGCGTCCGGCAGTCCCGCCAGATGCTTGCCCTGCGAGCGGGCATAGAGGGGGTCGTAATGCCTGGCCATCAGGGCCTCGAACAGCAGCGGCAGCTCGCCTTCCAGCGCCCAGGCCTGCCATTGCGTCAGCACCTCCTTGGGCAGCAGCTCGCGCAGCGAACCCAGCTTGTCGGCCAGGCCTTGGCGGTCGTCGCCCAGCCAGGCGTAGTCGCGCAGCAGATAGGCCAGGCGCGCGGCGGGCGTGGCAGCGATCTCGACGACGGGACTTTCGCGCAGGCGCAGCAACAGCGGCTCGGGCACGGTGATGCGGCCGATGCGGCGGCTCTCCGCTTCCACCCAGACACGTCGGCTCAAGTCGAGCCCCGTCAGCGCTCGCATCAGCTGGGTCTCGAAACCTTTTTGCGAGGGCTGGGGCTTCCCCGGCACGGCGCCCAGCACCGAGCCGCGATGGGCGGCCAGGTCTTCCAGGTCCAGCACCTGTTCACCGAGCTGGCCCAGGGCCTGCAGCACCCGCGTCTTGGCGCTGCCGGTGGGACCGCAGAGCACGCGCAGCTGGAGCTGTGGCGCCCGCTGCGCGATCTGCTCGATGACATGGGCGCGCCAGGCCTTGTAGCCGCCCTTGAGCTGCTGGGCGTCCCAGCCCACCAGCCTCAGCCAGTTGACGAAGCTGCCGCTGCGCATGCCGCCGCGCCAACAGTAGACAAGGGGCCGCCAGTCCCTGGGCTTGTCGCGGAAGAGGCCGTCCAGATGCCGGGCAATATTGCGCGCCACCATGGCGCCGCCGATCTTGCGCGCCTCGAAGGCCGAGGTCTGGACATAGGTGGTGCCGACGATGCGGCGCTCCTCGTCGTCCAGCACGGGGCAGTTGATGGCGCCGGGGATATGGTCGAGGGCGTACTCGGCCGGCGAGCGCGCGTCGATCAGGACGGTGAACTCGCCCAGTTCGTTGACGGTGGTGGGCTTGTGACTCATTGGCATGAGCGTAAGGCAAGCTGCGGCCAGAATTGGGGCAATGGACTTTGCCGTGCACGCCCTGACGCCCGAGCGCTGGCCCGATCTCGAGGCCTTGTTCGAGGCCCGCGGCTGCTCGGTGGCGCGCGGCTGCTGGTGTATGTACTACCGTGTTACCGGCAAGGGAGCCTATACGCGGCCCAGCGAGGCGCAGCGCCAGCTTGCGCACGATGCGCTGCAAGCGCTGGCGGCTGAGGACCCGCCGCCCGGCCTCATCGGCTACGAAGGCGACACGCCAGTGGGCTGGGTGTCCCTGGGTCCGCGCGAGGACTTCGCCAAGCTGCGCCGTTCGCCGGCCATGAAGGCGGTGGACGATCAGCCGGTTTGGTCCATCGTCTGCCTTGTCGTGCCGTCCGAGTACCGCAAGCGGGGTGTGGCGCGGGCCATGTTGCGAGGTGCCGTGGCCTACGCGCGCCAACGCGGCGTTCGCCTCCTCGAAGCCTATCCGGTCGACAAGGGCGAGGCGGCAGCGCCGGATGCGCCCTGGTTCGGAACGCTGGCGATGTTCGATGGGCTGGGCTTCGAGGAAGTCGCGCGGCACCAACCGGCGCGGCCCATCGTCAGGCTGAAGCTAGCGCCCTAGGTTCTCGACGGCGGCCAGGTGGCCGAGTTCATCGCGTGCCTTCTCGCGTGCCTCAGCCAGGCGGGCCGTCAGCCAGCCGACGGCGAACCAGGCGGCCGGGTCGCTGGCCACCAGGGCCTGGTAGCGGTCGCGGGCGACCACGAGGTCGTTGATCTCGCCCAGCACCTGCTGGGCCGCAGCCAGGGCCTGCAGATGGCGGGCTGCGCGCTTCGCCGGCAGCAGCGGCGCGAAGAACTCCAGGGCATAGCGCTGGCGCTTGGCGTGCTTGCGCAGCGCGTGCAGAGCCTCGGGCTCGAGTTCGTCGAAGCGGTGGCAGCCGTCCACCAGGGCCTGGTGCCAGCGCCTCAGCCGCTTGCGGGCGAGGCGCTTCAGCACGTCCTGCGGCTCGGGCAGCGGTTGCAGGCCGGCGCGCCAGCGGATCCAGGCCAGCAGCAGATGTTGAACGGCCTCGCTGCGGATCAGCGCGGCGAGGTCCGGTGCATCGGCCACCACGGGCAGGGCCAGCGGCGGCGCGCCGGCCTGCTTGAGTTCGGCGGCGACGCCACTGCCCAGCACGTCGTTTTCGCGCGCCTTGCCCAGCTCGGCGAACAGCGCGCGCAGGCCGTCGACCAGCTCGGCCGGCGGCTCGGCCACCCAGCCGCGAAAGGCCCGCAGCGCGCTGCGCAGCCGGCGGATGGCGACGCGGGCCTGGTGCACATGCTCGGCGCGCAGCGCGGGGTCGCCGTCGGCCAGGCCGATGGCATTGCGGCTGAGATGGGCCAGGCATTCATCGAACACCGCGCCGAAGGCCTCGAGGGCGCCGGCGTCCTTGCCGTACTGCGGCGACCTGGCCTTGCACAGCGGCGTGTG
>Ga0194137_10001313_pt1 | contig 15228 bp, 13 predicted proteins | sample TARM_MetaG_T3_14_FD_134025 | JGI IMG/M metagenome (GOLD analysis project Ga0194137, IMG submission 134025) | Freshwater microbial communities from Pennsylvania, USA, analyzing microbe dynamics in response to fracking - TARM_MetaG_T3_14 (version 2) | ecosystem: Environmental > Aquatic >... | reverse complement strand
CTAGAGCCTGTTATGAACTAAAGCCGAAGATGGACATGGTTTTGCTGAGCATGAGGCAGACGAAGGCGACATAGTGAAGTCCGGCTAACGTCTGCGCCATGCGTTCATAATCACGTGCCAATCTTCGGAAACGTGCAGCCCAAGCGAAGCTGCGTTCAACTACCCAGCGCCGAGGCAGTAGCACAAAGCCCTTCTTGGCCTCGCTATGCTTGACCACCATGAGTTCCATGCAAAAGTCCTGTGCCTGTTCGGCGGCGGATTCGCCGGTATAGCCTTGATCGACATACGCGATCTCGACGTTGAGGTTGGTCGCTTCCTGCACGCTCTTTGCCAGCTGTGCTACTTGATCCCGATCCTGTTCATTGGCCGGCGTGACATGCAGCGCCAGTAAATGGCCCAAGGTATCGACCGCCGCATGCACTTTTGATCCTTTACGGCGCTTTGCACCGTCATAGCCGGCGCGCGCACCACTTTCCGGGGTGGACTGAATCGTTCTGCTATCAAGAATCGTCGCCGTCGGTGCCGGTTCGCGTCCGGCAGCAAGGCGTAGCAATGAACGCAGATCATGCGCAATCGCTTCGAAGCAACCAGCCTTGATCCAGCGTTGCGTCTGTTGATACACGGTGTACCAGGGCGGAAAGTCATGCGGCAACATGCGCCATGGCGCACCGCTTCTCACCAGCCAGCGCAGGGCATTGAACACCTCGCGCAAGGAATGCTCACGTTGCGCCGCGTCCAGTGGCAGTAACGATAGATAAGGTGCAACGAAGTCCCATTCCTCGTCTTGCACGTCGCTTGGATAAGGTTTTCTGGCAGTCATGCCGCCATGGACTTGTTGCTATTTCATTAGTTCATAACAGGCTCTAGTGGTTGCAATTGACTCATGTCCGAGGTTGTCTCGCACATAACGAAGGTCTATTGCACTATTCGCCATATGCGAGCCAGCCGTATGCCGTAACCAATGAGCCGAAGCCTCCTTTACCCTCGCGGCCATTCCTTTGTAAGACGGCCCGTAAGCATCCAAACGCGTGCCCGTGTCCGCAAAAACACTCTTTACTATTCCATGGGCTGCTTCACGAGTCAGTGAGCGACGTATGGGTCCGATCGGTAGCAAAAGCGGTGTTTCTTCTGCGGGGATCGGAAGCGGCATAAGTCCCTTTTCAGTTCGATACCGGGCAAGCTCCGTCATCAATTCTGTCGTGGCTGGCACCATGCGAGTCTTGCGGCCTTTGCCGATGACTTCCAACCACTAGCACTCGTTGCCATGCCTATCACGCCGGTAGAAGAAGTCTCCCATTGTGTTTTCAACGACTTCTGAGATCCGTAAACCACATAGGTAGAGCGAGGAAAAAAGCCATCTGATGCGGGAATAGTGTTCGCGATCCCGCTTGCTTTCCTTTAGCATCATTTCTAAGGTTGTCTTGACCTCATTCCACAAGTCTTCCTCTAAATACCGCGTCAATCGCGGTTGTGCCTTCCGTGTTCGTCGCCTGGACAGGGATAGCGGGTTACCAGCCAGGTAGCCAGCATTGACGAGCCATGAGAACAGCGTACTGAGGATGATGGTCGATTGCCGTTGGCTTGCAGAGGAGAGCGGACCTACAAACGGACGCCATTCTGGATGTGATCGAGCGAATCTGCGGCCACTCTGCATTACCCAAAACTCAGTCGGCTGTGGATCAATCAAGAAGTATTGATATGCACACAGATCTTCATGGGTCAACGACGACAATGGCTTCCGAAGTTGGATGGTCGACCACAGTAAGAGGCGTTCGGCCTCTTTGCGGTAGTTGTCAAAAGTCGTCTTTGTTTCCGTGTAACGCGTAAGCCAAACCCTGATTGCTTCTATGTCGTTCTTCACGCCGGTCAAGGGCCGGCTGCTCTCTGCCCGGTTCGTACCCTTAGAGCCGTCGAACTCTGAGGAAACCAGGAGCTGTTCAATTGGTGCAATGGAGGTTGTTTTTTCAAGCTGAGGAAGGAGCTCGGACATCGAGGGAAGGGCGCACTGCCATAGTAAAAAGGCAACATTGTATTCGGCGATCAAGCTGAAACTTCTATGGACAAAGGAATGGCAGCAAGCGACGGGAAAGCGGCCAGTACCTATGAGGACAGCTTATGCAGGAGGCGGCCAAAGCAAACCTTCGAGGACCGTCTTGATGGAGCCAAGATGCTTGCAAATCCTGCTGACTAGGAACAGCGACACAACTATCATCGCCCGGTTCATGCTGCCTATTCCGGGCTCGACCCCATCCACATAGATAAAGGTTGAAAATTATTTTCCGTTGACTTGTTTGTCCACATGACCTAACATAGGTATACGTTACAAACAAATGCAAAATGGAAAGCGCAGAAGTGCTTCCTGACCAGCTCAAGCCAGACTGGCATGCAGCCAGAGTGACAGGCGCAGATGATGGAAAGTTGTCTCCTCGACATCCAATGGATGGCGATTTCCCGGCGGCCTTCAGGTCGCCGGGTTTTTTCAAAATGCTGCACTCAGGGCGTTTCGCGGCGATCGGAAGCCGAAGCCTGAGGAGCGAACTGCAGAGCGTCGAAGGTACGAGTAGTGGCCAAACCAAATTCAGTCACCAATCGCGAGCTAGGTTAACGAAATCGCGGATAGGGAAGGACGGAGACAAAGTGAGAATCACCAAGCTGAAAATCGGACAGCGGTTGTTCATCGGATTCGGAGCAGTGATCATGACCACGATCCTCGTAATCCTGTTCGGGGTCGCCAAGCTCACCAGCCTCAAGCGGGACATTGGAGTGATGGCAAATGAGCGCTATCCGCTGACGGCTCTGGCGAACAGTATGAAGTCCGACTTGTACGATGTCGTCCAGGCGATGCGCGACATTGTGCTCCTAACGGACACAGAGGAAATCAAAATCCGACTGACAGAAGTCGAGCAATCGACACAGTTCGCGGCGACGAGCCTCAGTGAGCTGACTGCGAAAAGGACGCTATCAGACAAAGAAGACGCTCTCAAGCGTGGCGTGAAAGATGCATTTGAGGATTTTGGCGTGGAACTCGGCGAGTTCCGGAAACTGGTCGAGGCGGGACAGCCTGAGCAGGCCAGGGATGCACTTTATACGCGGGCCGAGGCTGCCCGGCTTGCCTTGTTCCAAGCCTTGAACGCCCTGGTAGCCTACCAGTCGGCTGAAATGGCTAGCAGCAGCAACAATGCCGCGCATGAAGCAGAGCGTGCGGTACCGGTCATGCTGGCGCTAGCGGCCGGAGCTGGCCTTCTGGCGATCCTGATCGGTTTATTCGTAACACGAAGCATCACGCAGCCTCTTGGCGATGCCGCACACTTGGCCAAGCGCGTTGCAGCCGGCGATCTTACCGCCAGTATCGATACGCAGAGAGAGGATGAAACAGGCGCTTTGGTCAATTCCCTCAAGGAGATGAACCATAACCTGGGGTATATCGTAGCGGATGTGCGCAGCGGCAGCGACGCAATCGTGATGGCATCGGCGGAAATCGCGCGAGGCAACCTGGAGCTGGCGGCACGTACCGAGGAGCAGACTGCATCGGTAGAACGGATCGTTGCCTCGATGGGCGACCTGACGGATATGGTGACAAGTAACGCCGATAACGCTCGCAACGCCAGCGAGGTGGCGAACGCAGCCTCGACCGTCGCGAACGAAGGCGGGGCGATCATGAAACAGGTCGTCGAAACGATGCAGTCTATTGATGAGTCGGCGCGAAAAGTGGCGGATATCATCAGCTTGATCGACGGCCTCGCATTCCAGACCAATATACTTGCCTTGAATGCGGCCGTGGAGGCAGCGCGCGCAGGTGCTCAAGGACGAGGTTTCGCTGTAGTTGCCTCGGAGGTCCGCACGCTCGCGCATCGCAGCGCATGCGCAGCAAAAGAGATCAAGGAGCTTATTGACGATTCGGTGAGCCGTGCCATGGCCGGGAACCGGCTGGTTGCACAGGCCAGAGGGACCATGGACGAAGTGGTCAGCAGTGTTCGGCAGGTAACCGACATCATTGGCGAAATCTCGACCGCAAGCCACAAGCAGAGTGCCGAGATAGTCAACGTCAACAACGCCTTCACCATGATCGACAAGGCCGCAAGCCAAAATGCAGCATTGGTAGAAGAGGCCGCCGCCGCCGCGGGGCGAATGCGGGAGGAGGCCAATACGCTCCAGCGTACGGTAGGAATGTTCACGCTCAAATCGCCCGCACCTGCTAACTGGACAACGATAGCGGCAGCTCCGGACGATAATACTGAGCAGGCTGGTAAGAGCGGGCTTGCGCTCACGATGGAAGACGCATCGGTAGGCTGACCCATGAGTACTAAAATTCCCGACGTCGTGCTTTACGACAGCAAGGACGGCGTAGCGACGGTAACAATGAACAGGCCGCACGTGCATAACGCCTTCAACCGCGACATGTCAGTGGGGCTGGGCAACGCGCTGCGCTCGGCAAACGAAGACCCCAGTGTTCACGTAGTCGTACTGACGGGTGCCGGCGTTCACTTCTCGGCCGGCTATCAATTCGACGATTCGGACATGTACACGCCGAAAGAGCATCTGGAACTGTGCTACCGGTGGCGAGACTTGACCAAGCCCACCATCGCCATGGTTCAAGGCAGCTGTAGCAGTGCGGGTCTGATGCTGGCATGGGTGTGCGATCTCATCGTCGCGGCTGACCAAGCGGTGTTCTCCGATGCGGGACACGCCGCCGGCAGCCCGGGCGCCGATATCGCCACACTTGTGTACGAACTCAATGCTCGTCTGGCGAAGGAGTTCCTGTTTCTCGGCGAACGCATGAGTGCTCCGCGCGCTTACGAGATGGGGCTGGTCAACCGTGTCGTTCCCAGAGAATTTCTGAGTGAGGAGACCGTTTGCATTGCGCAACGCATCTCCAAAATGCGCCGGGAGGATCTGGTGGCGATCAAGCTCGCCGTGAACCGCGCGGAGGACCTGAAAGTCATGAATTGGTCGAAATAACGCTGGAAACGTGAGCGATACCACGCGGTTATTTCATTCCACTGCCAAACATCTGGCGCAAGTCAGTATTTGAATTTTTAGGAACAGGCATGCCTGAAACATATGTAGGTACGCGGCCGGTCTCGCTACGGCATCAATTCGAACTGGGCGCATTACAGGACTACTTGGAAGAACGAATCGACGGCTTTACTGGGGATCTGAATGCAGAGCAATTTCAGGGCGGGCAGTCAAATCCTACGTTCATGCTAAGGACATCCGCCGGCCAACGGTATGTGCTACGCACAAAACCGGGGCCAGCCGAAAAGCTGCTGAAGTCTTCACATGCCATCGAACGCGAGACCCGGGTGATGGGGGCATTGAAGAAGACGGGTTTTCCCGTCCCCCGGCAGTATGTACTCTGTACGGACGAATCTGTCATTGGACGTACCTTCTACGTTATGGAGTTTGTGGAGGGGAGGGTGTTATGGGATCAAGCATTGCCCGGCATGTCCAGCGAGAGTCGTGCGCTTCACTACGACGAGATGAATCGCGTGATAGCGCAACTCCACAGCATGAATCATGAGGATGTAGGGTTGAGTGACTTCGGCCGACCTGGCAATTTTCTGGCCAGACAGATCGATAGGTGGGTGAAACAGTACAGGTCGTCGGAGACCGCGACGATCGAAGCAATGGATGAACTCATCACTTGGCTTTCAACGAATACACCGTCTGCCGACGATACATCGATTGTGCATGGGGATTATCGCATTGACAACCTGATATTTCATCCCACGGAAGCCCGCGTGGTTGCGGTGCTTGACTGGGAGTTGTCGACCCTGGGAAATCCGCTCGTCGACTTCGCAAATCACTGTGTCGGCTGGCATATATCGCCAGCGCTGTTCAGGGGTATCCACGGACTCGACCACGCCGCGCTCGGCATTCCGAGCCAATCGCAGTATATCGAGACCTATTGCGAGCGTACGGGCAAGAACGTTTGCATGGAAGAGTTCGCTTACTACGTCGCATTCAGCCTCTTCCGGTTGGCCGCTATTTCACAAGGCATCATGAAGCGTCATCTCCAGGGCATAGCCTCCAGCGAAACCGCATTAAAGACCGGGATGCTTGCAAAGCCGCTGGCCGAGTTGGCCTTGAACCATGCTTTGAAGCGCTAATACTTCGCAATCCTCCATCACTCTCAGTATCTCCGAAAATGACAACCCCGGACCTCTTCAATCTTCATGGAAAAATCGCCCTTGTGACTGGCGGCAGCCGCGGGATCGGCGAGTCCATTTGCAGAGTGCTTGCAGCGCACGGCGCCCACGTTATCGTCAGCAGCAGGCGCTTGGAGAACTGTGAATCTATTGCGGCGTCAATTCGAGGGGCCGGAGGCTCGGCTGAGGCATTGAGCAGCAATATCGGGGATCTTGAGCAGATCGACGCATTGTTCGACAAGATCGCGAGGAAGCATGGAAGGCTCGAGATCCTGGTGAACAACGCCGCTACCAATCCCTACTTTGGTCATATCCTCGACACTGATGTGGTTTCCTTCCAGAAGACTATAGACGTCAACGTCCGCGGCTACTTCTTCAGTTCGGTACGAGGGGCGCGACTCATGGCGACGTGCGGCGGCGGCAGCATTGTCAATGTGGCGTCGGTGAACGCCATCGTTCCCGGCGAAATGCAGGGCATCTACTCCGTAACCAAGGCTGCTGTCGTCTCGATGACGAAGGCATTCGCGGTTGAGTGCGCATCCTCGGAAATTCGCGTCAATGCGCTCCTTCCGGGAGCGACGGATACCAAATTCGCATCGGCTCTGATCGAGAACCCGGAGAAGTTGAACAGGATCTTGTCGCACGTTCCAATGAAGCGGGCGGCACAACCGGATGAGATGTCTGGCGCAGTACTTTACCTTGCTTCCGATGCCGCACGTTACACCACCGGAGTCTGTCTGAATGTCGATGGTGGATACCTCGTCGGGTAGAAATACATAGTAGATCAATACGGCTGCCGGTTGTAGTACGAGTCCAGCATCCAACCAGGAGGGCCAGCAGGAAAGCAGCGCTGGCATTGTTTTTAGTCATGTGCGCGATTGCGCACGAAAGGAAATCGCGGTGAAGTAAATGGAGACACTGTTTCCCCACGAAATGGAAGCTCTTCTGCAGGCCCTGAGAAGAGACCTTCGCTCCGAGCAGATCAAAGCATCAATGAATCCAGCTGACGCTGATATTCATTTGTGCAACGTCAGATTCGCACAAAGAGTACTTGAGGTGCTGAATCCGAGGGGCGCGCATCGAAGCCAGTACAGGCCCATGCTCGATGCTGCCTGATGCACCCCGTTCTCCAGTCTCTGCCGCTTGGAAAGCCAGTTAGTCCGGCCAGTGCTACCTGGCGCACCGCGTAGGCGGCACATATTCGTTCAAGGCAGTTCATGTATTTGGGAGAGGACAGCCATGTCCCATCGGATGTTCTTGTTTGACCAGCTGGTCGCCTTTAATAACGCACTGCGCCGGGAAAAGCCTTTTGCGCAGACGCTGCGGTCCCGGGTTCCCGAGCAGGCGAGGAATCTTGATGGGATGGACGGAGCCCGTGCCATCGATATGATTGTCAATCTCCATGCGCAAGGAGAATCGTTCGCTGAAATCTCGAGGTCATTGAACCGGCATGGATTGAAGGGACCGTATGGTGCGCGTTGGTACACGGCGAGTGTCCGCGCTTATCTGTGCCGGCTTAGACGCGCGAGTGAACGCACCTAAGCGTCTGGCGCTGTGTCGGAACATTTGCCTGGCTGGTGTACACCCGGCGCCGCGATGACGCTGATCCCGGGCGACCGTATTATCTGTTCGACGCTGCGGGCGGGAGCTACACAGCGGCCGTTGAGGGCAGGGCGGAACGCATTGTGGGTATTGCAATAACGCGGCTGCTCGGATGGGCTTGGGTGTCGCGCAATGATGGCCAATCTGCTGACCGCGGTTGCAGCAACTCTGCGAAACCAGGTCATTTGCGCTTACGTCCATGGCCACTCCGGCCTGAAATCCTCTCAATTAGTGACGGCCCACTTTGACCTGGGCATATGGGACAGACCGAGTACCGGCCTGTTTCTGGCCTGCGCGAACTCAGACACCTTGCAGCGCCGGCTGCGGGTCTCCATGGGCATTGTTGCGGTGACATTGAATTTTTGGTATACATACAAAACAATGTCGCTTGCCCGGTGAACGCTCCTCCGCATCCATCCTCGATCTCTCGCTATGTCATCCGGATAAGCTTCGCCGTAGGACCGATCACCAACCAGGCCCTTGCGACGAATCTTGCAGAGACGAAAGAAACAATGACAGAGCCCACCAAACAACGCGTCACCAGGAAACGACGCGACACGTCCCAGGTTGCCGGAGAGGCGGACCGCAGTTTGCGCGCGCAGGGTTTGAGGACGCGTAATACCATCATCAACGTCGCACGGCAGCTGTTACTTGAGGGTGGCAGCCTCGAATTCACACTGCGTGAAGTGGCACTTCGTGCCGAAATCAGCATCAGCAACCTCCAATACTACTTCCCAACCAGGCTGGCCGTGCTTCGCGCGGTTGTCGAACCGATTGTCGAGGCATACCTGGGCGATCTGAGGCGTGCACTCGCCGGCGGCGCTTCGTCACGGGACACACTTGATGTCCTCGCCGAGCGTGCAATCCGCGATGCGAAGAATGCCGAACGCACGGCATTGTGGTGTCACTTTCTTTCGCTTACCGCGATCGACCCGGAGTGTTCACGGATGCTTGAGGACTGGTACGAGACCGTGACGCGCGAGATTGCCCAGCTTATCCGTGACGCGTCTCCTGATTGCGGGCCCGCCGAGAGCTCGCACCGCGCCACGCTGCTGATGGCCATGGCAGATGGCCTTGCATTACAACTTGGGGCAAGACGCCGTAAGCACGATTACGCGCGCGGTCTCGACGCGAAATTCCTCGCCACCGCCCACCTCATCATGTACGGAGAGATCCGGAAGGACTAGTCAGAATACCGACGCGACGCCAAAACACGGCAGGAACTCCCTGTCGTGTTTTTTTTTCGAAAAAGTATTTGGTTTAATGTCCTAACTTTGGTAGGATGTCCTAAAACAAGAATGAAGCATACAAGCGAAGCGCCGCCGCGGTTGCCACGCGGTTGTTAAATTTTCACAGGAGACCCAAGTGATTCGTCTTTACAAATCCACAGCACTGCCCCTGGCCGGAATGACCGGTTTCGAGACGCCCCTGAGCGAAGAGGAAAGCGCAATCCAGAACACCGTTCACCGCTTTGCGCGGGACGTGATGCGGCCCATCGGCCGGCAGCTGGATCGCATGGCGCCTGAGGAGGTAATTGCTCCCGGGTCGCCGTTTTGGACCGTACTGGCAGAAAGTGCCAAGCTCGGACTCGATCCGCAGCTGATCGCGCAGTTTCCGCCGGAGGTTGCCGTCCGCATCGAGTCGCTTATCGGTGAAGAACTTGGATGGGGCGATCCCGGCCTGGCGGTTTCACTTGGCGTCGCAACTGCACCGTTGATGATGGCCCAGTCACTCGGAAACCAGGAGCTGATCGAGATGTGTGCTGGCCGGATTGGCTGCTGGATGAACACCCAGCCTGACCGCGGCTCGGACGCCGCGATTCTGTACGGCGAAGAGCTGGCTGCGGGTGGAAAGCAGCCGACGGGCAACATCACCGCAAAGGTTGGCACCGACGAAATCGTTATCAACGGTCAGAGCTCGGCGTGGGTATCAAACGGCTCAGTGGCGCAGGTTGCGCTCGCTTATATGGCCGCAGATTATGGTGACGGCTTTTACAGCAGCAGTGAGCACGGTACGTTTACAAACGGCATCGGACTGATCATTCCTCTCGACCTGCCCGGAATTACCCGTGGGAAGCCCCTCGATAAGATCGGTCAGCGCTCGCTGCCCCAAGGCGAGATCTATTTCGACAACGTCAAAGTGCCCAGGCGCTTCGCCATCGCGCAGAAGGACGAGTACCTCGGCAACCTGGCAGCGATGTGGTCCTACGCCGGTACGCATATGTGCCAGGTCTTTGTTGGCGCGGCGCGCGCGGCGTTTGAAATTGCATTGGCCTATTGCCACGAGCGCAAGCAGGGCGGGGCGCTTCTGAGCGAGCATCAGATGACGCACTTGCGCTTGGGCGATATGTTGCGTCGTCTTGAGATGGCCCGCGCGATCGCCCGTCGCAGCCTCGCTTATGCCCGCCTGTCACCCCAGAGCCACCCCTATGTGACGGCGCAAGCCAAGGTCAGCGTAACGGAAGAAGCAATGAAGATCACGCATGAAGCCTTTCAGCTTTTCGGAGGAAATGGCACTACGCGCGAGTTCGCCATTGAAAAGATGTTCCGCGATGTTCGCTCAGCCTTGATCGAAGACGGCGAGAACTACGTCCTCACGTCACGTCTGGGCGTACTTGCGGGACGGCTCTACCAAAACGGATGGACGCAGGAATAAAGCGACGACGAATCGAACCGAATAAAAGGATCATGGGAAACACTCATGGATTTTAAAGCCGCCATCCTCTGCGTTGCCACTTTACTGCTGCTGGCGACCTCGCTGGTCTACGGTGTCAAGTTCCTCAGGAAGCAGAACTATCTGCTCGGGCTGGAGTGGCTGGTCGTCACCTTGTCGACCTCCAACCTCCTGGTCTATCTTCTGAGCCAGGCACAGCTTCCGTACCGCATCTCGTACTTCTGCGATGCGTTCTCCAGGGCGTTCGGCATCCCCGTGATCGCCACCGCCGGCCTGATGGCGGTGACACATCGCTACGCGCCGTCGAAGGCCCTGGACATCGTGTTTTTCGCCGCAAGTATCGCCAGCACGGCCTTTCTCGTATCGGCCGATGTCATGGCCAAGCCCTTGCCATATTTCTACCTGGTCATGTGGACGGCGTTCTCGGTCTACCTTGCGTACTTCGCCTACCGGCTGAAGCGCGTAGGAGAGAATGGCCATGCACTTGGCGTAATCGTGGCCCTGGTGGCGGGACAGGCCATCGCCTCCATCTACGACTTCTACCGGATTCCCGGGGACGAGGAGCAGGTGATCTTCTTTACCCTGGCGCTGACAACCTGGTCCTACATGCTCGCGCAGTTGTACTACGCATACGGCGCCCTCGAACGCGTGGAGGCGGTATGAGTCCAGTATCGAACTCGGCAGTACGCTTTACTGCGTGGAGCGCCATCCTTGGCGGTCTCTTTGCCTACGCGAACGTCGCACTGGTTCTGATGGTTACCAAAGGGGATACCGAAATGATCCTCCACGGCTCTAGCATGCTGTCCTTACCGTCAGGGGAGCGCGACTTGTTTCGATGGGGCATGTTTGCCGACATCCTGGGATTTTATCTGCCCGTCCTAGTCATTGCGGCCTATCTCTGGCATAGCTTCCGGGATAGCGCCGGCGTAATGGGTGATATGGCGGTCCTGGCCATGGCGCTCTACACCGTGGTCGGGGTCGGCGGCGCGGCGATGCAGCTGGCTGTCCTGCATCCGCTGGCTCAGCTGCACGCAGACGGCGGCGAAACGGCCAGGGCCGCAGCAGAGTCCGCATGGACGGCGATCGCGCATGCGAGTCAGAAAGGACTCTGGTGGTCTGAAGGACCCGTGGTGCTCTTCTGGGGAACAATCATCGGCCATCAGCTCAGGATGGCTGGTTGGAGGGGACCGATCCTGGTCCTGTTGAAAGTGACCGGTTGGTGTTTTGGGCTGTTCTTCTTGTTCGGCATGTTCCCGGCTCTCAATGGGCTCATGAAGACGATGCTGATCGTTGTCGTGCTGATCTTCCCGCTATGGATGCTGCTGTTTGGCCGGCAGCTATTGCGGCGGCTTGACTAGGGACGTGGCTTTTTTTTTTCACCTAATGTTTGTACAAATGTCCTAGTTTTTGTGTGTTCTGAAAGATAAAAACGATAGCAATACGGCCGGCGCCAACGCTCGGCCACCAATTCGAAGGAGAAATCAATGAACCTCAAGACGATACTCATCGGCGCGACGATTGCGCTCAATGGTGCAGCACATGCCGCCGTGTCGGAGCAAGACGCAGCTCGGCTGGGCAAGGACCTCACGCCCGTGGGCGCCGAGCGCGCGGGCAACAAGGAAGGAACGATTCCCGCGTGGACCGGCGGCGACATGAAGGCGCCTGCCGGCTGGAAGACCGGTTCGCCGCGTCCGGATCCCTATGCCAATGAAAAGCGGCAGTTCACGATCGACGCATCCAACGTCGACCGGTACAAGGACAAGCTCGCGCCCGGTCAGATCGAGATGCTGAAGACGATCCCGGGATACCGGATGGACGTTTATCCAACTCAACGCTCCTGCGGGTACCCCGATTTCTACTACGAACGGACGAAGAAGAATGCGACGACGGCCAAGCTCGGTGAAAACGGCCACGATCTGGCCGAGGCACTCGGCGCTGCCGTACCGTTTCCGATGCCGCGCAACGGCGCCGAAGCCGTGTGGAACCATAAGCTGCACTGGAAGGGCGAGGGCTTCTACATGAGCCACGCGGGCTACATACCGCCAAAGGGCAGCGAAAGCCTCGGCGAGCCGATCGCCCAAGAGGAATGGGAGACGTCGCCGATGTGGTCGCCGTCAAACAAGGGCATCGCGGATGCGCGCGGCGTCGAATACAAGCTGCTCAACGTTTTCACCGGCCCGCCCTCGATCGCCGGCGATGCCACGCTCGCCCAGTACAACTTTTCCAAGCCGAATGACGTATGGCTGTATTTCGCCAGTCAGCGCCGCGTACGCCGCGCGCCGACGTACCAGTACGACTCGCCAACGCTCAATACCGAAAACCTCCTGATCGTCGACCAGTACTTGCAGTTCAATGGACCGCTCGATCGCTACGACTGGAAGCTCACCGGCAAGAAAGAGCTGTATGTGCCCTACAACACCTACCGCCTCAACTCGTCATCGAACAAGGTCGAGGACGTCGTCAAGCCGAAATTCTTCAGCCGGGACCATACCCGATATGAACTGCATCGCGTGTGGGTAGTGGAAGCCACGTTGAAGGACGGCATGCGGCACATGTTCCCCAAGCGCACTTTTTACATCGATGAAGACACGTGGATGATCCTGGTCGCCGACATGTTCGACGCACAGGGCAAGGTCTGGCGCACGACCGAGACCGGGCCGTACATGGCCTGGGAGGTGCCTGCCTGCGTTTGGGCAGCCAATACCAGCTATGACCATGTTACCGGCCGCGTCGTGCTCGACCGCGTCCTCGCTGGCCGAAAGGAGCCGGACTGGCTCGCTGCGCGCGAAGGACGGATGAAGGAGTCGGTCTTCGAACCGGACGGCCTGCGCCGCTTTACCACCCGATAAGAAGAAATTTCAAAAAAGTCCAACGAGGGAGTGGGAGATGAAAATGCACAAGGATGCGAATGTGAACATGGCGCGCACGCTGGCTTACACGGCAGTGATGGGCGCGCTCGTGGCGGCTTATGGCGGACCGGCGCACGCCGAGCAGTGGGCGCTTGATAACGGATGGTCGGTAAACCTCGATTCGACGGTCTCGTTCGGCACGGTGGTGCGTACGTCGAAGACGAACTGCCGCTTCGTCGGCAACGACAATGGCGGCTGTGTTGGTGACGCAGCAACGCCGCTGCAGAACAGTAATCCGGCCGCCTTCTCGATGAACCTCGATACGCTGCGCCTGAACCAGGATGACGGCAACCTGAACTACAGGCGGGGGCGGGTAGCGTCGGCCAACCTCCAGTACACGGCGGACCTCTTCATCAAGGGCACCGACGGCTGGAGCGGGCTGCTGCGCGGCGTGGCCAACCACGACTTTGCGGCCGACCGTACACGTCGCACGGCACTCGATCCAGAGGCGAAGGACTTCGCCGTCAGCAATCCGCGATGGCTCGACGCGTACGTGACGAAGGAATTCGAGATCGGCGAGCAGCAGGCACGCGTACGCATCGGCAACCAGGTGCTGAGCTGGGGCGAAAACATTTTCATCACTGGTGGCGTGAACTCGATCAACCCGATTTATGTCCCGGCCGCGCACCAGCCGGGCACGCCGCTCAAGACGCTCTTCGTTCCCTCGCCCATGATCTCCGCCAGCAGTTCGCTCGCGCCGGGTCTCGGCATCGAAGGTTTTTACCAGTGGAAGTGGAACAGCTTCAAATTTGATGCGCCGGGCACTTTCTTTTCCACCAGCGATGTCCTTGGCAAGGGCGGGCGCGGTATCTATTTCCCGACGTCCGTGATCAATGCCGCCGCCGCACCCTTCGGGCTGCCGCCGTTCCCCGCCGGGACGGTCGGCGACACAGGCACCGTCATCACCGGCACCAATCCTGCAACTGGCCTGCCATATAACCGTCAGCTGAGCTTCGATGAGCTCGCCAGCCCGCAGACCAACCCGGTCGGCCCCCTCTTTGGCACGGGCACCGTCATTCCGCGCGCCGGCGACCGGAGGCCCGACAGCGGCCAGGGCGGGTTCGCCCTGCGCTACCAGCTTCCGGACTCGGGTAACGAGCTCGGCTTCTACTACTATCGCTACAGCGACAAGGTGCCATTCGCAAGCTACCGGGTGACCGGGACGACGGCCAATCCGCTTGGATTGGAGGCTGCCATCGACTACGGCAAGAATCGGGACCTTTTCGGCGTTTCGTACAACTTCCAGGCGGGCGAATGGGCGATCGGTACCGAGCTGTCCTTCCGTCCAAGGGACGGCGTGGCGATCGATCCGACCGCCGTCATCGATCCTGCCAATCCCCACTACTGCAACGCGCTCGCAGATTTCACTGCGGCGCCAGTGGGCAGCAATTGCCGCGGGTGGGTCGACACGCAGCACTACCAGCTCCATCTCACGGGCATTCACATCCTTTCACCCTCGGGCTCGCTTGGCGGCATCCTGCGTGCATTAGGGGCAAGCGAGGGCACTATCACCGCGGAGACGGCTGTCGCATATTACCCGAAGCTCAGGCTCAACGCCGGCATTCCGTATGCTGCTACGGCCGACTACCGACTGCCGACGAAAGCCTCGTGGGGCATGGTTATCGCAGGTTCGGTGACCTATCCCAACATCTTCGGCACGCGTGCCTCGCTGTCTCCGGACATCGCCATCTCGCAAGGGCTTTCCGGTTACTCGGCGACGGCCCTTCCGGGCTTCGTTAAGGGAGCGGGGGCGGCCGTGATCGGCGCCACGATCGACTTCAAGACGAAGCCCGAGACCAAGATGCGTGTCGACTTCACGAGAAACTGGGGTGGTGGCGACAGCAACCTGCTGCGCGACCGCAATTTCATGACCGTTAGCTTGACGTCTTCTTTCT